>WNFZ01001591.1_pt1 | contig 28208 bp, 29 predicted proteins | sample 5400081 | NCBI WGS metagenome assembly WNFZ01 (sample SAMN13153365, study PRJNA577476) | soil metagenome | isolation source: 80 cm soil or saprolite under grassland replicate 1 | place: USA:California | collected 2016-06-15 | reverse complement strand
TGTCCAGAAGCGACCCGGGCGTGGCCAAGCTAGTCACCGTCGGGGTCAGACCCCGGCGTGTCCCGGGCAGGCATGTCCCGGAACAGGCTTTGGCATGGTGAGCCGATTTCCGCGCCCGCCCGAGAGCGAGCTTGCATGCTGACATGACCGCCGCGGACGCTGTATGGGGTCAGACCCCGGTGGCAGATTTCGCCACGACTCGTCGGGACGAGGTAGAACCACCGCGTGCGGCTGCTCAAATCGCGCGCTTCGCTGGGCTCGGGGGCATCGCGCCTTCCGCCTGCCGCGCCCCGGTTGGCCGCCGCCGCGGCGGTCCTCGGGGCTGCGGCCTTCCTCCTGGCGCGCCTCGCGCCCGACGTCCACGGGAAGCCGCTCTTCGAGGACGAGGCGGTGTCGGGCCTGATCGGCGCGCGGCCGCCATGGGAGATCCTCGTTACGACGCTCTGGGATCGCGGCGGAGCGCCTCTGCATTTCCTCCTCGTCCACGTCGCCTTTAGCTTCGACGCGTCCCCGAGCGCTCTCCGGTGGCTCTCCGTCGTCTTCGCGCTCGCGACCGTTGGGCTCTGCTACGACCTGGGCCGGCGGCTCGAGGGACGCGTGGCCGGGGTGGCGACTGCGGTCGTGGCCGCATGCTCCGGGATGCTGGCCGTCTACGGGAGCTTCGGGCGCATGTACGCGCTCCTCGCCTTCGCCGCGGCGCTCGCGGCCGACCTCTTCGTCCGCGCGCTCGACCTGCGGACGCCTCGCGCGGCGGCCGCAGCGGCCGCAGCCGCGTGGCTCCTCCCTGCCGTGCATCCCTATGGAGGGATCGTCGTCGCAATCGAAGCCGTCGTCGCGCTGGCGCTCTGGCGCGGTCGTCCGCTTCGGGCGGCGATCCTGGTCGTGGCGGTTGGCCTGGCCATGCTGCCCTTCGCGGTCGCAGACCTTCGCTTGGCGAACCGCTTCGAGGTCAGCTCCGGCTCCTCCCGACGGCTCGCCACGCGCGACGAGGCGTGGAACCAGCTCACAGACGCAGTGCGCGGATTCGCCGGCGGGGCGGGCTGGACCCTCGGCGTCTTCCTGGTGCTCGGTGTCGCCGGCGCCCTCTTGCTAGCGCGCCGGCGGCCGGCCTTCGTCGCGTGGGGACTCGCGGCGCTCGTCCTGCCGCCGCTCCTCTCCAGCCTCGTGCACACGGGAAGGGCTCCGGATCTCTCGCCGCGCCACCTGATCTTCGCGCTGCCGTTCTGGGCCGCCTTCATCGGGACGGCGGTGGCCCGTGCACCCGCCCGCATGGTCGTCCTCGTGGCCGTCGCCGTTCTCGCCGCGATCTCGCCCCAGGGGATCCACGACCCCCGCTCGATCACGTACACGGCGACGCTCGGAACCGAGGAAGCGCTTGCCGCGCCGTCGGCCTGGCTGAGGGAGCGCGTGCAGGTGAATGAGGTGCTCTACCCGTACTCGTCGGTTTTTCTTGCCGCGCTGCCCGAAGCAGGGAAGGCAACCGCACTACCGCGCGCTCAGTCAGGCCCGATCCTCGACGCTCTCGACCGTCTTGACTACCCCGTCGCCCGGATCTTCGTCGCCATCCCTACCGGACGGACGAGATTCTCGTCCGCCGCGTTGGAGGAATACCCGGTCGCCCGCTTCCGGAGCTGGGTCCTGGTCGAGCTTCGAGGGGAATTCACCGACGCGGCCTCGGCGCTGGCTGCGATCGCGAACGCGCTCGTCGCAGCCCGAGACGGATTACAGCCGCCTGTGCCGGAACCTCTCGCCGGCTGGTTCGGGCTCAACGTCGACGTCCTCTGCAAATCCCTTCGCGAACTCGGCTCCGAATGTGTTAGTGAATAGCATGCTTCGCCGGGCACTCACGGCCCGACTCTGGGCGAAGGTCACCAGCGCTGGCAGCTGAACGAGATCAACAAGCTGATCTGGCCCAACGACCTCGAGATCGGGATCATGAATCCGGACGACTTCGCGACCACGAGCCAGATCGCGATCGACTACAAGATCGTGAAGACCGAGCCAAGCGACGATACGTACGTCACCGACTACGCGGAGGCGGCCGTCGAGGCGCTCAAGGCCGAAGGAGTGGACGTGAACGGCGCCGGCTGGCAGGCACCGACCGTCGAGGTGACGGCCGGCGGCGAATAGGCGCACGATGCTGGTAGGGGCGGGGCATGCCCCGCCCCTACAATGACCCTTCCGAGCCAAGGAGGGAGGATGTCCGTTCTGATCAAGGGTGGACGCGTCGTCACCGCCGACGAGGATCGCGTCGCAGACGTCTTCATCGAGGGTGAAACGGTCTCTCAGATCGGTGAGTCTCTGGACGTCGAGGCCGACCGGGTGATCGACGCGGACGGGAAGTACGTGCTCCCCGGCGGCGTCGACCCGCACACGCATCTCGACATGCCCTTCGGGGGGACGATCACGTGTGACGACTTCGAATCCGGTCAGACGTCAGCGGCTTTCGGAGGGACCACCTGCCACGTGGACTTCGTCATCCAGCCGAAAGGGTCGACCTTCACGGAGGCGCTCGAGCAGTGGCACGGAAGGCGCGAGGGAAAGGCCGTGATCGACAACGGCTTCCACATCGCAGTGACCGACTTGCACGAGGGTGGCACGCTCGAGGAGCTCGCGACGCTCCCCGACCAGGGAATTACGAGCTACAAGCTCTTCATGGCCTACAAGGGCGCGATCATGGTCGACGATGAGACGCTCTTCCGGGTCATGCAAGTGGCGGCAGACACCGGCGCGCTCGTGATGGTGCACGCCGAGCACGGCGACTCGATCGACGTGCTCGTGAAGCAGGCGCTCGCCGAGGGCAAGACCGAGCCGAAGTACCACGCGCTCACACGCCCGCCCGAGACCGAGGGCGAGGCGACGAATCGCGCGATCCAGCTCGCGCGCGTCGCCGGCTGCAGGCTCTACGTCGTGCACGTCTCCTGCCAGGAGGCGATCGATCCGATCGCGACCGCACGGGAGAAGGGTTGGGACGTCTGGGGCGAGACCTGCACGCAGTACTTCTTCATCGACTACTCGTTCCTCGAGCGGCCCGACTTCGAGGGCGCCAAGTACGTCTACACCCCACCGCCGCGTCCAAAGGAGAACCAGGAGCGCCTCTGGGAGGCCGTCCAGAACGACGTCCTCTCGGTCGTCTCCACCGACCACTGCGCCTTCCTCTGGGACGGCCAGAAGTCGCTTGGCAAGGACGACTTCTCCAAGATTCCGAACGGCGGGCCCGGTCTCGAGAACCGCTTGCAGATGATCCACGAGTTCGGCGTCCGCCAGGGTCGGATCTCGCTGAGCCGGATGGTCGAGCTGCTCTCGACGAATCCCGCGAAGTACTTCGGCCTGTACCCGCGGAAGGGGACGATCGCCGTCGGCTCGGACGCGGACGTTGTCGTCTTCGACCCGGAAAGGAGGGTGACGCTCTCAGCGTCCACGCACCACTCCAGGTGCGACTACAACCTCTACGAGGGCACGGAAGTGACGGGATCGCCGGTGATCGTGCTCCTGCGCGGCAAGGTGATCGTCGACGGAGACGAGTTCCTCGGGCGGGCGGGCGAGGGGCAGTTCGTCAAGCGCGCCCGCTTCGGCGAGCAGCTAGGAGGTCGTTCCAGGATGGGGCTCGTCGCCGGCTAGCGTCGTCCGGCGGCACAGCTTTCATCGTGGAGCGAGCTCCTTAGCCCAGTCGGCGCGGCAGCGGCTGGATGAGCCGGCCGCGTCCCGCGTAGCCGACCGTCCGGCGATAGGAGGCCCGCAGCGCCTGGGCGAGAGCGCTCCCTCCCATGCCTTGCCTCGAGAGCTCCGCGAGCCGGGCGCCGACCGGCTGCACCACCAGGCTCGGGTGCTCGACCAGGGTGGGGATGTAGTCGACGCTCGTCACGCGGGCGTGCAGACCCGTGGCGCGCACGTGGAGGATTGCGATAAGGCCGTCCTGGGACTCGGTCGGGCAGCACGAACTGGTCTGGTTCGAGAGCAGGTTCCCCTCGCCGTAGACGACGAAGCGCCCGTGGATACGGCGGATGGGCTGCACGACGTGTACGTGCTGGCCGACGATCGCATCCACGATGCCGCGCTGGAGGAGATATTTGGAGAGGTCTCGCTGCTGGGCATTCGGCTCGTGGACGTACTCGTTCCCCGCATGAAGGTTGGCGATGACGAGGCTGGCGCCGCGTTTCCGCGCCAGGCGAGCGTCCGCGACGATCTTCGCCGTCGAGACGAGGTTGACCGACCAAGAGTGAGGCAGCGGGACGCCGTTCGTGCTGTACGTATAGGAGAGGAACGCGACGCGCAGACCCCGGACGCTCAGGATCAGGAGGCGACGCGACTCCGCCGCGGTCCGGAAGCTGCCCGTGTGGCGGATTTCTGCTGCATCGAGAGCGGCGGCGGTCGACGCGATGCCGGCCTGGCCCTTGTCGACCGAGTGGTTCGAGGCCGTGTCACAGATGTCCCACCCCGTCCACTTGATGGCCGCCGCGAGCTCCTTCGGGCTGTTGAAGATCGGATAGCCGGTCGGCGCGCCGGCGCCCATGGGCGTCTCGACGTGGCAGATGGCGAGAGCCGCCGGGCTCACGATCGGCCTCACCCGCGCGAGCAGGGGCCGGAAGTCGTAGCGCCCGTGGCCGAGCGCCGACGCACGTTGCCAGACGGGCGCGTGGATGAGGAGATCGCCGGTCGCCACGATGTCGAAGGTCTGCACGCTTCCTGCGCTCGCGGCGGCGACTCCATGCCCTTCACGCGGCAAAGCCGCGTGTCCGGCCCGCGTCGGGTCGAAGCCGCTGAGGGCGAGGCCGAGGAGCGCGGCGCCAGCCAGCCCCCCGAGACAGGCGGCGGCCAGCCGCCTCCGCTGCCGCTCTCGCCTGAGCCGTCGGCGCTCGACCCGAGCGGGGTCCACACGCACTCCGACAGGTGCGTAAAGATTGCGCTGCACCTGCTTCGGGTAGCAGGGCCATCGGACAGAGTCGAACCCGGGCATGCCCCGGGGAAGGGAGGGGAAGTGGCTACACCGGAGCGGCGCTACGGCCCAGGAGCCGGCATCACGCTCGGAGGAATCATCGTCATCGTGGGGATCATCCTCATGTTTGTCCTGAACAGCATCTGGTTCGGACTCATCGTCGTGCTCATTGGTCTGCTCGCCTTCGGCGGCTTCGCCAGGGGGCGCTGGTACTGACCTAGGCTAAGGCCAGATAGCGCTTTCCTTGCGGACGTCGTAGGCTCCCTCGTCGCGGCACCTAATCGTCCGGTAGTCGGCCGGCCGCGTGGGGTAGATCTCGGTCCAGTAGCGCTCGGCGAGCTCGTCGGGTAGGCCCTTTCGACCCCGAGCCGACGCGCCGCCTGGCGAATGTGCTGCATGCCCCAGCATTCCGCCAGCGGCTCGTTCTGCCCGGCGCCGAAGAAGTCGCCGCTCTCGTTCAGGTGGCCGGCTTCGTGCATGAGCGTGGTGACGGCGAAGGCGAGCCCGAGCTGTTCGGACCCGGTCGGCCTCCGATCGGTGTACGCGATCGTGGCCAGGCTGTCGCAGATGTCCCACGCGAGGTTGGCGCGCTTGTACTGGGGCGAGGCGAATCCGGCAAGGTTCAGAGTGCGGCCGAAAGTCTCCTTCTGGAGCTTCGTCCAATCCGCCCGGGACCAGCAGCGAACCTCGCTGGCGGGCGCCGCGAGGTCGTTGGCGACGCGGGTAAAGAGCGGCTCGATGCGGCTCTCCTCCCGCAGGCCGGTCCCGACGGGGAGCGGCAGTCGTTCCATCGCTTGAGGGTGAGAGAGGCGGTCGTTTGCGTCGCGAACGAGGACGGCGGCCTGAGACCACTCCCGGAAGGCACGATTCTCGTTTTCCACGCTCGCCCCGGCCGCGAAGCGCTCACAGGCGCGCTCGAGGAAGCGCTTGGCCTTCCGGACCTGAGCGGGCGCGTCGCCGAGCTTCTCGGCGAGCGTCTTTGCGCAACGTGCGAGCGAGTCGCGATCTTGATGGAGGAGAGCGACGCGCAGATCGGTGACCCAGAGCGCGTAGTGGCCCAACCATTGGTCCTCGGTGGTCGGCTCTGTTCGCGTGGTCGTCGGCGGCGGCTTGGCGGTGGATTTCGTCCCTCCGCAAGCGGAGGCGACGAGCGCGAGCGCGATCGCGACCCCGGCGAGCGGCCTCACCGAACGGCGAGGCCCGGGCGGATGAGACGTTGCGGGCGGCGAAGACGCGAGTCGTTCACGTGGGGGTTCCACGGCTCCACCAGCGGTGGTGCGCCGTACGAGTGGCGCCTTCGCTCTGGGTCCGGGGTCCCGTAGAGCGTCGTTCGCTGCCGGGGCTCCCGTCCGAGTGCTCGAATTGCCTTCTCCATCCGCTCCGGTGGCATCTCCTGGCCATGGCTGGCGCCCGCGGCGCGCGAGATCGACTCGTTCATGAGCGTCCCCCCGAGATCGTTCGCGCCGGCGCGTAGAACCGCCTGCGCACCGTCGATCCCGAGCTTCACCCAGGACGCCTGAATGTTCGTGATGTGCGGGTGCAGCGCGAGCCGGGCGACGGCGTGCATGAGTAGGGCCTCACGGAAGGTCGGGCCGGGCCGCGCGAGCCCCTTGAGGTAGATGGGAGCCTCCATGTGCACGAAGGGGAGGGGCACGAACTCGGTGAAGCCTCCCGACCGCCGCTGTTGCTCCCGCAGATGAACGAGGTGGCGCGCCCAGCTCTGCGGCCGTTCGACCGAGCCGAACATGACGGTTGTCGTCGAGCGCAGGCCGGCGCGATGAGCCGCGTCGTGGACCTCGAGCCACTGGTCCGTCGTGACCTTGTCCGGGCAGATGATGCGCCGCACCTCGTCGTCGAGGATCTCGGCGGCAGTGCCCGGTAGCGAGGCCAGCCCATCCGCCTTGAGTAGCGAGAGATAGTCGCCCAGTGGAAGTCCGAGGGTCGCTGCGCCCTGCCAGACCTCCAGGGCCGAGAACGCGTGGACGTGGAGGTCGGGGAGCTCGCGCTTGATCGCCCGCAGGACGTCGAGGTAGTACTCGCCCGTGAAGCTGGGGTGGATCCCACCCTGGAGGCAGACTTCGACGGCGCCGCGGTCCCAAGCCTCGTGGCAGCGGCGCACGATCTCCTCGAGTGGGACGACGTACGGAGCACCGCGCAGATTCGCTGCCAGCTTCCCCTTGGAGAAGGCGCAGAAGCCACAACGGAAGTAGCAGACGTTCGTGTAGTTGATGTTTCGTGTGACGACGTAGGTGACCACGTCGCCCGAGACTTCGCGGCGCAGGCTGTCGGCGGCGGCGACCACCGCCGCCAGGTCGCGTCCGCGCGCCTCGAAGAGCCGCGTGATTTCGTCCTCGTCCAGCTCGCGGCCATCGAGCGCCAGGGGCGCTGCACGGCTGGGAAGAGGCGGTATCGCCGCAGTACTGCCGGCCGCCCAACGGTCGTCCCTGGCGAGGCCGTCGGCGTCGGCGTGCTTGCGAATCTCCTGGGCAACACGCGGGTCGGCCCAGCGCTCGAGATCCGCGACGTACTCGGGGTAGATGGGGAGCCGGGCCGCGAGCTCTGAGCCAGCGGCCTCGGTCGCTGCACGCAGGCGGACGATGTCGGGCCACGGAGCCTCAGGGTTGACGTGGTCGATCGTGACGGGGGAGACGCCGCCCCAGTCGTCGATGCCCGCGTCGAGCAGCTTCGGGAAGTCATCGTAGGCGAGGTTCGGCGGCGCCTGCACCTTCATCTGCGGGCCGAGCACCTCGCGGGCGGCTCCGATCGTCCAGACGTGCTCCTCGAGCGACGGCTCGGGAGCGGAAGCCATCTTCGTCCCGGGCTTCGCCCTGAAGTTCTGGATGATCACCTCCTGAATGTGGCCATAGCGCGCGTGCAGGTCGCGAATGGCCGCCAGCGCTTCCAGGCGCTCCTCCCGCGTCTCCCCGATCCCGATGAGGATCCCCGTGGTGAAGGGGATCTCCAGCTCGCCCGCGAGCTGGATCGTCTCCAGGCGCCGCGCGGGCAGCTTGTCCGGGGAGCCGTAGTGCGGGCCGCCTTTCGCCGAGAGGCGCTCAGAGGTCGTCTCCAGCATCAGTCCCATGGAGGCGGAGACGGGCCTCAGGAGCTCCAGGTCGGCGCGCGTCAGCACCCCGGGGTTCACGTGCGGGAGGAGACCCGTTTCGGCGAGGACGAGCTCGCACATGCGCGCGAGGTACTCGAGCGTCGTCTCGCAGCCCAGCTCGGCAAGCTCTTCGCGGGCCGCGCGGTAGCGGAGCTCCGGCTTGTCCCCGAGCGTGAAGAGGGCCTCGTGGCACCCCGCCTCCGCGCCCGCACGGGCCACCGAGAGCACCTCGTCCCCGCTCATGTAGGCGCGCTCACCTCGGCGCGGCGGTTGGGCGAACGTGCAGTAGTGGCAGACGTCCCGGCAGAGCTTGGTCAGCGGGATGAAGACCTTCGGCGAATACGTGACGAGCTTCGTCACAGGCGCGCCAGGGCGAGCTCGTAGTCCTCCGGACGATCGACGTCGAGGCTGAGCCGCTCGTCGTCGAGGATCGCAGGCTCGATGCCCACGGCCCGGGCGCGCGCGACGGTGTCCGCGGCGGGAACGCCGAAACCAGGCCGGAACGCCGCAGGGTCGCGGAGCGCGAGCGCGTTGACACCCCCGTCCCGGGCTGGGACGAGTGAAAGTGGCTGGGCCGCGGCCACCAAGGCGTCGAGGGATTCCGGCTCCACGAGCGGGCAATCGGCCATGACCACTACCGCGCCGTCCTGCGCACGCGGATCGGCGAGCGCGAGCGCGACAGCCGCGGCATGGCCGGTGCCGTCATCCACCAGCACGTCGACGCCGCTCCTCCGGGCGCTCGGATCGGGCGTCACGAGTAGCGTTCGCCGGATGGAGTTCGCGCCTTCGCAGGCAACGAGCACGCGCTCGAGCATCTCGTGGGCCAGCCGTGCCCGCTCCTCCGGTGGGAGGACTGCGGCGAGCCGCGTCTTCGCTCCGTCGAGCCCCCTGAACGGGACGATCGCGAGCACGCGGTGAGCATACGTAAAGCGAGTTTGTGTTCCACGCCAAGACATGTCTCTTCGGGGAAAACCCCGCCCTTCGTCGCCGAAGGACTTTGTGCGCGTGAAACACAAGTCAGGGGTTTGTGATGGCCGCCGGGCGCCGGATCGCCGTCCTCTGCGGCGGGCTCGGGGGCTCGCGCTGCGTGGACTCGCTGGCCCGCGCCGCGGGTCCCGAGGCGGTCACCGCGATCGGGAACGTCGGCGACGACCTCGAGCTTCTCGGCGTCCACGTCTCGCCGGATCTCGACACCGTCCTCTACACGCTCGCCGGATTACTCGACGAGGAGCGCGGCTGGGGCGTGCGAGACGAGACCTATAACGCGCTCGGAATGGCACGCGAGCTGGGCGGGGCGAGCTGGTTCACCCTCGGCGACCGCGATATCGGCCTCCACCTCGTGCGCACGAGCTGGCTGCGCGAGGGTCTGCCGCTCTCCGAGGCCACCCTCCGGCTGGCGGAGGCACTTGACGTTCGCGTGCGCCTGCTGCCGGCGACCGACGAGCCCCTCCGTACGAAAATCCAGACGAAGGACGGCGAACTCGACTTCCAGGAGTGGTTCGTCGCGCGCGCCCACCGCGACGAGGTCACGGGTGTTCGCTACGACGGAGCTGAGGCTGCACGCCCCGCTCCCGGTGTGCTCGCGGCCTTCGAGGCCGCAGAGCTCGTCGTCATCGCTCCGTCCAACCCGTTCGTCTCGATCTGGCCGATTCTGGCCGTCCCCGGCATCCGGGAGGCCCTGGCCGCCAAGCGCGTCGCCGCTGTCTCGCCCCTCGCCGGGGGAAAGGCGTTCCGAGGGCCGCTCGCGGAGATGATGGCCTCGCTCGGCCACGAGCCCAGCGCGGCCGGCGTGGCGGCTCTGTACGGCGATCTCCTCGACGTCTTCGTCGTCGTTCCAGGCGACCAGGGCCCGGTGGAGGCCGTCGAGGCCGACATCGATATGGTTGACCCCGGCCGCCGGGCGGAGGTGGGGCGGAAGCTCTTGGAGGCGCTCCTGTGAGGATCGGAATAGTGGGCGGGAGCGGAGACTTCGGCCGTGGCCTCGCCGAACGGCTGCGCCGGGTCGGGGAAGAGGTCTTGCTCGGCTCGCGCACGCCTCACGACGACCTGGTCTCCAACCAGGAATGCGCAGAGGAGTCCGATCTCGTGTTCCTCTCCGTACCTCCGGGCGGGGTCGAGGACATGTGCAGCTCGCTGGCGCAGAATCTGGAAGGCAAGATCACCGTCAGCGTGGCCAGCCCGATCGTGTTCATCGAAGGCCAGCCTGGTGCAGCCGTCGGTGAGCTGTCCCTCGCAGAACTTGCCCAGCGGGCGGCGCCAGGCGCACGCGTTGTGGCCGGTTTCCACACCATCAGCGCGAAGGCGCTTGCCCGAGCGGACGACCCCCTGGACGAGGATGTCCTCCTTTGCGGGGACGACGAAGAAGCGAAGGCTGTCGTTGCAGAGCTCGCCGAGCGAATCATCGAGGGCCGCGCCGTCGATGCCGGCCGACTCGAGGTCGCCCGCTGGATGGAGCCCATGACCGCCGTTCTCCTGAACGTGAACCGCCGCTACAAGGCCAACGCGGGCGTCAGAATCACCGGGCTGCCATGAGCGCTCACCTCATCGATCGCGAGGGCAAGGAGGTACCGCGGCTCGACCGCGCCGCGATCGAGTCGCGGTTATCCGCCGGCGAGTACTTCTGGCTCGACCTCCTGAAGCCCGACGAGGGTGAGATGGCGCTCTTGCGGGAGGTCTTTCGCTTCCATCCGCTGGCGCTCGAGGATTCGGAGCAGTTCGGTCAGCGCCCCAAGATGGAGGAGTACGGCGACTTCGTCTTCTTCGTCCTCTACGGAGCGGCTCCGCCGCCCGATAAGGACCGGCTCGTCGAGGTGCACTGTTTCTACTCCGAGCACTACCTCGTAACGCTCCATCGCCAGCACGCCCCCAGCTGCGACGTGCTGCGCGAGCGCTATTCCAAGCTGCCCGGAAGCCTGGAGCGGCCCATCGGCGTGCTCTACCGCCTGCTCGACGCGCTCTCGGACAGCTTCTTCCCCGCGCTCGAGGACTACGACGAGAGCATCGACCGGATCGAGGAGGCGATCTTCCGCGAGCCCCGAGAGGAGCAGCTGCAGGAGCTCGTCCGGATGAAGCGGCGGCTCAACCGGCTCCGCCGGGTCGTAGGCCCTCAGCGGGATCTCGCCAGCCAGCTCTTCGGTGGCATCTCGAGGCTGCCGGGAAGCGATGCCGAGGCCGAGCATTACTTCCGCGACATCTTCGACCACCTCATTCGCGTCGCTGACCTGATCGACAGCTACAAGGATCTGCTGACGAGCGCTATGGACGTCTACCTCTCGTCCGTGTCGAATCGGCTCAACCTCGTCGTCGAGCGCCTAACCGTCCTCTCCACGATCCTCTTGCCCTTGATCGTGCTCACCAGCTTCTTCGGCCAGAACTTCGGCTGGCTCGTGAACCACATCGGCGATCTCGCCTCGTTTCTGGTCTTCGGCGTCGCTGTGCCCGTCGTTGCGGCCGCGCTGCTGGTGGTCTACCTCCGCCGCGAGCAACTGCTCTAGCGGCGAAGGAAACCGCCCAGTCGCGTCGCACCTGTCCGGCGTGTGGCAGCACATCTGGGACCTGCATCTGAGCGTCGGCGAGAAGGTCCTACGCTCAGTCCTCGTCTACGCGTTTCTCGTCGTCGCTTTACGCGTGGTCGGCAAGCGCGAGCTGGGGCAGACGAACACGCTCGATCTCGTCGTACTTCTGCTCGTCGCGAACGCCGTCCAGAACGGCATCATCGGGAACGACGTCTCCGTGACAGGCGCCGTGATTGGTGCCGGCGTTCTCTTCGCGATCAACGAGGGGCTGAACCGGACGACGTATGCCTTCCCCTGGGCCGAGCGGGCACTCGAGGGACAGCCGGCCATACTCATCAGAGACGGCAAGCCTGTGAGCCGAGCCCTCCTCAGGGCTGGGATCACGCTTACCGAACTGCTTGCCATTGCACGGCGCCAGGGTTTTCCCGACCTCGCTTCGGTGCACACCGCGATCCTCGAAACCAATGGTGTCGTGAGCATGTTCAGGAAGGACGAGTCGCCGCGGGATATCCATCCCGCTGAGCCCGGGGGGCTGCGACTGGGCAAGAGGAGGCGCGCGCGCCGGTGATGTCGAGCATCTAGGCTCGGCGCGTGGGCGAGATTCGCATCATCCCGCTGACCGGGATCCCGGAAGTGGGGCGGGGGGACGACCTTGCGGCGCTCGTTTGTGACGCCGTAGAGCGCACGGGCGGTCTCGAGGAAGGCGACGTTCTCATCGTCGCGCACAAAGTCGTTTCCAAGGCGGAGGGTCGAGTCGAGAAGACGGACGACGTGCTCTCGGTGATCCTGCGGGAGGCGCGGGCCGTACGGCGGCGCCGCGACGAGCTGGTCATCGCCGAGACCGAGCACGGCTTCGTGTGCGCGAGCGCGGGCGTCGACCGCTCGAACACTCCCGGCGAAGGCTGGGTCGTGCTCCTGCCCCGCGATCCCGATGCGTCGGCTGCCGGGATCCGCTCCGCGCTCGGGGAGCGCTTCGGTGTCGCTCCCGCCGTCGTCGTCAGCGATTCGTTCGGCCGCGCCTGGCGGCAGGGGACGACCGACGTCGCCATCGGAGTCTCCGGGATGAGCCCTCTCCTCGACCTGCGCGCAACCGACGATGCCGCAGGTCGTCCGCTCGAATCGACGATCATCGCCGTCGCTGACGAGCTGGCCGGCGCGGCCGAGCTCGTCATGGGGAAGGCGGAAGGCGTCCCCGCGGCGCTCGTCCGCGGCTACCGCGCCGGGCCGGGGGACGGCTCGGCCCGCGAGCTCATCATGCCGCCGAAACGCGACCTGTTCCCGTAGCTGCGATGACGCTTGTGTTCCACGCGCACAAGTACAGAGATCGTCTCCTCCGGACGGTTTGGCGGCGCCAGAGACGGCATGAGCTGGACAGAACGACTTTGTGCCCGTGAAACACAAACCCAGGGGCGGCGCGCGTTCAGGGAGCCGGGACGATCCACGTCGAGCGGGCGATTGCCAGGACGTCTCCGGCCGGGCCGTAGAGGGCAGAGCCGGCGTGGCGCTTGCGACCCTCCTCTCCGACCGGCCACCCCACGACGACGTGGCGCTCGCCCACTGTCGGCAGCTCGCGGATCCCCGCCGCCATACGTCCGAGCATGACTCCTTCACGCTGAAAGTGGTCGACGGCCCAGCCGCTCGGGCAGTCCAGGGCTGCCCAGATGATCTCGGGACGCACCTCCTCGGGCGTCCAGGATGCGGCCACGAGCCCCTCGCGGCCTGCAACCGGCCCGGGGAAGATCCCGAGCCCGTCGTCGCGCTCCGGGCCGCATGAGAAGCAGGTGGGATAGGCGTGGTGCTGGAAGCCGGGATAGCCTCTCGACGCCTCTTCGGCTTCCTCCACTGAGACCGCGGCCGGCACGTCGAGCGCGAGGGGTGGAGCCCGCCGGGCCTCGGCGATCAGGATGTCGCCCTGCCGCAACTCATGCCCGACGAGGTCGAGGTCGACGCCCAGCGGCGGCGGGCGCAGGAGCGTCACCTCGAAGCCGCCGCCGAGCGCCTCCGACATGAGCCCGCAGGCATAACCGCCGTTAGCGGAGTCCGGCGGACCGTTGTAGCGAGGCGGGATGATCATCGTTTGAGCGTCAGATGGATGACGCCGAACGGGGGCCGGGCATCCGTGTAGACCTTGACGCCGTCGCCCGTGAGCGCCATGTCCCACAACCTGTTCTGGGCGTCGAACTCGACTTGCTCGATGTCCTCGAAGCGCTCGAGCACGCGGACTCCCATCTCGTAGACGAGGTGCTGGATCGACTCGGAGACGAAGTCGTCGAACGTGGCTGCGAGCGCATCGCGCACGGCCTCGCCCGGCACCCGCTTCTCGAAGTCCGCGTGACGCCAGCGAGCGTCGAGATGGATGAACAACGGCCGGTCGTCCGCATCCGGAAGCGTCGTGTACTCGTCGCGCAGGAAACCCCTGAACGCGTTGCCGCGGAGCTTGACCAGGTGGAGGCGCTCCCGCCCGGAGCGATGATCCCGGATCCCGTCGCGTCCGACGTCCAGCCAGGCGACTCCCCGATCCCCTTGCAGCTGCTCGTAGAGGACGTCGCCGCGCCGCTCGAAGGTAGGCTCGCGCCCCTCCAGCGTCACCCTCTCGACATGTTCGTAGCGGTCGAGAAAGCTCCGACCGACGAGCGCGAGGAACTCCTCCAGCGAGGTGCCCTCGAACTCGAGCGCGCAGGAGTGGATGAAGTTCTTCATCGAATCCGTCGCGACGACCTGCGAGTTGTCCCCTTCCGTATAGGAGGAGATGAACACGTCGCCGTGGGCGACGAGCTCCACTTCGGCGGCGAAGAGGTTGCAGGCCTCGTCCGCCCGGTAGACCGAGACTGCGGCCTTCCCGTAGCTGATCGTCAGCGGCTCTGCCATCGGTCCAGGGCGATCGCGACGAGCTCGTCGAGGCCGATGCCGAGCTCCTCCTCACGCGTGTGCTGGAGCCGCTCGCGCAGGACCGAGAGGATCTCCGCGCGCGGCCGGCGGTCGACGAAGACGACGAAGCGAAAGCCGAACTTCTCCTCGTAGTTCTTGTTCAGGCGGCGAAGCGCGGCCAGGAGGGCGGGGTCGTCGTCGGAGCCCTGTTCGTGGTTCGAGCGCTCGGACCCGCCGCTCTCGCCGATCCGCGGGTGCGTGTTCAGCGCCTCGATGCCCGCCTCCTCCGGCAGCTCTTGCAGAACGGCCCGCGCCTGGCCGAGCGGGTCGTCCCTGCGCGCGAGCTCCTCCGTCAACCCCGAGTGGCCCTCGAAGAGCTCGTCCAGCTCGTCGACGCTCAGCTGCCGCGGTAGATCGTGCATCCGTAGGGGGAGAGGAGGAGTGGCACGTGGATATGCGCGGTGTCGGGGAGCGAGACCTCGACTTCGATGCGCTCGAAGAACGGGGCGGAGACCGGCCGGAAGACGAGTCGGTACGTGCCCGGCTCGACTTCTCCGGCCAGGTCCGGGATGCGGCCGTCCGAGTCGGTGTCCTCAGCTGCCAGGAGCTCCTCACCCCGGTAGAGCTCGACTCGAACCCCAGCTGCTGGGCGTCCGCGCTCCGTGTCGAGGACGTGCGTGGAGATCACGCCGCGAATCTTTGCGCTTGCAGGCGGTGCGCGGCGGCGATCTCGTGCTCGTCGCCGTGAACGACCCGTCCCTCACGGACGACTTCCTTGCCGCCGACGTAGAGCCGGTCGGGGCGGTGAGGCGCCGAGAGGACGAGCGCGGCGACGGGATCGTCGGCCCCTCCGAACTCGAGCGCGTCCGTCCGCCAGACGGCGAAGTCGGCGCACCGGCCGGGCTCGAGCGAGCCGAGGTCGTCTCGGCGGAGAACTTCCGCGCCGCCGCGGGTCGCGAGTCGAAGCGCCTCGCGCGCCGTCATCGCCTCCGGACCCCGTCGGGCCCGCGCCACGAGGAGCGCCTGCCTGGTCTCGTTGAGCAGGTCGCTGCGTTCGTTCGAGGCCGGTCCGTCGACGCCGATCCCGACCCGGACCCGTTCGTCGAGCATCTCGCGCACCGGTGCAATCCCGGCTCCCAGCCGCATGTTGGAGCTGGGGCAGTGGGCGACTCCGGTGCCTGCCTCGCCCATCCGCGCGACGTCCGCGTCGCTCAGATGGACGCAATGCGCGCACCACACGTCCCCCTCGAGCCACCCGAGCTGCTGCAGATACTCGAGCGGGCGGCAGCCGAAGATCCCCTGGCAGTACTCGTCTTCCTCGACGGTCTCCGCCAGGTGGGTGTGCAGCTGCAGACCGAGGTCACGGGCGAGCTGGGCGGACTCCGTCATCAGGCGCTTGGTCACGGAGAACGGCGAGCACGGGGCCACCGCGATCTGTACGAAGGCGCCCGGATCCGGCTCGTGCAGTTCCGCCGCGCGCTGCGTCTCGGCGAGGACGTGCTCTCTTTCCTCGACGAGCTCGTCGGGAGGGAGGCCGCCCTGGGACTCGCCCAGGTCCATCGACCCTCGGCCGGCGACGATGCGGACTCCGAGCTCCTGGGCCGCCTGGATCTCCGCCTCGAGCAGCCCGGGTTCCCCGCGCGGGAACACGTAGTGGTGGTCGAAAACCGTCGAGCAGCCCGAGAGCGCGAGCTCGGCGAGCCCGGCGCGGGCGGCGGCGTACTCCGCGTCCCAGTCGATCTGCTGCCAGAGCGGATAGAGGTGCTTGAGCCACGTGAAGAGGTCGGCCTGCTGCGCCCGGGTTCGCGTCAGCGTCTGGAAGAGGTGGTGATGCGTGTTGACCAGGCCGGGCGTGAGGAGGGCGCCGCCGACGTTCTCGTACGCCTCAGCGGGCGGCGGGTTGCCGCTCCCGACCTCCTCGACGAAGCCGTCGTCGACGAGGAGCCAGCCGTTGGGAATCTCCGTTCCCGCGTCGTCCATCGTGACGATGTGGGCGTTCGCGAATAGCGTCCGCATGGAAGGATCCTCTCATGGCAGGCCTCACCGGCCGCGAGCGCGGGCTCCTCGCCGGGGTCGGCGCCCTCACGGCGGCCACCGCTGCGCTCCAGTTCGCCGGCGCCAGGGACGTGGCCGTGTTCCTCGTGGCTGCCGGGGCGCTGGCCGGCCTCGCGTGGGTGGTCTCGTTCGCCACAGAAGCCGTTGGCGAGCGCTTCGGGCCTGCGCTGACGGGTGTCCTCCAGTCGACGCTCGGCAACCTGCCCGAGCTCTTCGTGGTCCTCTTCGCGATCTCGGCCGGGGAGCTCGTCGTCGCCCAGTACTCGGTGCTCGGGTCGATCTTCGCCAACGCGCTCCTTGTCCTCGGGCTCGTGCTGATGGCGGGGGCACGGAACGGCGGCGGCATCATGCGCTTCAACCGAGGGCTGGCAAACGACACGGCGACGTTGCTGCTCCTGGCGGTCTTCATCATTGCCCTGCTCGGGCTCTCGAACAGCGTCGGCGATCGCGCGAGCCGCCACCAGATTGCCATTTCCGCGATCGGGGCGGTCGTGCTGCTCGCCGTCTACGTGGTCTGGCTCGTCTCGTATCTCCGGGCGGGACGACAGCCGCCTTTGCGGCACGCCCCGCGGGTCCCGCTCAGGCTTGCGATCGGGCTCCTGGCCGTCAGCGGCGTCGCGGCGGCCTTCGTCTCGGATTGGTTCGTGGGCGCCATCGACGGGGCGGTGAAGGCGCTCGGCATCTCGAAGGAGTTCACGGGGCTCGTAATCGTGGCGATCGCCGGCAATGCCGTCGAGAACGTCGTCGGAATCACGCTGGCGGCCAAAGGCCAGAACGACCTCGCGATCTCGGTCGTGAAGAACTCCGTCGCGCAGATCGCCGTCTTCCTCTTCCCGGCGCTCGTCCTCCTCTCCCTCTTCTTCGAGACGCGCCTCACCTTCGTGGTGCCGGCCGTGTACATCGGGGCCCTCGTGCTGACGGCCCTCGCCATGTGGCAGATCACGGGAGACGGGGAGGCCGAGTACTACCAGGGTCTGGCCCTGGTGGGCTTTTACGCGATCCTCGCCGTCCTCACCTTCTACGAGTAGTCCGAAGAGGCCACCGGGGTCTGACCCCGGTGTGGTCGAAAAGGGTCACGTCTCGCCTGGTCCCTGCTGCGCCGGAATCCCAATATCCATCGTTGGCGACTTGTCCTCTACAGACACGGAGGGGTCTGACCCCGACTACGTGGCCCTTTACGTCCGGCGGGCCAGCTAGCTTCGGGCCAGGCGATGAGGCCTGCGGAGCTCCGGCTCCCGGGCCTCTTTTGGCGTTCAAGGGGAGGTTTCCAGTGAAGACGAGCGATCTCGTAATTGCGGCCAACACGGTTTGGGTCGTGTTCGCGGCCGTGCTGGTGATGTTCATGCAGGCCGGCTTCGCGTTCCTCGAGGCGGGGCTTACGAGGATGAAGAACGCTGCGCACATCGCGGGCAAGAACGTCCTCATCTTTGGTCTCTGCTCGCTCGTCTACTGGGCGGTCGGCTTCGGCCTCGCCTTCGGGGACGGCAACGCGATGCTCGGGACGAGCGGCTTCGCTCCCTCGGTCGACGCCCTCCTCGGAGTCGCGCAGGCGCCGTACACGTTCTTCGCCTCCATCCCCGGCGCCAGTGCCTACTTCTTCGAGGTCGTCTTCGCGGGCGTCGCCGTGGCGATCGTCTGGGGCGCGATGGCCGAGCGCGCGAAGCTGTGGGTCTACTTCGTCTTCGGGGCCGCCTTCACGATCGTCTATTCGGTCGTCTCGCACTGGGTCTGGCACTCAGGGGGCTGGCTCTACTCGCTCGGCATGCAGGACTTCGCCGGCTCTACGGTCGTGCACCTGCAGGGAGCCCTGGCAGCGCTGGCGGGCGCGCTCCTCCTCGGCCCCCGCATCGGCCGCTTCGGCAAGGACGGCCGCGCGCACCCCATTCCCGGCCACAACATGCCCTACGCCGTGCTGGGGACGTTGATCCTCTGGTTCGGCTGGTTCGGCTTCAACCCCGGCTCGACGCTGGGGATCGTCTCGGGTGAGCGGCTCGGCTACTTCGGCTACGTCGCGCTGACGACGAACCTGGCCGCCGCGGCCGGCGCGCTCGGCGGCATCGGAACCGCCTGGCTCGTGCTCAAGAAGCCGGACATCGGGATGATGCTGAACGGCGTCATCGCCGCCCTGGTGGCGATCACCGCCGCCTCGGGCTTCGTCGCTCCCTGGGCGGCGATCGTGATCGGTGCGGTCGCCGGCGCGATCGCGGTCTACGGCGTCCTCTTCGTCGAACGCCTGAAGATCGACGATCCCATCGGCGCCGTCGCCGTCCACGGCTTCTCGGGCGTCTGGGGCACGCTCGCCACGGGCATCTTCGCGGTGCCGGCGCTCGCGGCCAACCTCGCCACAGGAAGCGGCGGACTGCTGTACACCGGCAGCTTCCACCAGCTCGGCGTGCAGGCACTGGGAATCGCGGCCGTCGCGGCGTTCACCTTCACGGCGTCGTTCTCGATCCTCTGGACGATGAAAGTGCTCTTCGGCATCCGTGCCGAAGCCGAGCGCGAAACGGCGGGGCTGGACGTGTCCGAGCATGGACAGGCGGGCTATCCAGAGCTCTACCCACGCCTCTATGAGCTCCAGCGGGTCGAGGAGAGCCTGCGGGAGGCTGCCTGAGCCGTATCTGGGCCTGTCATGACGAGCGTTAAGCGGGCGATGTGCGTTCACTGTGGTCATCCGCATATCTCTGATCCGCTCGGCTTCTGCCTCGCGTGCTCGATCGAGATTCGGCGCGAGTTCTACGCCGGCCTCGAGTGCCTGACCGCCTACCTCGCCTCGTGGGCCGCCTTCGAGGCTTGGGAAGCGGAGCACCTAGTCGAAGCGCGCTAGGCACCCGGCGCGCGTATCCTCGCCGGCGTGAGGGAGATCCTCGAGACCCTCGCGGGCTGGACCGCCGGGGGCCTGCGCGCCGCCACGGCGACGCTCGTCAAGACGGAGCGCTCCGCGCCCCGGGAGCCCGGCGCGGTGATGGCCGTCTCCGAGCGCGGGGACGTGGCCGGGTCGCTCACCGGGGGTTGCGTCGAGCCCGCCCTCTACGAGGAGGCGCGTGCTGTTCTCGCCGGCGAGCCGGCTCGCCTCGTCACGTACGGGATCACGGACGAGGACGCGTTCGAGGTCGGCCTCCCCTGCGGCGGGACAGTGCACATATTCGTTGGCGAGGCCGACCGCGAGATCGTTCGCGAGCTGGCGGCCGCCGCTCGCCTCGAGGAGCCGATCGCGCTCTCGCTGATCGTGTCGGGACCCCTGGCCGGCGCACAGGAGCTCGTGACTCTCGACGGCCGCTCGGAGCCCGTGCTCGAGGGCGACGTCTTCTTCCTCCCGTTGCTCCCGCGGCCGCGCATGTACGTCTTCGGCGCGGTCGACCACGCCGCGGCCGTCGCCCGCGTCGGCGGCCTGCTTGGCTACCAGGTGACCGTCTGCGACGCGCGACCGCGCTTCCTAACGCGCGAGCGCTTCCCCGAGCCGGACGAGCTCGTCGTCGCGTGGCCCCACGAGTTCCTGCGGGGGGCATATGTGGACGAGCGCACGGCGATCTGTGTCCTCACACACGACCACAAGTTCGACGTGCCGCTCCTGCAGGCTGCGCTCGCGAGCCCGGCCGGCTACATCGGCGCGCTCGGGGGCAAGAAGACGAATGCGGACCGGGAGGAGCGTCTCCGCGCCGAAGGCGTCGGGGACGAGGAACTGGCGCGGATTCACGCGCCGATCGGACTCGACATCGGCGCGCGAACACCGGAGGAGGTCGCGATCGCCGTCGCGGCGCAGATCGTTGCCCTGAGCCGGAATGCCTAGGGCCCGGGGCGGCCGGTACTACGGTTGCGGCTCTCGTAGCACCACTCGCTTGGAGAGAAGCGAGCCCCGCCCGGGCCCCTCTAAAGCGTCGGCACCGCGCCAGAATACTTAAGCGCGAGAGGATTCCGGCCCGAATCGGCTCCGGCGGGTCTTCGCTGGGGCAAGTCAGTTACGCTCGACACGCCCTCGCAGGTTCTCCTAGAGGACGGCGGGGTATGAGACAACGGGAGCCACGTGCAGAGCGGGCGCCGCAGCCCCTCCCCTAACGCGTGGCTCCCGTTACCTTTCAAGACTCAATAGCGGGGCTATTTCTTGCACCCGCGTGGGGCAGTGGAATAGAACCAGTAGTTCTTTTGCCGCCATGACGGCGCGTGTCGGGCCGTGCGTTGTTGTGCTGGCTTTGCACGGCTTTTAGCCCTACTCCTACCCTTCCTGTGACAGCCTGTTTCGTCCTGTGCGAAAGCGCTCGTGAGCATTTCGTGAGCACGGAGACGTTGCCACAAATCGCCCTCTAAACCGTGACGAGCAGGCCGCTTCGCGGAGCTCGCTTGACCCTGGAACCGCTTTCGACGTCTGCAGGCCGGGGCGGTCGAGCTGCCCGCGCGCCCCGCGCCTCCGAGGAGAGATGAGCAATCGCGCCCCTCGCGGCGCAATCGCGGTCACCAACAGCCAGCGATCTCCGCCTCAAAGAGCTCTTGTACCTCTTGGTCGCGCGCCGGTTTCTAGCGGTGCTCAGCGGCCAGGCGTAAGGTGGCCTAAGGAGCCGCGGAGATTCGGATCCGGGGTTGCTTGGCCGCAGTCCCCTCCCATCCGCGGCTCCTTTCCGTAAAGAGACCGGCAGCGCCCGCTTTCTTGCGCTCAGAGCGTGTCTTCACGTAGGGGCTAGGGCTCGTTTGGCCTTGACACGCCGTCGATCCTGACGACAGTGAGACTAGGCGGTCCCACCTGCGGCAACGCCGGGGTGCGCCTGCGGCGATGAAGGGGAGAGGAGCGGCCCTATGGGCATCTCGTGGAAGGAACCGGAATACGTCTGCCTCCAGTGCGGCGGTGCGATCGCCGAGGTGCTCGCTCGCCTCGGGTCTGTTCTTTGTCACGACTGCCGCGACGAGCAGGGCGTGGACGCCATCGTTGTTCGCACGCCGCCGAAGCACCCGTCGACCAGCCGCCTCTGGCGAGGACGAAGAAGGGCACGCCAGCCGAAGAGCTGATTGGCGGCGTTGCCAGCAGTGCTCGACAGGCCCACACGCGGGCCCGTGCAGCCCACGGCGGCCGGCCTCGCGCCCTTGAGCGCCGGCAGATCATCGTCGAGCGCGTGGACAAAGACGGTGCCGTCCACCCGCAAGTGTTCGAGGGCGACACTACCGCCGGCTCGCAGTGCGGGACTGGATCCGGCGTGAGTTCAACCAGTGAGAGGAAGTCGTGGACTGACCCCCGCGCCAAGCGCGACGCCGCAAAGCGTCCACGATGTACGGGTTTTGTAATCGATGGGCTTCGAACCCTCCTCATGCTCGCTTGCCATGCCGACAATCGCTTTGCGTGAGCATTGCGCGACCTACGAAAGGGGTACGTACGTGAAGCTGCGCAGTCTCCTCCTCCTGCCCGCGGGTGAGACCGAGAAGCACTCGCCTGAACAACTACCGTCCGGCCCGCCCGGCAGCGACCCGCCCGGCGCCGAGTGGGACGTCCTCGCCGAGCTCGATCGCCTCCGCGGCGCAAACGCCGGCCTCTCCGCAGAGGTCAAGCGGCGATCGCAGATTGGCGACGACTATGCGCGCGCCGCTAGTGACCTTCGCCTCAGGGTGGAGGAACTCGAGCGAGAAACCGCCATCGCGCACTCGAACGCGCAATTCCTCCAGCGGCGCCTGACCCAAGCGGAGGAGCGCGTCGGCGAGCTCGAAGAATTGACTGAATCGTTGCGTGCCCAGCGCGAGCGGCTGGAGACGTACTGCGAGCAACAGCGAGCACGCGCTGAGCGCGCCGGAGGGAACGCGCGGGTTTGCCCGCGCGAAAGTCGAATACGCGGATGCGCTCGAGAGGCTGCGCTCCTCGCTTGACGAACATGCCGGTGAGCGGTATCTCGGCCCGGAGACCGGCGACCAAGTTCGCCGCTTCTTCACAGATGAGACACTCGCCAGCGACCAAAAAAGAGAGTTGCGGCAAGTGATCATGCGTTCGTTGGAGCCTAAGCGCGAGTGAGCGGCACCGATGCTGGCGGTCGCGTGAGCGGCTCGGTGGAGCAGCGAGGATCCGATCGGCGCCTCGGGAAGCGCGGTCAACCAGCCCGCAAATCCGCATGAACTCTAAGAACTGCTAGAACCAGTAGTCCTCGACCTCTTGCGGATCCATGCGGTTGCGGAGCCAGAGGCCCAGCAGGACGAGCGGCGCGCCCGGGAAGACCATCATCAGAACGAGCGGCACCCAGAGCAGGCTGTTGACGCCCGGCCCGAGGAGCGCGAGCAGGGGCGGGAACGCGAGCAGCGCGAACGTCTCCTGGCGCGGCATGGCGAAGCCGGCACCGAAGTGGACGAACATCGCTGCCATCAGCGCGAGAAAGATGAAGAGCCCGGGCACGTGCCGCGCCGTGTTCGCGAAGGCGTACACCCAGACGGTCATGAAGCCGAGGTAGGCGAGCGAGGCCTTGAAGTACGTCAGGCGCGTCGCCGGGGTGCGTTCGATGAACGTGGTCACGTCGTTGACTCGCTTTCTCAGCGTGACCGCTCCGCCGATTCGTCGCTGCTACAGCGCATAATGAGTCAGAGAGCGCCTCTAAGGCATCCCTCGTTCGTGGTGATGAAGGAAGCGACCTATTACGTGCAATTTTCGTCTCCGGTCGACGATCCGGAGCGCTGGCACACGATCGCGCGAGTGGAGGGGAAGGCCCTCGCGGAGGAGATGGTGCGGCTCGTCGAGGGCTCCTACGGGCGAGTGGCGGTCACGTACCACTACTCGGGACGCGCTCTTTCGCGCTCCGCGCTCCGCAAGGCGAAGGCCCTTCAGCACGCCGACTGGGAGCTCGGCGTCGGCCATCACCGCGACTACGGGGACACGCTGCTCGAGAAGGCCGTGCGGAACCTGGGAGCCGTCTCGAACTAGGTATCTGATGCGTCGGTCGGGTGCCGATAGGAGCCGTAGGCTCGATGACCCGGCGCCGGATCCTCATCACGGCCGCGCTCGTCCTCTACTGCGCGGCCCTCTCCTTCGCGGGCAGCGTCGTCGCGGTGCGCGCCGCCGGCCCTGCGGTGACGACCTTCACGCTCGGGACCGTCGAGACTCGGATGGGGCTGGCAGCTTCGGGTCGCTTCGACGTCTACGTACCGATCGTCGACTGGGGAGTGCGCGCGCGTCCGTACGGCGCGCCGCTCGCGGTGGATCTCCAGTTTCGTTCTCTCGACCGCGATGCGGCGCTGGCCGCCGTGCGTTCCGGGCCCGCAGCCCAGCGCAACGTCCGCCTGCTCGAGAACGAGCTCCGCGGGAGCGTCAACGCGGGCTTCCGGCGCGCGGCGCTGGCCGCGCTCGCGGGCGGAGCCCTGGGAGGCTTTCTCGCCGGGACGATGGCGGTTGCCTTCGGCCGCCGGCGGCGCTGGCTGCCGGTCGGTGCGGGCACCGGGCTGGCGACCTCGGTCACCGCGGTCGTGCTCGCCGGGCTCGCACTTGTCACCGCCGACTGGAATGCGCTCCGGCAGCCGACCTTCTACGCGCACGGCTCGGAGCTTCCGCAGCTCCTCTCCTTCTCCGACCAGATCCTCACAGCCGGCGAGACATACACGGACTCCTACGATCGCGCTGTCGAGGGGCTGGAAAACCTCATCTCCGCCACGGAGCGGCCGCGTTCCGCTCCGGCGGTCAAGACGGTGGTGCTCGCATCCGACCTCCACTCGAACGGCTATGTGCTGCCCGTGCTCGCCCAGTACTCGGAGGGCAGGCCGGTCTTCTTCGTCGGAGACTTCGCCGAGCTCGGCACGAAGCTGGAGGAGGGCGTCGTCCCGGAGGTCGCCCGGCTGGGCGAGCCGGTCGTCGCCGTCTCGGGAAATCACGACTCGGGGACGCTCATGCGGGCGCTCGCGCGCGAGGGAGTGATCGTCCTGGGGCGCTCGAGCGGCGTCGTGGACATCGATGGAATGGCAGTCGCCGGCTTCGAGGACCCGCTCCAGCGCGAGGGCGGCGTTGCGGGACACCTGCTCAAGCTAAGGACGGGTGCGAAGGTGAGCGCGGAGGAGGAGCTGATCGCGTGGTTCGACGGACTGGCTGGGCGACCTCAGATCGTCCTCGTCCACCAGCACGGGCTCGCGCACGCGCTGCTCGACCACGTCACCGCGCAGAAGGGCGTCGCGCCGGTTCTCATCCTCACCGGGCATGATCACCGCCAGCACATCGACCAGCGTGGCGACGACATCCTCGCGGACGGCGGGACGGTCGGAGCCGGCGGCCCCTTCGCGATCGGGGAGTCGCCGGCGGGATTCGCCCTGCTCCACCTGACTGGTACAAACCGGCTCCAGTCTGTCGACCTCGTGCAGGTCGAGCCGCTCTCGGGCGAAGGGAGCGCGCGCCGGGTCGTGTTCGACCCGGCCCGCTAGCTCTACCCGAAAAAGAAGTGGGGCGGAATCACCGCATCGAGTCCGCCCCATTCGAGTCCTGGGTGTCGCTCCCGCCGCATCGGAGCTCCCAGGAATACCGCCTTTGACGCTGCGCTCAGTATCGTGGGGCGCGCTCGCTTGATTCATCCCGCTTTCGGTGGTTCACCTTCGGGGTTGACAGCAATAGGCTTGCGGCCGTGGAAGTGCTCACTCCGCGGACGCTCGACGAAGCTCTGGCTCTGAAGGCGGGGCGCCCCGACGCGGTGCCCATCCAGGGCGGGACCGACGTGATGGTCGAGCTCAACTTCGACCGCGCGCGCCCGCAGGCCCTCCTGAACCTGAACGAGGTCGACGAGCTGCGGGGGTGGTCCCGCGAGAACGGCTGGCTGCGGCTCGGGTCGGGGCTCACGTACGCGGAGGCGATGGGGTCGCCCTTGCGCGATTCGTTGGCGGCGCTGGCGGAGGCCTCGCGAACGGTCGGCTCGCCGCAGATCCGCAACCGCGGGACGATCGGGGGGAATCTCGGGACCGCCTCGCCGGCCGGAGACGCCTTGCCGCCCTTGCTCGTCTACGGGGCCGAGGTCGTGTGCGCGAGCGTTCGGGGCATCCGCACGGTGCCTCTCGAGAGATTTTTGGTCGGGCCCAAGCAGAACGCGCTGGCGGAGGACGAGCTCATCCTGGCTGCCCGGTTCGAGTCGCGGCCGTGGCGGCAGACGTTCATGAAGGTGGGGCCGCGGAATGCGATGGTGATCGCGGTGGTGTCGCTGGCCCTGGCGGTGGACGAGGAGCGCGGCGAGGTGCGGGCCTCCTACGGGTCGGCGGGGCCGGTGCCGGGCTTCGTGGTCGGCTCCTTGGAGGAAGCGGATTCGTTCGGCGCGCGGGTCGCGCGGGATGCGTCTCCGATCGACGACGTGCGCGGGACGGCGCGCTACCGGCGGCATGCGTTGCAGGTGCTGGTGGAGCGGGCGCTGAAGAGGTGCCGGACGTGAGGATCTCGCTCCTCGTGAATGGGGAAGAGCGCGAGGCCGAGGTCTGGGAGGGCGAGAGCCTGCTCTATTCGTTACGCGAGCACCTGGGGCTGCCGGGGTCGAAGAACGCGTGCGAGCAAGGGGAGTGCGGATCGTGCTCGGTCCTGCTCGATGGAGAGCTGGTGTGTGCTTGCCTGGTGCTGGCGGCGCAGGCGGACGGGCACGAGGTCGTGACCGTGGAAGGGCTGGGGCCGTCGGAGGGGGAGCTGCATCCGGTGCAGGAGGCGTTCGCAGCGACGGGGGCGGTGCAGTGCGGCTTCTGCACACCGGGGCTGGTGGTGGCGACCGTGGATCTCCTGCGGCGGGTGCCGGAGCCCTCGGACGACGAGATCCGCGAGGCGCTGAGCGGCAATCTGTGCCGCTGTACGGGGTACGCGAAGATCTTCGACGCGGTCCGACTGGCGGCCAGCAGATGAATTACCGAATGGGGCCACCCCGAACCACCACCCGCTTTCGAGCGTACCGCCGCAAGATGCACATGGGGCGCGCGCAAGGCGCCAACTCCGACCCGAAAGAGAGCGGGAGGTGAGCGCTCCCGCACGCAGGCTCGAGCTCGGGCGCGTCGGCGAGTCCGTTCGCCGCGTCGACGCCATCCCCAAGGTCACCGGCGAGTTCGCCTACGCCAGCGACCTCTTCGCCGCCGGCATGCTCTTCGGCCACACCATCCGCAGCCCGCACGCGGCCGCGCGCCTCAAGCGCATCGACACGAACGAGGCGCGCGGGATGCCCGGCGTTCACGCGGTGCTCACGCACAAGGACGTCCCGGGAGAGAAGCGCTACGGCCTCGAGTTCGCCGACCAGCCGGTCCTGGCCATGGAGGACGTCCGCTACTTCGGGGAGCCGGTCGCAGTCGTCGCCGCCGAGCACCCCGAGCAGGCGCGCCGCGCGGCGGCCAAGATCAAGGTCGACTACATCCCGCATCAGCCGGTCGTCGAGCCCGAGCGCGCCAGGGACACGCTCCGCGAGCTGACCATCCGCCACGGGGATCCGGACGCGCAGGGCACAGTCTCGGTGGAGGGCGTCTATGAGCTCGGCATCCAGGATCAGGCCTTCCTCGGCCCCGAGGCCGGCCTGGCCGTCCCCGACGGGAAGGGCGGCATCGACATCTACGTCGCCACCCAGTGGCTCCACGTCGACCGCGACCAGATAGCGCCCTGCCTCGGCCTGGAGCCCGAGCAGGTGCGGATCCACCTCGCCGGCGTGGGCGGCGCCTTCGGCGGGCGCGAGGACCTCTCCATGCAGATCCACGGCGCCCTGCTCGCGCTGAAGACCAACCGCCCCGTGAAGATGGTCTACAACCGCGAGGAGTCCTTCGCGGGCCACGTCCACCGCCACCCAGCCAAGATCTGGGCCGAGCACCGGGCCGACGGCGACGGCAAGCTCGTCTGCGTCCGCATGAAGATCCTGCTCGACGGGGGCGCTTACGCCTCGAGCTCGACCGCGGTCTGCTCGAACGCCGCCTCCTTCGCCTGTGGCCCCTATGCGGTTCCCAACGCTCTGATCGAGTGCGAGGCGGTCTTCACGAACAATCCGCCCTGCGGCGCCATGCGCGGCTTCGGGGCCGTTCAGACCTGCTTCGCGGCCGAGGGGCAGATGGACAAGCTCGCGGCCGCGCTCGGAATCGACCCCGTCGAGCTGCGCCTCCGCAACGCGCTCGCCTACGGCGACTCGCTGCCCACCGGCCAGCGGATCACGGGGTCGCTCCCGGTCGCGGAGGTCATCCGCCGCTGCGCCGCGATCCAGGAGCCGGAGCCGGAGGAGCTCCCGCGTGACCCGATTCGCCTTCCCGGCGGCGCCGGCAATACGACGCGCGGGGACGGGATCCGCCGCGGCGTCGGCTTCGCCCTCGGCTTCAAGAACATCTGCTACTCGGAGGGCTTCGACGACTATTGCGCGGCCCGAGTGCGTCTCTTCGTCGATGCTGACGGAGAGTTCGTCGCCGAGATCCACTCGGCCGCCGCCGAGGTGGGGCAGGGCGTCACGAACGTGATTGCCCAGGTTGCCCGCACCGAGCTTCCCGAGGTCGCGGACGTCGTCATTGCCCCGCACACGACGGCCGCGGTCGGCTCCGCCGGCTCCTCGTCGGCCTCGCGCCAGACGTGGATGACCGCCGGCGCAGTGCGCGCCGCCTGCCTCGCCATCCGGGACGAGCTCGAGCGCCGCGGCGGCACGCTCGCGCCTGGGGAGGAGATCGACGTCGAACGCGTCTACCGCCACCGACAGACGACGCCCCTCGATCCCCAGACCGGGCAGATCACCGGCGAACGGGCGCACGTCGCCTTCGCCTGTGCTGCCATGAAGGTGGTCGCCGAAGTCGACGTCGAGCTCGGCCTCACGCGCGT
>WNFZ01002067.1_pt1 | contig 28269 bp, 32 predicted proteins | sample 5400081 | NCBI WGS metagenome assembly WNFZ01 (sample SAMN13153365, study PRJNA577476) | soil metagenome | isolation source: 80 cm soil or saprolite under grassland replicate 1 | place: USA:California | collected 2016-06-15 | reverse complement strand
TCTTACGAATCTGCTGCGAGATAAAGATGCAGGGGTGAGACGCATTGCATCAGCATCGCTGAAACAACTATGGCCCCAGTCGAGAGCCGTACTCACTGAGATGTTGAGCGAGCGCGATGGGGTTGTCTTATACGCTGTGTTGGATTCCATTCCATCGGGCCAGCCTGACATTCTCCTTCCTTTGCGTGAATACATTCAGAGCGAAGTTTCCAATATCCATTATCTGCAATCCTTTTTGGATTCACTGCCGCGCAAAGGCCATGCGGTTTCACTGCTGATCGATACGCTTATCAATCGTAAAGCGAAAAATGAAGAGAGATTAATCAAAGCGGTTGGCTTATTTGGTAATCCACGTGCGCTGGATTTGATCCGCAAAACTTTGAATGCCGGCGATGCATCGACGCGGGCGGCTGCGCTGGAAGCATTAGAAACATTGGGAGATCATAAGATCACACTGGAAGTCCTGCCAATATTGGACCGCGGGGGAGTTTTCGAACGCGATGACAACCGCCTCGAACTGATTGATGCGCTGGAAATGCTGTTAGACCGGGAGGATCATTGGATCCGTGCATTAGCTACGCGCTCCCTTGTCGAATTAGGTGTAGCGGATCAGGTAGGACAATTAAACAAATTGATGAATGACAAAGACCCACTGGTGCAACAAGCTGCCCACGACGCTATGTCTCAAATGGATGGTACAAGTATGAAAACGCTAAAGACCCTTTCCACAATGGATCGAATTTTGCTCTTACGTCAAATTCCAATCTTCTCCAAACTTACCCCGGAGGATTTGGAAAAGATTGCCGAAATTGCGCATGAAGAGTTATATTCATCTGGCGGGATTATTTGCCGCGAAGGCGAAGTGGGAAGTTCGTTATATCTTATTGTGAATGGCGAAGTGGAGGTGGTAAAGTCTTCAGGTAAGGAAGAGAAGATCCTGGCGGTCCGTAAGACGGGTGAATTTGTCGGCGAGATGGCCATCCTGGATTCGGCATCTCGCTCCGCGACGTTGCGTGCGTTGAACGAAGTTCGCGTTCTTTCGATCGATGGCGCTGCCTTCAATATGATCCTTCTCGATCGTCCGGAAGTTGCCGTCTCGGTATTACGGAATATGTCCTCGCGCATACGCGAATTGAATGAAAAGGTAGGTGCAAATGGATGAAATGAAGTATGCTCTGTTAGAGGAAGTTCTCGGTCGCTGGATGGCGGATGTGATCGAAAACTTCCTGAAATCGGAGGGGATTGATGTTGTACTTATTGAGGGAACTGTTTCTGATTTGTTTACACCGTCGTTCGCCCCCGTTAAAATCTATGTCCCAAAAGAAGAACTCCAACGCGCGCGCGAATTGTTGGAGCAGTTTAACGAAACTCAAGAGGAATCATAGGAGAGATGCTGTATGGCAAATAAAAGGAAGATCCAGGAAATAGAAAGTGCCCGACGCAAAAAACAAACCGAGAGAACCATTCAAATTGCGGCAGGTGTCATTGTGGCGTTAATCGCGATCGGCGTCATGTGGTTGGCGCTGCCCGGAAGAGGTTCAAATGTACTCGAACTTCCAACGGAAGCTTCAACAACATCGCAATCTCCCAACACGGTTGCAAAACAATATGACACCTATCCACCGATGACGATTGACCAGAACAAAAAATATCTCGCCACGTTCAAGCTGGCAAAAGGCGGTGAGTTCGTAGTGCAACTGTTTGCGGATAAGGCTCCGAAGACTGTAAACAACTTTGTCTTCCTGGCACGCGACGGTTATTATGATGGCGTCACATTTCACCGTGTGCTCGAGGGATTCATGGCACAAGGCGGCGATCCTACCGGAACGGGCAGAGGTGGTCCGGGCTATTATTTCGAATATGAAGCGAACGACTTGAAGTTCGATAAGCCTGGAGTAGTTGCCATGGCGAATCAGGGCGCTGCAACGCCGACCAACGGAAGCCAATTCTTCATCACATTTGCGCCCGCTCCACAATTGGATGGCGGCTATACAATTTTCGGTCAAGTGATCCAGGGAATGGATGTGGTTAATGCCATCACACGCCGCGACCCTGACACGAATCCAAGCTTTCAGGGAGACGTGATTCAGACCATCACGATTACAGAAGAGTAGATTGGGTTCGAAAGTAAGAAGTAAAAAGTAAGAAGTCCTCCCAAAGTTTGGGAGGACTTCCGGATATCCCCTCAATAAAACACTAATTCATCGATTGACCTTGCACAGCCTTCGTTGTGATGTTGAACTTGGGCGGTTTCTCAAGATGTTTCTTGACCTTACACAGTTCTGCCGAACGGATCAGGGCTTCATAATACTTTTCAGGGAACGTCGGTGGGACGTGGATTTCAAGATCAATCTGATCCACCATCCCCGTTTCGCGGTTGGAGTGAACGCTTTGAACAATTTGGATTCCTTCCATGGAAAGTCCACGCTGTTGGCAGAAGCCGAGCACGTAGATTCCGGCACAAGTTCCGATGGAAGCCAGAAATAGATCGAAGGGCATGGGAGCGCTGGATGTCGGAGGCTGATCGGTCTGGACATCAAAGCCTCTAAAGTGTGCGTCGACGCGTGAACCGCCGGGGAAGTCAATGAGCATATCCATTTCAATCCTTTCTTATCCGCAGCCGCCATGCTCTCATCGTGTTTGATTGAGATCATTGAATATGCGGATAAACAAATATATCCCCATCATAATATTGTGACGATTTGTACAATAGTGGATGATGTCATGCGTAGCTGGGTATAATGTCACAATCATGTGATGTATAATTATGGAGATTTGAGGCAGAAAAATGGCGTTATATCAACGTGAGGCGGTTTCTGTAAATATTGGGGAACGATTGCGTGAGCTGCGTGAAGCGCGCAATATTTCGATGCGTGCTCTGGCTGTCAAAAGCGGACTTTCTGCAAATGCGCTATCCATGATCGAACGCAATAAAGCGTCGCCGTCCGTCAGTACGCTATATAAACTGTCCGATGCGCTTGGTGTTTCGATCACATCCTTTTTTGGCTCAGAGAATGAGAGACAGCAGGTTGTTTTCCTGAAGGCGGATGAACGGTCGCGTGTGTCATTTACGCGTGGTGTGTTTGAAGGTTTGGGTGGAGAACGTTTTGTCGGTCGGGTGGAACCGTTCTTGCTTACCTTGGAAAGCAACGCCAATAGCGGTCCGCGCAGCATGACGCATACGGGACATGAGTTTGTATTTTGCCTGCGCGGCGAATTGGAATATCAAGTGGAGCGGCAGATCTATCATCTTGATGCAGGAGATAGCCTTCTGTTCGCTGCGCAACTCAAACATAAGTGGAAAAATCCGGGCAGGAATGTTACTACTGCCATCATTATTATTTCCGGCTTTGAAGAGGGGGAGGAACTCCACGCCATGCACTGGAAAAAAGGAGAATGATAAAAGGCGACTCACCGGAGTTGCCTTTTGTTTTCACCTGGGATTGAGCATCGCCTGTATTCACTGCATTTCAAATTTGAATTTCCCTCGTTAAACAGGCGAGGATAAATTTATGGCTGATTCCAGCGAGAAAGACAAGAAATCCAAACCGAATGATGCACCCGAACAAAAGCTGGGGGATACACCGGTCGCGCCATGGCAAATGCCCACGCCGGAGGAAAAGCAAGAGGCAAAACCTGTTAAACGCGCCTTGAAGGATGCCGTCTCCAAAGTGGACTCACAGGAAAAAGCGGACAAGGTGATCGAAAATCTTGAGTCTGCTACGGCGGATAAAAAAGCTGAAGAAGTGAAGCAGACTCAGCCTCCAATCGAATCGCCCGCCGATGCGGCGCAGAAAGTCAAGGATGCGGCGAAATCCGCGGATGGAAGCAAAAAAACCGAAAAGGTATTGAAGGAGACGGCGAAGGTTCTTGCTACCGCGGAAGGGCGGCCACAAGAAGCTGTATCCGAGGCAGTGCAGGAAGTTCTCAATCCTGAACAGCAGGGCGTTGCCCCAACGGTGACGAATGCGCGTGAACGGCAGTATTTGCAGAAGGCCGTTCTGAAGAGGCTCAAACCGCTCGATGCTCTGGATGCCGAGATTTTCCTCGCAATCAATCATCTGCCGCATACGCGTCTGCTCAATGGTTTCTTTTACGGGCTCACTCTCATCTTTCAAGCGGTCACCGTTTGGTACGCTGAAATGCTCGTTGAGATTTTGCGGCACCGCAGAAATGCGAAAACAATTCTTCGGGAGGCCATCGTTCCGTTGCTGATAACAAGTACTCTCGTCGAATTGGTGATCAAGCCGTATTTCAAGCGACGGCGCCCCTTTATTACGATCATTCGAGCGATTGTTATTGGTAAGAAACCTGGCAGTTGGTCGTTTCCCTCCGGGCATGCTGCAGGAGCATTCGCAGGCGCCTGGTTACTCAATAGAAAATATCCGCGCTTCAGTTTGTTGCGATATATTGTCGCTGGTCTGGTCGGATTTTCGCGCATTTATCTCGGCGATCATTATCCCGGGGATGTAATGTCCGGATCTCTATCGGGATTGTTATTCGCTATGTTTTTCAACTGGCTGCTGAGAAGCCGGAAACGATAATCAAAAGAGCGACTTGCCAGAGTCGCTCTTTCATAAAGCCGATTATTGATTCAGATCAACAACTTTCGTTATCTCACTTTAGGCGTACATGCCCCAATCCAACGCGGACGGATCTTCCATCATGGAGAAGTCCCACATATCCATGCCCATCTCAATAGTCACTGGCATGTTGAGACCTTCCACGGCTTTAGCTTTGGTCATTTCGATCATCGCCGGTCCATAGGGACAGAAAGGAGTCGTCAGGATCATTTTCAGCCGCGCAATATCATTTTCAATCGTAATATCGCGGATCAATCCCAATTGGATAATGTTCATGCCAATCTCGGGATCAACCACTTCTGCCAATTTCTCACGTGCAGGCTGAACTTTATCTGGATGTGTATCGTGAATCGTCCACCTGATTTCATTAACTGTTTCTTCTGTCATATTTCCTCATAAATATGTGATGTGACTCTAAAGTCTGGTTTAGTTTTTTCCTGCAATAGGATGTACAACATAGGTGCAGAATGCGCCACCATCAAGAACGCACTGAACCTTACTGGCAGGCAGAGCCAGCATTTTTGAGATTAAGGTTTGGTCAACAGTGCAAACCTCAGGATGTGCTACGCCGATCTGATAGTATGGGCAGGAAATCTCGTGAATCTGATAGTCACTGCCTTTCTTTTCCCATTCAACAGTAAAGCCTTCCTGGGCAAGCATCTCCTTGACGAATTCAAGCCGCTCTTCCATGCTCATATCCTTGATCTGGCTGGTATATTCATTGGCAAGATCTTCCGCGATCTGATTGAACAACTGTGCCACAACAGGTCCTGGCATGGACTCTTTCATCTGCGCCAATAGACGCGTGGTGAGCCGCAAATATTTCGTGGGGAATCTCTCCATTCCATCTTCGGTGAGTGAGTACACGAGACGCGGACGTCCCACGCCGTGCCGCTCCTCATCTGCCGCGATGAGACCTTCCATCTGCAGATTGGTCAAATGATGACGAACCGAGATGGCATTGATACCCACCGCAGCAGCCAGCTCATTGATGGTGATCTTCGGCTTGCGGAGCAGGGTCTGGAGAATTTTATCTTTCGTGCTTTTCATAGTCGGGCAGTATAACAGGCACGAAAAACTTTGTCAATATATTAGATAAATATCATAAAAATCCCCTATTGAAATAGAGTTAGCCTTGCGAAGACTTCGAACCTGCGCAAGGCTCATTCCTGGTTATCGCCAGAAATTTGGGAAGATCGTTCGTAGTACAGTCTCAATGACTAGCGCTAGGACAAAGTAATTACTGAACACGCGGTTATGGACAAAGCAAACCGTCGAGAACCAGCGGGGCCAGATGGGATATCCGGTCGGTGGTTCGCTAGGGCGCGGATTCGAAAGCCGCTTGAGCGCTACCTGTGCAGGTTTGATTGCCATGAAAATCAAGAGCATTACGGGTGTAAAGAAATGCGTGACGAAGATGAGATAAAGGGTAAGTACATATGATAGCACAATTGCGGACATCGTAATAAATCGTGCTGCAGGTTCGCCGACCACGACCGGCAGAGTCCGCACCTTCTTGACCTTATCTTCTTTGAGTTTATCTGTGTGTTTTCCAAGGTTGATGGTCACCACGTTCAAACCGATCGGAATGCTGGCGAGGGCGACGGTCCAATCCCAGATGCCTGTCAGCACGTAATATACGCCGCCGATCATCAATGGTCCCCAGATAATGAAAATGGATAGCTCACCTATGCCAATATATTTAAGGGGATATGTGTAGAACAGTAGGATGAATGCTCCGACTCCAAACAGCCAGGCGACAATGGGCGAAAAGCTCGTGTAATACAGAGCATACACTCCCGCGAGAGCGGCGAGTAACCCGCTGATACCGAACCAGATGAGATGCGTGCGCTTATCCCAAAATCCCTGGGCAAGTGGATGAACACCATACTGGGTGCGGAAATAATTATCCCTGTCGATGCCGCGGCTGTAGTCGGTGTAATCGTTGATCAGGTTGTTTGTGCCGTGAGCGATGAAAAGTCCTAAAGTAAGGATCAGCCATGTAATAAAACTAAACGGTTTTCCATTCGTGTGCAAATATTGCCAGGCGAATAGCCCGCCAATAAGCCCGGAATAGAGTGTTACCGTTCCGACTGCGGAGCGCGTGGCAATGAACCATTTCGATAAAATATCAAGCGCATCCCACTCTTTTTTCTCCTTCATCATGATTAATTGGGAAAGAGATTTGCGCCACATGGCTAAAGTCGAGTTCATAATGCCTCCAAACATCTGATTTACCGGTAAATACACCCAAATGGACCGGTGGTTTCCTGATACTTTAATATACTAGAATAATATCATAAATATTTGACTTTTTATCCCAACTCTGCTATAATGCCGCCGACCTAGATACTATGCCAGCAATGGCTTAAATTCTCCTTAGGAGCATAAAACGAATGTCGCAGCTTGAAATCAAGAACTTACACGTCAGCATTGAAGACAAAGAGATTCTAAAAGGGGTGGATTTAACCGTGGAACAGGGCAAAGTCCATGCAATTATGGGACCGAACGGAACGGGAAAGTCTACGCTCGCTTATACGTTAATGGGACACCCGTCTTATACAGTGACCGAAGGCGAAGTTATTTTCAAGGGACAAAACGTCCTCGAATTAGAGGCCGATGAGCGTTCGCGACTCGGTTTATTTTTGGCGTTCCAATATCCGGTAGCGATTCCGGGTGTGACGGTGGCGAACTTTCTGCGCACGGCTATCAATGCTCGGCGACGCGCTCAAAACCCTGAAGATAAAGGTATGCCGATCCCTGAGTTTCGCAAGCTGTTAAAAGAGAAAATGTCCATGCTTAAAATGGATCAGAATTTTGCCGGTCGCTACCTCAATGAAGGTTTTTCCGGCGGCGAGAAGAAACGTGCCGAGATTTTGCAGATGGCAACACTTAAGCCCGAGATCGCCATTTTGGATGAGACCGATTCGGGTCTCGACATCGACGCGCTGCGCATCGTCTCCGAAGGCGTCAATGCCCTGATGAGTAAGGACCTTGGTGTTCTGGTGATCACACACTATCAACGCTTGTTGAACTATATCAAGCCCGATTATGTCCATGTGATGCTTGGCGGACGCATCGTCGAATCGGGTGGACCTGATTTAGCGTTGCACCTCGAAGAAAAAGGCTACGAGTGGATTCGTGAGAAATATGAAGAAGTGGCAGAGAGCGCAGAGAACAGATAACGAGAGAGCAGTTCGAACGCTTACTCTCGAATATCTAATGTCTGCTCTCTTCTCTTGGAGAATATTATGAGTGACGACACTAAAATCTTAGAAGATATCGGTCAATATAAATACGGCTTTCATGACCGTGATGACAATTACGCGTTCAAATCCGAAAAAGGTTTAAGCCGCGAAGTTGTTGAGAATATTTCGCGCATGAAGGGCGAACCGGAATGGATGCTTGAGTTCCGCTTGAAGGCGCTCGACCACTTCCTACAGCGTCCTATGCCAAACTGGGGACCTTCGCTGAAAGACCTCAATTTCGACGAGATTTACTTTTATGTCAAACCCACCCAAAAAAGCGAAAAATCATGGGACGATGTTCCCGATGATATCAAGCGCACGTTCGACAAGCTGGGTGTGCCGGAAGCCGAGCGAAAGTTTTTGGCTGGCCTGGGTGCGCAATACGAATCCGAGATGGTCTATCACTCGATCCAGGAACATCTTGAAAAGCAGGGTGTGATCTTTCTGAGCATTGAAGATGGCTTGCGGAAACATCCTGATTTATTCCGTGAGTACTTTGGAACGGTGATCCCAATTGAAGATAACAAATTTGCTGCACTGAACAGCGCAGTCTGGTCTGGTGGTTCGTTCGTGTATGTGCCAAAAGGCGTCAAAGTGGATATGCCGTTGCAGGCATACTTCCGTTTGAACACAGCCAATCTTGGGCAATTCGAACGCACGCTTATCATCGTGGATGAAGGCGCCTCGGTCCATTATGTGGAAGGATGTACTGCTCCTCAATACACCACCGACTCATTCCATAGTGGTGTGATCGAAATTGTTGTGAAGAAAGGCGCACGCTCGCGCTATTCCACGATTCAGAACTGGTCGACGAACGTATATAACCTCGTGACGCAACGCGCCAAGGTCTTTGCAAACGCCTCGCATGAGTGGGTGGATGCAAACATCGGCTCAAAGATCACGATGAAATATCCCTCCTGCTATTTGATGGAACCAGGCGCTCGCGGTGAGATGCTTTCCATGGCGTTCGCAGGTCCGGGTCAAACGCAGGACGCGGGTGGCAAGATGTATCACTTCGCGCCGAATACATCCAGTAAGGTCACTTCTAAATCGATTAGCAAGGGCGGCGGACGCGCTTCGTTCCGTGGCCTGCTCAAGGTTTATAAAGGTTCGAAGGGTGTCAAATCCAATACGGTTTGTGACGCGCTGCTGCTCGATCCGCAATCGCGCTCAGACACATATCCGTATATCGAAATTGATGAGGATGATGTGACAATCGGTCACGAGGCTTCCGTAAGCAAAGTGGGTGAGGAGCAGCTTTTCTACCTTATGAGCCGCGGCCTCAGCGAAGAGGAAGCTACTACGATGGTTGTCTCCGGTTTTATTGAACCACTCGTCAAAGAATTACCGATGGAATATGCCGTCGAAATGAATCGCTTGATCGCATTGCAAATGGAAGGATCCATTGGCTAGCATGGAAGAGAAACCGAAAGTTGTTATTTCGAGGACTCGACGGGCAGAATCCGTTGCAAAGGATTTTGGTTTTACCGAAGCTGATATTCGTAAAGTAAATGAATCGATCGACTCTTATCGGAGCTTAGCCTGGAACGCCTTTAAACGACATTCTCTCCCTGTTACCACGGAGGAAGCCTGGCGCCGCACAGATATTCACCTCCTGCCAGTGGACAAATTTAAACTGTCCTTGGATGATGTCAATGATCTTCCTGCAGTCCGCGAAGATTTGCTGAAACCTTTGACCGCCGATCAGCACGGTGGGCAAATTATTCTCACTCCTGGTAACGTCAAGGTTGAACTGGATGAGAAGCTGGCGACGAAAGGTGTGATCTTCACCGATCTAAAAACTGCTGAGCAAGAACACCTCAGTTGCTCGCGAAGATGATGGGCAAGACTGTAAATGTGGAAGAAGGGAAATTTTCCGCGTTAGCCGGAGCCTTCGCACAGAAGGGTGTTGTGCTGTATGTGCCGAAAGGTGTGACCGTGGAAGAACCACTGCATTCCGTGCTCTGGGGTCCAGGCACAGACTTGGCGCATGTGTCACACATTCTTGTTCTCGTCGATGAAGGCGCTTCTGTGACATATATGCACGAGTCGGCCTCGCCTGATTTAAAGGGAGCAAATTCGATGCACGCCGGGCTCGTGGAAATCCAGGTGCTGCAAGATGCGTCACTAAAATTCGTCGAGCTGCAATCGTGGGGACGTCACGTATGGAATTTTTCACATGAGCGAATTCGTGTGGAGCGGGGTGGTACTCTCGACTGGATCTTCGGCGCGATTGGTTCGCGTCTGACAAAGAATTTCAGCGAGCTCGATCTCGCCGGTGAAGGCGCGACGGGTCGTATGTCTGGTTTCTACTTTACCGACGGAACACAGCATCTCGACCACGATACCCAGCAGAATCATCTTGCACCGCATACGACCAGTGATTTGCTGTTCAAGGGCGCGCTGAAAGGTAAGAGCCGCTCCGTGTGGCAGGGCATGATTTACGTTGCTCCCGGCGCTCAGAAGACAGATGGTTATCAGGCAAATCGGAATATCGTGTTGAGCGATGGTGCCCGCGCCGATTCGATCCCTGGTTTGGAAATTTTGGCTGACGATGTCCGCTGTACTCACGGTGCGACTGTGGGAAAGCTGGAGCAGGAACCGCTTTTCTATTTGAAATCACGCGGCATCCCACAGGCGGAAGCGGAGAAAATTGTTGTCGAAGGTTTCTTCGATCCGATCTTCCAGCGAATTCCGTTTGAAGGCGTACGAGAACGTTTCCAGCAATATATTGCTGATAAGATGGCATAAATCATGCCGAACAAATAAAGAAAGAAGTGAAAAAATTCATGACCGCAAAAATCAAAGCAAAGAAGACTGTTATTGAGGCAAAATCACGCACCAAGCCTGAGGTTAAGGAAAAACCACGAGTGGAGCCAGTGCGCGTGGTGAATAAGATTTCTCCGCCTCATACGAATGGTGATGAACGCAAAACCAAAGGAATGCGTATCCCTCAATACGCTTATATGAAGGCGCCCGGGCTTGCTCATGATTTTCAGGTTGGCGATACGGTCGAAGTCTATTGCGATCACGAAAAAAATAAGGAGCGTGTCCGGGGTTGGATTCACGGCATTGTTGTCCAGGTCGATAACAAAATGGTGGCGGTTCAATTCCGCTCGAACGTCTTCCTGACCGATGGCTGGATGGTTCCCGATCGCATCCTGTGGTATCCGCTGAACTCGGAACACATCCGAGAAGTGCCTTCCAAGAAGTCATCCAAACGCGAAAAGGCAATTCCAGACTATTAGTAGAAATGTATACAAGTAGACAGGTAAGCAACGAAGCATGACACCTGTCTACTTGTGTGCCTTTTACCTGCTTACTTTCTCATGCTAAATATCAACGAAGTTCGAAAAGATTTTCCAATTCTCCAGCGCGAAACATCTCCGGGCGTTCGACTGGTGTATCTGGATTCCACGGCAACATCACAGAAACCGCTGTCTGTAATCGAAGCGATGGATAATTACTACCGTCGTTCGAATGCCAATATTCATCGCGGTGTGCATACGCTTGCCGAAGAAGCAACAAGTATGTATGAGCAGGCGCGCGTCAAAATTGCCAAGTTCATCAACGCCAAGTCTGCGCATCAAATCATTTACACGCGCAATACAACCGAGTCGATCAATCTCGTGGCTTACACATGGGCGCGTGCGAACTTGAAACAGGGCGACCTTGTCATACTGACTGAGATGGAACACCACTCGAATCTCGTTCCCTGGCACATCCTGCAGGCGGAACGCGGCATTGAACTGGAGTTCATTCCAGTCCTTGAAGATGGCGTGCTCGATCTGGAGATTTACCAAATCCTGCTCGAACGAAAGCCTAAGCTGGTCTCGTTCACGCACATGTCGAATGTATTGGGCACGATCAATCCCGCTGCCGAGATCATTCGAATGGCTCATGAGGCAGGTGCGATTACAGTCGTGGATGGAGCCCAATCGGTTCCGCACCTCAAAGTGGATGTGCAAGCCCTCGAGGCGGATTTCCTCGCCTTCTCCGCTCACAAAATGTGCGGACCGACAGGTATCGGCGCTTTGTATGGGAAGATTGAGCTGCTGGAAGCTATGCCTCCATTCTTGGGCGGTGGTGACATGATCAAGGAAGTGAAACTGCGTTCCTTCCGCCCAAATACGCTGCCTCATAAATTTGAAGCGGGTACTCCCGCGATTGCCGAAGCAGTCGGTTTTGGCGCAGCTGTCGATTATCTCTCCTCCCTCAGCATGGAGGCGATCGCTGCGCATGAGCATGAAATCACAGAATATGCTCTCGAACGGTTGGAAGAAGTTCCGGGCGTGAAGCTGTTTGGTCCCGGCGCTGATCAGAAGGGCGGCGTTGCTGCGTTTACCCTTGAAGGCGTGCATCCGCATGATGTGGCGCAGATCCTTGATAGAGACGGAATCGCTATCCGCGCCGGGCATCACTGTGCCCAACCGCTGCATGAGAAATTTGGAATCCCTGCGACCAGCCGCGCTTCGTTCTATTTGTATAGCACAAAAGATGAAGTGGATATGCTGGTGAATGGGATTTATAAAGTGAAGGAATTGTTTGGATAAAAGCTGTGTCAAGTATCAGGTGTCACGTGTCAGGCAAAATTACCTGATACCTTGAAACCTGGCGCCTGACACTGGAGTAATTATGGACGATCTCTATCGTGAAGTCATCATTGAACACTATAAAAACCCCGGTTATCGCGGACATCTTGATCCGCACGATGTCCAGTTCGCGGACAATAATCCACTGTGTGGGGATCACATCGAAATCACGCTTCGCACCGATGAGCAAGGAAATGTTTCCGACGCGAGGTTTGACGGTCATGGTTGTGCCATTTCGCAGGCATCGGCTGATCTGTTGATCGAATCGATCATTGGCAAGTCAGTTGAAGATGTAAAGAAACTCAATAAGCAGGACATTCTGGATATGCTGGGGATCGATCTTGGACCTGTCCGCTTGAAATGTGCTTTGCTATCACTGAAAGTCTTGAAGGCGGGTGTCTACGGTTTGGGAGAGGCAAGCGATAGTTTGGTGGAATAATCAGACCATGGACGATTGACCAGAGACCATGGTTTGGCGTGGTCTATTGTCCATGGTCCATCGTCAGGAACAACCATGTTCAACTACACAACCTTTGATGCATCAAAAGCGGAATTCCTTGATATCGCCCCTGTGTCGGAGCTTCCCAACGGGGAACGATTGTTTATCGAAGTAGAGGGGAAGTCTCTCGTAATCTTTAATATTGCGGGTCAATATTTTTCCATTGGTGATATTTGTTCTCATGATGACGGTCCGGTGGGGGAAGGGGATCTTGAAGGCTACAACATCGTCTGCCCACGGCACGGCGGCGAGTTTGACGTGCGGAATGGTCAGGCAGTGCAAATGCCGGCGGTCGTAGATATCCCTGCCTATCCGGTCAAAGTAGTCGATGGCATGATCCAAGTGGGTATCCCAAAAGAATAGAATTGTGGAGTGCTTCCGCTGAATTTACCAGCGGAAGTTTTTATTTGAAGAAGGGAATCGAGGATATTGGTAAGTAACTCTTTCGGAAAAAATGACATTCAACCTTTTCATTTTTTACTGCAAATCCTACAATTGAAACATAAGGCAGCGCCTCCATGACAAAACTACTGATTGTCGAAGACATCCCCGATAATGCTGAACTGGTACGCAGAATCATGTCTGCGCGTGGCTATGAAGTACTCCACGCCATCGATGCCGAGACAGGTTTTCAGATGGCTCTGTCCGAACATCCAGATCTGATTCTGTTGGATCTCGGTTTGCCGGACCATGATGGTCTTACCCTGGCGGGCTGGTTGCGTGCCGAGCCTGCTTTCCATCAGGTGCCGATCATTGCTTATACAGCCTGGCCTCCTGAAACTGCAAAACAGATGGCTGAAACCTATGGCTGCACTGGTTATATCGGAAAGCCTATTGGCAGCGTCAGGGATTTTGCGGAACAGATCGAATCCTTTTTGAAGAAATAGATATTTCACCTTGATAAACAACACTACTGGAATAAAGCTCGTCCCTGCCAGTCGCTTTACGATTGAACAACTGACAGCTATCTACAACCAGACGCGCGTGGATTATATGATTCCCATGCCGATGAACGAGGCGCGCCTGACGGAATATATCCATACCTATGATGTTGACCTTGGACATTCCCTGGTTGCCATGCAGGATGGAAATTTGATGGGCGTTGCGATGTTGGGTAGGCGTGAAGAACGGGCCTGGTTAACACGCCTGGGTGTGATTCCAAACACGCGTCGCATTGGGGTTGGTCGGGCTTTGTGCGAAGGATTTCTTGAACAAGCTGACAAGCTCAATATTCATTTTCAAATGCTCGAAGTGATCAAGAACAATGTCCCGGCGCATACGCTTTTTCTAATGCTTGGATTTTATGAGGTTGGTGAACTGCTCGTGTTGCGGCGTTCCCCGGTCATCCCGCCGCCTGCACCGGTGGTGGCAGATGCTCGGCGTCTGGAGCGCATCGAGGCTCTCGACCTGGTCGGACAGGACCGCGGCACTCAGCCATGGACCAATCAATCCGAATCATTGAGCAATGCGTCAGAAGTATCCGGCTTGCAAATCACCCTCGTTGACGGCAGCACTGGTTGGCTGGTATATCAACGACAGAGATTTCTGCTCACACGATTCGCGTTCAAAACGGAGGCAGGCAATCCAGTAGAGATGGCGCGTGCCTTCCTGTCACATATTCATCATCAATACCCACGGCTTGATACTCATCTTGAAAATATTCAGGTGCTTGACCCGCATTTGCCAGCATTTTATGAATCTGGATATCTCGAATCGTTTCGTCGTGTGGAGATGTGGCGTGGCAGCCCGCCGCCTGGTTTGACAGGAAAGGCTTGAGAAACAAAAGAGATGACATGTGCGTCATCTCTTTTGCTATGTGCCTCACCAATCACCAGCATACTCGATTGGATATGGTTTCGCGATCTGTTCGATTCTGCTCCGCCTCAATTCGACGAGTTGGCGGACATGTAAATTGTCATGTGCGACCCAGCACGAAAACATTTCTCCCGCGCTGACGGCCCCGTCTGGCGGTGAAGGATGAAATCCAAATGCTCGCGGAAATCTTCGCGCTCTTCATCGTAGAGGTGACAGATCACCTCCAGCATCGACCAGGATTCCCGATTCGGTTTTATGCGTGCATCTTCCTGTGCAATACCGAATAACAAAGCACGGATCATCTCCGTGCTGTTTTGTAGTTCCTGATAGAGGGTATTGAAATCCATGCTTGCCTCTTTCTCTATGTGGTGGAAAACGCTCCGACGATTCGCAGGATATCAAAGCCCTCTGCAAATGGAAGTTCCGCGAGTGCACCATGCCGTACCATAATGGAGCGGGTCAGCTCAATGTTGAAATAATATTTGTCCCGATACGTTTCGTAACAGGATAACGCCTCTATTTTCTTGTTGACATCTTCCTCGCTCACTTCTACTAAGAAATGGGGGAAGAAACCATACGAAGAACGAACTACATCGAAGCCAAGGACGGTAATGCCGCGGAAAGCACGGAGAGCTTCATCCGTCATCGCGTTGTGATCTTGATGTACATCCTGCTTCGAGTGGGTGAAAATCAAATCAGGCTGAAAGTCTCGACGCAGTTTGAGAAAGTATTCGAGGATCTCCTGTCGAGAATCGTGAAAAATGCGCGTGGTGAATGGACCCAGTACAATCTTCCCTGGAGGAACACCCAATACTGCCATAGATTCAAAGTGTTCGTTCTTCACATTTTGCAAATTGGGATTCTTTTGATTATCTGAAAGCGTCACGCATAATACTTCGGTCTGCCTGGCGATGCGATGAAGCAAGGCACCGCAACCCAATTCGATGTCATCGGGATGCGCGCCGAGCAAAAGTACTTTCTTTCCAAAGAAATTCATGTTGTTATGTATCCAAAACAGCATAGGCTCGCACAGGAAACGTTCCGAACGCTTTGACCTTCACCGGTGCAGCATGAAAACGGAATCCACTATCGGGCAGATTTTCCAATCCGCACATATGCTCACAGATAGGAATTTGTTTTCCGAGCAGGATCGTATGCGCCGGGCGCGAACCATCTGTCGTGTCGTCAATGTTATAGGTGTCAATTCCAACGAACGCGACATTTGAGTCGACTAAATATTGCGCGGCACCTTTGGTGAGAAATGGATGACCCTCGAAATATTGGTCCGTGCGCCAGTGACGCGACCAGCCGGTGTGAATCAACAACGCTTTACCCTCGAGGTCCATTCCTCCAAATACATCTGCTGGAATCGCCCGCCCGTAGCCTTGCGCATGGACAACAGCGCCGACTAAATCAACCAACGACTCCAATGGCAATTCTGATAAATCAATTCCATCTGCAAAGCGGTGAAAGGGACTATCCACATACGTCCCAGTATTGGCAACCAGTTCAATCTTGCCAATGTGAAATGTTGTTCCGTCCGCATAATTTTTCTTCGAGGCTTCACGTGAAAGAAAATCACAAATAATCGGCGCGGGCAGCCCTTTATAAGTGATCATCCCATGTTCCACTTCGTGGCTGAGGTCAATCAGTTTATGAGTCATCATGTGGTCTCCAATCTCTAGTCTCTAACGAAAGACACGATTCGCAAAACATAGCAATGACACTATTTTGTCCCCAAAATCCCACCAACCACCTTCGTCATCACGAGCTTGCCATCGCGTTCATGCCAGCGTGTAGCCAAATCAGCGATCTTGCCAATGAGAGATTCGTATTCATCTTTTCCATTGAACATGGAGGCCCATAACTTGCGATCTTCGCTCAACGAAGCGCGGACATATTCGATGAACGGTGCAACTTCAGGGAAGGTGAGATGGTTTTCAAACTTATGCAATTTAGTCTTGGCGAAGATTCGATCAATCGTACTGTAGATCTCGCCTTGGAAGCGCGAGGAACCAGGCATCGGCGGAATTGTCGCGCTGGTAGCTTCCTTGATGATTTCGTAGAACATCTGCTTGTTCTCTGGCAATGGACCAGAGACGAAAAGCTGTCCACCAGGCTTGAGGACACGGTGCGCTTCACTAAATGTAAATTTCAGATCGGCTGCGTAATAGATGGCGAACGCGCTCGTAACCAGATCGAATGTATTTTCCGGAAAATTGAAAGGCTTGTTGAAATCCAGAAATATGAAATCGATATTTGAACCGCGCTCTTTGTTCTTGGCGCGTGCCTTATCCAACAGTTCTTCTGAGAAATCCCCACCAATAATTTTTGCCCCGCCTTTAGTATAATCGTCGAACAGGAAAGAGAGTTTGCCTGCACCGCATCCAACATCGAGAATGTCCATGCCGGCTTGTGGTTTCAATAAATCGTTTGTCCATTGATCGATATTTGCAGAGCCGTATTTTTCATGAATATCAATACGCGTAAGCAAATCTTTGGACGTCTCTTGATAATTAATTTCCATGGGTTTCTCCTTGAAGTTAGTTGAAAAAATTATACCAAAAAGAAAACTAAAATTCAACGACTGAATTTTGAATGTAATGGAGCATTGGATGAGCAAAATCAAATCTGTAAAAGGTGTGCGTGAGTTTTATCCCGAAGAAATGTCTCTTCGAAATTACATTTATGGAAAAGTGCGCCTCGCCTCGCAATCCTTTGGATATCAGGAATATGATGGTCCGTTCCTCGAGACCATCGATCTCTACGCGGCGAAATCCGGGGAGGAGTTGGTTAAGAAGCAATCGTTTGCTTTCCAAGATCGTGGCGGAGATTTCATCACGCTGCGACCTGAGTTAACCCCGTCGTTGGCGCGCATGATCGCTGCTAAACAAAATGAGCTAACTTATCCACTGCGCTGGTGGTCATTTGGTCCTTTCTGGAGATATGAGCAGCCCCAAAAGGGACGTACGCGTGAGTTCTTCCAGTGGAACGCCGACATTATTGGTGTCAGCTCGCCGGAAGCAGACGCAGAACTAATTGCGGTCGCGGCGACATTTTTACGCTCGGTCGGACTTACGCCTGAGCGTGCTACCATTTATGTGAATAATCGCCGTCTGATGGAATCGGAATTGGACGCGCTGGGAGTTGTCCCTGATAAACGGTTGGATGTTTCCAACCTGATCGATCGTCGCTCAAAGATGGAGCCTCTCAAATGGGATGAGTACGCGCTGGAAATCGGGTTAACCGAAAGGCAGCGTGAAGGTTTGAAAGACGTTTTGGGTAATTTTGATCTTTGGAAGAGAAGCGATGAGCTCATGCGTCTTTTTGCCGCATTGGAAACCTTAGGTGTCAAGGACTACATCAAGTTCGATCCCAACATCATGCGCGGACTCTTATATTACACTGGCACCGTCTTCGAAGCGTTTGAGACTACAGGATCTTTGAAGCGCGCCATTTTGGGTGGTGGTCGTTATGATAATTTGCTGGAAGATGTCGGTGGAAATCCGCTTTCGGGCATGGGATTTGCAATGGGCGACGTGGTCATCGGTATTATTTTGAAAGAAAATGGATTATTGCCTGAGTTTGAGCAAACGCCGGCGTCCATTCTGGTGACCGTGTTTGACGAGTCGTTGCTTCTCAAATCTTATGAATTGGCTGCCGAATTGCGAAGGGCAGGTTTGAATACAATGGTATATCCAGAAGTTGCCAAATTGCCCAAACAATTCAAATTTGCCGACAAGATGAAAATGAAAGTCGCCCTTGTCCTCGGTCCGGATGAAGAGGCGAAGGGACAGGTGGTAGTCAAAAACCTATTGAATGGCGAGCAGACCTCGGTGGCGCGTGAAGCGCTTGTCGAAACTCTCTGTCAACTTTTAAAGTGATATGTCGCTTTCCATTCAACCGGTTACCAAGCAAAATTGGCGCGAACTAGCCAAATTAAAAGTGCGCGAGGATCAAACACATTTTGTCGCGGCAAACGTGTGGTCCATCGCCGAATCGCAGTTTGGATATGATCATCCTGATGATGGACATTGGGATATGATTCCCTATGGCATCCATGACGGCGATCTGCCGGTTGGCTTTTTGATGCTCGGTTATAACTTGAGCAATCCCCAGGTTAGTAAGGCAAATTTCATATGGTGGGCGTAGCTCAATTGGCAGAGCATCGCACTGTGGATGCGAAGGTTGCGGGATCGTTCCCCGTCGCCCACCCAGAGAAATCTCCGAGGTTTTGAAAACCTCGGAGATTTTGTTAACTATTTTCCTTTGACATACCAGATTGAACCGGGCGAGTCGTAGGTGAATCCTTCGCCAAAAATTAAATGGCTGGTGCCCTGTTCATCAATATCCATCTCGAAGTAATCGCCGAATGGGAAGCGGAAACCGTTCTGGAAAATATAAGTGTCATAGCCACTGACATAGGTGGATAGATCAACTTCACTGCTCCAGGACGCACCGCCATTTGTTGACGAGCGATAATAGACATTCCATCGATCGATACCGCCATTTGCAGCACGTGCATCCATCCAAGAGATGCGAACATCACCATTGCCGGTCGCTGCAATCGCAGGAAACGCATGGTGCGTACCTTGTGGCGCAAGAGACACATCTTGTTTCGCGCTCCAGCTGTTTCCACCATTGGTCGATTTGGCGAAGTAGATGCGTTCAGGTCCTTTATCTACTGAGCCAGCATTCCATAGTGCATAGAGATTACCTGAAGCATCAGATGTCATCGTGGCAGCTGCGCCGAGAAATGCCCAACCACAGCCAAATGCAGAACAATCGGGTGGGGCTTTAGATACATCCAGTAATTTCGTTGTCCAGGTCTGGCCGCCATCCGTAGATTTGCTGACATAGAGATTCACGTTGCCCTTTGCGCCGCCATTCTGTTCATATCCATCCCACGAGAAGTACACGCTTCCATCTGGTGTCACGGTCCCGCCACTGGCTAGCGACCAACCTAACTTGCCGTTCTGGTTTACCTTCACAGAAGTGAATGTAGATCCTCCATCATGCGAATACGCGCCCCAGACTGTTTGGGAATGGTTGTATGCCACATAAACATCCTGCCCTCGTACAGCCAGAATGGGTTTATCCGTTCCAGCGTTCGTCGAGTCGGCGGTGACGAATGACCAGGTTGCGCCGAAATCTGTTGATTTGCCAACAAGAATATCCGATTTATTGTTTTGCAGCCATGCTGCATACACCGTCTGACCATCGACCGGGTCGACAACAATCTGGGCATCCACTTGATAAGCATTTGAACCTGCGGGATAAATGACGATTGGCGATGTCCAGGTTGAACCATGGTCACTGCTCATTTGAAAGATCATTGTTGGGCTATAACACGCAGGGCATCCCGGAACGCCGCCGTACTGAGGGTAAATCATATATACGTGACCAACGCGGTCGGCAGCGATCGCCGGCTCCCATTCATTTTCAGGAAATTGCCCAAAGCCTAAACGAGTCTGGGGAGTAAAACCGCTTGGTCCCGCGAGTGCTATATTGACCGGGTGAATTGATGAGGCTTTTACTTGCGCCGAATTAACTCCACTTTCTTCGCGGATTTTTGCTTTTCCTTCCATATGCCATTCCCAATACCACGCGGTGTAAGGAACGATCATCGCTCCCAGCGCGAGTACGAGAACAACGAACAGAAAGACTTTCACTGCACGAGACGGGTGAATCAATACTTTCATGGCTCCTCCGGTTGGCTTTGGCTTTTCTTGCTCTTTATTATTTTACGCCGAATAAATAAGATAGCAACAGTCCGTTTGTTACACTCGATGGCTTTTAACCACGGCGTCACGGAACCACTGAGAAAAAAAGCTCCAAAACTCCGTGACTCTGTGTCTCAGTGGTTAGATGTAGTGTGTAAGGCGCGCTTGTTCAGACTAAAAAGTAATCATCGGTACGGCTTTGAGAATCCACTGTGTCACGCAGCTCGCACTCCCTTGCAAGAAAATGTGAGATTGCTTTGCACATTAGCCGTTGGGAGCTCGGAGTTCGCCAGGCTAGCTAACATTTCAATAATTCATGACCACTCGGTCTCTTGAAAACGAGTAAAATACGCTACATGCCCCAAACCATTAACGTTCTCTTTCTCGCCGCCGAGGCGGAACCTTTTGTAAAAGTCGGCGGGCTGGGTGATGTGGCAGGAACTCTGCCGCGTGCTCTCCGTGCGCTTTCCAACGATGAAACCAAACTAGATGTCCGCCTCGTGTTACCGTACCATTCTGCCATTCGGGCGGATACTTTTCGTCCAGTGGGGATCTATTCGATTCCGCGCGGCAGCTCTGAGGTTCAGGTGCAAGCCTTTGAGGGCAATTTGGAGGGAATGCCCGTCTACTTGCTCAACGGTGATCCCGTCCGCGCCAGTGGCTCCGTTTATTCCTCCAACAACAAACTAGATGCGGAGAAGTACGCGTTTTTTTCCCTAGCAGCGTTGGAATTGCCCAAGCAGATCAATTGGCACCCAGACATTATCCATGCCAATGATTGGCATACTGCATTGGCTTCCTATGTGAATCTGGTCAAACGCTGGGGTGAAAAGACGCGGCGCGTTTCCTCGCTGATCACGATTCATAACCTGCCTTTCTTGGGACCGGATGTGAGCGCGATCCTGGAAACCTACGGGTTGCCTCTCGCCAATACCGATCTGCCCGATTGGGCGCGCGTCATGCCGATGCCCCTGGGTCTTTGGGCTTCGGATGCGATCAATGCTGTTTCACCGACCTATGCCGATGAAATTCTGCATGAGGAGTTTGGATGCGGGCTACAGGAATTCTTCCGCAATCGAACGGATTCGTTGTCCGGTATTTTGAATGGACTTGATACCGTTTCTTTTGACCCGCAAACAGATCCCACGCTTGCCGCGAATTTCAACGCGGATACTTTATCCATGCGACCGATCAACAAAACGGCACTGCAGGAACGCCTCGGTTTGCCTGTTCTGCCAGATGTGCCCTTGCTTGGCATGGTCACGCGCATGGATGTGCAAAAAGGTGTGGATATTGCCTTGCGCGGTTTGAAGATGCTGGGGAAACAGAATTGGCAACTGGTTCTGCTGGGCGCCGGAGACCCAAGACTCGAAGCGATGGCGAAGAAACTCCAAGAGGAGCTGCCTGATCGTGTCCGCGTAGCGACGCGTTATGATGCCAAACTGGCGCGTCAAATCTATGGCGGCGCTGATATTTTCCTGATGCCTTCGCGCTATGAACCGTGTGGCACTTCGCAAATGCTCTCGATGCGTTATGGTTGTATCCCGCTTGTGCGCGCGGTCGGTGGATTGCATGATACCGTTACCGACAGTGAAACCGGATTTGTGTTTGTAGATACCAAAGTGAAATCGTTCAATGATACGGTTCGCCGCGCCTTGAATTTATATCCTTATCATTCACGCTGGGCGACGATGCAAAAGGCAGGCATGGCACTTGATTTTTCGTGGCCCCGTTCTGCAGCAAAGTACTTGGAGTTGTATCAGAAGCTGGTAGCAACACCCAGTGTTGTAAGGTCCACAAATCCATAATTAATCTGTGAGGAACTCATGAAAACACGCGCTGTCATACTTGCAGGGGGCGAAGGTTCGAGACTCGGAGTGCTCACGCAAAAACGTACAAAGCCCGCAGTCCCGTTTGCAGGCAAGTATCGGATCATTGATTTTCCTTTGTCGAATTGTGTGAACTCGGGCATTTTTGACCTGATGATTCTTGCCCAATATCGTCCCCAATCATTAATTGAACATGTCGGTTCTGGTGCACCCTGGGATCTCAACCGTGATTTTACGGGCGGGGTAAAGATCCTTACCCCTTATAAAGCGCGCAACGATGCCGATTGGTTTGCCGGGACTGCGGATGCGGTTCAGCAGAATTTTGGCTTTATCAAGCGGGGGTTGCCTGACCTTGTGTTGATTCTTTCCGGCGATCATATTTACACTATGGACTATGAGCCCATGATCTCTTTTCACCTGGATCAGCAGGCGGATGTCACCATCGGTACGATTCGGGTTCCCATTGAGGAAGCCTCACGGTTTGGTGTGCTCGCCACCAATAGCAAATATCGCGTCACTTCGTTTGTGGAGAAGCCTGCCGATCCACCGTCCAACCTTGTAAATATGGGTGTATATCTTTTCAATCGTCAACTTCTGGATGATATTTTGTGGGAAGACCGCCAGGATACAGAATCTGCACACGACTTCGGCAAGAATATCATTCCTGCATTAATCAAGTCCAAAGCCCGCGTATTTGCATTTCCCTATACGGGATATTGGATGGATGTCGGAACAGTTCAATCGTATTGGCAGGCGCATATGGATATGCTTTCTGCCTCGCCCGCTCTTAAGCTCTACAGCCGTGACTGGATCATCCATACCCGTACAGAGGAGCGCGCTCCGGCGCGTTTGCCAGCCGATGCGCACGTCTACGCCAGCATGATCTGTGATGGTTGTTATATCGGTGCTGGCTCGCGCGTGGAAAGCAGCGTGCTTTCGCCTGGCGTCGTTGTTCGATCTGGGGCCGTGGTGCGCGAGTCTATTTTGCTTACCGACTGTGTAGTGGAAAGTGGTGCAGTAATTGAACGCGCCATTCTCGATAAGAATGTCCATGTTGGCACTAACGCGCGGGTGGGTTGGGGAATTGCGGCTGCGGAAATCAACATCGCGTTGGTAGGCAAGCATAGTGATGTGCCCGATGGCTGTGTTGTCGAACCTAACGCTCAAATTGGAACCGATGTGACTCTTTCCGATTTCGAAGAGAATATTGTCCGCGCCGGACAATTTATCCAAACCAGGAGATTACCGAATGAACTTTAATCGCGCCGGCGGTATCCTGCTGCATCCCACAAGCTTGCCGGGTCCCTATGGCATCGGTGATCTTGGTCCGCAGCTATATCGCTTCGTCGATTGGCTTGCTTCCACTGATTGCAAACTTTGGCAAATCCTTCCGCTCGGACCAACCGGTTATGGCGACTCACCCTACCAGTGTTTCTCCGCCTTTGCAGGCAATCCGTATCTGATCAGCCTGGATGCGCTGATGGAAGATGGATTACTAACTGAGGATGAGCTTGCCGACACGCCGGAGTTTGAGGCATCCCGCGTCGATTATGGTTTACTCATTCCGTGGAAGCTGGGCCTTTTGCAAAAGGCTTTTTCCCGCCTACCCTCAACGTCCCAAAGCTTCCGTAAGGGTTTCGAACGCTTCTGTAAAGATAACGCCTCCTGGCTCGACGATTTTGCGTTGTTCATGTCGCTCAAGGAAGCCAATGGCGGCGGAGCGTGGAGCGGCTGGGAGGAATCGATTCGCAAGCGCGAACCCTCCGCGATGCAACAGGCGCGCGCGGAACAAGCAGAAAATATCAAACGCCATTCGTTTTATCAATTCCTGTTCTTCCGCCAGTGGAATAATGTACGAGCTTATGCTCATCAGCATGGTCTTACCATTATCGGTGACATTCCGATCTTCATTGCCTATGATAGCGCCGATGCATGGGCAAATCCGCAATTATTCTTCCTCGACGAGGAGAGTTTGCCAACTGTTGTTGCCGGTGTTCCACCCGATTATTTCTCTGCAACCGGTCAACTCTGGGGTAATCCGCTTTACAAATGGAGCGTGCATAAGGAGAACGGTTATCAGTGGTGGATCGAACGTTTTCATGCGGTATTGAATCTAGTGGATATTATCCGCCTCGATCATTTTCGCGGCTTTGCGGGATATTACGAAATCCCGTTTGGGAACCCAACAGCCGAGCATGGGCAATGGGTGACAGGTCCGGGCAAAGATTTCTTTCAGACACTGTATCCCGCATTGAGCGACAGGAAAGGGGATACGTTGCCGATCATTGCCGAAGACCTGGGCGTGATCACGCCCGATGTGGTGGATCTGCGTGATAGCTTCCATCTGCCAGGGATGAAGATTCTACAGTTCGGCTTCACGGGGCCCGAGAATCCATTCCTGCCGCACAATTATTCTGCGAATTGCGTGGCGTACACGGGAACACATGACAACGATACAGTGCGTGGCTGGTATGAAACAGCGCCCGAGGACGAACGCGAATTCGCCTGCAAGTATTTGAATACCAATGGCAACGATATTGCCTGGGACATGATTCGCTCCATTTGGTCTTCCGTTGCCGTGTATGCGATTACACCAATGCAGGATGCGCTACGTCTGGGGGGCGAGGCGCGCATGAACTTCCCGAGTAAATTAGGTGGCAACTGGGAATGGCGTATGTCCGAAAGTGACATGAGCGAGGAACTTGCGAGCCAGTTGAAAGAAATAAACATGCTGTATTCGAGATAAAAGCAAACCTTGCGAAGATTCCACGTCTTCGCAAGATTTTTTAACGGGACCAGTTTTCGGCTGCACGTGAAGCGCTTAGCTTCTACTTCTTGAACAAGTGCAGATACTCCCCATATCCTTCCTCCTCCATCTGCTCAACAGGGATAAATCGCATAGAAGCGGAATTCATGCAATAACGCACGCCAGTGGGCGCGGGACCGTCATCGAAGAGATGTCCAAGGTGCGAGTTGGCAATTTTTGAGCGGACCTCCGTCCGAGGCATAAAGAGCTTGTAATCTGTATTCGTTTCGATGTTACCGGGTTCCAAAGGTTTGGTGAAGCTGGGCCAGCCAGTGCCTGAGTCGTATTTATCGAGTGAGCTGAAAAGTGGTTCACCTGATACGACATCTACATAAATGCCGGGTTTCTTGTTGTTCCAATATTCATTGCTAAACGGCCGTTCGGTGCCTTCGTGCTGGGTGACTTCATATTGCAGTGGCGATAATCGCTGGCGCAACTCCGCCTCTGATGGTTTGGTAAATGTTTTCATCTCAACCTCCTGTTAAGAACAACGGATAAGTGTTTGCATTATATAACCTGTGGGTGAGTCAGAGATGAAACACAAGCCCCTGGAGACGAGCCTTAAGCTTTTTGTAACATCTCTGGGAAGTCATTAACTGATTCTAATCTTTAGCCATTGAATTGCCGCTAGAATGCGCGTACAATCTTTACGGTCTGTGGACACATCATCATATTAACAATAAGGAGTCAACACGATGAACATGATCAAGGTCTCTGCAAACTCCCGTACTTCCGCTGTGGCGGGTGCAATTGCAGGTGTGATCCGCGAACATAAGCACGCTGAAGTGCAAGCTATCGGTGCTGGAGCTGTCAATCAGGCAATGAAGGCTCTTGCGCTTGCCACTGGTTATCTAAAAGGAGATGGAATCGAAATCGTTTGCACGCCGCAGTTTGTCGATGTAGATATAGATGACAAAGTACGAACAGCGATCAGATTAGTGATCGATCCGCGCTAAAACAATTTACCGTTTTGCATTGCCTAGTACGCTGAGATGTTAGGGCATCTTGGCGTATTTTTGTTTCCATATACACGCTTATATCTTGTGAATCAGGTTCGTATAAAACCGGCAGGCATCCAGGATTTGAGCAACTGTGCAGTTTTCATTGCGCATGTGAGCTAATTTATATTCCCCGGGTCCAAAGCCAATCGTAGGAATTCCCAAACTGACAGGCGTCACGGCGTTTGTGCTGAAATCCCAGAAGATGTATGCCGCTGGTTCGCTACCAAAGCTACTACGGTAAGCGGCAATGCAAGCCTGTGTCAGTTCATGATTCAGATCAATATTCCATGCTTCGTGAAAGGGCTCATAGCTGATTTCCATGCCTGTCCAGCTTTTTCGTTGCAGCGTTCCCACTTCCCAGGTTGCGTTCTTGCCGTGGATGAGCTGGTCCATTTCTCGTCGGATGTCTTCCTTCGTTTCGCCGGGAGCGATACGTCGATCCAGATATACGTCACATTCCGAAGGGACTGCATTCAGCGAAGCGGCTACGCTCGAAATCCTTGACATCACTAATGTGCCTCGGATGCCCTCTTCCTGAGCAAGCTCAAGATTTCTCTTTTCCACGCGCTGGATAATTTCTGCCATTTCATAAATGGCATTCATTCCTTTCTCCGGCGCGGAACCATGAGCCGAGATGCCATGCGTTTTGATCGAAATTTGTGCTTTACCTTTATGACCTAGTGAAAGCTGGTTATTCGACGGTTCACAAATGACGACATAGTCTGGTTTCAGATTTCTTTCCTGAAATAAGTGACTGAGGTTTTCCCCGTCACAATCTTCTTCGAAGACTGTGCACGAGACATATATTGTCTTGCCGGCCGTAAAGCCTAACTTCCTGGCAATCGCACCTGCATAAACCGAAGCTGCCGCGCTGGACTTCATATCCACGGAGCCCCTGCCATACAGGCGGCCGTCGCGAATTTCGCCGCCGAAGGGCGGGACATCCCATTTATCTTCATCTTTCACTTCTACTGTGTCCACATGTGAGTCAAACAAAATGGACGTTTCGCCATTACCGATTCTTCCGAGCAGATTGCCCATCGAGTCAATGACGACTTCTTCGTAGCCGAGGGGTTTCATTTTCTGCTCAACGAATCGAATGATCTCTTCTTCCTCTCCGGAGAGGCTTTTGATTCTGACGAGATCCTGAGCAAATTGGATCAATCCTTCTTGTAGTTCAGATGTGAGCAAATGGGTCGCGTTCATGATGTTTTCTTATCGAAAGGAAATCCTCTTCTCGCTTTCAAGGTTTCGCACGATGAACAGCTTGATAAATTCATCCAGCGCTCGCGGGGAAAAGTGTTCATCACTTTCCTTGATTGTGAGTTCATGGTGAGGCAGCATCTTCGCCGTCAGTTGTGCCGTGATCAGGGGAATATTGGGATCGCCTCGGCTGTGCTGCATGTATACATTTTGATGTATCTCGGATAAATCAAATCCCCAATCATTCGAACGCAAGATCAAATCCTGGGCGATGCCAAAGCCATGATTCTTCATCGAATCTTTGATATCGTTCCGTTCCAAATCTTTCACCGACAGATTGGAGAAGAATAGGTCATGAGTGAGTAATTCCATTTCCTCAATGCTCGCATCTTTGGTGATTGGAAAGGGCCAGCAGGATTGAACCTCCTGATCATACAATGCCGGTATTCCGCTGAAGATGTATATGTTTCGTAGCTGTTCAGGAAATTTGTAGCCCACCGCATAGCTATACGGCGCTCCCGATGACACCCCTAAAATATCAAATTGCGACAACTGAAGCTCATTGATGACCGCGGATACAAGGTCTGCCCAATCTCCTATAGCGCGCAACATATACGGCGATGACTCGCCATAACCGGGTCGCGCAATGGAAATTAAATGGGCGCCCGCCTGGATTAACGAATGGAACAGGTCAGCGTTGTCGACGCTGGCGATCAACCCATGGTCGATCAAAATCGGGGGACCGTTCTTGTCCCCATTTTCGGTGTAAGAAATCCAATATTGATTGTCGTAAAGTATAGACTTTTTCATGTTCGCAAGAGTATAAACCCAATTCATGCAGGCCAACTGAAATAACGGATTGCTCACGCATCCGGTGATCATTTATTGAAACTTGGGATGTTAGCAGATTAGATTGTTAGCAATAGAGAGCGTCCGAGTTATCTGCGGCTCGTTTTTTCTTGATCGCTTC
>WNFZ01001278.1_pt1 | contig 28279 bp, 32 predicted proteins | sample 5400081 | NCBI WGS metagenome assembly WNFZ01 (sample SAMN13153365, study PRJNA577476) | soil metagenome | isolation source: 80 cm soil or saprolite under grassland replicate 1 | place: USA:California | collected 2016-06-15 | reverse complement strand
CTATCTTGCGTTGGTCGCTATCCTGTGCAGGCTTTACTGGCTTCGCATCCCGTTCTGGGGCATGGCATTGGCAACTTCCCTCTACGCCGGCGCTCTCATTGCGAACGGGGCCTAACCAAACGAGAGGCAGCCAACCGCTGGCCGGTGCGATGACCAGATTTAGTTTTATGAAACAGTTCCCAGTGTTTGTCACGCTCGCTCTCGCCAGCGGTAGCCCAGCTCCGTCTCGTTAGGTTAGACAAGATAGGAGGTGGCATGAGAATGCGAGCGACACTCGGCGTAGCGTGTCTGACACTGAGCTTGAGCGCTCTCGTTGTGTTTCGTCCCGCTGGCGCTGACGCCGAACAGGCCATTGCGACCACCACAGGGGCTGAGCAGGAGCTCAAGCGCCTGAGCGTGGCGTGGATGCAGGCTTGGAAGGATCGTGACCGAGCGACCTTGGAGCGGCTACTGGCTGAGGATTTCGTTCTTGTCCTTTCGGCCTCACCTGAGCGCCCCGTAGGTCGGGCGCGATGGCTTGAGATGGCGCTCGGCGGATACACGTGCGAGTCCTTCGAGTACAAGAGACAAAACGTCCGCTTGCTGGGCGATACCGCGATCGTCGCCTCTGTGTACACGCAAAAGGCCTCAGTCGCCGGCCAGGACAGGAGTGGGGATTTCTTCTTGACTGACGTCTGGCAGCAACGGGGCGGGCGATGGCAGGTCGTTGCACGTTACTCCTCAAAGCCCGAGGGACTGTCTCCGAGCTCAGGCGCCGTCGTCCCGAAGCAAGGGGCGAAATAGATGGCTGCGCACGTTCCTCGCATTTCTGCTTGTAACGAGCGTCACGTGCATTGCCGGAGAGAAAGCGCGCTTCTTTGAGACATGGCAGCCTAGACCGGCTCTGCGCGATCTCTGGCTCCCGATGCGCGAGTCTTGGTGGAATGCGGACTTGGGTTTCGGCAGCCCGCGAGTTGCGACGCACTTCAAAAGTTTCGCTAGACATCACTGACCCGAAGCGATCGTGCCGGAGATTTTTGCAGACACGAAGATACACCACAGCGAGTTGACTGAGATTGCCCACACGTATTTGCTCGCGCAGTGGCCGCGCAAAAAAGTTCTGCGTATTCTACAACCCTATCACCACCCGGCTGATCCAGAAGGTAAACAGTTCGCAGAAAGTTTTCACGATGACCTGTTGCAGTGGGAAACCGAACCGACTTAACAAAGCGCTCCAGCCAACCCAGCCACTTGCGTTACACGTGGGGAAAACGCTTGCTCTTGCTTCAAGTGGCTGGGTGGCTCATCTTGGTCTCGTTAGCCCACTGAAACATTATACGGAGGTATCATTATGCGACGCGTTGTTATCATCGTTCTGACTGCCCACATCTTCCTTCTGACCGGCCGCATCCTCGCCGGCGACCAGCCGGTAACCCAAGATGAACTCACCAAACTCAAACGTGAGTATGCTGACGTTCTCGCCCTTCAGGGCACATCGAAAGGCGAGATTCTGGCCATCGCCAGGATTCTGCGCGCGAATCCCGGCGTCGCGATCGATCAGACGGCGGCGAGTGGCGAATACTGTTTCAATAGTGGCCTCGGTACCATGGTTCACTTCGCTACTCAGCCAGAGCGCACGCCAGAAGACGTTGTCTACGAGTTCGACGCCTCTGGCCTGATTGCGGCAGGCTTGGACCCGGCACGCATGCAACAGCTACCTGAACGAGGCCGAATGACGCCTGGGGTGTGGTATTTCCTTCCAAAGGGGCACCAAGATCCGCATCACGGACATGCGATGCCCGGTCCCACCATAGCAATTGCGATTAACGTCAAGTGATCGGAGAGCGCAACTGCCGTCTCAAGTCACGGGAGTCTGCCGATGCGTCAGTCGATATCCGGGTCCGGCTCGGCGCCCTCGCTCGACGGCTCTGATGTTTCTTGCGCCAGCGCGTGCAGGATTTGCCGACCGATCTTCGTCGCGTGCTGTTTGCCGCGGTTGACGAGAATAACAACGCCGAGCTTCTGTTGCGGGGCGAATCCGATATAGGTCGAGGTGTTAGGCAGCCCGCCGTTCTTATCAATGATGGTGAGGTTGCCACTGCTGACGACCTGCCAGGCCAGGCCTTGCTTGAAGTGCGGATTGACATCGAACACGCCCTGCTGGGCGAGGGTCATGGCATTCTCCATCGGGCTATGGTCGGGAAGCTCACCCATGTTGGCGGCCAGGAACGTGGCCATGTCGCGCGACGACGAATAGATCTGGCCGGCACTAGGCCACTTGAAAACTCCCGACTCCTCACCCGGCTTGCCGATCGCCCGGCCCATCGAGCCATAGCCCTGCACGGCGCGGCCAAGCAAGTCGCGCGGCAAAGGCAGTGCGGTCGAGGTCATCCCGAGCGGGCCCATGGCTGCATTGGAATAGAGATACTGCTTCCCAGGCTCATGGTTCGTTTCCGCTTTCCAGGAATTGAGAAAGCGGACGAAGTCCGGGAACGTGTAGTTCCCTCGATGCCAGTGCTCGTATTGCCCCGGCACGCGCGGCAATCCGGAGGTGTGGCTGGCAAGCTGTCCCAGCGTTACCCGGCGGATATCACCGCCGCGCTGCAACTCGGTGACATATTTGGCGACTGGGTCGTCGAGGCTGAGTTCGCCCTGCTTGACGGCTTGCGCAAGCAACGTGGTCGCGAACACCTTTCCGACGGAGCCGAGATTGAAGATCGAGTCGGTCGCGACCGGGCGATTCTTCGCGAGATCGGCGAGGCCGTAGTTGAAGAACTCAGTCTTGCCATCGATCCGCACCGCAACCGCAACCCCTCCTCCCTTGCCGCTTTCCGGCAATATCGGTTGAACCTTTTGCGCGACGATCTGTTCAACATTGAGCTGGGCGCGCGCCGGACCGGCGGCGAGCAGAGCTCCTGTCACGGTTACAATAACTAGGGCTGTTCGGATCATGGTGCGCGAGAGTAGGTTTATTTGCAGCAAAGTCGAGCTAGTATTTCTAATTCAAGAAGGAGTTTTTGCGCGCGTTTTCACTGGCTTGCGCACCGTTGCGGATGCTAGGTATTCAGCCATTTCGGATTTGCGCCGCGTTACGCAGAATTGCGCCGTTTTACGTCGAAAAATGTTCGGGCCGTAGAAAACGACCGTGAAAAAACCTTCGACGAATGGCGCGCCTTGGCCTTCGCGTGCACACATGCGCGCGTATGTAATGGTCTCACCTGCCAACCGTGAGTCGAAAGACTTATGATCTTTTTCATCGCAAATCTCGGCGGGATTTTTTAGAATTCATTTACCTTGAATCCGAATGATCAGCCCCAGGGGAAACCCGACCCATCTCAGCATAGCGCTGGCATGCCGAGCCGTCGTGACTTCATAAAGGATTGTGCGGCGGCGGCAGTCGGAAGCGGACTCGCAGTTACCAGCGGGGCCGCCTTGGCGACGAGTTCCACAGATACCGCGTCGCCGAAGGATGACGCGACAGTCCCGCTGAAGAAAGTCATCGCCCGGACGGATCTCTGGTTCTACCCGGGCGAACCGCTGGATCCGAACGAGATGCGGGTCACTCTCATGGGCACGGGCTGGGGCAGCATTATCCGCCCGGACCAGAAGGGAGCCAGCGTCTTCGTCGAGCTTGGCAATGGCGATTCCTTCGTCTTCGACGTCGGTCCCGGCTGCGGCATCAACTACAACGTGATGCAGGTCCCCTTCTCGCGGATGACCAAAATCTTCCTAACCCATCTCCATCTGGACCACACATCGGATCTCGCTTGGATCTACACCTTCGGCCCCGCGGGCGATCGCTTCACGCCGCTGCAAGTCTGGGGTCCCAGCGGCGACAAGCCGGAATACGGCGCCAAGGCCAATATCGAAGGTATCAAGGTGTTAAGCCAATGGCATCGGCCCAGCTTCGCAGCCTGTATTGATATTGGCAAAGCCTATGACCTCGAGATCACGGAGCTCGACTACCGCCAAAATCCCGGCATCGCCTATCAGGCCAACGGAGTGACCATCAAGCATTTCCCGCGGCTACATATCATTGATGGCGCCATCGGTTACCGCTTGGAGTGGAACGGCCTCAGCATGGTTTGGACCGGCGACGGCCAGCCGAGCTATATCACGTCAGACAATGCCAAGGGCGTGGATCTGTTCATCAGCGAGACCGCGCCATCAACGGAGCGTTTCGCCCAAGCGACGGGCCTACCGTTGCCGGTAGCGAAGATCATCGTTGCCTATTCTCATACACCGGCCAAAGCGCTGGGCAAGATGTGCCAGCTCGCTAATCCGAGCCTCGCAGTAACCTGCCACTGCCCGGTCGATCCTGAGGAACTGCAGGCCTTCATCAACGGCGTCGCCAGCCATTGGAAAGGGAAGTATCAGATCGGCGAGGATCTGATGGTGTTCAACATCTCCAAGGACAAGATCGTCGTCCGCAGTGGCGCCATCCACACCCGGCCTTGGACCGTTACTGCGATCCCACCGGCCTCCAACACACCGACGCTCAATGTGAAGGATTTTCAATCGGAAAAAATCTTCGGCACGGTCATCAAGAACTACTGAGCAGCCGATGCTTCCAAGTGACACACCTCCAGCCGGTGGATCCAAGGCGACCTCGCTGGTGCCGCTTACCATCATCGGCGGGTTTCTCGGCTCCGGCAAGACCTCGCTGGTCAACCATGTCCTGCACCATTCTGACGGCCGGCGAGTCGCCGTCCTCGTGAATGACTTTGGCTCGATCAACATCGACGCCAAGCTGATCGTGGCGGTGGACGGCGAGACTGTCAGCCTCGCCAACGGCTGCGTCTGCTGCACAATCCGCGACGATCTCTTGCGGGAAGTGATCAAGCTTCTGGAGCGCGATCTGCTGCCCGACCACATTGTTATCGAGACTAGCGGCGTTTCCCGCCCAGTCGCCGTGGCCGAGACATTCTTGTCCCCAATGGCGCAGGGCTTAGTGGACGTCCACAATATGATCTCGCTGATTGACGCCGATCTGGCCGTTGACCCGGACGCCGGGTATGGCAATCTGGCCCTAGAACAGATCAGGACCGCCGACATCGTCGTCATCAACAAGACCGACCTCGTCACACTGCGCCAGCTTGTGCAACTGCGGGCGCGTGTCGAAACCATCGCGCCGCGCGCCCGCATCTGGGAAACCACCTATGGCATCGTCCCGCTGGAGCTGATCTTCGACGACCATCTGTGCGCTGCCATGGACGAGCTCCGTCATCGGGCATCGCACAGTTACGTGCCGACTCATCACGAGCACGGACCCGAAGGCCGCTTCGAGGCCTGGTCCTATCACGGTTATGTGCCCTGGTCCTTTAAGGCGCTGGAACAAGCGATGACCAGCCTGCCGCAAGGCATCTACCGGGCCAAGGGAATCGTGCGGCTCGATCTCGTCACCGGCGACTACGGCATCTTCCATCTCACTGGGCGGCGAAGCTGGCTCCGGCTTTGCGAGCCCGGCGAAAGCGAGGTGACCACCGAACTGATCTTCATCGGCGAGCGGGACGCGACAACCAATGAAGAGATCCGTCACCATCTGGAGCAAGCGCAGGAGGAGGTGCGCCGCCGCGGCGATGCGGCTGGCTATGTCATCAACGATTTGCGCGCGTTCAGCGTCGTCTTCGCGTAAGAGATGTCCGCCAATTTGGTCTTGTAGCCGAGGATTTCCCAAGAGTAAGTCCTGATCTGGTGGCTCGTGGAAGACAAGGGCCGCTCGCAGGTGGGGTTGTTATTGAATCCCTGAACGAGATGGGAAACGAAGCGCCGCGCGGTGCTCGACAATCACGTGCCTGAGCCCGTGATCCATCTGCTGTTCACCGTCGCGGTGGGAGCACTCGGCTTTATCGGCTACGGCTACGGGCTCACGGGCCAGCGGCGTCATGGATCGACTGCGATCCTTGCGGTGCTGATTGCCATGGTGCTCGCAACGATTCTTGATTTCGATCGGCCGCGCGGCGGCTTTATCCGGGTAAGCGAAGAGGGCATGCTTCGGCTGCAAACGGCTTTTGAGCAAAACAAGTCCTAGGATGCACGCCATGGAAGAATCACGACGCGACCAGCCCAACTAAGGGCCAGAGCTAACCCAACACTTTGCCGATGCCCATCGACTTTATGCACGCTCTTGACTTCAAAGTACTGGGTGAATAATCCTGGTCTCCTTATATGGTGAACCAACTCATAGCTATCATCGTTGCAGCAATTGTCATTGCCACCTCGGCGGCAGCGCAGGAGTCGAAGGAGCTTCGCGACGCGCGCTGTCAATTCGAGGCGCTCAGGCATCCCAGCGAAGCTGATCGCGTTCGCTACATCACTGGTCTAGTACGCTTACGTGAGAGTTTCACGCGATCGGATGTCGAGATAATCCACGCCATAGACGCTGAAGTGATTCGACATCCGATGCCCGCTACGACAGATGTTCAAGTTCTGGTTCAACGTCTCATCGGACGGTGGCAATCTCCTCGGCGTCCCTACTTTTATCACCGCGATGGCACTTGGGCCTCTAATGAGGATAGTCCCGAAGACACCGGCGGCACGTGGCGCATTGAAGCTAACCAGTTTTTCCAGAGCTATCGCAGCGAGACCCCCAGTAGTGGAGAGACGATCATTCTGTTGACCGCTACTGACTTTGTTTATAGTACAGCCCCGTACTATTTGCGCAGAGGAACCACTTTTCCTTGGCGCGACTGATTACCGTCTGGCCAATCGCTCTAGCACATGGCTGGCCGGGGTGAATACTTAGTTGATGATTGATAGTTTATGGTTAATAGGAGGAGAGTTCGGCTCCGCCCGCGTGAGGTGGTGGATTGAGCTCCGTGTCGTTGGGCGGCATTACGTGCTCACTGCGCATGAATACCAAGACCGGCTACGACCGAGTAGCGGACGAATACGTCCGACACATCTTCGATGAGTTGCAGTACAAGCCGCTTGATCGGCAGCTTCTCGACCGTTTCGCAGCAAGTGTGCGCGATCTTGGCCTAGTATGCGATTTGGGCTGCGGCCCTGGTCATATTGCACGTTACCTTCACGAGCAAGGCGTCCATGTCTGTGGTATCGATCTCTCGGCGGAGCTGGTCGAACGCGCGCACCGCCTGACTCCTGGCATCGAGTTCCGGCAAGGCGACATGATGGCGTTGGACGTACCCGATGGGACTTGGGCTGGTATCGCTGCCTTTTACTCCATCATTCATATTCCGCGGGATGACATGGTGCGGGCACTTCGTGAGATGTGGCGAGTCCTCCGGCCGGGCGGTTTATTGCTGCTCAGTTTCCATATCGGCGATGATACGATTCACCTCGACGAGTGGTGGGGCCAGAAGGTGTGCATGGACTTCTTTTTTTTCCGGTCAGCCGAAATAGCAGGCTATCTGACGTCAGCGGGTTTCGAGATTGAGGAGATTATCGAGCGGGAGCCTTATCCCGACGTGGAGCATCAGAGCCGCCGGAGCTACATTTTCGCTAGACGCCCAAAGGCAAGTCCATGAAAATGCCACCTAATCGGGCGATCCGGCCAATCCCGAATCCTTTCGGGACGTGATAACCAGCCTGAATTTATGAACAAGATTCTCAATGTTGCGGCGTTCGCTCCTGCCAGCGGTGGCTGAGCTTGTGCCTCGTTAGCTAAAAATGAAGAAACTACTCCTCGCCCTGTGCGCCGCAAACGTCGCGTGGTTTCCTTTGGAAGCTGCGCAGCCAGAGATCAACGCCTCGCACATTGATGTCTATGTCACGCCATACTACAACTCCAAAGGTCCATCCGTAAGCGTCGGCCGGTTTAGTTCCGGCCTGGCGTCAGCGAAGGAAGACGAATTTCTTGCCACGATAGCCAGGATGAAGAAAGATTGGGATCAGCTCACGTTCCCCGAGCTCTATGTCGCTGCGATTCGCCTTTATGACTTCGGCTACCGAAAGGAAGCGGTCTATTGGTTTTATTCCGCTCAGTATCGAGGTCGGCAGTTTGGAGTTCTTCTAGATCAGAGCAAGATGGGCAGCATCGGTAGCGCTGGGTTCGAATTGCTGCAGGCCCAGAATGCCTTCTTTCAATTGGTGGGGCCTTACATCAATGGTTACGCTTTTGGAGACACGGATGGCCTCGTGAAAGTGGTAGAAAGAGTCCAGAAAGAAGGTCGCATACCTGATTTGCAGACCACCTATCCCGGCGTCACTTTCAAAAGTAAGGGCGACTGGGAATCAGCGAACACCGATCTCGCTGACGGGATGAGTAAGCTGATTTCGATGCTGAAAGAAACGAAAGACGACATCAGACACGAGCGCATCCAGCAAGGGATCGAGGAGAAGTTTTCGAAATTGACAAACAAAGAACTAACCGGTCGCTAGAGCCGCCACCACCGTTCATCACGCCTTGTGCCGGCGGGCGATACTGATTTCTGACTTCCGATATCTGATCTCTGACTGTATGCTCGCTCCGGGCTAGCATTAGCTGATCTTGTTTCTTGAGAATACGATGCAAGAAGAACTGTTGAAGTTGGAAAACGAATTTGCGCGAGCGGTCGCTAACAATGACGCGGACGCACTCGATGGAATCCTCGCCGACGACTGGATTATCGTTGATCCCGATGGAGGCATCATCGACAAGGCGCGTTTTCTCGGAGTCATTAGATCTGGCGCGTTGTCCCATGAGTCGATGGAGTCCACACACCTGAGAGTCCGTCTCTACGGAAACAGCGCTGTGGTGACGGGACTCACGACCACTAAAGGGAAGTTCATGGGGCAGGATTTCGCCTCTTGTGAACGGGCAACAGATATTTTTGTGAGGCAAGCCGACCGCTGGCAATGCGTATTTACGCAGCTAACTCGATTCACGAAGAAATAGTTGCTTGCCTCTCATCGTCGCCATTCTTGTTAGCATTTCGCATTTATGACGCGAGTCGTCCTCATCGTCTGCGCGGTTGTGCTCCTGCCGTGTTTGGCCTCTGCCAAGCGCGCCGCGCCGGCGAAGGTCGAGCCAGTGATTTATCAGGGCGTGCAATTCGTTGCACCAAATGACGATGGTCGCCGCGGATACATCGAGGCGCGGGATGATCGAACTAACAAGAAACTCTGGGAGTTGACAGTCTTCACCAACCACATTGATCCAAAGCTGGAGGAAGACATTCAATGGGTTTTCATCGAGAAGCTGAGTGCTCGAGATGGCACCCTCATGGTTACATCCGAACGCGGCAAGACCTACCAGATTGACTTAAAGACGAAAGCAGTGACGCAATCGGACCCCGCAGGGTCGCCAACGCCCGACGCCGCCGCGCAACTCCATGACATTCCTGAGGCAGTCGAGAGAGCTATCAAGAAGGGTCCGCTAGTGAAGGAGTACGACGTCTCCTTTCATGCGAACCCATTCTATCTGCGCGGAGACTTCAATGGCGACGGCAAGGTTGACGTAGCCGTTCTAGTGAAGCAACGCTCGACCGGCAAGTACGGGATTGCGGTCATTCATGGTGGGAAGGACAAGGTAATAATTCTCGGCGCAGGAGTTGGCATCGGTAATGGGGGTGATGACTTCGAGTGGATGGATTCCTGGCGGGTTTATTCCAAAGACCGCACAACCCGAGGAGTCGATGAAACGACCGTCCCGCGGCTTCACGGCGAAGCGCTGCTCGTGGGCAAGAGCGAGTCAGCCAGCGCGTTGATCTACTGGAACGGTAAGCGCTACGTTTGGCTTCAGCAGGGCGACTAGGAGAGATCTCACAAATGTTAGGGACGGACCGTCCGGGCCGTCCGTCCCCTTCGGCGCGCCCCTTCGACTTTGCTCAGGGCAGGCTCAGGTCGCGCCCTACCAAAACGTTGCATTCCCTATTAAGACATGCTTCTAGCGACGGTTGGCGTCGAGCTTCGGAGCAACTCAGCGCCTAATCAAAACGTAACCCCTCCCCTGCTCTTCCTTTTTCTCATTTGATTTCAATTGGGAGATAACAGAATCCCGGAGCTCGCGCATCAGCGCCGGCACCTTCTCTGTGGACGCAACCAGCGCATCGAGATTCCCACCGTTCCATTCGGCTACGGCGCGATCTGGCTCGATGAAATGTCTCTTCCGCAAGTAAAGGAGTAGCCCTTCATCCTTGGCGGAAACTACTTCGTAGCGCCAATGATGATCAGTCGCTTCGCGACGGACCTGGCGTCCGAAAACAGCCAGCGCATCGCGATGATTGCGATATCCCGAGATGACTTTGGAAATTGTGTAGCCGCTAGTGAACAAGATCGCCAAAAGCAGTGCGAGTGCGCTCAATCGATAAATACAGCTTGTCGCGGCTTCATTCTTTGTAGCCACCGGCCTGTGGCCGATCAGATCAAAATCGATGTTTGCTGAGGAACGGCTCACAGAGCCGTGGCTACAGGCTGCGCATCTCCAAACTTGCGCCGCCAAAAGCAAACAGAGGGGTGGAACAATTGGAAAAATTCGGTCAACGCGTTTTGATGGGATCAATGACATCACGACCAGGCCGCCCACGCTCCAGCAAAGCAGCCAGAAGGTTTCAGGCGACATCTCGCGAAAAACCGAGCGCAGACGCCACTTTCGCGAATGAAGATCGACGATTGCGACGGCCATCATCAGCACGCTCCAGGGAGCAAATTTGTGGAGCAGATGCGGCAGATAAAAATAAAGCGGCTGCGACCGATGGATCGTTTCGCCAAAACGCCCTATAAATTCGCGGACGACAACTTCATCGAAAAATCCGGGCTGAGAAAGGATTCCGCCGATCACCCATAAGAGAAAGATAACCAGCGAAGCGATCCACGGCCACCAGCCGCACCAGGCGCTGACGCCGTTTTGGAGCGGCTCACCCGGTCCGAGCCGGCCTGGCATTTGTTGCGCCCTTCCACCCTGGCCGGGGTCATCCCGATGTGTCGGGACTACAGGTGTCGTCACCGAGCTAGCAATGCGTTTGCGTGTACGCCATTGAAATAGTGCAATCCCCGGAAGTAAAAACGCGTAAACAATCGGACCCTTGATCAACATCGCGGCGGTGAGCAATGCGAAGATGTAAAATCGATCTCGAGACCTCCACGGTTCTTCCTTCTGAATTTTTCGCCAGATCACTGAGCCAATCAGGAAAATTACGAGAGCCAACGGCATGTCCGTGCGCACGAGCGTCGCCAGGCGTGGACTGAGCAGATTGAATCCGAACGCACCGAGCGCGATCACGCCGGCAGTCGTTCCGTAAGCTGAAGTACCAGAGCGAAACAAAAAGATAGACAAAGCAATCGCCGCCAGAAACGACGGCAACCGCCACGCCGCATCCCAAGATCGCGTCAACGCAAAAAGACCGGCCGAAATCCATCCGATCAACGGTGGCTTGGTCGCCACATGTTCGTGCGGCGTCTGCTGATAGAACCAGTGTCTTTCCTTGATCATCTCGAAGGAAGTAAATGCCTGCTTCGCCTGATCGTAGTCATCGAGCTGCCACGGCAAATTGGCGATGACGAACAAAAGGATCGTCACCGCAGCAACGAGCCAAACGGTGCGTTTGTCTTCGAGCAGGCTTCTTGTCATGTCGAGCGGAGTCTCCCGCGTGGCGGGATCATTGTTAACATCGAGAGATTCTGCGACTACGTGGAGTTTACCCCGAGCGAGCGAAGCGAGTCGAACGGGCTCCGCTGGGAATGACAGTCAGGCGGCGCCATGTTTAACTGCCGGCTCAATCGCGCCAGAGGACCGCGCGCATCGGCGCGCCATCGCCGCCGGCGATTTTTAGCGGCAACGCCGCAAAATTATAAATGCCGGGCCCGACGCCACTCAAATCGAGCGATTCGACGATGGCGATCCCGGCGCCGGCGAGGGCATGGTGATTCTGCAACGATTTAGAATCGATCTCGTCCACCGACGGCAGATCCAACCCCAGCAATTTGACTCCATTTTTCTGCAGCCACGACGGGACATCCGCTGCAATCACCGGAATTTGATTCGGAAAAACTGTGGAATCATCCCATCGGCCGGTTTTTACGAGAACCCGCGAGGTCTCCGCAATCACTTCAGAATGCGATTGAATATCTTCCACCGTGATCAGGTGTTTTTCTTTCGACTGCGAGAAAGCTTCCGTAAGATCGACGACGGCAGCGCGGCCCAGGTAAATTTCGAGCGGCGCTTTTTCGATCGATTCCCCGTTCGTGTCGAAATGAAATCGAGCATCGGCGTGGGTGCCGTTGTGCACGCTCATGCCCATAGCGCCAAGATTTACGCTCTGGCCCTCCGCCATCCTTCTAGTCAGCCGAAAATGGAATGGCTCGTCACCGGGCCATTCCGCCAGATCGTCCGAGAGCGTTCGTGAGATATCCCAAATTTTCATTGCTGATTAACTAATTCGTTTCATGTTGACCCCCAATCAAGGAAGGGCGATCTCCAGATCGCCCCGGCGGTCTGGAGACCGCCGCTCCTTGAATTCGCGTGCGCTCATTGTGTTTTTTCTCTACGGAGTTCTTCAATAATTGCGCGCGCGGCTTGATCGCTCGCTGCGCTTTCGCCCAGTTTACCGACGATTGTATCGAACTCGGAAATCATTCGATCGCGAGCATCTGCGTCCTCGAGCAATCGTCGCATGGCTTTAACGATGGCGTCAGGTCTTGCGCGGTGTTGAATGAATTCGGGGACCACTTCTCTATCTGCGAGGACGTTGGGCATGCCAAGGTATTTTACCCTGACGACGAGCCGCGCCGCCAGGTAAGTCGGCCACGCCACTTTGTAAATCAGCACAAAGGGCAGGCGAAAGTAAGCAGCTTCAAGCGTGGCGCTGCCTGAGGCTACGATGCCCGCAAACGCGCGCTGCATAAGCGCTGCCGTTTCGCCGATTTTGATTTGAATGCCTTGTTGATCCTGTGCATGTCGAGCGAGCATTTCCTTCATTTCGCGAGCGAGCTCTTCCGATACGGCTGCAACTTCGAAACGCATACCCTGATTTTGTTTTTTAAGTGGAGGCACACTTTCGAGCATCACCGGAAAAATTTTGCGCACTTCGCGCATGCGGCTGCCCGGAAAAAGCCCAATTAAATTCCGATCGCGCTCAGCGTCGATCTTCCGAGCGCGCAATCTTTCGATCATTGGATGGCCGACAAATACCGCGCGCAAGCCAGATTTGTTATAGAGGTCGGCTTCAAACGGGAAGATACAAAGCATGAGATCCAGGAGGCGCGCCATTTTTTTGATGCGACCGCGATTCCACGCCCATACTTGGGGGCTGATGTAGTAAACGATCTTTTGTCCCGGCGACTGTTTTCGCACCGCGCGGGCGAGGCGCAAATTGAACCCTGGATAATCGATCAACACGATCGCGTCGGGTTTGCTCTCCTGAATCTCGATGAGGGTTTCGTGAAACTGTTCTCGAAAGTAACCGTACTTCCTGATCACTTCCCATAAACCGAGGACGGCTGCGTCATCGATCCAGTTTTTGAATTGCCCGCCAGCGATCTTTCGCATTTGCGGCCCGCCGCGTCCGATGAACTGAATCCCGCAATCGCGGGACAGCTCGCGCAGGGAACACATTAATGCAGCGGCGTGATTATCGGCGCTCGCTTCGCCAGCGACGAAGTAGATGGTCTTTGAAGTCATCACTCGAGCGACGGTCATAGACCGCCGCTACAGCTGGATCCGTTTTGTGATCTCGACGGCTAATTCCAGCGCTGCTGTTGCCTGAAACCCGGAAACGCGTGGCTCGCGCCCAGTGCTCGCGCATTCGATGAATGAGGTAAGCTGACGTTTGAGCGGTTCATCGCGTTCGATGTCGACTTTATCCCGCGTAATCCGTCCCCAGGCGCGACGATAGATTTCACCGCTCTGATTTTGATAATCGAGCGAGAGATACGCGTCCTCCTGAAACACACGAATCTTGCGCATGCGCTCGGGACTGATGCGGCTCGAGGTAACGTTTGCCACACAACCATTCTCGAAACGCAACCGCGCATTTGCGATGTCTTCACTGCGGCTCAAGACCGGCACCCCCACCGCATCGATGCTCTGCACAGGCGAACGAACGAAATGTAAAATGACTTCCAGATCATGGATCATCAGGTCGAGAACCACGCCGATATCGGTGCTGCGGTCAGGGTAAGGTGAGAGCCGATGCGCCTCGATGAAACGCGGATGGGTCAGGTGTTTTTCGAGTGCGCTTAGGACCGGATTGAAACGTTCGACGTGGCCAACTTGCAAGATGAGGCCCTTGTTCGCCGCCAATTCCGCCAGTTTGCTGGCATGCGGAGTGTTATCGGTGATCGGTTTTTCGACCAGCAAATGTTTGCCACGCGCAAGCAGAGCCCGTGCAACCTCGTAGTGTGTGTTGGTCGGCGTCGCCACCGAAGCGGCGTCAACCATGTCCATAAACTCGTCGAGCGATTTTGTTGGCGCCGCGCCAAACTTTGTTCCGATCGCCTGGCCTCTTACAAGATCGACGTCATACACCGCCGCAAACTCCGCCGACGGAATTTCCCCGTAAAGCCGGGCGTGGTTGCTTCCGATATGACCAACGCCAACAACTCCAACACGCAATTTTTTCATGAACGAATCGCAGTCAACCCGGAAAGCTTTCCGGGTCAACTGCAACGAAGAATCAAACGCGAATGCAGCTGAATTGGAGCGGAACCTCAAAGGTGGATTGGCTGCTCCGCAGACGATACTAATTAATGCGGCTCCGCTGCCAAATTTTAGCGTCGAGCAAGGGACTCCTCGATCCACCAGCACGCTCGTTTACTTCACACAGTTCGCGAGGAACCAATCGTAGGTTTGCGCGACGCCGTCGCGGAGCGGGATTGTCGGCCGCCAGCCAAGATCACCCAGCTTGGTGATATCGAGGAGTTTTCGCGGTGTACCGTCCGGCATGGTCGTGTCCCAGGCGAGCTCTCCGTCAAAACCAACGACGTCACAGATCAACTCAGCCAGCTCGCGAATTGAGATGTCCTCGCCGCATCCGACGTTAATGATTTCGGGGGAATCATATTTCTCGAGCAAAAAAACACATGCCGAAGCAAGATCGTCCACATGCAAAAATTCGCGGCGCGGCTTTCCAGAACCCCACACAATAAGCTCTCGCAGCTTCTGCGTTTTCGCTTCATGCGCCTTGCGCAAGAGCGCGGCCAGCACGTGTGATGTTTCCAGATCGAAATTGTCGTTCGGACCGTAAAGATTCGTCGGCATTGCCGAAATGAAGTTCGCCCCATATTCGCTAGAATATGCCTGGCAAAGTTTGATGCCGGCAATCTTCGCGATTGCGTAAGCTTCATTGGTTGGTTCGAGCGGCCCGCTCAGCAAGGCTGTTTCGGGAATCGGTTGCGGCGCGAACTTGGGATAAATGCAGGAGCTTCCAAGAAAGAGCAGTTTGCGGACGCCGGCCTGGTGGGCCGCGTGAATGACGTCGTTCTGAATCCGCAAATTATCGAGCAGGAACTCGACTGGAAAATCGTTGTTCGCCTGGATCCCACCAACCTTTGCCGCAGCGAGAATCACGACTGCTGGTTTTTCTTCGGCGAAGAAATGCTGCACAGCTCGTTCATTGGCCAAATCAAGGTGCAATCGATCGCGCGTGAGCAGATTACGGAAACCTTGACGTTCGAGGCAGCGGATCAAAGCGCTGCCTACAAGACCGCGGTGGCCGGCAACGAAGATCTTATCCAATTTGTCCATAATAAGGTGACCCAGCTGCCGTGTAGCATTTTCTTTTTTCTACCCGTGCGCAATCCTCACTTTGGAAAAGGCGATCGAGGTTGGACCGCCATTCGTTTGCTCTTGTCCATTCGCAAACGCGGATTTTGAATCGAACAATGCTTCGCATATTGATTCTTGTCGCCGTCGGTTTGTGCGCCGCGAAATGTTTCGCGCAAGAAGCAAAAGCGCCGGTCGATCAACTGATCCCGTGGCTGCTTGATGAAGATCGACAATTGCGCGGGATTCCATTCGCCGAAGTGATTCTCGACACGACGGGCAAACGCGTTTTGCCGGTGGACCCGAAAAACGAAATCGACCAGCGGGTGATTAAGCAAATCAGCGCTGCGTACGATGCGACGATGAAGAAATTGAACGCGTCGAACAGCGCGATTCAAAGCGTCGCCCGCATTAATGAAGTAAGCAGTCATTTTGAAGATAGCTTGCGCCAGTTCTTGAACGCAGCACCCGGGTTGAATTGCGATTTTCCGCACACGGACGAAGGTCGCGTGCTGCGTTCTGGCTATCCTGACTTGCGCATTTTTGACGTGGCGAGTAAGCGCGTTTTTTACCTTGATCCAAAACTTTGTGTTGCCGGCAGCCGTGATAGCAGCTTCCGCGCATTCTATTTCGAGCCAAAAATTGCCACGAACAAGGTCCGCGATGATGCGGTTCATTTCGTTGTCGGATTTGAGCACGAGCCGCGCGAGAAAAATGGCCTTTGGAAATTCACGCGCTGGGATCTTGTGGCTCTCGCGCAATTCAAGGTGAAACTGAAAGCTGAATTTCAGGGAAGCAACCGCGACATGTACCGACCAGAGGCGATTAGAGCGACCAGCTCAAAATGATTTACTCATGCTCGTAATCGATCTCATGCTCGATTTTCCGATTACGATCATGACCAAGAGCAGGAGTAAGAGTAAGAGTTGCTCAGGACGGCGGCGGACGTAATGGTATTGTTTCAATGATTTCGCAGACAAAAGAGACATTTCAGTTCGATACGATCGACGATGTGGTAAGCGATATCGCCAAAGGCCGCATTGTGATCGTGACCGATGACGCCGACCGCGAGAACGAAGGCGATCTGGTGATGGCGGCAGAAAAAGTGACGCCGGAAGCGGTCAATTTCATGGCCACGCATGGACGAGGCCTAATTTGTGCGCCTGTTTCGAATGAGCGGGCGGAACAACTCGGTCTGCAGCGGATGGTGGCGCAAAACCGCGAAATGTATCGCACCGACTTTACAGTATCCGTGGACGCGGCGCGCGGCGTCACGACCGGGATCAGCGCATACGACCGTGCGACAACCATCCTGGCGATTGCCAATCCGAAATCTGCGCCTGAGGACCTCGTACAACCCGGTCACGTCTTTCCCTTGCGGGCGAAGGACGGCGGGGTATTGCGCCGGACTGGTCACACTGAAGCCGCCGTCGATCTCGCGTGCATGGCTGGTCTGCAACCGGGCGGAGTGCTTTGCGAGATTCTCCACGATGACGGCACCATGGCGCGGTTAGCGGAGCTGATGGAGTTCCGCAAAAAGCACGGACTGCGCATTTGCACGATTCAAAGTTTGATCGCGCATCGCCGCGTCCGCGAAAAACTGGTGGAGCTGGAACAGATCGTAAAAATGCCGACCGAATACGGCGAGTTCGATTTGCACTTATACCGCGCGAAGCTCGACGGCCAGCATCATCTCGCGCTCGTGAAAGGCAAGATCGACAAGGACAAACCAACGCTGGTTCGCGTGCACAGCCAATGTCTCACCGGCGACGTCTTCGGTTCGCGTCGATGCGATTGCGGAAATCAACTGCACGCTGCGCTCCGGCAAATCCAGGAGGAAGGGGGCGGTGTCCTGATTTATATGCGGCAGGAAGGCCGCGGCATCGGGCTTGCCGCAAAAATTCACGCCTACAAATTGCAGGAAGAAGGACTCGATACGGTGGAGGCAAATGCCAAACTTGGTTATCCAAGCGATTTGCGCGACTACGGTCTCGGGGCGCAAATCCTCTTCGATCTTGGTGTCCGTCAGTTCCGTTTTCTGACCAATAATCCAAAGAAAGTTGTCGGGCTCGAAGGTTACGGCCTGGAGATGGTAGAACAGGTGCCAATTCGCAGCGAAGCGAATCCGCACAACGCCAAATACCTCGAGACAAAGAAAGTAAAGATGGGGCATCTGCTGTGATCGCGGAGTGCCGATCGCCCGCCACGTCGGGTGAACTTCTTGCGGATTGCGGCGCGATCAAAATGTAAATCTGAAAGCGAATGTCCAGCACCGCGCCGCCTCGTCCACGAATTCGTAAGACCAGACGCAGGTTCTCCATCGTAGCGAGCCAATTTAATCCGCAATACGTGCAAGGTCTGGTCGATCACGCCGATAAAGAGTTGCGTGCGCTTGCGCCGAGAGCGACGATTTTCGTCCAGCGAGTGCCTGGGGCGTTCGAAATTCCTGTGGTCGTGCGCGAGGTGGCGTCACGGGCAAAAGCCGACGCGATCATCGCCTGCGGGGTGATTCTGAAAGGTAAGACGAACCACGCGCAAAATCTAAGTCGCTCCGTTACGGACGCCCTCCAGCGCATCGCCGTTGATCACGGTGTGCCAGTGATTAATGTCGTGCTCAGTTTTGATAACGAAATTCAAGCGCGCGATCGCTGTCTGGAAAATAAAATCAACCGCGGGACGGAGGCAGCGCGGGCCGCAGTGGAAATCGCCAACGTATTGTCAGACCTTCGCGAGAGCTAATTTTTATGGGCAAACGGCGACGAGCGCGGGAAGCAGCAATTCAATATCATTTCTGGCGCGATCTTCAGCATGGCGCAGGGCCCGAGCATATCGATGATTTCTGGGAATTTTGCCCGGCCACGCCACGCGTGCGGGAATTCGCGCAGCCGCTCATCGAAGGGATGGTCGCGCATCTGCCGGAAATCGATGAACGCATCCAGCGCTACTGTGAAAATTACGAATTCCGTCGTATCTCAGCAGTCGATCGCAACGTCCTGCGGCTGGCGATCTACGAGATGCTTTATCGCGACGACATTCCGCCGGTCGTCTCAATCAACGAAGCGATCGAAGTGGCAAAAACTTTCGGCGGCGCGGAATCTGGCCGTTTTGTGAATGGGATTCTCGATCGGGTGCGAAAGGATCTCACGCGCCCGGCACGCGAACCAGCGCGAAAGGGACTGTAACCGTCGACCTCTGGGCGACGCGGCGCGGATGTGCTAAACACGTCAGTGCCGCGCTTCGCAGAGCGAAGCGGCCACAGCAAACAAATGAATTTTCTCCAATCCCTCGCCCAGCAATTCGCCGGCAAACCGATCGACTGGGACGAACTCGAAGAATCCCTCATCCGCGCGGATCTCGGTGTGCCCATGACAATGCGAATCATCAAAACACTGCAAGAACGCGAAGCCTGGTCCCTAATGGGCATAGGCGACGTTGTAAAAGTCGTGCGCGCGGAAATTGCGCGCATTCTGCCGCCCAATCTACCGCCAATCCGACCGTTACCTGGGAAGCCAAAAGTAATTTTGCTCCTAGGGGTAAACGGCACTGGCAAGACAACATCGACAGCGAAACTGGCTCATTATCTTCAGCACGATCGACATAGTGTATTGCTGGCAGCCGCCGACACTTTTCGCGCCGCTGCTATTGAGCAGCTTGGCATCTGGGCAAAAAGGCTCGGACTCGAAATGATTCGTGGCCAATATAACGCCGATCCAGCGGCGCTTTGTTACGAAGCGTATCAGGCGGCGGTCCAGCGCAAGATTGAATTTCTTCTGTGCGATACGGCCGGCCGGATGCACACGAAAACAAACCTAATAGCCGAGTTGAAAAAGGTGAAACGCACTCTGGGCAAACACGACCCGGATGCGCCGCATGAGACTCTGCTGGTTGTCGATGCAACGACTGGCGGCAACGCGCTCAGTCAGGCGCGCGAATTTCACAACGCAGTCGGACTCTCTGGTCTTATTGTCACCAAGCTGGATGGCAGCGGGAAAGGTGGAATCATCGTCGCAATTCAGGATGAACTTGGAATTCCAACGCGTTTTGTAGGCACCGGAGAGCAGCTCAATGATTTTGCGCCGTTCGACGGGCGTGAATTTGTCGCGAAGATGCTGTAGCGGATGTTCAAACCCGTGGGAGACGCGACTAAAGAGACGTTCGTGCCGGAAGACAGCGTCGCTCCAACCGGGGCGACAGGACAAACCGGTTTTCTAGCGAAATTCACGGTGCTCAAGGGAGCTGAGCGCGAGTTGTGGCTCACGTTCTTAATAAAGCTCCTCATCATCTCGGCCTACTCGATCACGAATAAAACGTTGATTTTATGGCTTTCGTCAGATCTCGGGTTCAGCGATCAAGCAGCGGGAGCTTTGATCGGTTGGGTTTGGGCGCCGGCAATGACCGTGTTCACATTGTTGGCAGGCTCGCTCACCGACGCGCTCGGTCTTCGTCGAACTTTTTTTCTCGGTGTTATTATCTGTCTGATTGCTCGTTCGATGATGGTGTTTACAACGATACCCTGGCTAGCGCTTGCCGGCGGTTTGTTTCCGTTAGTGATCGGGGAGGCACTCGGCACACCGGTGCTCATTGCCGCCACGCGCCGCTATTCGACTGTGCGACAACGCTCGATCTCCTTCTCGATGATCTACATGGTCATGAACGTTGGCTATCTGATTGCTGGCAGCATTTTCGACTACGTGCGCCACTCGTTAGGCGAGTATGGCTATTTAAATCTCCTTGGATTGCACATAACGACTTACCGGACGCTATTCCTGGTAAGCCTCGGCTTCGAGGTACTGCTTCTGCCGGCGATTTATTTCCTGAGGAGAGGAGCTGAAGCGACAGACCAAGGCGTTAAATTCACGGCGGAGCCAGTGCTATTCGCCACCGGTGCGTTCTGGGAGCGCATCTGGTTAACAATCCGCGGCCCCGCCCTCGATACTGTCGCGTTATTTAAGCGGCTACTCGGTCAATCCGGTTTTTATCGGCTTCTTGCTTTTCTTCTCTTAATCGGATTTCTGAAACTCATTTTCCTACAAATGGACTACGTGTTTCCGAAATTTGGTATCCGCGAGCTAGGGAATGGCGCTCCGATCGGTCACCTCTCGAATATCAATTACATTCTCATCATCATTCTGGTGCCAATCATTGGCGCGCTCACGCAAAAATATTCGGCTTACAGAATGGTCGTCGTAGGCGGAGCGATTTGCGCCGCATCCGTTTTTGTTATGGCCTTACCGACTCCGTGGTTTCAACGATCGGCCCAAGGTTTCATTGGGCAATGGATTGGCCACGGTTATCTGGGAGTACAGGGAAGCATTCACCCCTACTACATGATGATCGCGATCTACATATCGATCTTCTCGATCGGCGAAGCGTTCTACTCGCCGCGAGTTTATGAGTATGCTGCCGCGATTGCTCCAAGAGGTCAGGAGGCGTCGTATGGCGCGCTCTCGTACATTCCCTTTCTTATCGGGAAACTGCTCGTTGGAAGCGGGGGATGGTTATTAGCCGCCTTTTGTCCCGCGCACGGTCCGCGACATTCCGGGACCATGTGGCTTATCTTTGCGTTGGCGGCATCGATCGCGCCGATTGGATTGCTTGTGTTCCGTCGCTACATCCGCGTCCCCGAAGCCGGCCGGCAGGATGTCGAATAACCAAATTCGCACCCGAGCCCATTCGTGCCTCGAGCGTTTGGACCGAACGCCTGATCTCTCCCAGCCGATTTCAGGCTGTCCATTCGCGCCACGCTGCGAATTTGCATAGGAAAAATGTGTAACACCGACGATCGCCCTAAAGGAAATTTGGAACGGCCATTTTTCGGTTTGTTTACGAATTGAATTAAAGGAGATCGATCTCACTCCCGCGGGTTTGCCGGAAAGGCCGCTCCCGCATAAAGTAAATTATCAATTGCTGGAGGGATCGATTCAGGGAATGAACACCACACTTTTAACATATAAGCATGGGTCACATAAGACGTTGTGGATTGGATTGCTGGGCGCGATTGTTGTGATTATCGGCTCGATATTGTTTAGTTATGCTCAAGGACAGAAAAAGGAGGCCGAGAAAATGAATCCAACGAAAGCAGTTCCCAGCGACACCGAACTGCAAACGAAGTTAACCAAAGACCAGTATCGTGTGACGCGCGAATGCGGAACGGAGACGCCGTTCCAAAACGCGTACTGGGACAATCACCGGGCGGGAATATACGTCGATATTATCACGGGTGAGCCGCTCTTTAGTTCGCTGGATAAATTCGATAGCGGCACGGGCTGGCCCAGTTTTACCAAACCGATTTCAAAAGACAAAGTGATGGAAAAAAGGGATTCTTCCCACGGCATGGAGCGGACCGAGGTGCGTTCGAGCAAGAGTGATTCCCATCTCGGACACCTCTTTGACGATGGCCCCGCTCCGACCGGCCAACGTTACTGCGTCAATTCCGCCGCGATGCGTTTTATTCCAGTGGAGAAACTGAAGGAAGAAGGGTACGGCGAATACCTGTCGCTCTTTCAGTCAGCGCAGGGCGGAGAGCAGCAAGCGCAACGCCAATAGCAGACCGGCGAGGCGCGCACCTTCACGCGCGAACAAAAGAATTGCGGCTCGGAAGAGAGCTCATTACATCTGCCTCTGATAAAATGCCGCGCGCGCGTTCCTAGAAATTGAAGCCTGGTCCTGTGTTGCCCGACAGTCCCTTCGTTGAAACGGTGTCACCGCGCTTTAGATTGTGGGAGCAAGAATGAAGAAGGACGATTTCGATTACGCGATTGAAAATACGCAAGTGATTCTCGCGCCGGAGCAGCAGATCGCGACCTTCGGTACGACGAGCTTTCACTTTTATCTCATCTCCGAGTTGATGGATCGTGTCGATCAGGTCCGGATCCGTAATGGGAAAATTCACGCCGAGCGTCCGCAAATTCTGACGCCTGAACATTTCAGTCGTCTGCTGCTCGAAGGATTCGGCGATAAAGCGCAGCGCTATGTCGATCAATTGCGGGAATACGCGCGCAACATCGCGGTCTTGCGCTACGGATTTCAATTTCGCAAAACCAATGTGGCAGAAGAGACGATCCGCGACTCGATAGACGCCGTAATCGCGCGGACAAAACGGCGCGTGGAAACCGCGGAGGAACCGCTCAGCGCCATTATTCAAGGCGTGGACGACGCCTGGGAAGTTTGTCTGCTCAAATTCACCATCGACATGATCGAGCGCTCCGCTGGAGGCAATCTCGGCGACTTCCGCAAACGCGGATTGATTTAAGTCGGAACCAGCGCGGCAACGACGACCAGGATCACCGATCCCGGCTACAACCGCGCGGCGATTTCTCTTCACGCATCTCTGTAGCCGGCATCGGTGATGCCGGTCGTCAGTAAGCAAAGATTGCTGCAATTCGTGATACTCCGCTAAACTTTCGGCTTTTGTGGGCACGCCAACTTTGTCATTCTGCGCGTCCGAGACCGCCATGATTTGAAAAATTACATCCAGCTTAATCTCAGTCTGCTCTACTGGATTTTGATCGCGCCGTTCACCGGTCAGTTTTTCAAAATTGCGCCGATCTTCCGACAGATGGTGTTTATTGGTGTACGGGCGGCGCCGATGGTGGCGCTGACGGCGTTCAGCATAGGGGTAACGCTGGCCATGCAGGCCGCCCACTCGCTGGAACAGCTTGGCGCGGAAATATACATCCCAGACCTGGTGATGCTAACCCTCTTGCGTGAAATGGGGCCGGTGTTGATCGCGGTGATCGTGATTGGCCGCAGCGGCTCGGCCGTCGCCGCGGAATTGGGGACGATGAAAGTGTCTGAGGAAATCGAAGCACTGGAAGTCATGGCGATCAATCCGATTCAATATCTGGTGGTGCCGCGCTTCCTGGCGATGATGGTAATGCTGCCAGCGCTCACGATTGTGGGAGATTACATCGGTGTGCTCGGTGGCTGGGCCGTGTGCCGCTTCGCACTCGACTTTAATACCGCCGGCTATGTGCTGCGCGCGTTGGAAAGCGCGGATACGTGGGATTTATATTCGGGAATGATCAAGAGTGTCGTTTTTGCCTGGATCGTCATCACGATTGCGTGCAATGCAGGGCTGACTGTCGAAGGCGGCGCGGAAGGCGTCGGCCAGGCGACGACAGCTTCAGTCGTGCAAGCATTGCTGGCAATGTTGGTCATGAACGCCGTTCTGACTGGGATCTTCTTTTTTAGCGGATGATATGAATGACGAAGCTCGAATGACGAATGACGAAGGAATGACGAAATCCGAAACGCCACGCGACGAGTTCGACGAAGCGTTTTGGAATGACGCCCTTGCGCCGATGATTCGTGAAGAGCCGAACGATAACCGTGTTTACGATCTGGAAGAACGAACGGCTCGATTCGGAGAAGCAGTCATCGATTTCGCAAGAACAATTCCGCAGAATGCCGTGACGAATCGAATCGTCAACCAGCTCGTTGGCGCGGGAACGAGCGTCGGAGCGAACTACGTCAAAGCCGATGACGCGGTCTCGAAGAAGGAGTTTTTGAAAAGCATCGGGACATGCAAGAAAGAGGCACGTGAAGCGAAGCACTTTCTACGCATGGCTGTTCGTGCAGCGCCGGAGTTAAAACCTGAAGCTCGCAAGCTTTGGCTGGAAGCGCGCGAACTGCATCTGATTTTCTCGAAGATTTGGAGAAGCGGAAAAAATGAACGACGAAATCCGATGACAAATAACCAGGGAATAACGTTCGCCATTCGAGCTTCGTCATTTTTTCGTCATTCGTCATTCGTCATTCGTCATTGTCTTCACCATGCCTGACTCTCCCCTCATCGAAGTAACCGACCTCGCTCGGACATTCGGCGATCGCACCGTGCTCAACGATATCTCGTTTAATGTTCATCGCGGCGAGACACTCGTGATCATGGGGGTCAGTGGCTGCGGCAAGAGCACGTTGCTCCGGCATATGATTGGCTCAATAAGACCAACTTCAGGTTCGGTGAAAATCTTTGGAGAAGACATTGCGACCATGAAGGAGCATGAAATCATCCGTGTCCGATGCCGGTTTGGGATGCTATTCCAATCCGGTGCGCTGCTCGCGTCGCTTACCGTTGGCGAGAATGTTGCCCTGCCGCTTTTGCAACATACTGATAAGTCAGTTGAGGAAGTCGAAGACATCGTGAAGCAAAAACTTCAGATGGTCGGCCTGACCGGTTTTGAAAATCTTAAACCCGCCGAAATCAGCGGCGGAATGAAAAAACGCGTGGGACTTGCGCGCGCGCTCGCGCTCGATCCCGAGTTGCTTTTCAGCGACGAGCCAACCTCGGGGCTTGACCCAATCATGACCGCAGTCGTCGATGCGCTGACGTTGAAATTGACCCGGGGACACGGCATGACGGCAGTGGTTGTCACGCACGATATGACGAGCGCGTTCCGCATTGGCACGCGGATGATTATGCTTGGAGGCGGTGGCATTGTCGCGCAGGGTACGCCAGATGAAATCCGCACCAGCTCCAATCCGGAAGTACAACAATTCATCAAAGGCGAAGCGGATGGCCCCATGCCCTTGAACCTCTTCCAGGAAGAACATGAGGATCATCCGCACGTTAAACCGCGTCCATGTGTCGCGGCGCGCGGTAGATTTCATCGCAAGACGGAATGAGGAATGACGAAGCACTAATGACGAAGGACGAAGGAATGACGAAATGCGAACTCATTCGTCATTCGAGCTTTGGCATTATTTCGTCATTCGTCATTCGTCGTTCGGATTTCGTCATTTTGATTGTTCGTTATTCAGTTCATGAAACGTAATCTTTCCGATTACTTCGTAGCCATTTCAGTCATCTTATGCAGTCTGGTCCTGCTTGGAGCGCTCACGTTCGCGCTTTCGGGTTATCGTTTGAAAAAACCGAAGCGCACATTGCAGATCAATTACGAAGATGTGACCGGCATTAAAGTGAATTCCGAGGTGCGTTATGCCGGCGCGCCGGCGGGACGCGTGATCGCGATGCGTCATTTGACTGCGAAAGAGCGTGAAGCATCCCCTAACAAAAAGGACGCTGTGCGCGTGACGGTCAGTGTCGACGAAGATATTCCGCCTTTGCCCACCGACGTGATTGCGACGCTTAGCTCCGATACGTTGCTCGCGCCGAAATTTGTGGCGCTTTCCGCAGGCACGCCTGGAGGAAAAACGCTCGCAAACAACGCGGCGATCGAGGGCCATCCGGCTTATGGGCTTGAACAAATCACCGCGGCGGCCGGTCCGTTGTTCGAAAATGCAAATAAGTTGCTCGACAATCTCAACACGACGGTCACCGGTCTAAAAGGCGACCTCGACCAATTCACGCCGAAGCTCGGGCCACTGGCCGATTCGCTAAAAGTGGACGTGGACAACTTACAGAACGTGATCACAAACCTCGAGGGCGTGGCCAAAGGCGCAGACAAGCTGTTCGGCACTGCGGACACCTTCATCAGCTCGACTGACAAACAGCTTCAGGAGCAGCTGAAACAGCTGCATGTGGTTCTCTTGAATTTGAAAGTCGTCACTACATACGCGAAGGCGCTTGTCGAAACCCTCGCTGAAAAACCGAATCGAGTTATTTTCAGTGGCAAGCCAGCGAAGCTCACACCCGAGTCGGAAATCCTCAAAAGCAGCCGCCCATTGCCTGCAAAACGGCTGAGGTCAATCGCCCCTACCCTTTCGATAGCGACGCATCAGTTTAAAAAAGCGAAGAGCGTCGCGCACCGGCTGGATGTTGCTCACTTCATCAGAGTAAACAGTCGTGATCGGGACTGATTCGATCCTATAGCCTTTGCGGCTGGCAATGATAAGCATTTCAGTTTCGTAATCGAAACGGTTCGCGCCGCCGAGCAGTTCCGGAATTAACTGCCGATCCAGCATGCGGAAGCCACATTGCGTGTCAGAAATCTTTTGTCCGCAAAAGCGGCTGATGCGTTTGCTCATATAACGATTCACAACCCGCCGAATGAGCGGCATTCCAATGAGATTGTTCATGCGATTACCGAGAAAAAAGCTGGGTCCGGCGCTAGAGGCGGCCGCCGCCATAAACCGGTCGATCTCTTCGGGAAGATGCTGACCGTCGGCATCGAGAACGACGACATGAGTCATTTGTCGATCCAACCAATGCCGTAATCCCGTCTTGATCGCTTCGCCTTTTCCGCGGTTTTGACTATGAGCGATAACTTCGGCGCCTGCATCGCGAGCCTGCTGTGCGGTCTTATCGTTTGACCCGTCATCAACCACCAGCACATGATCAAGTTGCTGGCGCGTTCGTCGAACAACGTCGCCAACATGTTTTTCTTCACGATACGCCGGAATGATCGCGGCAGCTTTCAAGCGAATTTGCGCGAGACGATCACGGGCCGCTTCGGTCATCGGCGAACCACTGGATGAAAGTCAGCCGCGTGATAAGAGCTGCGGACGAGCGGACCGGAGGCTACGTAGAGAAAACCTTTTTTGCGCGCGATATCGCCGTAATAATTGAATTGCTCTGGCGTGATGTACTCGACCACGGGCAAGTGTTTCTGGCTCGGGCGCAAGTACTGGCCCATGGTGAGAACCTCGCAGCCCACCTCGCGCAAATTGTCCATCGTCTCAAAAAGCTCGGTCTCTTTCTCGCCGAGACCGAGCATTACGCCACTCTTGGTCACAATCCGGCAGCTGCCGGACGACAACTCCTTTGCTCGCCGCAAAACTTGCAGGGACGTCTGATACTTGGCCCGCGAACGCACCAAGGGTGTCAGGCGCTCCACTGTTTCCATGTTGTGATTGTAAATATCCGGACCGGCATCCAGCACAATTTGAATGCACCAATCCCGGGCGTGAAAATCGGGAACGAGCACTTCGACAATCACTGAGGGATCCATTTCCCGAATTGCTGTGATAGTGTGCGCGAAATGCTTAGCGCCACCGTCATTTAGATCGTCACGCGCAACCGCAGTGATCACGACGTGTTTTAATTTCATCCGGCGCACCGCCTCGGCAACGCGCTGCGGTTCGTCTTCTTCCAGCGCATAAGGCTTGGCAGTTGTCACCGCGCAAAATCCGCACGCGCGCGTGCAACGGTCCCCCGCAATCATCATCGTGGCCGTGCCCTGACTCCAGCATTCCCAGCGATTAGGACACTGTGCGCTTTCGCAAACCGTGTGCAGCCGCAAATCAGAGATGAGCGCCTTCGTGGAAAAAAACACCGGGTTCGACGGCAGCCGCACTTTTATCCAGGGCGGCTTTTGCGCCTGGTGAAGCGTCGGATCAATCTTCGCGCACGACATGATCAACGAAAGTTAATGCAGCGTTGAAGTATTGAAAAGGCAAAGTGCTAAGATCGACAACGTTCAACGTTCAATTAACAAGGGGTTGTCATCCCGAACGGAATGAGGGATCTCACACGGGATGAGTGAGCGTACGAATCCTTGTGTGATGTGATTCGCAACTGAGAGGTCCCTCGTCCTGCAGCTGCCGGACTCGGGATGACAATCCTTAGAGCTTTGTGCGGCCCAAGAGGGCTTGATAGAGCGTCAGCTCGTCAGCTGATTCGAGACCGCCGCCAGCCGGAATCCCGCGCGCAATCCGCGTCAGGGTCACCGGCTTATCTTTCAAAAGATCGACCAGATAATTCGTCGTCGTCTCGCCCTCGACATCGGTCGGAAGCGCAAAAATGATCTCGGAAATCTTTTC
>WNFZ01000938.1_pt1 | contig 28309 bp, 34 predicted proteins | sample 5400081 | NCBI WGS metagenome assembly WNFZ01 (sample SAMN13153365, study PRJNA577476) | soil metagenome | isolation source: 80 cm soil or saprolite under grassland replicate 1 | place: USA:California | collected 2016-06-15 | reverse complement strand
ATTTCTTCTATCCTCTACTATTTGTCTTGAGTAGGTCTTCCTTTTCAACCTTAATGAAAGTATTTTTTGCACACCAATTACTATTGGAACTATACCTAATAATCCAATAATGTAAATCGGAATAATTAGAGACATAAACGAACCAAGGGCACTGAGTCCTACAAGTAAACCTATCCCGATAAATTGCCCCAATATCACTTGTCTAACTGGAAATGTCAACGAAGAAAAGAATATCTGAGCACGAAAATATCATCAATGTTTGTAGCAATAAACGCTGACACGCCAAGCGGTGTCAAGCCGGCTATACCTGTCGTCAATTAACATCACAACTCACACTCAGACTATAAGCCTAACTATGATGTATCTGGCTTTCACACGTGTAACGACTACAGATATCTAACGGAATCCATTTTTTCTAAAACCCAATTTATTAATTCAATTCTTTTCGCAAGATCTCATTCCGGTGGTGGCGGCAGTTGTCCGTGATCTGACAAAACTGATTGAACCTTGATGTTATCGTTCGGGTTGCATGATAAATCTAAATTTTTTATATTTTATCCATATATTTCATGAGCATGGATTTGCTTATTTACTTCTAAACACAGGTCATCAATTCTTATTGGTTTTTGAAGAAATCCATTTATGATTTCCTGCTTGATATACTCTTTAAACATGATATCTGAAATTTCAAATGCAGTCATCAATAACGTTCTAATTTCATGATTCAAACTTTTTATCTTTTTCATTAGTTCTATACCATTAAGACTTGGCATTCTTAGATCTGAAATTATGAGCACATAAGCATCTTTATTTATTGTGATATGATCAAGTGCTATTATAGGATCTGTGAATTTGAATAATAGTATTCCTGGAATTGATTTCAAAGCATCATGAAATAACTCTACTATGTCTAAATCATCATCTATTATAGCAACTAACTTGTTACTCTTATTTGGCAAAGGAGGTTAACAACCTTCTACCACTCCCAGGATGTTCAATCTAAGTTAGTTACGCAACCATCTGTTATAAATGCAACCTAAATTTGTATCGTTAAGATCTGTAGAATTATGGACGAGGATGTGATTTTATTATTTAATATGATAACCTTTCAAACCAAGCCTTAATGCATCTAGTAAATCATCGTATGAAGTCTATTCTTTATCTGTGAGTTATATTCTTTTTATTTTATCAAAACTTGACAGAAAAAATATGGAAAGAAAGTGAATTACTTGTCATTATTAGGTTTGTCGTGAGAAAAGATTTTTTGTGGTTCAGGTCTATTTGAATTGAAGTTATCATTACTGTGTGTATCCTTATCGTTGCTTACATGACCATCGTTACCAGTACATGACCCTGTTTCGCATGATGTGTGACTATTAGAATTGAAAACAAAATTATTATTTTTGTCATTAAATGCTGATACGTCTTGTTCTTGTACAGTTAGTGCAATTGTTAATGATGCTACTGCTGCTAATAAATTTGCCCCTGTCGCAATAATAAGTAATAGCAATGTTTTTACAAGCACCGGAATACAATCTCAGAAAGAAATAGTACATGTTTGTATTGAAGTAGAAATCACAGAATACATTCAATTCATCTGAAAATCAGATATTACGGTTACGACATAGTAATGTAAAATGATAGTTTTTTTCTCAAGCTCCTCTCATGCAGTTAATAAAACCTATTTAAATCAAATGGAGCCGGTTTTTTAAATCCATTGCTCGATTTCTAATAGTTACTTCCGTAACTCCCGCAGCATCTGCAATGTCAACCTGTCTTACTGTCTTCCCCTCCATTTGCAGTGATACATATAGTACTGCTCCCGCAAATCCCATGGGATCTTTCCCTGCAGAAAATTCTAATTTGAGTGCTTTTTTCATAAGATCTCTTGCATGCCTTGTCGTCCTTTCACTCAATTCGATTTTATTTGCAATTTTTTCTATACACTGGAAACAATTTATTTCTGGTATTTTTCTTCCTAAGTGAAATACAATATCCCTGTAAATTTTTGCGATGGCCTTTCTGCTTATGTTACTTGCTTCAGCAAGTTCATCAATTGTCCTCGACACTCCCAGTTCTCTGCACGATATATAGAGGCATGCAACAAGACCAGCGCCTATAGTTCTGCCTCTTATTAATCCATCCTCTTGAACCTTTCTGTATGTGTATGCGGTTTTCTCAACTACTGAAGGTGTGAGACCTAATTTATCCTTCAGTTTATCCAATAACATGAAGGCTGTAGTAAAATTACGTGAAGTGCTATCACGGAAAAGAGTACGTGAATCCCATATTCGTAGTCTGTTCATTCTAGCTTGCATTCCTGAATCAATAAATTGTCCAGTAGAATCCTTGTTTGTTTTGCCAATCATAGTCGATAAATTCATATCGTGCACTGCGAGAGAAAATGGCATACCTATTCTACTCTTATCTGTCTCAGGGTCATTGAAATTTCTCCATTCCTTACCATTTTCTTCTATACCATCTATCACGACTGTTCCACAGTTACTACACACAATCTCGCCGGATACTAAATCAGTAACCATCTTATTCTCTTTTATATTACAAATTGAACACGTAATTAGCTTTGACATTATAACGATTTAAGTACTTATATATACGCTGATCAAGTATTTAAGCGTTGTACCATTTGACTGATATGAAAAACCAGCAAAAATATCGATATGAAGGGTAGAGATTAAGTTCTGCTTTTAATGAATTTCCAAATTTAGAATATGATACTTTTGTTGATATCCTAATTATTCATTATAGACAAGGACAATAGATTTATGTCATTAACCAATCATTTTTTTGAAAATCATTAACACGAATTGGATCTTGTAGCTCTTTTATAATATATTGTATAAATAAGAGTAGATTGACCATGAAGGTCGGATCTAACTCAAAGTCAATGCAATATCTGTTCGAAAAACATACTAAACCAACACTGTTTGAGAATAATCTTGAAAACGAAATTGAATGCCCTAGATGTCATGATGTGATGACTTTATGTTCTGACTTTGATTTTCTCTATTATAAGTGTGAAGAGTGTCATCTGCCTCTCTATACCGCTCCTAATTCAGATTCCTAATTTAGATGACTTAATTAAATTTTTACGATAATCCACATCCGTATGCAGACACAGAATCTTAGGGACTACTAATTTACTAATGTAAGTAGAGACATTAGGTTGCATACACATTTATTTTTCAATACCATAGTTTTTTATAGTTTCAATGGCGGGAGTAAAAAAATCTGTAACTTATTTACTTATTGTAGCATTGTTTGGTATAATAATTTATCAAAATCCTTTTTGCTGTACTTCTGTCTATTCTCAGGAAACAGAGCTCAAATATATAAAACAGCTTGGAATGAAAGGCATTGAAAAAGGACGGTTTACTTCTCCTCATAGTCTTGCAGTTGATAATCTTGGTAACATTTACGTAGGAGATACCGGAAACAAACGCATACAAAAATTCTCTCCAAATGGTACATTTCTTACTAGTTGGGGTTCTGAAGGAACTGGTGACGGAGAATTTTTGGGTTTGCATGACGTTACAGTTGACCCTAAAGGAAAATTTGTTTACACAATTGAGCTTAAAAACCATCGAGTTCAAAAATTCGATCCTAAAGGGACCTTCATCACAAAATGGGGATTTAATGGCACAGGGGGTCGTGATTTTATGAGAGCTCCACATCAAATTGCGGTAAATTCTCTTGGCAAAGTCTTTTTGACTGATTCAAATGGAAACCAGATTCTAAAATTTTATGATAATGGTACTTTTATAGGAACTCTGGGATCAAAGGGCGTAGGTCCAGGTCAATTTAACACTCCTCATGGGATTGCAATCGATGCTAATGACAATATTTACGTGACTGACATGAAAAATTATAGAGTTCAGGTTTTTGATAGTAAAGATACTTTTGTTAGACAGTGGGGATCTTTAGGAACAGGATCGGGTCAATTCTCTGAAACTGTCCCTGGTATCGCAATTGATTCTAATAATCGCGTGTACGTTGTAGATAAAATAAATTCGCGAGTTCAAATGTTTGATAATACAGGGAACTATCTGTCTAGCTGGGGATCGGATGGCAAGGGTGCTCAACAGCTACACAAGCCTGAAGATATTGCGGTAAATGATGAAGGAGTAGGTATTTACATTACTGACACAAGAAACTCTAGAGTTCAAATATTACAGGTCATAGAATGATAAGGAAAATTTTAGCGTTATTACAGCTTAATTCTTAGGATCAAAAAAATAGCAGGATTTGATTTACTTGAAGATTACTCTTGTACTATCTTTGATCTTTCCCAATACATTCTCCTTTTCATTATTATGAGGAATAATTCTTCCCACTACATTTACAGGAGAATAAGCCAGAATTTTTCCTTCTTCACTAATAGGAGTCGGTCCATAGAACAAACATAATGCATTTCCTTCTGGCCAATAGGCAACATCGAATAAATTTACTTGTCTTTTCCCATCTTTTTCCTTCTCTACAATCTGAGTCTTATCAGTATATAGCTCATCACCCCATCTATTGATTTTAACCTCAATAGGTAGGTTTTCAAGTATTGCCTGAACAGTCTTTGGAGAATGTGAATCATCCAACTCTATTGAAATTTCTCTGCCAATGTCCAGAAAAACGACTTTAATCAGTCTTTTCATGATATCAATTTAAATCTCACTGTATTAAATTCTCTTGCGATCTATAATCTTTGAACGATGCCATGGTCTGGTTCTAACTTTCTGATTACAGTCTTTACAACGCAATACCTGTTTTGGATATTTCAATTCACAGGTAGAACAATAATTAAAAAAATTATAATCGATTCTGCTGGGAATTGGTCTTAATCGAACTTCTTTTCTTAAGGAGTTTACTAAACTTGGTGATAATGGTTCATGATCCAGACAAAACTCAACATTAGTATCATAGAGCCTTGATCTTAATTCAGATTTAGTTTCTACAACCTGAACCTCTTGGTTACTCTTATTCAGTACCATTTAAAATGCCCCAATAATATTAAAAAAGAAAAAAATGATTTAGTTGACTAGTAGAGCTACTCAACTTTTATTTCTTTGGATTTTGGCGTTGGAGATTTTTTGAATTGTATCTTTAATTCTAAGATTCCGTTTATGTAACTGGCCTTTGTAGAATCAGTGTCTAATTCTTTTTCTACGGGAAGCTCTGTATGATATTTTTTATTACCTTTTTCTGCATGTATTGTTACCATTCCTTCTTCCATTGATACCTTTACGTCTTCTTTAGTTATGCCGGGCATCTCTGCTGTAATTACCAGTGTATTCTCCTTTTCGTTGAATCTGGTATCTACAAGTGGTTGGCGGACAGTACTCTGTTCTATCAGTCCCTTAGAAGAAGGTCTTATATTACCAAACTCTCTTATGTGAGGTTTTCCCTCAGGTCCTATACTGATTTGGTATCCGTAGAAATACGGCACTGTTTGTGAAGTGGTAGTGCCAGTTTCTCTTACCGTTCTGAACATCCTGTTTAGCATATCTTCCGCCTCTGAAAATTCCTTGTCTATCTGTTCAAAAAATCTATCTCTAAATCCCCATGGATCTCTCCACAATTTTGCATATCACCTGACATTATGTAATGTCTATTACAATATATATATTTTTCTCTTAAAATGATAATCCTTATGACTATCTGGGACGAACTACCATCGAAATCAATTTGTCAGGCTTTTTATTTTTTATTTTGACAAGAATGGAATTGCTTTATTGACCATTCCTTATAGAAAGATGTACGCTGGATTCTTATTAAAGAGGACCTATAACGGTGGGCAACAGAACACCTATAACAGTAGTGATTATCCATATGCCTACTGCCACTATCAAGGCTTTTAGCCACCCAATGTGATAAATTGCTTTTAGTGCCAATAGCCATGCTATTCCGCCCAAGACAGCAGAAAGAAAACCATTTCCTAGCAGAACATAGGCAATTCCATATACTATCGATCCTATGATTGCAGTAAATAGGGCTAATTTCATACTTCTTCTTTGTCTCATAAATAAGGTTACTAAGTAAATTACGAGCGTAGAAACTAGTAATCCGATAAGAAAAATAATGATTGAATTTACTGTCAGATCCTCAACCGCCATTAATACATTCAGATCGCGTATAATACCTTAAATAGATAATTGGATACGTCCCAACCGTTTTATACTTATCAGCATCAAATCTGGAATTCATGCTAGTTGACATTCTCCCATGCAATCTTATTAAAATTTTGATGAAGGTTCTCTATTAGAATCTGATATGATTGTCTGTAAAAATATTTTATAAGCAGAGGTTAAGAAAAGAGTAAAAAATTATCAAGCTTACTCTGCACCTTCTGTTACTGACTAATTCAGGGAAGAAAATGGATCCTTTTCATTTGTGTTAGTGCTCTTTTCTCCGTGATGGTCATTATTATCATTATTAATAGGCACAGAATTATCTGATGGTCCAAGTCCCCTCGCATTGGATTTGTCATCTGTAGACTTATCTGACGAAGATAAGTCTGCTTTATTTTCAATATCTAGAGACTTTGGTTTGTCATCTGTTAGTTTGTTTTTGCTAATTTCTTTTGTTACAGCTGGTTTGTCCTTTTGTACTTTTTGCTCTGTTAGTGGTTTGGCTTTAGTATCAGTAGCTGCGCCATCATCAAGTTTGTAGGTTATAGTTGGTTTGTCCTTTTGTACTTTTTGCTCTGTTAGTGGTTTGGCTTTAGTATCAGTAGCTGCACCATCATCAAGTTTGTAGGTTACAGCTGGTTTGTCCTTTTGTACTTTTTGCTCTGTTAGTGGTTTGGCTTTAGTATCAGTAGCTGCGCCATCATCAAGTTTGTAGGTTATAGTTGGTTTGCCATTCTCATCTTTTTCTATTAGTGGTTTGGCTTGAGTATCTACTTTGTCTGATAGTGGTTTGGCTTGAGTATCTACTTTGTCTGATAGTGGTTTGGCTTGAGTATCTACTTTGTCTGATACTGTCTTAGCCTTAGTATCAGTAACTATATTATCACTTATCCGTTCTATTATTTTCTTCTTTACTGTTTTGGATATACTAAAATGATCGATGGTATCACCATCATTAGTAACGAATTTGGCATCTAATTTATTATCAGAAATATGCATATCCAAAATACCAAATTTTGAATCCTGCTGATATGCCATAAATGGAGCTGAACCCGACAGACCATGTAAGTTAACTCCACCAGTTCCTACTATCGCGAAAATTACACCATTGGGATTTTCGTAAACTATCTTGGCACTAGTTGTTACCAGTGGCTTTGATGATGTCTCTTGATTGAATTTTAAGGGAAAACTTCTCTGATAGTTATGCACATGGCCTTGTAGAACAAGATCTACCCCGTATTTATCAAATAGCGGATGAAATATTTCTCTAGATTCTTTGTTTCCAGCGCAATCTGATTCCTTACAGGTGTTAGGTGAAGAGTAAAAAGGATAATGCATAGTAACGATTATCCATTTGATATCTGGGTTATTTGCAGCCTTTCTAAGATCGTTTACTACAAAATTATACTGCTCAGAATTTGTGTCGAACTTTTCTTCTGTTGCCATTGTTAATATATGCACATTGTTAATATCAAAAGAATAGAACTCTTTTGAAAGTCCAAAATGATTGAGGTATGAATTAATGAGACTATCGCTCTTTTCATGATTTCCAAAATTTATTTTTGTGATAGAATCTACTGGTTTTACGAGATCAAGCCAGCAAGTCGAAGTTTTCTCATAAGAGAAATCTCCGAGCGCCAATAATAATTGAGGTTTCATACCCTTTGCATTGTTTACTGTCTTTTCAGTATTGCTAGAACAACCCCAATCTCCAGCTGCAACAATATGTGTCTCGGATGCTGCAAGGACTTTTTGTAAAAAGGATGGTGCATAAGCTACTACTGCGAGTAACAATAATGACACTACGGAGAAGAGTAATTTTATGTCTATATTCTGAAGATATCGAATCAAATCCTAATCTAGAATAACTTTAATTAAATATCATTTTAAGTCGTTCTTTACAATATTAGTATGAAAATTTCAAAAATTGATTTCTGTACGATATTCTGGTTCTTTTTATGTTTAGAAGATAGCACTTGAAATTTTATGTATAAATTTCCAAATTTATGTTCTACAAGATGGTTACTGTATTTATTTTGGACCAATTAATATTAATCAATAATCTGCAAAGCGAAATAAATGAATTCATAACAATTGTTGAATTCACTTACGCTACAGTGATAGTTTTTCTGTATTTATTATGCTATCTTTTGTGTGAAAAATGGATAAATCCAGCAATTAAAATCTAGCTGATATCCAAAATTGGTGGATAGACCGAGTTTGAGGTTTTAAAGAAACCTGCAAAGTCATGCTTATGCACAAATAGCGTCTGTCCAGTTACAGTGGTTATTAATTCTTGAACTGCTGGTTTAATTGTTTATTAGACAGAAGGAAAAAAGATTAGACAAAAATAATAAAGGACAATGCCAATTTGAAATAACAAGCATGATTTCTATCTTGCACGTGATTATAATCATTTTTTGTGTGCTGTCACTGTTAGTTTCATCAAACGCGAGTATATTTGCCATCAACGGGAACTCTACAGATTCGATTACAAACAACTTTACCAACAACTTAAAGTCGAAGATACAGAATCTAATCTCAGAGGCGTTTAATCATACTAGCAACATTATGAATTCAAGTCCCCTAAGTAATGGATCTAACCTCACATCGAGCCAGGTCGTCATATCTAAGAACAAAGTTATGTCTAGTATCACCAGTAATGGTAGTGCTGTTGGTGGTTCCATGATCAAAGATAAAGTTACAACTGTCAACGGCGTATGCAGTTCTGTTAAAGTTGGAGGTAACGGTAACGATACTTTGTCCTCGGCTGGTAATTGTAACGATGAACTGACGGGTGGAAAGGGTGCTGACAAATTTACTTGTGGTGAAGGAAACGATACAATCCGAGATTATAATTCAGAAGAAGGTGATGTTATCTTAGATCGTCAGAATTGTGAAAATATATTAGGAAATTAAATTCCTATCCTACTTAACATTATAATGTGAAGATGTGTTAGTTTACTATTACCAATAATGAGAACATGTGCTCCCTAATCATGCCTTTCTTACCCCACTGAACGACGCCCCAAGAATTTGATTCCTAGCTATCCTTACGACTTCGAATATGAGATTCTTCACATCTCCGGCTGTTCTGCCAAGCATCCGAACTATTATTCCTTGCCTGCCTGGAAGAATTGATGTACCACCTGATATCTTGCCATCAACCTCAAATTCTTTGATCTTTTCATTAATCTCATATAGGAGATCTTTCACATAGGATTCACTGGTAACAATATATATTGTGCCAACTACTTCAAAGTTTCCTAATATTCCATCAACTGTCAAGTCTTCTTTCTTTGGATCTAACTTTACTATATCTATAAACCTGGGTTTACCCGATTGATTTCTTGCGATGGTTTTTATGTAACAGATGTCATATTCGAATTTTTCACCACTTGCCACCCTACCGGGAACGACTGTTTCTGAATAGATCATTGTGGCATTGTCATGGACACTCAATTCCACTTCCTGGTAGAATCTAGAATTACGAAACGGTATTATTTGGTCTGGGATATACTCAAGATAGCTTCCCTTGCCTACCTTGATAGTAACCTTCTGAGTACCATAATTTTTTTCCATTTTGTAGATTCTAGTAGCTCCTTGTGTGGTAACATGAGCAACAGCATTAGTACTTAGCCTGATATCTATACGGTATCGGTCTCCCTCTAATATACCACCTGATGGGGAAATGATGTACACGTAGGCCATTGCGGGCAGAGTTTCCTCCAAATAAATGGCCCGCTGTATGAATAGAGGTACACGGCAATATTGTTCTCTTATAACAGTCTTTCCAGTACCTTGATCCCTTTCTAGTTTAAGCTTCAATATACCGACCTTTCCCGACTTGGCAACTTCAATCTCTGGTTCTGTGAGGTACACCTCAATCTCTGGCGGAATATTTCTTGGTGTATAAAAATCGATGGACATTGTCAATCTGCATCCAAAGCTAGGTTAGCAAGAGTATCGGTGCGGTTTCCATTATTCTATTATCCATGTGGCTATTTCCATAGTGTCTAAACAATTTACCATTAACATTTTAGTTTTTTACTAAGCTTTTTGGTGTAGCCTCAAAAAGAACATCCCTTATAATATGAAATACAACTGCATCTACTCCTTGGCCTGTTTTGGAGTTCACAAAAACCGTCGGTTTGCTAGTTCGAACAATCTTTGCATCGCGTTCCATTACCTTTAAATCTGCTCCGACATAGGGAGCAATATCAATTTTGTTTATTACAAGAAGATCGCAATTCTCAATTCCCAGTCCCCTTTTTCTAGGGTACTTGTCGCCACCTGTTACATCAATTATATAAATGAAATAGTCAGCTAGAGCCGGACTAAAAGTCGTTGTAATGTTATCGCCACCACTCTCTATCAAGATCAGATCTAGATAATCATGTTTTAATTCCATTTCTTCTACTACAGAAAGATTTATCGATGGATCTTCTCTCACGGCAGTATGAGGACATCCCCCAGTAGCAACACCTATTACTAGATCTTCTGGTATTAGCCCTCTCTCTGTTGCAAGATTTCGTCTCATCCTTTCTGCATCCTCTTTGGAAACGACATCATTTGAAATTATGCCTGCTTTGTATCCCTTTGCCGAAAGTATAGGAACAACCTGCTCTATTAGCATAGTTTTACCTGAACCAACTGGACCACCAATTCCAATGCGAGGAACCCGATTAGAGGACATATCAAATTTACCCCATTTTCATGTAATAAACATTTTTGAGCTCATCATTTCATGCTTCATCTGCAAAATATCTAGACCTGGTGCGAATTGCCACATGTTTGAAACTGGTCTATCTATATTCTTTAGGACGGATTCTAAAATGAGCGGTCTTAGCTCATGAATTATTTCTTGACCATCAAAATGTTGAAGTATACCCAATCTCAAAGCAGCTCCTATAACGCTTATAGTGAACCCATACAATAGTATCAATCCAGCTTTGTTCTTTGGGATATCAAGTGACCAAGCCGCTACCCCAAATGATACAGGATATATTCCTGTTGCGTTACCAGTACTAATAGCGTTTTGATAATCCTTTAGCATTTTTTTGTGCTTAACGAAAGAGCTAACACATTTCAGTAATTGATTACCAGACCTAACAGAGGCACTTCTTGTCTCCTCAATTATTCTCATAAAGTATAAAGATTCATCTGTATTGAGGAGAGCGGCAAGATCCCTTTTCTTGCATGATTCATAAGTGCTGCCCAAAGCGGTACAGTCAGATGGTCCTACTACCTGTTGTAAGAAGATAGTTATGAATTGAGAGATATCTTTACTCTTTAACTTCTTTACTTTTGATAATGCTTCCAGCCCGTTAGAGGTTGCATACAGTCCCGTTGGAAAAAAAGAGTCAGACATCTGCAATAAACTGACATCTTGATTGCCTATTTCAGTGTCCATGAACATCATAACCTGGTTCGGGCTCAAAGATTATGTTCTCGCTTTTAATATCAAGATTGTATCTTAAATTAGAAAATAGCTTCAGGAACAGCTCAATTTCAGATTCAGCTTGGATTGGAAAATATATTTTACCGTTTGCAATCTTTATCGGTCTATGCATGTTCCCAATAGTGTGCCCAATCTTGATTGCTGTTTCGAATAATTGGTCAGCTGATATATTTTCCTTTAAAGATATTATAGCCACATTTTCAGAAATCCTCTTTACTATGACCATTTTCTCTTCTGTCAACAGGAGCACGTCACCGTCGTTGATATGTGAACCAGGAACCATGGTGAGAGCTAATTCCGTACCTTTATCAGATACTTTCCTGATTCTGGATCTTTCAGATTCGAGCCTAGTGATCTCAATTTTCTCAACATGGTCAATTTTGAACATGTCTTGATACTTATCTTTAAGATGCGAATCGGAATTGATGTTCCCGATTATCTTATCGATTTGAATCATCGGCCCTCTAAAGCACCCTAGTCATAGGTTTCCTCGCTAATAGTTATTTTTTTCCTTTACCGTCAATTTCTTCACCTTCGATGCTTCCTAAAATCGATGATATGACAGACACAAATTTAATAAAATAATATATGGAATACTAATTACTGATATCAAACTCACCAGGAACGCATCAATTAACATTATTTCTCGCTGGATATTTTAATTCGATGAGTCTCCCGGCAATTAATCCTAAAATTATTCCATAAATCAAATGGAAAAAAAAGGATCCTATTACTACAGCTAGGTACAGCCCTTGGAAATGTTGTGCTATTACAAAGACGTATTGGTTTGGAGCTGAAAAATTGAACATATCTAATTTCGGTTGTGTAATATACACAGTCAAGGGCAAAAATAATATCAACCAGAGAGATATTCCTGTTATAATTCCTAAAATTGTTCCACGTTTGATGCCAAATGGAATTAGTCTATTCCAGAATAGTGCTCCTTGGCCAAGTAAATTACCGGCTACAGTACCGGTAGCAAAATGCAATAAAAGACCTACATAAGGCGATGTGTTGGCATCATAAAATCCTAAAGTTGAACCTATTACAGCAAAAAAAGTACCAAATGGAGTTTTTGAAATGAAATCCAAGGTGAATAATAATCCTGATATTATAATTGATGATATTAATCCAGCCAATGTACAATACCCTAACAGATATTTTGGGTTTTTTTCAATTTTCATAACTATTATTTTCGTTTTTATGAAATTTAACTTTGCTCGTGTTTATACTCTCTAATAGTAGTTAGAAATTCTAATTTATTCACAACTAAGGTGACACAATATCTGTTTCTCCCTCTCATAATCGTACTCGTTTACATTTCATCTGTAGAAATTCCTTTGTGAGTAAGGTAACTCAGGTAAGGCAAGTTCTTATGTTTAGCAGCATAAATGTAATCACTCCTTTACCACAAATAGACACTGGCCGGTGGGATTCTCTACTCATTCGCTCCTAGTCCCACCGGTATTTACTAAAAATTAATTATAGATTGTGGCCAAATCTGAGATACTTTTAACCCACCATCACCTCATTCATTGCATGTTTCCAACAAGGGGAAATAGAATAAACTTAACTACCTTTGCTTCTTTAAAAAACCTCAGGTGGAAAGATGATTAGGGTGGAATCGGAGGCTTAAGCTTGCAGTGTCTTTAAACAATAGAATTGTTAGTATCGTAGACGACGACCCACATATCATTTTTTTTCATGAAGCCTTACAAAGTATTCCAGGTATTAGAATATTTACTTTTACAGATCCTGTCTTTGCACTTGAGCATTTTCAAGTAAATGATTATGCTTATGTACTCATACTATCTGATTTTAAAATGCCTGGCTTGAATGGCATGGAATTACTAAAAAAGATATACCATTCGAATCGCTTCGTAAGAACGATACTAACGAATGCGTTCACAATAGATAATATATTTCAAGAATATACCAAAAAGAAAATCATAAATGGATTCCTTCAAAAGCCAATAGGTTTACACGATCTCATTAAAGAGGTGACTACTCAGTTGAATGCTTACGAACTCTAAAAAAATCCTTCTTAATGACTGGAATCCTATAATATTTCTACAAATATACCTAGTTGAATTGACGCCATCTGTAGTTTATGTTTCCTATCCCTTCTTTCCGTATATCCATTGTGTCACATTCACGATTCATTCCAAATATTACAAGAATATATTTATTCGTATTTATTAATGAAGATGACACTACATAATTAACGATGGATTTTTGGTCTTTAGTTAGGGATTATGCTCAGACGATAACGGCAGGTGGAGTTGTAGTTGCTTTATTCATTTCCATTTTTACCCTCATTTCTCAGAGAAAACACAGCAAATACCAAACACTTATCGAAGTGTATAAGTTGGTTAATACCTTCGAGGAAAGAGAAGCCAGAAAGAATGTCTATGAGGCATTTAGAATCTATATGGACCACTATTATAAGAAAGGTATAAAAATTGGTGGTAAAATCTATTTTTCCAAAAACCTGATAAAATTTAAAGGTGAGGCATTTCTTGACATTTTCCGAGATCCTGTTGTTCTAGAGGAGATGAAAATAAAAGGAATTGGACTGCAACAGGATGTGGAAAGAGTAAGGTCCACGTTTGACCATATCGGTGCGTTGTATAATAGCAACCTTATCCTAAAAGATCCTTTACTGAAAACATTGTGGGGAACAGCTCGAGTTTGTTGGATTTGTCTTGCACAAAATATTTTCATAGAACGGGATAAAAGGGGAACTGAATTTTATATGAATAATTTTGAAGACTTTTTTTACGAAATTGAAAAATATCGAAAAAGACATAGACCAATATTAGAGCCAGTAGAACCATCTTAGTGTTAGATATTTGGAGTAATGTTCCCTCAGGTTCGTTACTATTTGTTGTATCTATATACCATGTCTATTAATTCGTTTAGTTCCCATTTTTTATTTTCTTTTCTATAGTAAACTGGTCTTTTATATCGTTCCCCTTATTATCAAAAAAAGTTCCAGTCAATTTAGTGTGGGGATTTCCGTTACTGATATCTATATTTAGAAATCCAAACTTGTCAAATTGGTTTGCCACGTAAGGTGCTTGGCTAGCAAGCGGATAGAAACTCTCTCCACCTGTGCCGACTAGTGCGAAAACAGTCCCATCTGTGTTATTGTTATAACCTGTAGTATTTTGATTTGTCACAATAGGTTCTGAACTATCACCAGCAGAATTATATGAAATTGGGTATGTTCTCTGATAGTTGTGGTTATGTGCCTGCAATACTAAATCAACATTATATTTTTCAAAGATAGGGTGATAGATATCCCTAAGATCTTTTTCAGCATTATGTGTTGACGGGGACGTGTAAAATGGTCCATAAGTGGTTACTACTGTCCAATCTATGTCTTTGTTTTCGGATGCTTTTTTCAAATCTTCACTTATAAAGTTGTACTGTGCTGAACCTTTCTGATAATCAGATTCAGATGCCATTACAATAAAATGTACTTTGCCGTAATCAAAAGAATAGTATGGTTTATCCAGAGCAAAGCTTTTCAAATATTGATCTAACTTTGCCTGCCCATCATTTACATCATGGAATCCTAACGTGATTAATGCCTTATTCTTAAAGGGTGACATGATATCAAACCAACAATTAGCACTTTTTTGGTAGGAAAGGTCTCCTAACGCAAACACGAATTCAGGTTTATTCTCTTTCATGTTATCAATAGTTTTTTGTGCGTTCTTTGAACAACCAAAATCTCCAACTGTAGCAAAATTAAAGCCTTTGCCAGCGTTACCACCGTTAGAGTCAAAAGAGAAACCTTTGTAGATAGTTGTTTTAACTTGAACTTCTTCATTACTGTCCTGCTGATCAGCCTTCTTATCAGCCTTCTTATCAGCCTTCTTATCAGCCTTCTGATCACTGCCCCCTCTATCTCCCTTGCTATTTTTTCCATGTCCTTTACCAGGATTATCCTTTGCTGGCTTTGCTAGTAGTGTTTGTTCATAATTCATTAACACATTAGATGAAATAATAAGAAAAATTGCTGAAAATCCAATGATAATTCCTATTCTTTGATATAAGGACAGCGACAAGTTCATCTCTTCATTCCCTTGAGAATATAAATAATTATCGGGTTTTCCATCCAACATATTAAATAATAATCGCTGCATTAAGCTCAGAACAGCATCGAGATCTCTGGACTATCATTAAAGGGTTGTACCGAAAATTGACACGTTTCAAATTTTATATTCTATTACTTTTATTAAATCTGAACGAGTGTGGAAAGAATCAGAGTGTTTCCAACCAACCGTTTCTAACAATGTCTGCCGTAACATAGGCGATGTATACTTAAAAATCATGCCGGACAACGTCATTAGTATTCTATAGGTGCAAATATTAATCATAAATCAAGTAACATAACAGGTTCAATGGAGTGATATTTCAAAAAGGATATTTAAATAAATCAAATAGGACTAGCATTATTGTGAAATATGGTAATCCAGTTGATGCAATTGTTAAGATTATGACTTGCATTAGGACTCCTGAAGACGTCTTTGATTTCTTTCAGTATGTGAAGAATTGGGAAAGCGGTGGCATTATTACCTCAGTAACTAAAGTTGATAGTGACTAGTGGACTTGTAGTACTCCTGCTGGCAAAGCCAAGATAAAGTGTATTCCTGACAAAGAGAGTTTGATATTAGATCACATTTTCATTGTAGGCGATGTTACATGGAATGTTTACGTAAGGATTTTGGCAAATAATAAAGGATCTACCACTGTGTGGACCTTTCTAAAGCCAGATAACTTAACCTCAAGACAATTTCAAGAACAACTAAAAGGTTTCGATCTTGAAATTGATGGTTGGAAAAGGAGATTAGAAAATAGTACTTAATCGCGATATGGCTATCCAATAGTAAACAAAGTGGAATTACAAATTCGATGTCAAGTCCTAGTAAAAAGTGGCATGACATCCCCTCGGAGAAAGATACTGCCTATCAGAGGCTGTTAGTTAGTTCTATTTTTCATCATATTTTTCAGGATATGCATAACAATACACTACTTCATAATCTACTAAGGATCCTCCCAGGTCATGAAAGTGATTGAGACACTGCTTGGTCTCTGGATCCTCCAATTTATAGAAATCCCAGCTCTTGTAATTCTTGAAGTTATTCATTTCGCATTTTTCGCCATCTATTTTTATAGATATCTTTTCTAAGGTGTCAGACTTTTTACAATTTTTTTCCGATGGAGTATTATCACCATGGTTATCGCCTGGTAATTTGTTTTTAAAATCATATTGTTCTGCGTATACACCAGAAGTCAGTGATAGGACTAATATTGCTAAGACTGATACGATGATATTGGCGAGTATTTTTTGGTCTATAGGGACAAAAGTGTTCTTGTTCATCTTCCACAAGGTATATTTGACAGTATAAATAAATTTCCATTTAACAATATTTATTCATCTATTTCTATGAACCAAACATTCAGAAGTCCAAATAGATATCATGCTCAAACCCCAAAATTATAAAATTTATAATATTTTAGGGGCAATAATGTAAATATTACAAGGTGATATCCTACTGCGGTGACCTATACGCAAGTTCCGAAGGTGACAGTTACTTTTGATTACTTAATTTATATTGTTCACAAAATACATTTCTTTGTTCGTTTTTAGTTTTTCTTTTGCTATTCATCTTTTAGAAAACCCCTAACAAACTTGGTAACAATCGACTTTGGCCTCTGAAAGGCGAAAATATTTCTAATCTATGCCTTTGTATTTTAATCCTTCATCTTTATTCTCTGACGCTTTATGCTCTCTGAATGATTCCATAGTATCGAATGTTTGTTCACATACGTCACATATCAGACTTCCGCTGTCTTTATCCAGATTACTTTCATTGTGACTTTTGTCCAAAATCATAACAGTATATTCACAATAAGAACTATAAGCATTACATAACTGAGCTAATGTAGTAAAATGTCTAAGTTTTTACTAGTTTTTACCATCTATTTTTAATCGATAATTTAATAAAAATAAGGTTCACTAGATTTATATTTTCTTGCAGACTATAAATGGAGAAATAAAATGACAACACAAATTTTTGTTAACTTACCGGTGAAAGATCTTAGTAGAACAGTAGAGTTCTTTAAAAAGCTAGGTTTTGCATTTAACCCACAATTTACTGATGAAAATGCAACATGCATGATCATCAATAACAATATTTTCGTAATGCTGCTGGTTGAAAAATTCTTTAAAACTTTTACTAAAAAGGAAATCTGTGATACTACAAAAGATACAGAAGTGATAATAGCTTTGTCAACTGAAAGTAGAGAAAAAGTAGATGAGATGATGCAGCACGTATTTGAAGCTGGTGGTAAAGAATCTAGGGAACCACAAGATTATGGTTGGATGTACGGACGCAGTTTTCAGGATATTAATGGTCATCTTTGGGAAATAATATACATGGATGAAAAAGCTTAAAAACGATGAGCATCAGGGACAAACCAAGTCTAGTTAGCAATACGTTAAAAGAAAAAATTAGATATCGAATGTTACCATATTATGGTAAGAAGCTTTTAAGTAAAGTACTGGAAGCAAGTTTACCGAATCTAGGTACAAATTGATAAATATCATCATTGTAACTGTACTGAGGTTAGCCATTGAATCTAAAGACTGAGCTAGTAAATTGTGTCAAGGATCTTTACACATTAGGATTAAACACGGCAATATCTGGAAATCATAGTGTAAGATTTGAAAGAATATGGATGTGGATCACACCAAGTGAAGTGCCAAGATATAAAATGAGATCTACAGATCTAATCAGAGTTAACATAAAAACCAAGGCAATAACTGGTAAACATAAACCAAGTAGAGAATGGGTAATGCATACAAAGATTTATGAAAATACCGATGCAAACGCCATTGTTCATTGTCATAGTCCATACACACTTGGAATCTCAATATCATCTAGATTTGAGGAAGTAATCGAGGAAGCAAAGATAATTGTAGGTGATCCAGTTATTATAGAGAATATACCATCAGGTTCCGTCGAATTAGCCTCAAATGTTTCGAAATGTTTTAAAAATAATAGAGTAAGGGCAGTAATAATAAAAAATCATGGAGTAGTGGCAATTGGTAAAAACCTTGATAAGGCTAGATCAGTTGTTGAATCACTTGAAGAATGGTCAAAGGTTCTGACGGTATGTAAAATTTTCAATACATAATACAAGTGACATAGATCGTAACTATCGATCCAAAATCCAAAATCTGAACTTACCATTATGTTTTTGTTCTAAAGAAGTGATCATTAATCCAAATTGTGTACTAATGTGGTCTATCAAAGACAGAATAATTTATGGGAACGGTAATTCAAATTTTTTGCCATTATCTTTAGATTTTGAGTCTTTATTCTCTTCTGAAGATTTGCTATTGTCAGATCCTTTTTTATTATCATCGTTGTTATTACTGGAAGATCCGTCATTGTTGTTTTTGTTGGTAGATCCGTCATCAGCTTGAGAAGGATTATTAGCGCTACCAGTATTGATGTTGTTATCCGAGCCTTTTAGAAATGGATCTAAATTTTCTGTTTGTGATACAGAATTTCCGTTGCTCGTTTTATTATTTGCGTTAGATGCTTGACCATTCACATATGGTATGCCGTAAATGCTAAGAAATAACAATACAGTACTTAGCCCAATAAGCAAGGTAATCGTACTTCTCATAAACCTGAATACACTTCATCATTGCACTATATTAAATTAATGCATTACACTATCATCGAATAGAAAATTAGTCTATCATTATCCTACTGAAAAATGTACTAGATAAGAAAATGTATTGAATACCGTCAAAATCATGAAATATTGATATCATAATGAGTAACTGATGAAAAAAATCATACAATCTGTCATTTACTTTTGAGCTATAACAATGATATTAAGTTTCCATGAAATGGTAAGTATCTACATTTTATCTCATATCATTGAATAAGCCACAATATGATGATAAATTAAAACCCACTTAAAATTGAAAAATTACATAAATATCCGTTAGTTAGATCTCTTGAGTTCCTTGATTACCAGGCTCATGTAATCTCTCATTTCATCTTCAGAAAGCGATGCTTCAATGCCGCTATTTTCCTTCATTTTATCGGAAGTTTTTTTGGCAATGGTTAGAACGGAGGTTTGCAATTCTCTCTCCATTTGTGCAGTACCTGTGCTATCTAATAACTTGGACTGCTCGATTACGGATTTTCTTATAGTTTTTCGTAAAGTCAGATCTTGGGATAATGTAACAGCTGAGGAATATAGGCCGACATATATCAAATAAGTGGAGATCCCAGTGAATGCAGTCGAAACAAGGCCAAATGGAGGATAAGCGGCTTGGGAAACTGTCGCAGAACCGGCAATATAGAATATAAGCATCCCATAAGCAGCAAGTATCAAGTAGTCTCTAATAGCAGTACCACGCCTCAAGGTTCTTGCGATAGAAAGAAATGCGGCACCAAATATTATTCCTGCGACAATAGAAGACATTGATACTACAAGAATATTGTTCATTACTTCGGTATCTGTTTCTCCACTCGGAGTAAAGTATCCTAGAACAAAGAGAGGATATGATATCAGATAGTAAACTAGTGCAAAACCCATGATACTCCAAAATTTGATTCTGCCTATTTTCTTCATGTATGGTCGCAATAATATTACAGTACTAATCCATGTCAAAACATAAGCTACAGCCGAAACTGTTTGGGCTATTGCTCCAATTTGACTTACTAGGGTTTCGGGTTCAAAATCTGGGAAAAACGCAACATCTGTAGATAAAATTATGGAGGGCTGTTCTTCAAGCCAGACAAGATAGTTAGCGATAAGGAGTATGCCATTAATAACGTAGGCTACCATCGAAAATCCTAGTATCAAAATTAAGATTTTGCTCTGGGATTCAATTTGGTAAACTATTGATTTGTACCAGGAATAAAATGCACGAGCTAGCAACGCCATAGTCATTATCCAGAGCCCATAACTAATAGAAATGGTTAAACCAAGAGGGAAAGTATTGTATTGCAAAGTAATTACTATTTGCAGTACAACGAATGCAATTATTGCAACTAATGCGTATTGAACAACTGTTACCAATTTATGGGTTCGACTGAGGTGTAGGATCGTTGCGCCACTTTCTTTGCCTATTTGTTTAACATATGATAGAATAAAGAAACCGGAAATCGCGAATATTATTGCAGTACAAACAAAGAGCGATATTCCTGCACTTGAAGAGATTTTTTCTGGGATAAAATCAGACACAACACCTACTTCCGAGTCTATTAATATTGTAGCGACTACTACGGCAAAAAGACCTAATAGTTTTCTACCGTCAAGTCTTGTAGCTGACTCAAGCAACACCTCCCGGTCCATATCTACCCGGATATAGCTGGAATCTGGTTAATAAGGAAGATCTAGTGCAGATTTATTTAATTACGACACTATATTTATGAGTGTTATATTGTAATAGCCAAAAACTAAACTACAGAACTTGAGATGGCATTCACATTTCCAACCTGGATCTTGAAAAGTTTATAGATGCCATAACACAAAAGTCCGTTACTAATTTGGTATTCTATACATACATAAGGACATTTAATCAGAGACCATCTCCTTCAATTGTTCCGGATATAATTTCTAACAAGATTGCCAGTGGACTAGTTTTAAATATACTTAAGTAAAACATTCAGTAGCTGATACGTTTAGTCACATTTTGATGAGAATCAGGAGTAGGCATTGAGAGGAATTTTGAATAAACTTGTTCATATTGAAAAGCCAGTGATAAGAGATCTGTTGAGATATCATCTTCTGTTTTGTTTCCCGATACAAGATAATTTCTAAAGTGTGTGTAACTATCAGTTTCAGATTCCAATGAATTTACTAATGCATCATGAACATACTTGTATTCTCTGGGATAAATCATATTTTTTGCATTAACTATAAGATTCTCAAACTTTGGCAAAAATGAATCTGTAATTAAGACCAGAGTAGAATTATCAAATTGGCCCGAAGTCCACTTTCGAATTTCGTCCTGATACGATTTGGTCAAATTCTGTGACTCGTTCACAAGGTGACTTAGGGTTGAACGAAAGTACTCTACACCTGATTGAGAAAAACTAACCATTTTATTTGAGTATTTAGAATTTTCCTCCATTGAGCTCCAGCAATATGTATATGGTAAAACTAAGGTAACAAGCAGAGGTGCTAATATTTGTATTCCGTGAGATTTACTTATTGACAATACTTAACAGTTCCTATCGTTTCTAATTAGGAGATTGTCCACTTATAAACCTAAATTAATTATATGTGGGAATTAATTCACGGTCAGCAGTAAGGTGAATAATTAAACTTGCACTATTTTACGTTTTGCAATTTCATCGCAATTGCAATCAAATAATCTGTTCTCAACCAACTTCACTATCCTAGTACTTTATTTAATTCACATTGAAATTCCTTTACTATTGCCTAAAATTAAATAAATATCCATCGTATGCGGTCATGGTTAGAGAGCACTAAAGAAATTGACTGTTAAATAAAGCCTATGCAATTAAATAAACCCATCTGGGTACTTTCAAGATTTTTCGCGGACTTTATAACAAATTAGTTGACGTGTGTTGGCAAGAAGCTTAATTAAGGCATTTCTTAAATTAATAATATGCCTACATTAGTGCACTTTGAAATACCTTCTGATGACCTAGAAAGATCAAAGAAATTCTACAGTGAATTATTCGGATGGAATTTCGAGAGATGGTCTGGTCCGGAGTCGCTACCAGAAGGAATGGAATATCTAATTATTACCACCGCGGATGATAAAGGCAATAAATCTATTGGCGGAGGAATGATGAAAAGGCAGAATTCCCAACAACAGGGAATGACAAACTATATTGACGTAAAGTCAGTAGACGAGCATTCTGATAGAGTAATGCAATTAGGGGGTAAAGTTGTTATCCCAAAAAAACCTATTGCTGGAATGGGCTATTTTGCTGTATGCCTTGATACTGAGAATAACACTTTTGGTATTTGGGAAACCGACCCTAACGCAAAGTAATTAACGACTTACCATTATCTTTTTTATAATACTACCTAGAGAAAATATAGCTGTCTAGCAAAGACGAAATTAGAGCTATACAATTTTGAGTGAGCGTTCAATACGATGAACAACTTTTACAAGACGTTCCCAGATTTTTGTCTACTCAACTAAGCCGCAAATACTTAAAATATCTGAAAATGGTTGCAATCCGCTAAGTATTTCTTAAGTATTTTAAAATAAACTTGACAGATCTTCGAAGTACGATAATGAACTAGATATTTCTTTGGATATAGCTTATTATAGTCCTTTGTCGGATATTAGTTGTGATCATTACTAAGCAGAATACCTTTACCGCGTACGTATCGATATTACAAGGTTTTAAAATTCAGAACTGTGAGATAGGAGGATTATCGGAATGAACATCACGGAATCTGAAGCTCCCTATGAAATAACAGCTAAAACTTGTGGAAGTAAAGAGAATGGGAGAAAAGTGATATATTCATTTGTTGAGTCTTTCCACAACCTATCCAAAGATAAGAAGGATATAATGATATCAGAGATACATGCTTGCGATAGATTGAAAAAGTATGCAAGAGATGACCTCGATAGAGAAGTAATTGAATCTGAAATTACTGATCTAAAGATGGCGTTGGATCTAATGACATAGATACAATCTATAGTTAAGATTAAAATTACAATGCTTAAGGCAGTACTGCGTTACTCGTTGTAGTATCGTTTAAAAATCAATTCATTACCCAAGATTCAAACTTTGTGAATGGTATAAATGAACACGTATGGCTTTAAACGCGTAAGCACCTAAGCTCAGAAATTATTTTGGCTGAGATGAGTATCGTAGAAACTTGCTAAATAATACAAGTTGAATTCAAATAAAAATTTGTATTCCAATAATGTTATTATCTCGATTGTTTCAATTCTATTTCTTTTGTTAATCGCTGTTACTCTAAACGGAATTATTATTAGATCCTATGGATAATTGCCTGGATAGGCAGTATATTAACGGAAGCTGTGGTGTATCCATAAATTATCCATCACACTGGAAATTAGAACAAAAATACTGGGTGATGCTACTACACCTGTATGTTACTTAGTTGGAGTTCAACCAAACAATAATGAAGTCTTCAAGAGTATTGTAGGAAATGAATTGGGTGTTATCTCAGATTTCAGGTATGTCATTGGAGAGTATAGACTAGCGAAGGGCGTAATATTACTATGGAAGAATAGGCACCACTGAAACATCCGAAACCATCAAGATTGCAGGTCAAAATCCTCAAAAACTCGTCTATACTGCACGAAGAGTAAATAACGATAGATTGAAGAAAATGGAATTTAATATTTTGCATCCTAAATAGAATATAAAACAACTTTTGATACTGCAAGTACATAAAATTGTTAAAAACACATTTCAACTATTGAAAAGATTATTAAAACATTTGAGATAGCTGAACCGCCACTTTGCGAAACAGCTTGCTTTTGCATTTGCAACACACGTATGTTTCCTACCCTCTACCTTCTTTTCTTTTTAATGATCTTGTAAAACAGGTCGACCATTACCGGTAGCTCGAGGTAATCTATGAGAATGGCAATCCATGAGAGGACATAAGGAATTTCTACAAAACTGAAATTGAAGAGACTGGTATACACAACCTCGTCGGTAATCCAGAAAATATGAAAAAATTGGACTCCGAGCATTCCCAAAAATAGATAGTTCTTTTTGGCGTCAGATTCTTTCGTGCGTATACTGTAGGAGTAAAAAATTATTGCAGAAATTAGTGCAGGAATTTCAATATAGTCTATTACCACAAATATTGGTAAGAGAGATTTAGGCACCAAGAAGAAACTTTGCCCAAATATCTTCTGGAGTACAACATCTCCGGTGAGCCAGTATAAATGAAGTATCTGGAGAGATATCAAGAAAAAGGTTATTTTTAAATTTAGGTTTTCATATCTATGATAGAAATTAATGAATTTCTGTACCAGATCAACCTTTACACTAGGCCCTGATTTCAATATCAGACTGTAAGCGACATGATATAAGTAGATATCAGGCAAATATCTGAAATAACATAAATTATTCCAATCTTTAGATCACTTTGTTAATTTCTTGTGAAAATCTGTATGGAAATCAGAATAATTATCCAAATAGTAGACTCGTCCTTTGATTAAATGCAATTAAATGCAGTACGAACCTGCCACATCATGTTCCAGAAATGCTAGCAAAAATACACTCATTATTTTGACTATAGGGATCCATTAGAAAAATCTTATATAAGATAGATACCAGTATTAATCATGCTATTCAGACGCGGCATTAAATCATTAGCTATCCCTGATGTTCTAAAAGATTTGATCTTGAAGCATTCGCTCGACAAAAAACAAATTCTGAGTATGAAGGTTGATGACCTGGCGTCTATATTAGAGTGTGATTTTGAAACAGCAAAAATAATTCAAACATCGGTAAGAAATTCATCAAATAAATCAATGTTACATGAAATGACTGAACTGGCATAGGACAACAACAGCACTCAATTTTAGTAAAGGACATCACATTGAGCTGGCATTTATGGACTAGCGTAGAATTAGAAGTTTAGGGACGCAGAATTTCCAATTAGGTTAGGGTAATATAGATCTAAAGTTGAGAATAATTCGTGAAAAGATTCCGGGATATTAGAAGGAATCATCAGTTGAAATGCAGCTTATCTAAATGGTATTATTTAGTTTTATATCATGAGATAGGCTCACCAGTTTTATAAGGATGTTTTCGTATTCTTTTAAGGAATTCTTCCTGACGAATACGTAAATCTTCCAATAATTCAGTCCCCATAGCTGAAGTTTTTGGAACATCCGGGATTTTATTAATCATACTTCCTGATGCCAATCTGTTTCTATTTTTTTGATATAGACTAGGGGGTTGAATATCGAAAGGATCAACTATCGATGGTACATAATTTATTGAGGAATTCAATCTATTTAGATGTAAATACCTATTTAGAAGGATTTTTGGATCATACGACATGTGTGTTTTAATTCTCATTGGTGTATAAGAGTTTAACTTAAGTCATTCCTTTGTTAAAAACCGTGGAATCTTAAATTTGACACCAGTTTCAAGCTTGAGCAAGATGTGACGGCTTCATACACTCCTCAACGATTAATAGATTAATAAAGTTCCGAAAATTAGATAAGTCTCGGAAACTATATTATTAAATGAGAAAGAATTATGTCAACGTGTATTTGTGGCCACGATATAAAGTGGCATTGGATGGACATGCATCATCAAAGACGATGTGTAAATCATATCTCGAAGTCCGATGCCTGTCCATGCCTAAAGTATGTGGATGAGGAAAAAATAAAGTCGGTTGTGCAGTAGCCCACCGGTTCTCCCATACTTTGCTAAATACTAAATTCCGCAGTTTAACAGCATTTTCTTTGTATGCCAGTTTATTCGTAGTGTGTCAAGGCTTCAATCTCTAGCATCCATTTCAGGATTCAATTCATCATTACATCAACCTTTCCAACCTTTTAGGAAGTTTTCATATTGTGGAGTCGTAGCTTTAACCACTCCAAGTTGATACATCAATGCTAAATCATCACGAATCGCCTTATGTTCAGATATTTTTCCATCATCCCCAATTGTAAAAACGTGTACGGCTCGATAGCATATTTTGTTTCCTGATGGTGGAATGAAACTAAAGAAGCTTCCAGTATGTTTACCCATAACAGATACAATTGAAACTACCTTTATGATCGATTTAAATCAATTAAGTCTAAATGATTAAGTATAAAATTTAATCAAGGAAATTCTTTTTTTCTGAATTTCTCTGCAACCACCCACCCACCCTCATATCATTGTCTCAAGCCTTAAATGTATTAGTCATACTTGATAATGGTAACAATGTCAGCAAATAGAAGAATAGCAGGAGTATCTTTTCCAAAATTGCTTCTAGAAGAACTGGATGCGGTTAGGGGAGATATTCCAAGAAGTAGATACATTGCAAGACTTTTGGAGAAAAATTTCAGTCTAATGGAGAAACAGACGTAATTGAATTCCGAGCAATATGTAATAGACAATACAGAGAGGATCTGGGACATAATTCTAAAGCATTTAGAAGAGAATCCATGTACTCATTCCATATCAGATATAGTTAAGGAATTGTTTCATGAGAAAGAAAGTGGTGTTATTGCCTGAAACAACAACACCACGACGTTAAACCCCTTCGAATCTCGAATTCTGTGAGGATGATAGTATAGTGAACTTTAGTACAGATAAACCTTTCTCTAAAAAAATACCGATTCCAAGCGGTGGTCTAGAAGATCAAGTCAAAGTTGATGAAACAACATGACAACAATTAGCGAAAGTGAAGATTGGTATTATCGTGTTAATACTCGCAGAAAAACAGATATTAGAGGTATTAGAAAAGGTAACTCTCAACTACAATATAATTGGCCAAAAATAATTGTAAAGATAGACGAAGTATTGAAGCAAGTTGAAAAACAGGGATTTAAACCAACAATGAGACAACTTAACTATGCACTTATTGTTTTGAAGGCAATTCCAAACCTGCATAAAACATACAATTCACTTGATAAATTTATGGTCAAGGCTAGGGAAGAAAAACACTTCTTTGAGATTGATTGCCTTGCTGACGATAGACATCCAATACAAGATTTTGATGATAGGTATCTTAAACCAAATGATCACATTGCATATTATGTTGATGAACTTAGAAACATTGCCACGAATTATCGTAACGATGTTGAAAGTTTTCCAAGATGGTGGAATCAGAAAAATTATGTAGAAATATGGACAGAAAAGCAAGCAATGACTAAATATTTTATTTCTACTGTAAAAAAATACAATTTACAAGTCAGAATAGTTCCATTTGGAGGATTTCCCGGAACGACTGAATTAAATGAATGTGTAATTCGACTTAAGGAAAAAATGGTTCAAGGTATGAATGTCCATATATTATGGTATGGTGATTTAGATCCATCAGGTGAATCAATAGATCGTACCACAATAAGAAAGTTGAAAGAAGTTCGTGAATGGAGTTTATATAATTATGCAAAATCAAAAGGAGTCATATTTAGTTTAGAACGAATCGCAGTTACTAAAGAACAGATTTACGAACTCGATCTTCCATGGGATGCAGAACATATGAGCGAAGATGAACAAGAAAAGTTAGAAAATGATCCGAGGTATAAGAAGCATTTAGAGGAGCATGGCCAAATATATGCCTGTGAGGTCGATTCACTACCAATAAGAAATTTAGATGCATTTAATAAAATAGCTGTCGAATCGGTTAACAAATATTTTGATGAAGACATATACAACGATGGTCTAGAAGATCATAAGGAAAAATACACAGAATAATACATAAACGATCTTCTAGATGATTATGTCCAAGATTTCGCAGCAGAATTAGAATCTAAATCAGAAGGATCAGAAGAACATGACAAATAGAATACTTCCCGTATACTTAACCTACCTTACCTATTTCGTGAATAGACTGACTACGATAACTATACGACAAGACACATATGAACGGCTCCGTAATCAAGGAAGAGTACCTGAAACTTTCAATGACATCATAAGCAGATTACTTGATCGGATAGAAGAAAAGGACCAAAGGAAAT
>WNFZ01000936.1_pt1 | contig 28320 bp, 21 predicted proteins | sample 5400081 | NCBI WGS metagenome assembly WNFZ01 (sample SAMN13153365, study PRJNA577476) | soil metagenome | isolation source: 80 cm soil or saprolite under grassland replicate 1 | place: USA:California | collected 2016-06-15 | reverse complement strand
AGCACAGGTCTCCTGAACGGAGGCTCACCTCTTTTTTGAGCTTTGAATAGGACTGCCTTAGGCTCACCCATCAAATCGGCGTCGATAGATTTTTCTCAAGAGGACCAGAGACAATCGAATGAAAGACTGCGGAGACTTTTCAGGATAAACACCTCAGTTTGATTGACAGATTCCTTGCAACGCTAATAAGGTAAGCCCGCTTAAAGATACTGGCGACAAGCGGTAAATTTTGTCGCTGCGACATATCTCGTAGGTGTTTTCAACCACCTTAGACCTCTAACACCTCGAACACCCGCAAGCCTAGCCCACGGAGAAGCGAATGAAAACCCACCGTTTGGTGATAGTTGCCTTTGTCTTGGTGTGCCTGATGTTAACAGCTCTCGCCGGTCTCCCGGTTCAACTTCCGAGTTTCTTTCCGCCAGTGCTTAATGATGTGCGAGCGGCCGTTCTCTAGTCTGCTTTCGATCAAATCACCGTGTCGGGACGGGTAATGTATTCAACAGGCGAAACTGCGGCGGGCGCAACTGTGACGCTGAGCAAGACTGTCTCTGGGTCGACGACGCATATGACGACAAGCGCCGGTGGCGATGGGAGTTACGCTTTTCAAACTGAATCAGGCTGTGCGGACTATCAGGTGCAAGCTGCTTCGTCCGAGATCGTCGATAACGAACCATTACCGCCTTCCGGAACCAGAAGCTCCAGCGGTTGCTTTAATTCCAACCTGGGATTCTCCGATCTTGTAATCAATAAGCCCCACCCGATAGTCATCGGCGGTCACGTCAAGATCGTAGGTGGAAGACCTATTCAGGGCGCCGCTGTGACAATGACTCGAACCAAATATGATCTTAGCCCTCCCAACGTCGTCATTACTACAACAACCACGGATTCGGAGGGTCACTATCAATTCAATACCTTCTCCCGCTGTTCTGTAGCTGAAGAATTAAGCTCATCAATCGCCGGAGTCCCGCTCCCGGGGACCAATACCACTAACGCTGTCAGCGGATGTGTCTTGCAGGATTACCCAGACCTGGATATGACGGCTGTCTTTCCCCAATTGCTAGGTGCGGGGAGAAATCCTTTGTGCAACGAGGAGATACCGCGCCCTGTCACAGTAACTAATGGGAACATGTATCTGCAGCAAGTTGATTTCCGACTACCGGGCGCTGGCGAGGCGACTGATGTCACCCGCACATATAACAGTGTTTCTCAGAACATTGGATTGTTCGGAAGGGGATGGACCAGCACTTACGATGAAACAGTAACGGAGGTCGCAGGAGGCGGACTTGAACTGACATTACCTGATGGGCGGCTAGTTAACTTCCTCACGCCTGACTTCTATGGCCAGACCGTTAAAAACGGCAACGGCACTTTTACTGTCACTTTCAAAGACGGATACATTCATCAGTTCAACACGGCTGGCAAGCTTGTTTCGCTAACGGACCGCAACGGTAATCAGACTCTTCTTACCTATGCTGGGGGCAAACTATCGAGCGTCATAGATCCGTTCTCACGCGTCCTTACAATTACGACGAACACACCCGGCCAAGTGACTTCGATTAGCGACTCGGTAGGAACAATTGCCAGTTATGCCTACGGGGGCAACAACGAACTAGCGTCAGTAACCTACGCTGATAATTCCGCATTCCAATTCTCTTACGTGAGCGTGCCTGGTGGCCTTGCACTAGTCACAGTCACTGACGCGCTGGGCAACACCGTCGAACATCACGAATACGATTCACAGGGGCGCGCCATAACCTCGGAGACTCATAATGGGGTCGAGGCTTACACGCTCAACTACGTCAGCGCCACTGAAACTGATGTAACCGACGCGTTGGGACACGTCACTAAGTACTTCTTTCACCAGATCAAGGGAGACGCAACCGTTACCAGAGTCGAAGGCGTTTGCGGTTGTGGCGGCGGTTCTCAAGTTCAAACCTGGACTTACGACAACCAACGAAACGTCACTTCAATAAGAGATTCGCTGAGCCATACAGTCAGCCATACCTACGACAACAACGGCAACCAACTAACAAGAACCGACGGGACCGGCATGGTAACCTATACCTACAATCAATTCGGCGAGGTATTGACGCGGACCGACCAGATGAATGGCGTAACCACAAACACCTATGACGTGAATGGGAACCTGCTTACAATCAACGACGCATTAAACAATACGGCCACGATCACCTATGACACCCGCGGCCAGGCTCTGACGTTTAAAGATGCCCGCAACAAGGTAACCTCCTTTGCCTGGGACACCAGCGGACGCCTGACGCAGCGCACGGATGCCCTTCAAAACGTTGCGTCCTTTGCCTACGATGCTCGAGCCCGACTCACCGGCATTACCAACTCACTCAATCAGGCAGCCAATTACGAATATGACCTCGCCGGTCGTTTAAAGAAAACCATTTTCCCCGACAACAACTTTGTTCAATTTACTTATGACCTGGCCGGACGACGCACGAAGGTAAAAGACCCGCGCGGCAATGAAACTAACTTTGCTTACGACGGCGCCTATCGGTTGACATCTCAAACCGACGCTGCCAGTCACACCACGGGCTACGGCTATGACTTGATGTCGAACCTGACTTCGCTGACGGACGCTTTGGGTCGCGTGACGAATTATGAATACGACGAATTCAACAGAGTGAAAAAGATCATATACCCCCCGGCGGTCGCAGGGGCTACTCGGCTCCAGGAGATAGTTGAATACGATGCGGCAGGACGAATCACGAAAAAGACGGACACGGCCGGGCGGGATACAATTTATGCTTATGACACCATCAATCGTCTGACGACGGTGACTGATCCTGCATCGCAGGCCACGCAGTTTGAATATAACGCGCGGTCGCAAACCACGGCCGTAATCGATGCCTTAAACCAGCATTACACGCTCTCTTACGACGCGCTGGGACAAGTGACTGGGACGACTCGGGCCGATGTCTCAATGAACTATGTCTACGATGCTGTCGGCAATCGCACGCAGCGAACTGATTATAACGGGTCGGTTACCAACTACACCTATGATGATCTTAATCGGTTGACAACTATCAGCTATCCAGACACAACGATGGCTAGCTATGCCTACGACGCGCTGTCGAGACTGACCTCCGCGGCAAATCAAAACGGTACCGTTACTCTTGCCTACGACAATCGCGGCCGTCTTATCAGCACGACGGATGTTTTCGACAAGACCATCGGTTACAGCTACGATGCCAACTGTAACCGTACGGCGATGACTCTCGAAGGCGCTTCGTATGCAACCTACGAATATGACACGGTTAATCGGTTAATAAGCTTAACCGATAGCGCAAGCCATGTTGTCAACTACTCCTTCGACTCCACGAACAAGCTTACCTCTCGCATCCTACCGAACGGGGTGGAATCAACATATACATACGATGATCTTGATCGGCTGACGCGGCTGCGTGATTTGAAGGGCGCAAACACAATCTTGGACAATCAGTATAGCTACAACACCGCCAACCAGATTTCACAGATCCAGGAACCTTCGTTAACGCACATTTATGGCTATGACGCCTTGGACCGGCTGTCATCAGCTTCCGGATCGACTCCTGCGGAGTACCAGTACCAGTATGACACCGTCGGTAACCGCACAGACTCGCCGGGGCGGAACTACCTATACAATCCGGTTAACCGGCTTGTCGCTATAGCTCCATCGAACACATTAAGCACCGAGTGGGCGGACTTCACCTACAACAACAACGGAACTCTAACCTCAAAGACGGATGGAACTGGGAATACAACCTACTCCTGGGACGCTGACAATCGGCTCATTCAAGTACATTCGATCCAGGCTAGTACCGATAATGGCGGTGGCGACGATCTTCCGGATCTTGAGTATACGGTCACATATAAGTATGACGCCCTTGGCCGAAGGATACAGCGAGTTGCCACCGTAAGCGGACCTAGACCGAGGTTTAGCTCAACGAATTTTGTGTTTGAGAATAGAGATGTCATTGAGGATATCAATGACGACGGCACCGTCATTACGAAGTATGTTAATGGTCCAGGGGTCGACAATAAGCTAAGCCAGACTAATGCGGTGAACGGCACACTCTACTTCAGCCTGGATCATCTGGGCAGCACACGAGCGCTGACAGACGCGAGCGGAAACGTAGTTGAAAATAGGAGTTACGACTCCTTCGGAAACAGTTCGGGCAGTTCATTTACGAACTACGGCTATACGGGTCGCGAGCTGGATGCGGACACTGGCCTGATGTACTACCGCGCCCGTTGGTACGACCCACAGGTGGGCAGGTTCATCTCAGAGGATCCGATTGGATTTGCGGCTGGAGCTAACTTCTATACTTATGTAGATAACAACCCCACCAGATTCACTGACCCTTCCGGACTGTGCCCGCAGAAGTCCGCAGGCCAACGATGTGACGAACGATTAGCGGGAATATTTGGCGGGCCGGGAGCGGTTGTTGGATCGGCACGTGATCCACTAACAGTTGGTCGTAATCCTCAAATCCTTGCTTTGTCTCAGAAATATGGATGGTCCACTGACAGGATCGGTGAGCGTTTAATTGGCCACGGCCCTGCTCCGTACGCTAACCCCGATCCAAAAAGCTCTGACCGAGGCGGGATCATCCACATCTACGGCAACGACAACGGTACCGCTACGGGCACAGGGTTATATACCCCGGCTGGCGGTAGCATAGGGAGCATGATCACGCGCCACGCCGGCACTCCAGCCGCCTACACTCAAATAAATGTCAACTACAACCGTGGACCCTATGCTGGCCTTACGATTGCTTACGTGCACGTTAGCGCCGGCAGCGGACAACCTAATGCCACGGGTTCTGTTCGGATTGGCAACATCGGCGGGCTTGGAAGTATCGACAGCCCGAACTACATCCACACTCACGCGGTTTTCTACATGAATGGAGCGAGAGTCGATCCTAGGACGATCTTTTGCAAAGAGTTCGGATTTTAATCGGATTTTCAGAGGGAGAAAGCTTGAAATGTTAATTCGGGTGACGAATTTCGCTCTCCTCGTTGGCTTTCTCTTCACCAACAGTGTAACTATCGCGGCACCAACCCAAGCTAGAAACCAGTCGCTAAAAGTGATCCTAAATCGCTGTGAAGGAAATAATTCTGATTTGTCCGGTGCTCACCATATGGCCGGAGCGGAGGGTACTATCATAGCTATTGCAAGACTAGGAGAGGGAGAACGAAGTGGGGAGTTGAATCGCCGACGCCTGCATAATGTACGGATCTTTCTGACTGATTTCGGCTGGCATCGTGATCCGGCCACCGTAATCACGGCCGAAGGGGAAAGGGTTAAAGGATACGGTCGAGTGGAGTTATACGTAAGGGGCATCCCATTTGTAGCTCTGGCGGTCAAGCGCAATCAGGACCTGTTGGTTGGATCTTGTGTTGGACCCGAAAAGAATCTGTACCCCTATCTCGATAGAGAGCCAAGACGATCAACAACGAAGCCATGAGGCCTAGGCACACCTACGACAGGGCTGGTTAGTTCACGGCAGAACTCAATACGGAACGTCGATCCGATCTTGAACAAGATACGTTACCTTGGGGAGAACGTTAACAACCCAAACCTGAAAAGCATGCTTCAGGTTCGCCTTTTGCAGCTTCTCAGTAAGGCTTGCGCCGACGCTTTCAAACGGGCCGGATTAGCAACTCCAGAGGAAATCATCAATAAGGGAATAACGATAGCATCTAGCCCGCTTCTGAATGATTCTTCCAACAACGCCACTCTTGGCATTTCAGAGTCGGTGCGTCAAAGAGCCGCTCAGAGTCAGGCACCTGCGCAAACGATTCGATCTCAGTTTACGTCCAACGGGCCGGTCATATTCTTCAGAGCCGAGGCTTTTTATAATACGACCTATCTGGATGAGGCGGTCGCCCATAAGTTCATCCATGCTGCGGGTGTCGATAAGTTCCCGGTGTGGGGTTACAGTTTGGGCCGCGGCAACGATCTCTCCGGATATGACCATTACCACGACATGATTGACAACTGCGGTTATCAGAACGTCAGTCACTAACGAGATTCTGCGTATGAGCGCTTTTACATCACAGAGCACGACTGTAGCTCGATCGCTCGATTACAGTGCGAGTCTGGCACTGACGTTCCTGATTGCTCAGACGAGTGTGATGTATACCTTCTATCAGGCGGGTCACATAGAGGGACTGAGGGAAAGCGGCGCGTTTATTACTGAGTTCCCATACACACTGAATGGCCTACATACCTTGATTTCTATTGGACTTGTTGTCTGCATTATTGGCTTGTGGTCGCGGAGAATTATTGGCTTGGTCATCTCTTCGCTAGCCTTAGTCTCAGTGCTCGCGACGTACGGTTACTGGCACTTTCGGACGGTGAAATATCTTAGCGAGTTTCGAAACGATAATCAGCTGTACAAACGCGTTCAAGAAGAAGTGGGTTTCTTTCACGGGGCAACGAGATGGGATCTCGCTGTAGTGGCTATCGTAGTTGTCTTGGTTCTGTGGCATCTCGTCAAGTTGGCGAAGCTGATTACTCCCGTCCGTAAGTAGTTCCGCAGAATACCGCAGGGCAGCGATGTGATGACAGATTAAGAGGAATCTTCGGAGGTGACGGTACCGTCTTCGCGACTGATCGTGATCCGGATACCTTGTCAGATCCGGGTGCTAGGAACAGAAACCGGCTTCTATCGCCGACCGAAAGCCCTGTAAATGGGCATGCTCACATATATGCTACTCCTACCGGTATGGCCGCGGACGGAGGCAATTTGTTCCCTCCGCGCGGCTTCACCAAGGAGAGAGCGCCGTATACGGCCCACCAAGAAAGCGTACCCGAACTGCAGAACTACCATCGGTTTACTTACCTTCCTGGTTCATTGCAGAACTTCGGATACTCGGGCGGTCTCGTAGTTTCCTTCATACACAGCGGGCCCACCGGTGCTTCAGGCAGACCATTCCCTGCGAGCGCAACTGAGAGGCCCGGATCAGTGTTGGTTGGAACTATTGGTAATTTCGACGGTATTGACGTCGGGGGCTCGGACCCTGGTTACGTTCATACCCACATCAGATTCTACAGCGCGAATAGACGAGGGCGGATGGGAGCACCTATTGATCCGAGGAGAGTGTTCTGTCATGACCTCGGGTTCTGAAAGAGGCAAAAAGGATGAAGACCGTGTTTCTAAGTTTCATAATACTCAGCCTAGCCCTAAGCTTCTCGGCGGTCGCCTTCACATCCGGAGCGATTCCCGTTCGCTCGGAGTCTATAGCTCAAGATCGGCCTACTGGCTGTGAGTACAATACGGCCATCTTGGACAGCTTGGCCCAAAAGACCAACCTTGACGAGTTGATTATCGTCATAGCTCGCCTCGGACCTAACGAGACGAAACCAAACCTGAACAATCGTCGGCTGCACAATGTCCGCACTTACCTTACGGAGTTTCTGACTGATCCAAGCGTCCGTCGAAAACCGGAGACAGTCGTTCTGGCGCAAGGTGAGCGCGCTCAGGATTTTGGGAGCATCGAGTTCTATGTAAATGGGAAGCTCGTCGATACTCTGAAGATTCGAGCGAATGCTGACTTGTCGGTGGCGAACTGCGGCCGAGAGCCGTCGGAAAATCCTTGTCCTCCCTCGATGAGAAACCTCTTTCCGTGCAAAGACAATTATCCCAAGTAGGTGTGTGAGAAAATGCATAGTTACGACGGTACGAACAAGGTTGCTACGCAGAATACGGTTGGTGAACAGCTTTCCCCTTGCCTTCGAGACGCACTTCGACAGTATTTCCCTCAACAACGTGTTCACGGTAATCCCTATGCTCCAATCGACGACGCGCGTTTTAGGTCTGGCATCCCCTTTCCCGTGAGCATCAGAGATCCCGATGCGACGACTCTGGGACTCTATGACATTCATTACAACGCTGACAGAGTCAAACTCTAGACGGCGGAGATTTCGAATCGCTTAAAACGATCGTCGAGGAGGTTGCGCACACTGTGCAGTTCCTGCAAACATGGAACCGACAGCGTCAAGCAATATACATAGGAGTGGACTTGGGTGGCTACGACACTGCTCAAGCCACTTGGGTGTCTAACGATGGTTACTATGCTGCCAAGGCCTAAGCTCAAAATGGGGACGGATACAAGAACGATGTCGAGAAGTGGGCGAAGAACCGGGTGTTTGACATCCTGTCGCAGTTAAGAAGCGATCGGATACGAAACAACTACTGGGACCTATGCGGGTTCAACTTAGCGGCACGCACCAATTGCCAACGGCCAACCAGATTTGGGCTCTGTTCGCTGATAATGGCGGCGGAGCATGTTTGAGCGGCCAGGATAAGAGTCAGCGCTACGGCAGTTTTCAAAGGTCCTTCTCACAGAAACGGAAAAGCTGTCTTAAGTTGAGACCTAATTTCTAGATTCCAGAAGCACAACACGCGTCAAGGATTAGTCATTTTTTTAGCCAGCCGAACAAGCCGTGAACTACCGTCTCACGGTTCTCTTCGTAGATGGCTTTGGTCGGTGAGCGGGATATTCATCAGGCAGGCTTTTACGCAGTTTTGTGCGTTATCGCAGTTTGTGATGCCGTCGTCACCCATGATCCCTTCCAGACGTTCGTCGCGCGTAATCTTTCCGGTGGGATGCATATTGAATAGACGTACCTGAGCAATCGCTTGCGGCCCGATGTAGTGGTCATCTTCGTACGGGCAAGCTTCCAAACAACAACCGCACGTCATGCAGTGTGAGTACGCATATCGCTCCTGAACCTCTTCCTGATCCATTCGCGGACCGGGGCCCAGATCATATGTGCCGTCGATCTGAATCCAGGCGTGAACGCGATTCAAGTGATCGAACATTTGCGAACGATCGACAACGAGGTCGACCATCACGGACCAGATCGTCGTAACGCTGTGAGTCGGTGTTGTAGACTCCGCCAGTGTTTGCGCGCAGCCGGGAATTGTTTAATTTCCAGGTCCATCTCCGGGCTCCTTATTCGCTCAGCCAAAAAACCCGGGCCATTCGCAAGATCGGTTAGAGATCGCTGATATACTGAGCCACCGCATGCAAGTCCCACCAATGTGGTGAGCGAGGTTGTTCATAAAAAGAAGGGCGACGATCGTGGGGATCGCCGCCCTTCATCTATGTAGGGTTTACGTCAGAGACCTTATGTCACGGAATAGTGACGCGTGAACTACTGCTGAAAGTGCCCCCAGTGTAAGTACCTCCAAGGCTGAGTACTGAAGCCCCTGGAGTGGAATTGCTGAAGTCGACGGTCGTGTTAACTGAGCTGAAAGCCGCGATGCTGCCCAGGCTCAGTGGCAACGTCGTTAAGCGCGGATTACTGCCCAGAGTAGCTGAAGTCAGCATTGCGTTATCGGCCGGCAGAGTGCCGATATTCTGGATTTGGATATTTGCTCGCACCGTTGAAGCATTAAGCCGTACTAGCGATGAAGTAACTGCCAACCTAACTCCACCGCAAGGGCTCGGGCCTGCAATGAACGTGTAGATCAGCGTCGCCAGGTCTGTTGTCCCTGACTGCAATTGAAGCGTTGCCGTAATTGTTCCACCGGACGCTACAGCCGGATCCGCGGTGAATGAGAACTGCCTTCCCACCGTAGCTCCGGAAGCAATTGTCCCGTAGCTTTGCGGACCACTTGGTACCCGTACGCCACCAGTTGATTGGAGCGTACCTATCACATTCGAAACAGCACTGGCTCCGTTGTTTGTCACGCGGAATACGACACTGACCCGTTCACCTGGATCGATCGCTCCGTTCGCCGGTGAGCAACTCTCATTTACTAAAGTTGAACCTCCCGAGCTAATTGGAGGTGGCGCACCGGTCGTCAAGAAGTACTCACCGACCGAGCTCGCCTCGCTGCTGACTCGAACACGGTAGGCGCCAGAAACCAAACCGCTGGCGCTGAGAGACTCGTTCCGACCATCGGCCAGGGGAATGCCGCTGGCTATCAAAACATTCGCCGGGCTGTAAAGCTCGATGTGCGGATTCAGCGTATTGACGAACTCGCCTGGCCCATCGGCCGGTGTGCTGGTTTCTAATTGCAGCGACGTCTGAGCGCCGCCCAACGTGACACTGTACCAGTCATCGGAGGGAGGCTGGGTAATCAGGGTGCTCTGACCTGTGCCGACGAACGCATTTGGTCCATTATTAAACGCCAGCAATAACCGGTTGGGTCCCTGTGTCCCGGAGGCTTTTATGCCCACCGTCGCACTCGCGCCGTTGTTGCCTGCCGCCGTGCCGGAGACGAGGTCCAGATAATTGAACTGTATCCGGCCGTCGGCAAATAATTGAGCTTCGTAGGTGATAGTGTCGCCGGTCGTGCCGCCGCTGAAGAACCTCACCTGGTTCCATTGAATTGTAAGGTGCTGATTTGCTCCTGAGCCTACCACCTGGAAGAACACGTTAGAAGCTGCTGCTCCGCCGCCAGTGTGCTGGTCATCCCAGAACGGCGCGATTGCCGCCTGAGCTGGAATGGTAGTCAGATCAGCGTTTGTGAAAGTTGTGTTAGCAGTACCGAAGGTCAAAAGACCGTTGCTGCTCACGAACACGTCTGTGTTACTCGTCCCGTAGAGTGAGAACGAGAACCCGATTGGTATAGACACAGCGGTATCGTCCTGGTTCGTGAGTCCAGCGATGACCGTACCGGTTGTACTTATGTCTTCGAACTCGAATGGGACCGCACTCGCCTGATAAACGTTATTAGGGAGTAACGCTCCTAGTACGCCGCGGTTGCCGTCGATCGGCTGTGCCGTAGCGAACGTGTCGTTAGCTTCCGTATCAAACGCGGCATTTCTGGTCACAACCAGGTTGTATGGCACGCTCACACTACTTGTCACGCGGGCATAGTAGGGGCCACTCCCGCTTGCTGTGAAGTTGCTCACCACGCTGTCCAGATTGGTGGAACCGCTGCCACCCGTCGCGAGCACCAACCCGCCTGAGTCGAGCAGGTCTACGTTGACGCTGCCGCCGGAAAGACTTCTTGTTCCCAGCGTAGCCACGTCTCCCGCACTAAGACTGAACGAATAGAAGTCTGGTGTCGGATTGGGTGGCGATAAGAGAGTGCTCTGACCTGTGCCCACAAAAGCATTTGGTCCATTATTAAACGCCAGCAACAGCCGATCGGGTCCCTGCGTTCCGAAGGCTTTTATGCCCACCGTCGCACTCGCGCCGTTGTTGCCTGGCGCCGTGCCTGAGACGAGGTCCAGATAATTGAACTGTATCCGGCCGTCGGCAAATAATTGAGCTTCGTAGGTGATAGTGTCGCCGGTCGTGCCGCCGGAGAAGAACCTCACCTGGTTCCATTGAATTGTAAGGTGCTGATTTCCTCCTGAGCCAATCACCTGGGAGAACACGTTAGAAGCTGCTGCCCCGCCACCAGTGTGCTGGTCGTCCCAGAACGGCGCAATTGCCGCCTGAGTTGGAGTGGTAGTCAGATCAGCGTTTGTGAAACCTGAATTAGCCGTGCCGAAGGTCAAAAGACCGTTGCTGCTCACGAACACTGCTGTGTTACTCGTCCCGTAGAGTGAGAACGAGAACCCGATTGGTATAGACACACTGGTGTCGTCCTGGTTCGTTAGTCCAGCGATGACCGTCCCGGTTGTACTTATGTCCTCGAAGCTAAAGGGCACAGCTGCGGCCGAATAGTTTGCGCCGTCTGCTGTACCATTGACCGCCCCGCGTTGTGCGCTCGCCTGAGACGTCTGGAGGGTTATGAACGAGCTATTGATATCCTGCGCCGTCGCGAGAGTGTTATTCGTGATTCCGACTAGTGTTCCTTCCGCCTCCTTTGAGGCGTTGAGGATGACCTGGACGGTGTAGTTGCCGGTGGTGCCGCCTGCACCTGCGACAGTCATTGTGTAGGTACCAGCGGTCACAGCTGGAGCCGTTTGAATAAGGGCGTTTTGGCCCGCGGCTCCTGCGGTTGCGCTCGCGATAATCGCATTTGACGGATCGCGCAACGTGACTGCCGGTTGGAGTGCCGCGGAGGTGGCCGTAACCAGCACCGTAAGGGTCTGGCCAGGATCGACTGCCAGTGTAAAGCTGTCAGTGTCGCCAGCGAAACTCACTGTCCCGGAGATGCTGGGGTCATAAATCAATGAACCGAGCGGATCCTTGGCGAGCAGTGGCGTCGGGTACGGCACTGTCCCAATGTCCACCTGGTAGACGGCGGAAAAGGCGGCGCCCGGATTTCCAAACTGATCGGTGATCGCGCCTGCCGCGATGCTCGCCGTCAAGGCTCCTTCGGCCGTGGTGTTTATTGTGAAGCGGGCCGTAATGTTGCCCGGCAGAACGCTTACTGCGGTGACCACGCTGCCGCTTATACCGCTAAGAGTCAAATCGGTTGTCTGAACGGAAGCAGGATCGATGGCCTCGTTGAAGTTGACGTCATAAGTGAAGGGACCCGGCAAGGTAAAGACACCGTTCGGGAATGGAGGCGACGTTGAAACCACCTGGAGCAGCACAGTGTCGTAGCGGAACGTGCCATTAAACTCCAAGACGGGGCTAGCGTCAGAACTGCGGAGAAAGGCGCCGCCGCTTATGTGCATCGTCTGCAGACCTTGAGTCGTTACTGGAGAGGTGCCGAAGGTGAATGTCATCGTGGTAGATCCCGGCGTGTAGCTTACGGAAGTCGCCGGAATGCCGTTGACGAGGAAATCACTTGCTTGAAGCGTAGCGGGGTCGACCGGGTCTGTAACGTTGACTGTGAAAACGGTTGGTTGCGTCGAGATGATGCTGCCAACCACCGGGACGGTGGTCGTCACCGCCAATCCGAGCGGTATTCGCTCGTAATAGACGTTGGGATCTTTGCGCCCTGCGCCTCCAGGTAAATCATCGCGGTTATCGGACCACACGGCGTGGAAGAAGCCGGGGGTGGCAAACGCGGTATTGTAGTCGCCCATGTAAACGGAGTTGACAACGCTGTCGCGGCCGAATTCCGGCAACGATGGTGTGTCACTAACTGCAAAGCTCGGCAAAAATGTCAGCGACGAACCTGAAATCGTACCGATGCGACCGTAATACCTGAACAAGTTATTGCCGGCAGTGTCTTCCTGGCGGCTGTAGTAGAAGACGCCGAGTCTGGTGCCGTCCGTCGAGGCGGCAATAGTCGGCTGAAACTGATCCGTGGTGGTGCTATCGTCATTAATCTTGATTGGGGCGCCCCATGATGCTCCGCCGGTCGTCGACTGGACGAGAAATATGTCAGCCTTGTCCGTTCCGGCCCCTTTGTTGTCGTAAGTAACGTAGAGATTACCGCTCACCGGATTCACGGCCACGTGCGGAAACTCGCTGCTGCGGAATCCGGATGCAGTCGAAGTGCCCTGACGAATTCCAGTCAGCCCAAGATCGCCGTTGGTGCCACCTACTAAGCCGGAGGCGACCGTTACCGCCGGGCCAAAGGTCACGCCGAAGTCCGTGGACTTCCGCAATTGCAACGTCGTACCGGCAAACCAAAACGCGTACACTGAGTGATCCGGACCAACCGTTACGTAAGAACCCTGACTGCCGGGATCGATTTGCGTACCGCCAGTAGGACCGAAAGTGTTGCCCTGGTCCGTTGATCGGAACATGTAAATACCCGGGACACCACCAAAGCGGCGGGACATGAGATAGACGTTCCCGTTTCCGGCACCTGAGAAGTTGTCCACCGCAATCCATTCCTTATCTTCGGAAGTGCCTCCTGGAGTTCCGTTGACCGGAGGTGACCAGGTGGCCCCGTTGTCATCCGAGTGAAACACCTGATCCGTCGAGACGCTGAAACCGAGTGTGGCGAAGTAAATGCGGCCGGTCGTCTCATCTCGCGCGAGCACAGGGTCGCCTGCGTCGCCGCCGGGGTTGGTCGGCAATGTGCCGCCATCGGTAAAGGTTGCGCCACCATCGGTGGAGCGTGAGAAACCAGTGAACTTATTGGTGCCGCCCGCATTCGAGCCAGAGTCGTTGAAGCCGACGACCACCGTACTGCCAAAGGCGACAACCGTGGTTTCGCTCTGGGTAAAAAATCCAGTGCCGGTAGCGCCGGCGTTGTTGTTGATTAAGCCATCGAAAGGCACTGTCGAAGGGACCGGGCCACCCTGAAAAGGAAACTCGCCGGCTTTCTCCCTCTCGACGAACAGGTCATAATCGAACGGCCCAAAGATTTCTTCGGATCGCCCGCGTGCAGGCTGAACCTTGCCAAAATCTTCATCATCGTCCTCTCCATCGTCAGGGCTCGGTTGAGGCAAGGCCTCGAGTAGAGGGGCGCTGTTGGCTGGCGCGAACTTAGGTTCGAATTGGCCTGGTCCGACTTTCTGTGTGACACGTTTGTCTTTGCGTGCGGCGGATGCCCGGCCTTCATGCGCTGAACTCCGGGAGCCGACAACTAAAGCCAGCATAGCCAAAGATAAAATCACACCCAGAACCATGAACTCACGGTGAAACGACGAGCCAACACGCTTGACGCTGTTCATCATTGCGCTCCTTTGATTGCTGCAGTTTTTACGATGACGTGAATAAAGAACGGGCGGGTAGCACTCATGCTTTTCGCTATCAACTTTGATCTGTTGCTGAAATTTCAAACTAAGCTCAGGCACCGTGGCGATAGGTTAGCCTGAACATTGACAGTAGCCGGGGTTACTCAACAAGCCGGCTAATTGAATTGAAAACGCGGATAGTGATACTCAATTTCGCAGGAAGCAGAAGTTCATGGGTGCGAGTCAGCGCTTGCGCCACGCGTGGCTTTGAACTTGCCGGTCCTGGAAGGCTTTGCTTTAGGATCTTTTGGATCTTGACCCATTGGAAAGAACTTCACATCTCCAGAGATTCTGTCGTCGGTTTCAAACGTTCCTTTGCAGACCAATATTCCCGGATCCCGCCCCACATTACCGATAGGAAACTCTACGGGTCCGGAGAACGTCACACCCTTGTTTGCCGTTTCACTCCACTCCGCAGTTTTTGCGTCGGCGGGTTCCACTAAGCTTGAGCGAGGATCCAGAAGTAAGAAAGAACCTTTTCCCGAAGCCTGGGCGTCAAAGCGCAATGAGTGAAGGTCCGTGTCTGAAAATGCGATATCCAGTTGCCAACGGCCAACCAGATTTGGGCTCTGTTCGCTGATAAGGGAGGCGGAGCATGTTTGAGCGGCCAGGATAAGAGTCAGCGCTACGGCAGTTTTCAAAGGTTTATCTCCTCCCACTCGATTTCGAATCGAGCACCTAGCTTTTACGGCAAACCGGCCACCCGCAAAATCCCCTCTTGATATCTTAAGACCTAAAGAGAAGCTGCTGTCTAGAATTCCCCTTTGTGTAACAAACCAGCAACTTCTTGTTTTCTTGGGCAGATTTTTTGAGCAAACAATCGATCCACGAAACTACACGAACCAAAGACACGAAATGACACGAAATGTTGTTAGTGTTACTTCGTGTGATTTCATTGGATCATGTTTTGACTCAGGTTTGGTTGGGGCCGCAGCCGCGCTGTGGACCCTCTAGGCTAAAACGCATGTGCTATGGCAATAGATCTTCGTTAACGCCGTTCCTCGCGAAAGAGAAGGGAGCCGCACAGGTGCAGAGCAAATATTGCGCAAATACGAGTTGGCTCAAGCCGTTAGAAGCGAAGGCAGCTAAGGAATAGAAAGAGCGAAGAATGTAGCAAAACATGTACCGCTGTTTGTCCGAACACATCCGGCGAAATTTCGGCCAGTTTTAAACGTCCCTCTCACAGAAACCGAAAAGCTGTCTTAAGTTGAGACCTGAATTCTAGATTCCAGACGCACAACACGCGTCAAGGGTTAGTCATTTTTTTAGCCAGCCGAACAAGCCGTGAACTACCGTCTCGCGGTTCTCTTCGTAGATGGCTTTGGTGAGCGGGATATTCATCGGGCAGGCTTTTACGCAGTTTTGTGCGTTACCGCAGTTTGTGATGCCGTCGTCACCCATGATCCCTTCCAGACGTTCGTCGCGCGTAATCTTTCCTGTGGGATGCATATTGAAAAGACGTACCTGAGCAATCGCTTGCGGCCCGATGTAGTGATCATCTTCGTACTGCGGGCAGGCTTCCAAACAGCAACCGCACGTCATGCAACGTGAGTATGCATACCGTTCCTGAACCTCTTCCTGATCCATTCGCGGACCGGGGCCCAGGTCGTACGTGCCGTCGATCTGAATCCAGGCGTGAACACGTTTCAAGTGATCGAACATTTGCGAACGATCGACAACGAGGTCGCGTACGTTGGGAAACTTCGACATCGGCTCGAGCTTAATAGGCTGGTCGAGATTATCAACCAACGCCGAGCACGACTGCCTCGCGCGTCCGTTGATTATCATCGTGCAGATGCCACATACCTGTTCGAGACAGTTCATCTGCCACACGGGCGGAGTGGTGGGATTGCCTCCTTTTGTGACGGGATTCTTCTGAATTTCCATCAGACACGAGATTATGTTGAGGTTGCGGCGGTAAGGGATCTCAAATTGTTCCCAGTAGCTTTCCGAATCCGGATTGGCGCGGCGCCGGATGTGGATCTCCACCATTTGCGAGGGCACGCGCGATGATTTGGATGTTGCAACGTGTGCTGACATGGATTAATGCTTTACTGTTTCCTGTTTTGCCTGCGAGTAATCCCGCTTGCGTGGCGGGATCAGGGACACGTCGACTGGCTCATACGATAGTACGGGACCTTCACCCGAGTATTCCGCAATCGTTGTTTTCAGGAAGTGTTCGTCGTCACGCTGGGGAAAGTCAGGTTTGTAGTGAGCGCCGCGGGATTCATTGCGATTCAGCGCACCTAAGACAATAACTCTGGCGAGTTCCAGCATATTGTCGAGATGTCGCGCATGCGGGAGCGCCATGGTGGCCCAAAGATTTGAATCATTTATCGAGATGCGACCGTAACGATCCATCAACTCGAGCAGCTTGTCATCTGTTGCTTTGAGTTTGTCGTTATACCGGACAACTGTGGCGTTGTCGGTCATCCACTTGCCCATCTCCTGATGAATCAAATACTGATTCTCTTTCCCGGTTTGCGTGATCAGCGTGTCGTTGATTTCTTGCTGTCGCTTCACCTCTTGCTCATATAAGCGTGAGCCGTCTGCGCCGTTGCGCTCGACATTCTTTGCATACTCGATGGCGGCAGGTGCAGCCATAAAGCCGCCGAAAACACAACTCACTAATGAGTTTGCTCCCAATCGATTGGCGCCGTGAATAGAATAATCGCATTCGCCCGCGGCAAGCAGCCCCGGCACGTTGGTTCGTTGCTGGTAGTCGACCCAAAGCCCCCCCATTGAATAATGGACGCCGGGAAATATGCGCATCGGGACATGGCGAGGGTCATCGCCAACAAACATTTCATAAATTTCGAGAATTGCGCCCAGCTTCCGATCGAGTACTTCAGCCGGAATGTGCGTGAGATCCAGATAAACCTGATTCTCGCCTCCCACGCCGTAGCCCTCCAGGCATATTTGAAATATCTCCCGTGTGGCGATGTCCCTGGGAACGAGGTTGCCGTAAGCGGGATACTTCTCCTCCAAAAAATAGAAACGCTCTCTCTCTGGAATCTGAGAAGGTGGTCGTGTGTCGCCCTTCTTCCGCGGAACCCACACGCGTCCACCTTCGCCGCGTGCCGACTCAGACATCAACCGCAGTTTGTCTTCACCGGGGATTGAAGTGGGATGTACCTGAATGAATTCGCCATTGGCATACTTCGCTCCCTGTTGGTAGCAAGCTGAGACTGCGCTGCCAGTGCAAACCATCGAGTTCGTCGACTTGCCGAAGATCAGCCCGGGACCGCCGGTGGCAATTATTACGGCATCGGCCGGAAACGCCTTCAGCTCGAGCGTCTGTAAATTCATGGCAACCAGTCCACGACAAACCTGGTGGTCATCGAGTGTCAGCGACAGCATTTCCCAATGTTCAAACTTTCTGATTTTCCCCGTGCCCTCGTAGCGGCGAACCTGCTCGTCGAGAGCATAGAGCAACTGTTGTCCGGTCGAAGCTCCGGCATAAGCCGTGCGATGATGTTTAGTGCCTCCGAAACGGCGAAAGTCCAGTAGCCCTTCGGGTGTCCGAGAGAAGGGGACGCCCATCCGATCGAATAGATAAATAATCGCAGGCGCCATGTCGCACATGGCCTTAACGGGTGGCTGATTAGCCAGAAAGTCACCGCCGTAAACAGTGTCGTCAAAATGTTCCCAGGTCGAGTCGCCTTCGCCTTTCGTGTTGACTGCTCCATTGATCCCACCTTGCGCACAAACCGAGTGAGAACGCTTGACGGGGACGACCGAAAACAAATCGACTGAATGGCCGGCTTCGGCTATTTTCATCGCCGCCGCCAAGCCAGCCAGGCCACCACCGACGATGCCAATTCTGATTCCGTTAGAAGCCATCGTTCAAAGAATGCCTCCCAACAATCCGCCTGGACGAATAAAGGCTACTGCGGCGTTGATACCGACCAGAAGAAGTAACACCCCAAACGCGATGCAGGCATACCCGGTTAGCCGCTGTGCTCGCTCGCCGATGGTAATCCCCCAATCAACCATGAACAGCCAGATCCCATTGGCCAGATGCCATACGGTAGCGGTAATGCCGATCAAATAGATAATGAAGATTACAGGATTGAGAAACTCTCCCTGAACGATACTGAAAGCCTTATCAGCATGTGTAGCCACCGAGAGAGTGTTAAGTTTAGGGATCAGGCCAAATCTAAAATTGAGAACGTGGAAAGTGATGAACACGAAAAGGATGACACCGGTGATTCGCTGGATGAGATAAAACCAATTACGCGGGTAGGGATAATTAAGATTGTTCGGACGCGCCTCAAGCGTGATCACCATTCCGTAGACGGCGTGGTAGATGAGCGGTATAAAGATTCCGCAGATCTCAACAAAAATGATGTAGGGAACCGACTGTAGGTCCTTGACGGCATTGTTGAAGTCGGCCGCCCCGGTCAGCGCCTTCGAGTTTGTGTAGAAGTGTTCGAGCAGAAAGAGCCCCAGTGGAACGATGCCGGACAATTGGTGCAGTTTGCGCAAGACAAACGTCCTGCTCAAATGGATCGCCAATTACAGACTCCTTTATTGTTGGGTGATGGCTTCAAGGGCACGGATCTTCGATAAGGCAGGTCAAAAAGAGTTTTCACGGAACGAAATAAATTATATTGAGAAGTGTCGGAAATGCAAAACGATGACTCCGGTGCGGGTGGTCTCCTCCTTCAGAACTCTGTGAAACAAGAGTCCAGAATCTTGTTTTGTGAGCAAGAGTTCTCACGCAAAGACGCAAAGGTCGCAAAGTCGCAAAGACTAGTCCGAATTCTTCTTTGCGTCTTTGCTCCCCTTGCGTCTTTGCGTGAAACTACTTTTAGTTGTGGCGTCGCCGCTTGTGGACAAGAAAAACGGAAATGGACGAACTGACGAACCAATCTGCAACCCGACTTTTAGAAATGATGAGCCGCCGCGAAGTTTCGCCGGTCGAAGTTGTTCAAGCTCAGCTGCGCCGAATTGAGAAGCTCAATCCCACCCTGAACGCAATTGTCACCATTGCGCCAGATGTACTCAGCAAAGCGAGTGAAGCAGAAGCAGCGATCAGCAGGGGAGAATCTAAGGGCGGATTGATGGGTCTGCCCATTACTATTAAGGACACAATCGAAACCGGCGGATTGCGTTCGACAAGCGGATCTTCCAGACGCGCCCAGTTTATTCCTGAACGTGACGCGCCCGCTGTGGCGCGCTTGAAAGCGGCGGGAGCGATTATCCTCGGAAAGACTAACACCGCAGAGATGGCTATGGATTACACAGCCGATAATCCAGTCTTTGGTCGGACGAATAATCCATACGACCTATCGCGCACTCCGGGAGGATCCAGCGGCGGCGAAGCTGCGGCAATCGCCGCGTGTTTGTCTCCCGCTGGACTCGGAAGTGATTTGGCAGGCTCGATTCGAATTCCATCTCACTTCTGCGGGATCGTTGGTTTGAAACCGACTACCGGCAGAGTGGCCGGGGCCGGACAGTGTCCACCAAGTATTGGACCTTACACGTTGGGATCCGCCATTGGTCCGATGGCGCGCCGAGTCGAGGATCTCGGATTGTTATTCGCCGCACTTACCGGCACGTCGACAACCTCTCTACAGAAAACACGAAATGATATGCGCGGCACGCGTGCCGCATGGTATGCAGATGACGACGTGACGCCCATTACTAAAGAAACGCGTCAGGCAGTTGAGGATGCTGCGCGGGTACTCGCGGACGCGGGTTTGGTGGTCGAACACTCTCGTCCACCCAATGTCGAGCGAGGATACGATCTTTGGCTCAAGTTGTTTTCGCGCGCTTCGGTGGTTCAGCTCAGAGATGTTTATTCCGGCCATGAAGAAGAGGGGGGAGGATTTGTGCGCTGGCGGCTGGCCACTGCCGATGAGGCTCGCCCTCCTACTTTAGACGAATACATTCGCTCGTGGATGGAGCGGGATCGCCTACGCGCGGAATTGATCGAGTGGATGGAGCGTATTCCGTTAATAGTTGCGCCCATCGGATCGACTCCAGCGCTCGAGCACGACGCAAGCAAGGTAACAGTTGCAGGGCAAACCTTCGGCGTCTTTCGCGCCTTTAGTTACGCACAGACATTCAATGTCTTTGATCTACCCTGTGTTTCAGTTCCTGCCGCACGTTCGTCAGAGGGCCTGCCGATTGGCGTGCAGATCATCGGCCGTCCTTTTGCTGAAGACGAAGTGTTGGCCGCAGCCTCGATCGTCGAAGAGGCGCTTGGTGGTTGGCAGCCGCCAATGTTCGAGAAACTTTAGCTAGTCATGTCTTTCTAAGAACGGTTTCGATCCTATATAGTTCAAGCGTCGTTTTCTTCAGCTTAGCGCTTAAGCGCTTTTGACAGAGGAGTCAGCATATGGATGCACTGTTTACGCTTCTAACTTTGTTCTTCTTCGGCTTCCTCGGGGTCATGTTGCTGCTGATAGCAGCAAAGACAATCCGTATTGTTCCTCAGGCTACGGTAATGCTAGTCGAGCGTCTGGGCCGCTTTGATAAAGTCGCCAGCAGCGGCCTAAATCTCTTGGTTCCGTTTTTCGATCGACCGAGGGCAGTTTATTGGACCAATACTCGTCCTGGTTTAACTTCGATCGATCTCCGCGAACAGTACCTCGACCTGCCCCCTCAGCCCGTCATCACGCGTGATAATGTCACGATCCATGTTGACTCGGTCGTGTACTGGCAGATTACTGACCCCGTGAAAGCAGTCTACGAAATGAACGACCTCGTGGGCGGTATTGTACAGCTGACGATTACCGGAATGCGTGCGGTGATGGGCGACATGGATTTGGATCACACGCTTTCGCAAAGGGATCAGATCAACGCCAAACTTCGCATCATCCTTGATGAAGCCACAGACAAGTGGGGTGTGAAGGTAACTCGAGTTGATGTGAAGAACATCAATCCGCCGGAAGATGTTCGCATCACCATGGAGAAACAGATGACCGCCGAGCGTAATCGTCGTGCCCTCGTCTTGCAGGCCGAGGGTGACCGGCAAGCTGCGATTACCCGGGCCGAGGGCGAAAAACAAGCAGCGGTCACACGAGCGGAAGGTGAAAAACAATCATCGATCCTGGCGGCCGAAGGCGCGGCCCAGGCGCGGCTGCGAAATGCCGAGGCGGAAGCTGAGGCGATTTCGCGAGTTGCAGACGCCATGCAGGAACATGGCAATCCTGCGCATTATCTGATTACGACGCGTTACATCGAGAGCTTGCGCGACATGACGCGGTCGAACAACTCGAAGGTGATCTTCATGCCGGTTGAGACTTCAGCTCTGTTGTCCAGCATCGGAGCGATCAAAGAAGTGTTGAGTCAAACAGGCGAACAGAGCGGAGAACAAAAACCACCGCCGCTGCCGCCAGGGCAACCGCGGCAGTTAAAGTGAGTAACGCAAGCTAACAGCAGGCGTTACCTTTCAGCTGATGACGTGAGATCGCGTTGTATTTCGAGCCATCGCTACCAAGCTCGCTACGCAAGACGATCAATTCGGGAACCGTTATCTCCACAGGTTCAAATTCCATATCCCGATGCGCCCATCCCAATTCTTTCGCTCCTTGCGGTTTGCGGAGGCGAGCGATTGTCAGATGTGGATGGAACGGTCGCTCTTCTCCTGGAAATCCCAAAGGCGCGCATGCACCCTCTAGATCCCTTTGAAGCTTGGTAAGCTTTCCTTGCCAGTCGTCAATACCAATCCACAGAACACGTGGCGGACCATGTTTGGGGAAAGTTCCCGTGCCTCCGACCTTAATCGGGATGGGTGCTACGCAGTCTGTTGTCAGCGAGGCCGCGCGCGAAACATCCTCAACGCGGTTGCGCAGAACATTGCCCAGAAACTTCAGTGTGAGGTGAAACTTTCCCTCGCGACTCCAACTGGCCGGTACTGTAGGAAATCTGGCTTTGAGTTTCTTCATGTGTTCGGCCATCAGCCGGCCGACCTCTTCTGGTATCTCAACCGCACAAAAGACGCGCCAGACTTCAGGCTGAAGGCTAAGGCATGAAGACTGTATTGGCTGATCAGGACTTTTCGTGCCGGGCGGCTCCGTGCCCCTTGCTTTCTTCATCCTCAATCCTTCCGCCATCATTACTTTATGGCTTGCCGGGTTCAAGCACGATTGTGACCTGTACTGCCTTCGTCACTGCGGCCTCGCTGAAAGGAAAGACGCGTGGAGTTACGTTGCGCCAGTCGTCGAGCTGGTCCTTCCAGTGAGGACTTGAAGGAATAGCCGACTCACCGAGCGTGATTCCTTGTTGCGTCTGGTCCCAATTGCTCGGATCCGCAATCAGGCGCATGGATACAGCTCCACCGACGTTAACGGTCGCGGCAATTCCACCCGAGCCATTTTGTGGCAGTGGCGGAATCGCGAACTGGCCTCCTACGAAAGGCGCGCCAGCGAGTGGATGCTGAAAACGAGCTTTGACAAGATTCCCCCAGGTCCAGGTCGACTGGTCTTCGCCGAGGTTCTTCTTCAAAACTCCGACGGCGTCCTGGTAGCACGCGCGCAACAGATCGGCGTAAGTCGGAAATTCCTTTGGCAACCAACTTGGCGGCCGTTGCGAGATGACGCTATCAATCGTGGTATCAAAGTTGGACCAGGCGTAGATCTTAAATAGATCCTCACCTAAGGCTGCATTCAATATTCTACTGCGAAAGGCGATGCGCATCTGCAGGACCAGTGGCGCGACACTTGAATCCGCACTCATCCGTCCGTCCCACTTTTCAAACTGCGCCACCGCTTCACGCAGTCCGGCATCAGAGGGCGCGTCTAAACGACCTCGAAGAATTCCCGCGGCCTGTGTAGCAAAGAGCACGCCTCCAATCGAATAAACGTCTCCCTGGATGGCCCGAAAGTCGTCGGCGGTGATCTTCTTTTTTGAATACTCTTGAAGCAGGTCGTAAATTCGGCGGGCCCGATAGGGTTGCGCCCAGGAGTGTGTCAGGAAGTAAGGATAATCAGTGCCCACTACCCGCTGATTGGCGGTAACGATCATTCCAGCCGGCGGATCGAAAAGGTGGGGCATCTTTTCCAGCGGGATGAAACTCACCCACTCGCCGTCGTCTTTCGAACCGTCGTAAGGCCTACTGCCGTCCCCGGTCTTTCTAATAGGCACCACCCCGGCGGCGTAGTAACCGATGTGACCTTCAGTGTCGGCATAGACCATATTTTGCGTGGGTGCAGTGTAAGCACGCAGGGCTGTGGTGAATTCTTTCCAATTACGTGCACGATTGAGCATGTAAGTGCCATTGGGATTGTTAAGTTTTGGATCAAGCGCGGTCCAGCGAAGCGCATATCGCTTGCCATCCTTTTCCAAAACAATCGGGCCGTGGCGCGTTACCGTGACGTCGAAAGTGACGAGGTCTGTAGTCGTGTCACCAAACCCCTTGCGCACTTTTATTTCTTCATGTCGAACTTCAGCTTCACGCCAGCCATCCGGAGTTAGATAACGGCGAGGATTAGCAGGATCAAATTTTTCAATGTAGAGATCCTGAACGTCTGGACCAACATTCGTAAAGCCCCACGCGATGTTGTTGTTATGACCAATCACAACGCCGGGAACCCCAGGTTCTGTAACGCCTGAAACCCTTACACCCGGTGCGCTCAAGTGGACCATATGCCAGATGGGAGGCACAGAAGCCATTAGGTGTGGATCATTGGCGAGTAACGGCTTGCCAGAAGCGGTGAGCTTGCCACTAACGACCCAGTTATTGCTGGCGGCAAGATTCTCGGCAAACAGACCGACGCGAGCCAGGGCGTTGTGTTCTATTTGTTGTCCCTTAGCGAGTTCATGAGTCAGATTCGCGAGGGATTGATCGTTCAGCATCGAAGCGGAGGGCCGCTGCGGCTGAGTTTTGCCCAGCGCCCGTCTTCTATCGGTTCCCACGACAAGGACATCCAGCGGCGATGTCTCCCGTAGAAGCACGGCGAGTTTCTCTGGCGGAAGCGCGGACAGGGCTTCACGCATCACATCAAGCCGCCAGGTGGAAGAAAGCGCTTCAAAGAAAAGCTTGACCATGATTAAAGAGTCAGACGGCGTCCACGGACGAGGCTTGTATTGAAGAATTTGAAACTCCGGCGGCAAAGCTTTTGGAACCAGAGAATTGATGTACGCATTGACACCCTCAGCGTATGCATCCAGCACCGCGCGCGCTTCCGCACTGGCCTGGTTCGCTTCGGCCTCGGCTACCTGTGCAAAGCCAAACGTGCGATGAACCTTATCTTGTTCCCGGGCCACATTGTTTGGACCGGCCCCGAGGACTTCCGCCAACTCACCTCGACCGGTTCGTCGCAGGAAGTCCATCTGCCAGAGACGGTCGGATGCTGTGGCATAACCTTGAGCGAAGAAGAGATCATGTTCATTCTTGGCGTCAATATAAGGAATGCCTCGCTCATCGCGCCGGATTGTTGTTTGTTCTCGCAAGCCCGGTACCTGTAGCGTGCTTTGGGAAGTTATTGCACCAACCGACGACCTAGGCAGGATCACCAAGACGGAACACACCAGAGCTGGAATCAGGAGACAAACGGTTAACTGTCGGTACATTAAAAAGACCTCGTTGGAGAACGGATTGGCCGAAAATAGTAGCATACAAGCATCCGCTGACCTCTCATTCACATCGTTGCTTCAGAGACTGTGGGAGAACTCCGAAATCCCACCACGTCCGAAGCTGTGAAAAAAAATCAACATTAGCCACAGATTAACGTGGATGACACGGATCAAAACAGAATAGTAATCGGCAATTGGCAATCGGCAATCGGAAATGCGTTGACTCGTATACGAGCAAGCACCTACAATTTGCCCGAAGTTGAACACGACACGACCCAACTGGGACCAATTACCGTAATGCAAGCGACCCATCAGTTAGGTAACTCACTAATCCGTGCCGGCTTCGTAATCGTTTTCGTGCTGACTGTCGTCATCGCCGCGCAGGCCCAACAACGCCCCCTGCTGACTGAGGATGTGGACATCATTCCGCCCGGGACACTTCGAATCGAAGCAGGAATCGATTTCCTGCAGGGGGCAAGATTCCCGGCTTCGGGGCTAACGGGGGATCTAACCCGAGTCGGTGTGATTGGCGTCAACATCGGGTTTGCACCGAACGTCGAGGTTCAAATAGAAGGCGTAGCCCAGAATTTTCTTAGTATCAACTCAAGAGGCGTTTCGGCGATTCCCTTGTCGATAGCCCCGGGTATCAACTCAACGAACGACACAGGCGATTTCACACTATCCACCAAGATCAAGTTGCGAAACGAGACGAAGCGTGGACCCTCGCTAGGCTTTCGTTTCGGGGTGCAACTACCAAACTCGAACCAGGCGCGCGGAATCGGGCTAAACCAGACAAACGCTTACGGTTCTGTGTTAGTAGGGAAGAAGTTTGGCACTGACGGAAGATTCAATACCTTTGGCAACCTCGGCATTGCGATCCTCACTGCTCCGACCCAGCTATTCACTCAGAACGACGTGTTTACCTACGGCCTGGCGGGAATCTTTCGCCTAAACCGCCAGTTCAGTTTGGCTGGTGAAGTAAACGGCCGGGCGAACACTCGACCGGGTAACGGCCCGCTCGGAACAGAATCGCAAGCCGAAGCGCGACTGGGGATGCAGATACGGGCGTCAGGTTTGCGGTTTGATCTTGCCGGAATAAAAGGCCTTACGAGCTTCAGTCCTAACTCCGGTGTAACAGTAGGAGTCACCTACGACACTCCATCCGTTTTCGCTCCAGTCAAACAATAACAAGAATTTGCGATCTCCATGCCGATCTGCCGATTTGAAACACAGGTGACCGGTACGCTATGCCGCTGTGCACATGAAATATTTCATCTCGCCGGAATCGACAATCGGACATCGAAAACTACGACCAATCGCATGAGAATTATTATTCGCGATGTATGACTGGTTGAGGACAATTGCCCGATGGCTTGAGCAGTATGTTATTAGCGTGCCTGTCTATCTGGCTGCGCCGGCTATGATCGTGATTGGAGCACTCGACTCATCCTTGCTATCTCTGCCTGAGATCAACGACTACCTGGTTGTGGGACGCTGCTACAAATACCCCAGTGCGGCGTTCTATTTTCCACTCTTCGCCGCTTTTGGCTCGGTCATCGGTTGTTACTTGCTCTACACCATCATGCGACGTGGCGGACAGGCGGTTTTGCGAAGACGCTTTCGACCCGAAAAGATTCAACGCGTCGAACAGGCGTATGCGCGCTTTGGTTTTTTAGCGATAGCAGTTCCCGCAATACTCCCCCCGCCCCTGCCGTTCAAGATTTTTGTTGCTACTGCCGGGACCCTCGAATATCCGCGCTGGAAGTTCTTGCTGACGGTTATGTTGGCGAGGTCATTTCGCTACTATGTCGAGGGGATCCTCGCGGTGTTTTATGGCAGACGCGTGCTACGGTTTTTCCAGGACAGTGGTTTGGTGATTATCAGTATCGTCGCAGCGCTGGCGTTGTTGGGCTTTCTCATTTATGTATTCGTCACACGGCGTCGCCCAAACGCAATTGCAAACGATTCCCGAGGTATCTAAAGCCTAAACTGATCATGCACAAGATTGCTAAGGCATTGGCCCGTCTCTCAGATTATTTGATCGCGTTTGGCCCGGTTGGATTGTTTACAGTCGCCTTACTCGACTCGACCTTCGTTCCTTTGCCTAGCAGCGCCGATGCCTTGATGTTGCTACTTTCAGCAGCTCGTCCTCGGTGGATGGTTTTGTATGCATTCATGGCGACGGCCGGTTCAGCTCTGGGATGTCTGATTCTTTACTCAGTGTCTCGACGCGCGGGTGCTCGTGCTTTGGCAAAGTTTTCCCCTTCGAAGGAGCAGCGTGTAAAGGAATTGATTGATCGCTACGACATGGCTGCGGTGCTGGCTGCAACGCTAGTGCCTCCGCCTTTCCCATTCAAATTGTTCGTTGTGACAGCAGGAGTGTTTCGCTTCAGCGTTTACAGGTTTATGTTAGCGATAATCGCCGGACGTGCCTTCAGATTTCTTTTGGAGGGCTATTTAGCGATCCGTTATGGCGCGCAAGCGAAACAGATTCTGGCGAAGTACTATCCGTGGATCGCACTGGGTCTGGCTTTGCTGGCAATTCTTTTTTTCATCGGACGCAGCGTTCTAAGGCCGAAGCGAAACCCAGCGGCGGATCAGCCGCTGGAAACAGGGCAACTGGAGTAGCGCAAGCTGTTAGCTTGCGCGTAAGCGGAGCAGAGGCAACCTGCGCCTATCACCAGGTGGAGTTCCACAAAATCAGTTTTGTGCCACTAACACTACAGGGTCAACAACACTTGATTCGGGGTATTGGAAGATACGCGCTGCCGCAAGATCTTTGATTCCGCGCTCTTCCATGCGGGAAAGCAGAAGCAGGAAGATCTCGGCCGTCGCCAGCGCATCGCTGCCTGCGCGATGTCGACTGGCAATCGGGATCGAGAAGTGATCGGCGATCGTGTCGAGGCGATAGTTATCGAGTCCGGGAATCGCCTGACGCGAGAGCTTAACCGTGCAAAGGTGAGCATTAACCATTCGGTGTCCAGGGTAGACACGTGAGATTTCATGATTAAGAAAGCTGGTGTCAAACGGCGAATTGTGGGCCACCAGCACGGCTTCGCTAACGAAATTGAGCCAGCGGGGCGCCACCTCGGCGAAGAGCGGAGCTAGTTTAACCATCTCGTTACTAATCCCGGTTAGGGCCATGACAAAGCGCGGAATTGGAATCTCGGGGTTAACGAGCGTATTGAACTTATCGATGATTCGGCCTTCATGAATGCGGTAAGCTCCGAGCTCAATAATTCGATTCGGCGGGGTTTTGGCTCCCGTCGCTTCGACATCGAC
>WNFZ01001086.1_pt1 | contig 28323 bp, 24 predicted proteins | sample 5400081 | NCBI WGS metagenome assembly WNFZ01 (sample SAMN13153365, study PRJNA577476) | soil metagenome | isolation source: 80 cm soil or saprolite under grassland replicate 1 | place: USA:California | collected 2016-06-15 | reverse complement strand
GGTTCGCCACCTTCCACCCGACGTTTTTGTACGAGAGCCTGTGGGACCTGGTGATCGTCGGGGTGCTGCTGTGGCTGAGCGCGCGCCGCAGGCTGCGCACCGGCAGCATCGTCCTGTGCTACCTGGGGATGTACGCGTTGGGGCGGTTCCTGCTGGAGCTGATCCGCACCGACACGACCTTCCGGCTGCTGGGCCTGTCCCGCAATGCCTGGGTGTCGCTGGCGGTGGTCATCGGCGCCGGGGTGTGGCTGTACCTGCGCGAGCGCGGCCGGCCCGCCGTCGAGCCGGCCGCGGCCGCCGCCCCCGCCGCGGAGGGCGCGGAGGCCTCCGAGGGCCCGGATGCGCCCGAGGACGGTCCGGACGCCGCCAAGGACGAGGCGGACCAGGAGCCCGAGGCGGCCGACCACGTCGAAGACGAGGAGCGGGACGAAGCACAGGAGGAAGCCGACCGGGAGCCCGCCGGGCAGCCCCGCCCCGAGGGCTGAGCCGCTCGCGCCCGAGAGCTCAGCTCGGCCGGCCGGTCACCGCTCCGGCCGCTGTCGTCCGCCGCTGTCAGGGTCGCTGGCGCCGCATCCGGTTGGCCAGGGGCCCACGGCCGAACCCGCCGACCCACTCGGCGCCCTGCCGCAACCGCCGGCCCCACGGCGAGTCGTCTCCGCGCGCCTCCGCACGCCGCGCCGCCTCGTCCAGCGCCCATGCCGCCAGCGGGATCAAGATCGTGATGACCGCCAGGCGCTTGAACGTTCGCCTCGCCCGGCGGGCGACCCGTCCCCGCCGCTCGCTCTTGCCCATGCGTCCCTCCCTCCCCTGAACCGGTGACACCGACAGGGTAGACCCGCGGGCTAGTACATCTGAATTAATCCTTGCGAGTGTCTTTACAACTAACGGGGCTATGCTATTCTCGCGCCTTGCAAGCCGGTCGCCACGTTCGTCCCCCTAAGCTGGCACCGCTTCCAGTGCACATTTTCAAGGGAGGGCTGACGGCTGGACGAGCTGAGTGTGTTCGGGTCGTTGCCGCGCGAGCGTCGCGACCCGCAGGACCTCTGGATGGTCGAGCTGGTGCGGTCCACCCTCGACGGCGACGGCACCGGCTCATGGGACGTCTGGCTCGACGGCATCTGGTGCTACGCCCGCCCACCCGGCCAGCCCGTGCGTGCGCAGGGCTGGAAACTGCACCTGGCCGCAACCCGTTCTTCCGCCGTCACCGTGCTGCACCGCGCGGTCGAGGTGATCGCCCGGCACGGCTGCGCCTTCAAGTTCGCCAGCAGCCTCGAGCAGGTCAGCCTGCTGAACTCGCGCCACTACCCGCGCGGCGGCGCCGGCAAGTTCATCACCGTCTACCCCGACGACGACCAGCAGTTCGCCACCCTGGCCGCCGAGCTCGACAAGGCCACCGATGGGCTGGCCGGCCCCTCGATCCTCTCGGACCGGCCCTACCGCGCCGGCAGCCTGGTGTACTACCGCTTCGGCGCCTTCAAGGGCAACCTCCAACTCTCCAACGACGGCGACTACCGCACCATGCTCGTCCGGCCCGACGGCAGTCTCGTCGAGGACCGCCGCGACGCCTGGTTCAGCGCGCCCGGTTGGGCCGCCCCGCCGCTGGCCGGCCCGGAGGCGCCCACCTCGGGACCGGGAGGCCGGCGGGAGGCGGGACTCGCGCCCGCCCAGGTCCGCCGGGTGCTGCTCGGCGACCGGTTCGTGGTCGGCCAGGCGATCCGTCACGCCAACAAGGGCGGCGTGTTCCGCGCGGTCGACTCCACCACCGGCGCCGAGGCCGTCGTCAAGCAGGCGCGGCCCCACGTGGAGGCGACCGAATCCGGCAGCGACGTCCGCGACGGCCTGCGCCACGAGGCCGCGATGCTGGACCGGCTGGCCCCGCTCCGCGTGGCCCCGCGCAAGCTCGACCTGTTCGAGCAGGACGGCCACCTGTTCCTCGCCGAGGAGCTGTTGCCCGGCGTGCCGCTGCGCCGCTTCGTCGGCGAGCAGGCGGGCGAGCTGCCCGGAATGCCCTGGCAGCCAGCGCTGGAGCTGGCGCGCTCGCTCACCGACCTGATCGGCGCCGTCCACAGCGCCGGCGTGGTGCTGCGCGACCTCAGCCCCGGCAACGTGATCGTCGGGCCGGATGGCAGGCTCGGCCTGATCGACCTGGAGCTGGCCGCCGAGCCGGGCGCCGACGCGCTGGTCGCCGGCACCCCCGGCTACGTCGCCCCCGAGCAGCTCGCCGGCCGGCCGCCGAGCACCGCGGCCGACCTCTACTCGCTGGGCGCGATCCTGTTCCTGGTGGCCACCGGGACCGACCCCGCCTTCCTCGAGGACCGACCCAGGACCCGCCAGCCCAGCCGCCGCGCCGCCGACTGGCTGGCGTGGGTCGCCGACGCCAGCCCCGCCGCGCGGCTGCTCGGGCCGCTGGTGCTCGGGCTGCTGGACGAGCTGCCGGCGCGCCGCTGGAACCTGGAGCGGGCCTGCGTGTTCCTGGTCGGCGCCGAGGCGCCGCCGCCGGCCACCGCCGCCCCGGCCCGCACCACCGCGCCCGACGAACTCGACCGGCTGATCACCGACGGCATCGAGCACCTGCTCGGCACCATGACGCCGTCGGCCGCTGACCGGCTCTGGCCGACGACCTGCTCGGGGAGCGGCACCGACCCGTGCGCGGTGCAGCACGGCGCCGCCGGGGCGATCGAGGTGCTGGTGCAGGCGGCCCGCCTGGAGCTGGCCGAGCCCGAGCGCCTGCGGCGCGCGCTGACGCAGGCCTGCGCCTGGGTGGAGCGGCGGCTGGCCGGCGAGCCCAAGGTCCTGCCCGGGCTGCACTTCGGCCGGGCCGGGACGGTCTGGGCACTGCACGACGCGGCCGTCCAGCTCGGCGACCGGGCGATGGCCGCGCGGGCGCTGGAGCGCTGTCGCGCCCTGCCGGTCGTCTGGCCCAACCCCGACGTCACCCACGGAGCGGCCGGCGCCGGCCTCACCCACCTGCACCTGTGGAGCCACCGGCGCGGCGACCCCGGGCTCCGCGATCGCGTGCTCGAGTGCGCCGACGCGCTGATCGCCGCCGTCGAGCGGCCGTCCGGCCCCGATCGACCCACCGGGGCACCCCCTGGGGGTTCCCCGGACCCCTCCGGCCAGGTGCTGTGGAGCGTCCCGGCCAGCTTCGACTCGCGCTTTGCCGGCACCACCCACTACGGCTTCGCCCACGGCCTGGCGGGGATCGCCTGGTTCCTGCTGGCCGCCGGGCTGGCGACCGGGCGGCCCGAGTGCCTGGAGCTGGCGGGCCAGGCGGGCGAGACGCTGGTCGCCGCGGCCCACGTCGCCGACGGGGCGGCATGGTGGCGCGCGCGGCCGGCCGACCCGCCGGCCATGCGCCTGCTCCACTGGTGCCACGGCGCGTCGGGGGTCGGGACCTTCCTGGCGCGGCTGGCCCGCGCCACCGGCAACACCCGCGCCCGCCAGCTGGCCGAGCTCGCCGGGGTGGCGGTGCGCCGCGCCCGCTGGCAGGGCTCGCCCGCCGCCTGCCACGGGCTGGCCGGCAACGGCGAGTTCCTGCTGGACCTGGCCGCCGAGCTGGGCGAGCCGCGTTACCGCGCCTGGGCCGGGGAGCTGGCCGAGGGGATCCTGGCCCAGCACGCCATCCGGGACGGCCGCATGCTGGTGCCCGACGACACCGGCAAGGGCGTGGCCGCCGACTTCGGCGGCGGCCTGGCCGGCGTGCTGGCGTTCCTGATCCGGCTGCGCCACGGCGGCCAGCGGCTGTGGATGGCCGACGAGGCGACCCGTGCGGAGGTCGTCGCTCCCCAGCCCCGGCAGCGGCCGGCTGCCGCCGCCAAGCCGGCCGCCGCCGCCGCCGGGGCCCCGGCCAGCGCGGAGGCCGCGCAGTGACCGCCAGCGGCACGGTGGAGCGCGAGGCGGTGGCCGACCCGGCGCAGCTGCTGGTCCGCCTCAGCTTCCGCTTCTCGGCCGCCGGCACGGCGGCCTGCTGCCTCGCCGGCGCCGAGGTCGGGGGCGACCTGCACCTGGAGGGCTGGTCGTTCAAGGGCACCGATCGATCCACCGAAGCACCCCCTGGGGGTTCCCCGGACCCCTCCGGGCCCCGCTGGCGGCCGCTCCGCCTGCGGCGGCCGGTCGCGCTGCCCTGCCAGCCGATCCCCCTGGACGACGGCCGCATCCTGCTGTGCCGCAACGGCAACGGCAGCCACCAGCTCTCGCTGGTCGAGCCGGCCACCGACGGGACCTCGCAGCACGCCCGCGAGCGGGTGCTCGCCATGCTGGCCTGTCGTGCCACCCGCCTGCTCCCGGCCCCGGCGGCGTCCAGCCCCGGGGCCGGCGCCTCTGCGGGCCGACCCACCGGACCCGCCTGGGCGCTGGCGACCGCCTTCGACGAGCGCGGCCAGACCACCATCTGGCGGGTCAGCGAGCGCCAGCCGTGGCTGCAGCGGCTGGTCGAGCTGCCCGGCCTGCTGGCCGGCGGGGTCTGGCTGGACCAGGCCGGCACCGTGCTCGGCGGCGAGCACGTCGAGCGCCCGGGCACCGGCCCGGCCAAGGTCGTGGCCATCGATCTGCGCGACGGCAGCCGCACCACCCTGCTGGACGTCTCCGAGCGCAGCCACGACCGGCTGCTGCTGGCCAGCCCCCGGTCGGGGTTGCTGCTGGTCAGCACCGACGCCGGCGGGCAGGCGCGGCTCGGCTGGGCGATCGCCAACCGCCCCGGGCCCGTCCGCTTCCCGGCCGCGCTCCAGCGGTCCGGCGCCCGCGCGCTGGCGCTCAGCCCCGACGGCCGGCGGGTGCTGCTCAAGGCCGACGAGGGGGTGCGCTCGCGCCTGCTCGTCTACGACCCCGACATCGACGACCTGGAAGAGCTGCCGATTCCCGACGGGCTGGTCCGCGGCACCGCCTGCTGGACCGCCGAGGGCATCCGCTTCCCGTTCTCCGCCCCCGACCAGCCACCGGCGGTGGTCACCCTCGGCGACGGCGAGCCAGCCGCGGCGCTGGCGGGCGGCGGTGGCGGCGGCTGGGCCGGCGCGCACGTCGAATCGCTGGACGGCGCCGCCGGGCCGGTGGAGGCGATCGTCTACGGCGGGCCCGACTGGCGCGCCGCCGAGCGGGTGGTGCTGGCCCTGCACGGCGGGCCGCTGGACGCCTGGCGGCTGGAGTTCGACCCGCTGTTCCAGGTGCTGGCCCGCGCCGGCCTCGCCATCGTCGCGCCCAACCAGCGCGGCTCCAGCGGCTACGGCGCCGCCCACGCGCTGGCGCTGCGGGGCGCGTGGGGCGGCCCGGACCTGGAGGACCTGCGCCGCATCGCCAGGCGCATCGCCGCCGAGCGGCACCGGCTCGGCGCCGGCGAGGGCGGGGACCTCGCCCTGCTCGGCTTCAGCTACGGCGCCTGGCTGGCGCTGCTGGCGGCCAGCTGCGAGCCGGCGCTGTGGTCGCGCTGCGTGGCCGTCTCGCCGTTCCTTTCCGGCCCGCGGCTGCACCACGACGGCGACGAGCCGGTCCGGGGCCTGCTGGACCGGCTCGGCGGCTGCCAGGAGCTGCACGACGCCATCGGACCCCGCGACGTGCTGCGCCTGGTCGGCGCCATGCGCGCGCGGCTGCTGCTGGTCCACGGCGAGGCCGACCGGGTCATCCCGGTCGGGCATGCGCGCGACCTGCGGGCGCGCCTCGCAGAGCTGGGACGCCACCAGGGCGAAGACTTCGACTACCTCGAGGTGGCCGGCGGTGGCCACGACCTGCCCACCGCCTCCCCGGCGCTCGCCGAACGCCTGCTGCGCTTCCTGCGAGCCGGCGAGCCCGCGGGCCAGGAACCCTGTTGGATCGAGCCCCGAGAGGAGGTGACAACGCAATGAGCATCGACACCCTGGAGGTCCAGGTGGCCACGCTGCAGCGGCTGCCCGAGACCGGCTCGGAGAGCCAGGTTGGACTGCACCGGCACGGCAACGGTGACTGTCGCAACCACGCCACCTGCTTCTTCACCTGCCTGATGTTCACGCAGATCGAAGAGGAATAGCGGTTTCCCTCAGGCTGCCAGGTGCGGGGGCGCTCCCACCCAGGATCGGCCCCCGCACCTCTCAATATAGACATCGAAGTCGATCGTTTCCAGCGCGCATGTCCTTGCGGACGAGGTCGAAGGAGTCTGCATGCCCAGCGCAGCGGACCGCCTGCTGCTCGGCGTGGCGCGGCGGGCTCCACGATGGACCGCCGCGCTGCTGGTGGCGACCCTGTGCGGCGCGGCGGCGTCCCTGCTGGCGCCGGCCGTGCTGGCGGCGGCCGTCGACGCCGCCCTGCACCGTGGTGGGCCCGCCACCGCGCTGGCGAGGCTGGCCGCCCTGCTGGCCGTCATGGCCGCCGCCGACGTGCTCGCGCCGCTGGCCGCCGCCGGCTACGAGGCCTCCAGCACCGCCTGGCTGCGCCGCCGCCTGCTGGACCGGGCGCTGGCGCTGGGCGTCGGCGGCCCCCGGCGGCTCGATCCCGGCGACCTGCTGAGCCGCGTCGGCGCCGACGCGCCCGCCACCGCCCAGGTCCTGCCCGACCTGCTCCAGGCCGCCGTGGCGGTGCTCACCGGAGCCGGGGCGGTGGTGGCGCTGGCGCTGCTGGACTGGCCGCTGGCGGTCGCGTTCCTGGCCGGCCTGGTGCCGGTGACCGTGCTGGTCCGCGCCTTCATGGTGCGGGCCTCCGAGCTGTTCGCCGGCTACCAGCGGCTCCAGGCCGGGATCGCCGGCCGGCTGCTGGAGGCGCTGGCCGGCATCCGCACCATCCGCGCCAGCGGCACCGCCGGCCGCGAAGCCGGCCGGGTGCTGGCGCCGTTGGAGGAGCTGTCGGCCACCGGGCGCCGCCTCTGGCAGGTGCAGCGGCGCATCGCCTGGGGAGTCGGGCTGCTCGTGCCGCTGGAGGAGACGGTGGTGCTGGCCGTGGCGGGGCTCGGCCTTGCCGCCGGCCGGCTGACGCCCGGCGACCTGCTCGCCGCGGTCGGCTACACCCGCCTGGCGCTGGGCCTGTTCGAGCAGGTCGACGTGCTGGTCGCCGCCGCAAGGGCGCGCGCGGGGGCCGCCAGAGCCGCCGACGCCCTCGACGACCCGGCGGCGCCCGCACAGGCGCGGCCCGCTCCGCCGATGGCGCTGCCGGCCGGGGGCGGGTCGGTGTCACTGCGGGGGGTCGCCGTGCGCGCCGGGCGGGAGCGGGTGCTCGACCGCCTCGACCTGGACGTGCCCGCCGGGGCGTGCGTGGCGCTGGTGGGCCGCTCCGGCGCCGGCAAGACCACCCTGGCCTCCCTGATCGGGCGCCTGCGCGACCCCGACGAGGGCAGCGTGCTGCTGGACGGCGTGCCCGTCTCCGCGCTGGACCCCGACGTCCTCCACCGGGCGGTCGCCTACGCCTTCGAGCGGCCCGCCCTGCTCGGCGGCACCGTCGCCGGCACGATCGCCTACGGCCGGCCCTCGGCCCCGGCCGCCGAGGTGCGCGCGGCCGCCCGCGCCGCGGAGGCGGACGGCTTCGTGCGGCGCCTGCCGGACGGCTACGACACCCCGCTGGAGCGCGCCCCGATGTCGGGCGGCGAGGCGCAGCGGCTCGGCCTGGCCAGGGCGATCCTCCAGGGCGAGCGGGTGCTGGTGCTCGACGACGCCACCTCCAGCCTGGACACCGCGACCGAGATGAAGGTCAGCGCCGCCCTCGGCGGGCTGCGGAGCACGCGGCTGGTGGTCGCCCACCGTGCGGCCACCGCGGCCAGGGCCGACCTGGTCGCCTGGCTGGACGGCGGGCGGGTGCGCGCGCTGGCGCCCCACGCCGAGCTGTGGCGCGACCCCGGCTACCGCGCCGTCTTCGCCGCGCCGCAGGGGCCCGGAGGGGGCGCCCCGGTGGATCGGAAGGGGCCTGGGGAGCCCCGAGCGGAGGCCCCGGCGTGAGCGGCGGGTGGAGGCTGCTCGGGCGTCACCTGCTGCCGCGGCGCCGCGCGCTGGCCCGGGTGGGTGGCTGGTCGCTGGTGGAGGCGCTGCCGGCGCTCGCGTCCGGGTGGCTGGTGGCGGCCGCGCTGGACCGGGGGTTCCTGGACCACCGCCCGGCGGCCGGGCTCGCCTGGCTGGGCGCCCTGGCCGTGGTGCGGGTGCTCGGGGCGCTGGGGACCAGCCGGCTGTACCCGTGGCTCGGCGAGGTGGTGGAGCCGCTGCGCGACGGCCTGGTCACCGAGGTGGTCCAGGCGTCGCTGCGCAGGGGCCTGGCGCTGGGGCCGGTGGGCAGCGCCGACGTCGCCCGGCTGGCCGAGCAGGTCGAGCTGGTGCGGCAGCTCGTCTCGGCGCTGCTGCGCACCCTGCGGCAGCTCGCCATGGCGATCGTGGCCAGCCTGGCCGGCATCGCCACGCTCGCTCCCGAGGTGGCGCTGCTGGTCACCCCGCTGCTGGCCGGCGCGCTGGGGTTGTACGGGGCGAGCCTGCGCCGCCTCAGCGCCCGCCAGCGCGCCCAGGTGCTGGCCGGCGAGGCCATCGCCCAGCGGGCCGGCGAGGTGCTCGGCGGGCTGCGCGACGTGATCGCCTCCGGGGCGCAGCGGCGCGCCGCCGCCCACGTCGGCGAGGCCATCGAGGCGCAGGTCGGCGCGGCCCGGGCGCTGGCGCGCGCCGGCGCGGTGCGCACCCTGGTGGTCGCGCTCGGCGCGCAGCTCCCCGTGGTCGTGGTGCTGCTGGCCGCCCCCTGGCTGGTGGGCGGCAGGCACCTGTCGGTCGGCGCGGTCACCGGCGCGGTCGTCTACCTCACCGGCAGCCTCGAGCCGGCCCTGCGCTCGGTCGTCGAGCTGGCCGGCAACTGGGGGCTCCAGCTGGGGGTCGTGCTCGCCCGCCTGGCCGAGGTCTGCGCCGCCCCGACCCAGGACCGCGAGGAACCGACCGGCGAGGGGCCGCGGACGCCGCCCGGACGCCGCCCGGCGATCGCCGCTCGGCCTGGCGGCGCCGCCCGGCCCGGCGGCGGCGCGCCGCCCGGCACCACCGCCCGGCCCGGCGGCGGGGCGCGGGTGGTGGACGCCGAGGTCCCGCAGGCCTGGGCTGCGCTGCCCTCGGGGGCGCTGGTGCGGCCGGCGCCGCGCGCGATCGTGGCCTCGGCGCGGCGGCCCGCCACGGGGACGCGCTGGCTGGGGGCCAACCTTGACCTGGTGGCTGAGGGTCTGACCTTCGCGTACGCCGAGCACGCCGACCCGATCCTGGACGGGCTCGACCTGCTGCTGCCGCACGGCGCGCACCTGGCGGTGGTCGGGCCCAGCGGCGCCGGCAAGTCGACCCTGGCCAACCTGCTCGCCGGCCTGGAGCGGCCGCTGGGCGGGCGCGTGCGCCTCGGCGGGGTGCCGCTGGAGCACCTCAAGGAGCCGGCGCTGCGCCGCAGCGTCGCGCTGATCCCCCAGGAGGCCTACGTGTTCTCCGGCAGCCTCCGCGAGAACCTCGCCTACCTGGCGCCCCGCGCGGACGACCTCGACCTGGACCGGGCGGCCGTGGCCGTCGGGCTGGCCCCGACCGTGGTCCGCCTCGGTGGCTACGACGCCGTGGTCGGCCCGGGGGGCCAGGAGCTGTCCGCGGGCGAGCGCCAGCTCGTCGCGCTCGCCCGCGTGTACCTGTCCCCCGCCGTGGTGGTGCTGCTCGACGAGGCCACCTCCAACCTCGACCCGGTCGCCGAGGTCGCTGCCGAGCAGGCGTTCTCCCGCCGGCCCGGCAGCCTGCTGGTGGTGGCGCACCGCATCAGCTCGGCGATGCGCGCCGACCGGATCCTGGTGATGGACGGGCCCAGCCCGGTGCTCGGCACCCACCAGTCGCTGCTGGAGACCTCGCCGCTGTACGCCGACCTGGTCGGCTACTGGGAGGGCGACCGGCCGGCGGTCAGTCCACCGACCGCGTCCGCGGGCACCTGATCCGGCCACCGGTCCGCCCACGGGCGCGCCCGCTCGAGCGCGGCACAGCACCCCGACGGCCGCGTCCCGCCCGACCAGGGCCGGACCGGCGGCCCTGGTCGGGACCGCATCCCCCGATGCTCCATCCCACGCACCTCGAGCCGCTGGCGTTGACGGTGGCTGCGTGCAGGGACCCGAGCCTACGCCAGCGCCTCTGCCTCGGTCAGCTCGCCGCGGTGGCGCCGCAGCACCTCGCGGGACGGCTCGGCCCGGGCCGGCTGCCGGCGACCGTCCACAGCATCGCCGTCCAACCATCCGGCTGAGCTCCCGTCGAGGGGGGCGATCGTCAAGCCGCCGGGTGGGGGGGTTGCCGGGCTGTCCCCGTCGGGATGGAGAATGCGCGCATGCGATCGCTGAGCTGGGACCAGGTGCTGGCGTGGCGCCTGCGGCGCCACAGGCTGGTGGAGCCGGCGCCGGCGGACCGGTTGGTGCAGGTGGCGGGTGCGGTCTGCGGGATCCACGCGCAGGTGATGGCCACCGCGGAGCTGTCGCTCGGCCTGCGGGTCGCCGGCGCGACCCGCCAGGACGTGCGCCAGGAGCTGTGGGAGCGCCGGGGACTGGTCAAGACCTACGGCCTGCGCGGCACCGTGCACCTGTTCCCCGCCTTCGGTGGGGCGTGGCCGAGGTGGTGGACGGCGATCGGCGAGGCGGCCGTGCGCGGCGTGCTGTGCTTCGGCCCCAACCAGGGCAACCGCGTGACCTTCGTGCGGCCGGACCAGTGGGTCTCCGGTTGGCACGAGGACCTGGCGGGCAGCGCCGAACCAACCGGGGACGGCAGCGTGCTGCTGCTGCCCGCCTTCGACAGCTACGTGCGCGGCGCCTACCCGCGGGACCAGGTCATCCCGCCCGCCGCCGCGGCCCGGGCGGCGGAGGGCGCGCCGGCCCGGACGGCCTCATCGGCGAGATCCTCCAGGCACCGGTCGCCGTCTCCTTCGGCGCGATCGACCGGCGCCCGCACCTGTAACGCCCGACCCTGACCGGCGCCGCTTGCCAGGGTGGCTCGGCGGCCGGGTGGCGCTGTGGTGCCGGCGGCCGCAGCCGCGCGGGAGGAGCGCCGCGTCGGGTGAGGTTCTGGCGGCGGGGGCCCGGCTGGAGGCGCGCGCTGCGGTAGGGTTCCAGCATATGGACGAGGCGAGCCTCGATCGGGTCAGGGACGCCTGGCGGCAGGTCCTCGGCGCGCCGGACGCGTTCCGCGATGCCGGCACGGTGGTGGTCGCGCGCCCCGCAAGGCCGGCCCCCGGCCCCCGCTGGGTGACCGTGGTCACCCTCGGCGACGCCCGCTGCGTCCTGCTCCCCGCCGATCTGGCGGCTCGCCTGGACGCCGCCACCGGCCAGGCGCCGGCCGGCGGGCCCGACCCGGGCGCCGGCGGCGACCCGATCATCGCGGGGCGGCTGGCCCACCCCGAGGAGGCTCGGGCGCTGCTCGGCCCGGGGATCGTGGTGCTCGGCCCGGCGGTGCTCGCCTACACGGCGGAGCTCGCCGCCAGCTCGGTGCCCTCCGCCGCCGAGCCGGCGGAGCCCGGCGCCGCCGACCTGGACCAGCTCGGCGGCGCCTGCGACCCGGCGGAGGCCGCCGAGAGCTCCCTGGCCGCCTGGACCCACTGGGTGCACGTCATCCGGGAGCGCGATGTGGTGGTGGCCGCCGCCGGCGCGCAGGTGTGGGCGGGCACCCTCGCCCAGCTCGGGGTGCTCACCCGCCCGGACCGCCGCGGTCGCGGGCTGGGCACCACGGTGGCCTCGAGCGTGGTGCGGGCGGCGCTGGCGACCGGCCTGGTCGCGCAGTGGCGCGCCCGCGTCGAGCTGACCGCCTCCCGCCGCCTGGCCGCCTCCCTGGGCTTCGTCGAGCTCGGCGTGCAGGTCACCTACCGGCTCCCCGACCCCTCCCGGGAGCGCCGGGGCTGACCGGGCGGCCCCGGCGCGGCCAGGCCGGTCGCCGAGGCCAGGCAGCGGAGCGGAGCGGAGCGCCGCGGCTGACCGGGCCGCCCGGGCGCGGCCGCGGCGGTGGTCATGCGAGGCAGCGCAGGGGGCCGCCGTTGAACTCGATCATGTCCCTGGCGACGGCCGGCAGGTCCAGCGGCGCGCCCCATGGCTCGCCGCGCAGCTCGCTGTAGGCGCGAGCCAGGTTGCCGACCAGCCGCTCGGACTCGTTCCAGGTGGCGAAGCGGCCGAGGTCGGCGCGGCGGGCGACCTCCAGCGGCTCCTGGCCGGCGGCGAACCCGTCGCGCGCCAGCGCGGTGAGCCACTCCGCGTAGTCCAGCATGCTGTCCAGCACGTCGCTGGCGGCCAGCGGCCCGTGCCCAGGGACCAGCAACCGGGCGCCCAGCTCCCGCACCCGCTCCAGCGCCGACGGGAAGTTGGCCAGGCACCCTTCGGCGAGGAACGGGTGGCCGCCGTGGAACACCAGGTCGCCGGTGAACACCACACCCCGGTCGGGCAGCCAGGCGATCACGTCGCCGAGGGTGTGGGCGGGCCCGACGAACAGCAGCTCCACCCGGCTCTCGTCCACGTGCAGGGTGAGCGAGCGCTCGAAGGTGAGCGTCGGCGGCGCCACCTCGACGTGGCCGTAGTCGGCGGTCGGGAACAGCGCGCGGGCCACCATGCCGGCGCGCAGCACCTCGTCGCGGCAGCGGTGGTGGGCCACGATCGGGATGCCCGCCGGCAGCAGCCAGTTGCCGTAGGTGTGGTCGCCGTGGTGATGGGTGTTGACCGCGGCGCGCACCGGCAGCCCGCCGACGTGCCCGCCGACGGCCGCCAGCAGCGCGCGGTTGCGCGCCTCGGTCGAGGTGGTGTCGATCAGCACCACGCCGGAGCGGCCCACGACCGCGCCGGTGTTGTTGATCATCCAGCCGCCGTGCGGCTGGACGTAGGCGAGCACGCCCGGGGCGACCTCGGACAGCTCGGGACTGGCCAAGCCCATCGCCTCAGTCACCGCAAGCCTCCTGCTCGGCGTCGGTCGGCAGAAGCCTACCCGGGGGCGAACGGGGATGCCGCCCGGGGGGCCTGCGTCCCGCGGCCCGGGTCCCCGGGGGCCCGGCGTCCCGCGGCCCGCGCCGCCCGTCAGCTGGCGGCCGAGGAGCCTCCCTGGCTGCCGGGGCTCAGGGGGCGGACCACCGCGGTGGCGGCGGCCGGGCGCCGCCGCAGCACGCCGGCCCACACGGCCGCCAGGCCCAGCCCGGCCCACGCGGCCAGGACGGCCAGCGGCGCGGCGACCAGCAGCGCGCCGGCCTGCCCGAGCCCGGGCCGCCGCGCCACGCCGATCAGCGCCGCGGTCAGCACGCCCGCCAGCACCAAGGGCAGCACCGAGGCGCTCAGTGCCGCGCCCCGCGGGTCGTCCGGATCCGCGGGCACCACGTCCACGACCCGTGGCTGTCCGCCCGCCGCGGACGAGCCCGGGGCGGCCTGGGCGCCCGCCTCGGTGGTCGCCTGGGTGAGCAACTGGGCCACCACGGGGCTGGCGGCCGAGGCCGTCAGCAGGGTGACGCCGCCGGGCCCGGCCACGATCGCGCCGTAGACCTCGCGGTCGGCGATGGCGGCGCGGGCGGCCGCCTCGTCGGTGTAGACGTGCACGTCGAACGCGTCGCCGCGCTGGGCGAGCTGGCGCTGGATCGCGGCGGTCGCCTGGGGCGACCCGGCGACGCCGATCGGCAGGTCGCGCGGGCCCACCTCGACGCCCGCCGGCAGCAGATCCTCGACGCCGCGCGGCGCTGCTTCGTGCGCAACGGCTTCCACGCCACCTCCATGCAGGACGTGCTGGGTGAGGCGCACCTGTCCGCCGGCGCGGTCTACCGCTACTTCCGGTCCAAGGACGACATCGTCACCGCGATCGCCAGCGGCGCCCTGCACGAGATCGCCGCCGCGCTGGAGCCGGGCGACGACGGCGCGGTGCCGCCGATCGAGGAGGTGGTCGGCCGGGTGCTGGCCGCCGTCGAGAAGCTCGGCGAGACCCAGGACGTGCCCAAGCTCGCGATCCAGATCTGGGGCGAGGCGATCCGCTCCCCCGCGGTGTTCGAGCGCGTCCGCGAGGCGCTGGAGGGCGTCCGCTCGACCTTCACCCGGCAGGTCCAGGTCTACCAGGACCGCGGCATGATGACCCGCCAGGTGCCGCCCGCCCACGTGGCCCGGGTCCTTGTGGCCGTCACCGCCGGGTTCATGCTCCAGTACGCGCTGGTCGGCGACGTCGACGCCGCGATGTTCCGCGACGGGGTCCGCGCGCTGGCCACCATGGCGCGCTGACCCAGACCCCCCGCGCCCGGCAATCCCACCGCCGGCGCCCCATTTCGTGCGCTAGGGCACCTGCGCGATCGTGCGCTGGTGCAGTCGGGCTATTTTTCTGGGCGCCGGTGCAATTCGCCGGAAAGCGGTACGGCGCGCAGCTTCGGCTGCGCGCCGTACCTTCCCCACGATTTACCGCGCCGAGGCGCGTACGTGCCACGTGGTGGCGGATATTCCCCGCTTACTAGCGCAGACCGACCTTGCGGCTGCAGGTTGGCCAGGCACCCCAGCCCTGCATCTGCTGCAGGTGCTGGGCGACGCGGATCTGCTCGGAGCGGCTGGCGTTCTGCGGGCTGCCAGAGCCGCCCGCGGCGCGCCAACTCGACTGGGTGAACTGGAGGCCACCGTAGAAGCCGTTGCCGGTGTTGATGCTCCAGTTACCGCCCGACTCGCACTGCGCGAGCCGGTCCCAGGCGCTCCCGCCGGCGACCGAGCCCGACGACCGCGAGGAGCTGCCGCTCCGGTGGTCGACCGTGCTGGTCGGCTGCGAGTGCCGCACCGAGGAGTCCCCGGTGGAGAACGAGCGGTGGCTGACCTGCCCACTGCCCGAGGGGATGGCCAGGCGCTGACCAGGGAAGATCAGGTTGGGGTTCTTGATGCTCGGGTTGGCGTCGTAGAGGGAACGCCAGCTCCCCAGACCTTGCGTGCCGGCGATGCGCGAGAGCGTGTCGCCGGACTTCACGACATAGGTCCCGCCGCGGCTGGATGCTGAGGCCGGCAGCAGGAACGTGGAGAACAGGACGGCACCGCTCAGCGCAATGACAGCGCCAAGACGGGCCGTGCGGGGTAAGTACCGATGCAGGAGCGCACGACGACGTGCCAAAACAACCTCCTGGAATATGGGGGATCCGGGGGATATTCAGATGGGCACGGGAGGGTGGCCCATCCTCCATGCCGCTACCACGCAGCGCATGGATGCGCCTGGGGGGCGCGGACCGGCGGTTCACCGTGGGGGTGCGAACCTGTCCGATCAACGAGCGAGCAGGTTAGCCAAAAGGAATCGAAATCGTCAAGGCCCTATCAATAATGTCCCTTTTCCCCGGGCCCGAACACTATGGGACCGGATCGGGGAAATGCGCAGGCTGTACTTGGGCCGCTTGCGCGGCCTGGAGTTTGGTGTTCCCGCTGGGCGGCCGACCATGCGCACGCAGGCCCAGAAACGACTTCGGCGGGGTGCTGCCGTGCGGACAGCACCCCGCCAGCGGGCCGACACCCCCCAGGTCGCTCGACCACCGACTCCGGCTGAGCACGCCCAGCCTCACGTCGGCCCCCCTGCCGAGGACCCCTGCCGGCCGGTTCACCATCCACCGCGGACGGTGGAACACGAAGCCCACGCCCGACCCGGCCTCGGTGCCGGGTGGGCGCGCGGCAATGGCCTCCGAAGCAAGGATGGCCGTTGCCGGTGCCGGCCGCCTGGGTCGGACGGCCCCCGACTTGCGGGACCTTTGGACCGTCCAGGCAACTCGGGCAGGCAGCGGGCTTCGCAAGCGGGCGGGCCGGTATGATGCTCTGGCGATGCGCTGATCAGTAGGGCAGCCGCCAAATGGGGGGCGATCGCTGCAGATGGCCGCCAGCTACGGCGGACGTGAAGCGCGATTGCTCGAGGCCGGGCTCGCGCTGACGCTGGACCGCGAACTTCCCGCCGTGCTCCGCCGCTTGGTCGCGCTTGCCTCGGAGCTGACCGGCGCCCGCTCGAGCGTGCTGGGCGTGCTCGGCGCCAACAACGTGGTCGTGGAGGTGATCAGCACCGCGCCGGACGGCCCCGACCTCGGCCCGGCGGGCCTGCCGGCGCCCGGCCCGGGCGTGCTGCGCCTGCGGGTGAAGGTCCGGGGCGTCGCCTTCGGGGACCTGTGCGTCACCGGCAAGCGGGACGCCGCCGACTTCGACGAGGACGACCGGCGCGCCCTCGAGGCGCTGGCGGCCTACGCCGGCGTGGCCATCGAGAACGCCAGGCTGCTGGTGGAGGCCGAGGGAAGCGCCCGCCGGCTGGAGGCGCTGCGCGAGGTGGCCGCCAAGATGCTCGCCGGCTCCCCGCTGGACCAGCTGCTCGAGCTGATCGCCAGCCACGCGATCCGGCTGGCCAGGGCGGAGGGAGCCAGCGTGCTGGTCCCCGGCCCCCGCGAGGGCACGCTGGTGATGGAGGTGGTCATCGGGCCCACCAGGGGGCTGCGGGGCGTCGAGATCCCGATCGACCATTCGGTCGCCGGACGGGTCATCCAGACCGGCAAGGCCGAGATCGTCGCCCACCTCGGCACCGACCCCCGGGCCTTCCAGCCGGTGGCGGAGCTCCGCCGTCCGGGCCCGGCCATGTTCGTGCCGCTGCGCGCCCGGCAGGAGCCGTTCGGCGCCCTGGTCGTGATCCGCCGCGTCGGCGACCCCGGCTTCGGCGAGGCCGACGTCGAGCTGGTCGAGGGCTTCGCCGACCTGGCGGCGGTCGCCTACGAGTACGCCAGCGTCCACCGCGAGCTGCGCCGCCTGGCGATCATGGAGGAGCGCGAGCGCATCGCCAGGGACCTGCACGACGGCGCCATCCAGGCGCTGTTCTCGGTCGGCATGGGCCTGCAGGCGACCGCGGCGCGCACCGGCGAGCCGGAGGTCACCCGCCGGCTGCACGGCGCGGTCGGCGAGCTGGACCGGGTCATCAGCGACCTGCGCAGCTACATCTTCGGGCTGCGGCCCGGGGTGCTGGCCGGCCGCCACATCGACCAGGTGCTGCGGCGGGTGGCCGACGAGATCGCCACGCCCGCCGGCGTCACCACCGTGGTCGAGGTCGACGAGCAGGTCGCCGCCGCGCTCAGCCCGCACGCCGGCGACCTGGTGCAGCTGGTCCGCGAGGCGCTGGCCAACGTGGTCCGGCACGCCGGCGCCACCACCTGCCGGGTCTCGCTGTACTGGCGGCAGGCCGCCGCCGGCCTGCAGCGCGGCCGCCTCGCCGTCCTGGAGGTCGACGACGACGGGGGCGGCTTCGACCCCAAGCTGGCACCCACCGGCCACGGCCTCGGCAACCTGCGCGCCCGCGCGAGCACGCTGGGTGGCACCCTGGAGCTGAAGAGCGTCTCGGGGGACGGCACCGTCGTGAGGGTCCTGATCCCGCGGTAGCGCCCCGCGCGGGGCCGGGTCCCGAGGGTCCCGCAGGGCAGGGGCCCATCGGCCCTTGGACGCACCCCGCGCCTGCTGTGACCCTGCCGCGGGGGCCGACCGGTCCTGGTCCAGCGTGCCCGTGACCCGAACGGAGGTGTGGGACCACCCCCTCATGAGCTCGCCAATGCTCCGCGTCATGCTCGTCGACGACCACGAGGTCGTCCGCAGCGGCATCAAAGCCCTCCTGGCCGCCACCGATGACCTCATCGTGACCGCCGAGTCCTGCTCGGCGCGCGACGCCGTCGCCGTCGCCGAGCGCTGCACTCCCGACGTGGTCGTCATGGACGTCCGCCTGTCGGATGGAAGCGGCATCGAGGCCACCCGGGACATCCGCGCCCGCCGGCCCGCCACCAAGGTGCTGATGCTCACCTCGTTCGCCGACGACGAGGCGCTGTTCGCCTCGATCATGGCCGGCGCCGACGGGTACGTCCTCAAGCAGATCCGCGGCGACGAGCTGGTCCACGCCATCCGCACCGTCGGCAAGGGCGGCAGCCTGCTGGACCCGGCCGTCACCAGTGGTGTCTTCGACCGCCTTCGCCGCAACAAGCAGTTCCTCATGGACGAGAAGCTCGCCCGGCTGTCGGCCCAGGAGGAGCGGATCCTCGGGCTGGTGGCGACCGGCAACACCAACCGCCAGATCGCCGACGAGCTGGGCCTGGCGGAGAAGACGGTCAAGAATTACGTTTCGAGCATCTTGACCAAGCTCGAGGTCGGCCGCCGCGCCGAAGCGGCCGCCTATCTCGCCCGCCACAGCTCCTCTGGCGGCGGCTGAGCCGCAACCCCCCGTTCTCGACATCTCGGGTCGTCCACGACACGAGCCGATAGAGAGAAGGCCGCCACTCCTCGGCGCTGCCACCTGGCAGCCCTGGCGGCGCGGCGAGGGGGGCGAGTGAGCCGGTCCGACGTCGGGATCGTTGCCAGGAGGATCACCGCGCGTGGCCCGCTGGGCCCGGCCTTCCAGGCGGTCGACCTGGAGGCCGAGCCGGGCGCCCTGGTGGCCGTCACCGGGCCGGGCGGCTCCGGCCACAGCTCGCTGCTGCTCGCGCTGGCCGGACGGCTGCGCCTGGTGGCCGGGCAGCTCACCGTCGGCGGCTACCGGCTGCCGGTGCGCTCGGCGGCGGTGCGGCGGCTGGTGGCCGTCGCCCGCGCCCGCCCAGCGATCGACCTGGACCCGCGCCTGCGCGTCCAGGAGCTGATGGTCGAGCGCTGCCTCGTCTCGCCGGGCTCGGCCAGCCTCGGCCCGATCGCCGCGGCCTTCGAGCTGCTCCGGATCGACCCGCCCCGCGACGCGCTGGCGCTCGACCTGCACCCGGCCGAGCGGACCCTGCTGGCGTGCGCGCTGGCGCTCGCCACCGAGCCGGGCGCGATCGTGATCGACGACGTCGACCAGGGACTGGAGCCCGCCGACGTCCCCTGGGTCTGGCGCGCGCTGCGCGCCGTCGCCGGCACCGGCTGCACCGTCGTGGCCAGCGCCGACGCCCCGCCGCCAGATCCGGTACCCGCGGACGTGGTCGTCCGCCTGCCGCACCGGTCGACGCTCGAGCGCGCCGCCACGGCGTGGGCCGAGCGGGTGGACGCAAAGGGAGGGGCACCGTGAAGACCATCAGGCTTGCGCTGCTGGAGCTCCGCCGGTTCCGCGGGCCGCTTCTGCGCCTGGTGCCGCTCGGGGTCGCACTGGTCCCATTGGTGTCCGCTGCTGTCTATCTCTGGTCTGCCTGGGACCCGTATGGCCGGACGGACCGGATCCCGGTCGCCGTGGTCAACCAGGACCGCCCCGTCACCTCGCAGGGCGAGCTGGTCAACGCCGGGCAGCTGCTGGTCGAGCAGCTCCGCCAGGACCCCATCTTCGACTGGCGGTTCGTCGGGGAGGGCCCCGCCAGGCGCGGCCTGCGCGACGGCCGCTACGCCTTCACCATCACCGTGCCGGCCGACTTCAGCGCCCGGCTCGCCAGCCCCGCCAGCCAGGCGCCGCAGCGCGCCTCCATGCTGATCACCCTCGACGACGCCAACGGCTACCTCACCGGCAAGCTCGTCGAGACGACCATGGTCAGGCTCCAGGAGCAGGTCGACGCCGCCGCGCGGACTGCCTACGCCCAGCGCATCCTCGGTGACCTGGACACCCTGCGCGGCCGGCTCGCCAAGGCCTCGACCACCGCCACCAGCCAGCGGGACGGCATCGCCAGGCTCGCCCAGGACGCCGGCGAGCTCGCCCAGCAGCAACGCGCCGCCGGCCAGCTCGCCACCACCGGCCAGCAGCTCACCAGCTCCGCCCAGCAGCTCTCCCAGTCGCTGTCGGGCGCGGCCAGCTCCATGGCCGACCAGATCCCGGCCGCCACCCAGGCGGTCGTCGACGCCAGCAGCAGCGCCCAGCGCAACAGCGGCCAGGCCGCCGGCGGCATCACCACCGCCCAGCAGCAGGCCGACCTGGCGCTGGACGGGCTGACCGCGCTCGCCCAGGACCATCCCGACCTGCGCGGCGACGCCAACTTCCAGCTCGCCATCGAGGCCGCCCGGCAGGCCGACCGCGCCGCCGCCACCGCCGGCGTGGCCGCCCAGGAGGCCAGCACCTCCAGCTCGCAGGCCGTGGCCGCCTCCCAGCAACTCCAGAGCGCCAGCAGCGGCGCCCTCCAGCAGCTCCGCTCCGCCGCCGGCCAGGGCAGCGAGCTGGTCCGCTCGGCCCAGCAGGCCGCCGACGGCGCCGGCGGGCTGCGCACCGGGCTGGACGGCGCGCTCACCGGCGCGCACTCGCTGCAGGCGCAGATCGGCAGGCTCCAGGGCGCCGCCACCCAGCTCGCCGACGGGCTGGGCGCCTCCCTCGACCAGATCCCTCCCTCCAACGCCCAGCAGCGCGCCCAGATCGCGGACTCGCTCAGCGTCCCGGTCGACGTGCGCACCACCAACCTGCACCCCGCCCGCTCCTACGGGCGCGGCCTCGCGCCGCTGCTGTGCGGCATCGGCCTGTGGGTCTTCGGGCTGGTCGCCTACCTGGTGCTGCGGCCGCTGAACGCCCGAGCGCTGGCCGGCAGGGCACGCGCCCTGACGGTGGCGGTCGCCGGCTGGCTGCCCGCTGCCGGGATCGGCGTGGCCGGCGCCCTGGTCCTGTACGGGGTGCTGGCCGGCGGCCTCGGGCTGCACCCGCTGCACCCGCTGTGGACGATCGGGCTGCTGGTGCTGACGGCGGGCGCCTTCGTCGCCCTCATCCACCTGCTGCGCACCCTCTTCGGCATCGCCGGGGTGGCGCTGTCGGTGGTGCTGCTGACCTTCCAGCTCACCGCCTCCGGCGGCCTGTACCCGCTGGAGACGGCCCCGGCCCCGTTCCGCACCATCCACCCGCTCAGCCCGCTCACCTACGTGGTCGATGGGCTGCGGGTCACCATCTCCGGAGGCGAGCCGTTCCAGCTCATCCGCGCGGCCATCGTGCTCGGCGCGCTCCTGCTGGTGTGCCTGGGCCTGACGACGCTGGTGGTGACCCGCCGGCGCGTCTGGACCGTGGGGCGGCTCACCCTCAGGCCGGCCGTCGAGCTGTGAGCACGCTCACGCGGGCGGCGCGAGACGGACCTCGCCCGCCTCGGCGTCGGCGGCGAAGGCCAGCAGCTGGGCGCCCTCGGCGGTGACCGCGGCGGCCTCGCGCTTCGACAGGCGCCGGAACGGCTCGACGATCAGGCCGGCGGCCGCCCGCTCACGGGCGATCCTCCAGGTCCCGACGACGAAGCCGTCGACCAGCAGGGAGCCTTTGGTGAAGACCCGCTCGCGGTGCTCGACGGCGATCACCCGGCTCCGGTCGGCGTGGGACAGCAGCAGGTTGTCGTACTCCGGCAGGAACCTCGGCGGCGCCGGCGTGTCCGGGTCGGGTCGGGGGGCCTCGGGCAGGTCGAACAGCTCGTTGCCGGCCTCGTCGCGGAAGCGCAGCAGCTTGGGCCGCAGCCGCTCCACCACCTCGCGGAGCCGGGTCAGCCACGACCATGTCTGCACGTCCTTGACGGTGGCCGGGCCGAACGCGGCCAGGTAGCGCAGCACCAGCTCCTCGAGGTCGGCGCCGCTGGCCATCGGCCGGCCGAGCCAGGCCTCGGCGGTGGTCCAGGTGGCCAGCCCGCTGGCTCCCCAGACGCCACGCGGCGGCACCTGGACCAGCGGCACCAGGTAGCGGATCGTGTAGCCGAGCGAGCTGGCGTCGCGATCCGGCCAGCGCTGCTGGAGGAGCTTGCAGAGCGCCGCGGTGGTGCGAGGCCGCTCCTCCAGCACCGCCCTGCCGGCGGCCAGCAGCGCGCCGCTGTCCATCCCGGCGACGTTCCTGCCGAACGGGGTGCTGGCGTGCACCCGCTCCAGCATCGGCTGCAGCAGCGGGCGCATCCACAGGCAGTCGCCGGCGGTGACCAGGTGCAGGGTGGTGCGCAGCAGCGGCGCGCGGACCACCCGCCGGTCCAGCAGCAGCCCGGCCAGCTCGTCGTGGCGGAAGCCCTCCAGCCGCGTCCACAGGCCGACGTACGGCGCGTTCGGCACCTGCGCCTGCATCCCGACCAGCCGCTCGACCCCCTCGGCGGCCGGCACCCGCCAGCGGCGCAGCAGCCCCTGGCGCTCCAGCAGCGCGCGGTTGAGCGCCCGCCGGCCAAGCGCCGGAGCCGGCTCGCTCACCCCCCGCCGGGTCGTCACCAGCGGTCGTGCGCCTGCGGGCGCTCCTGGCTGGCCCATCCGCGGCAAGCCGACCCGAGACGCTGGCCCGACGGCAGCGGCAGCAGCGTCGCCGCGGCCAGCAGCACCGCCAGCAACAACGCGCCGAACACCCACCCGCCGATGACGTCGGCGATCCAGTGCCGGCCCAGGTACAGCCGCGAGTAGCCCTCCATGAACGCCGCCCCCGCCACGACCGTCCAGGCCGCGCCCGCCGCCCGCCGGCCCCGCGACCGCCGCGCCAGCAGCCAGGCCACCATGCCGCCCACCAGCACCACCCGCGCCGACCCGCCGGACGGGAAGGCGCCGGCTGGCCCGATCGCCAGCGCCGCCGGGGGCCGCGGCGCCTGCACCAGCGCGGCGATGCCCAGCTGCAGGTATTTCTCCACCGGCACCGTCGCCAGCAGCAGCAGCGGCAGCGCCTCCCGCCGGTACAGGGCCAAGCCGATGCCGGCGACCGCCGAGACCAGACCGGTGGCCGCGTAGCTGCCGATCCCGGTGAACCCGCTCAACGCGGTGGTCGCCCAGCCAGCACGGTGGGAGACGAACCAGTCGTACAGCGGCCGGTCGACACCGGCCACGGCCCCGCTCTTGGCGAGCAGGCCGAGCATCCACATCACCAGCACCAGCAGGGTCACGCCGACCATCAGGACCAGCGCCGACGCGGCCAGCGCCCCCGGCGGCCCGGCAGCGCCCAGCCGGTCCCGGAGCCATCCGGCCCCCGGCCAGGGTGTCCTCACGCCGTTCCTTTCATCCGAGGTCGTGCGCAACGTCCGGAATCATAGCCCGCGCCCGCCAAGAGGATCGCTCTGGCGCGGGTGGAAGCCGGCTGACCCCTACGCTAGCGTCAGGGTCTGACACCCACGAATGGGACATCGGGATGCACGAGCGACGAATCGAGATCCGCTGGAGCGACCTGGACGCCTACGCCCACGTCTACCATCCCGTCTACCTGACCTACATGGAGGCGGCGCGCGATCAATGGCTCGGCCGGGTCCTCGAGCTGCGCGGGCGGATCTGGGACTACGTCGTGGCGCGGGTGACGATCGACTACCGCGGCGCGCTCGCCCTGGCCGACGGCGCCGCGGTGGTCCGCTGCCGCCTCCAGCGGATCGGCCGCTCCAGCCTGACCACCAGGGAGCAGGTGCTCGCGCCCGACGGACGGGTGGCCGCCGAGGCCGAGGTCGTCATCGTCGCCTGGGACGCCACCACCGGCGGCTCGCGGCCGCTGGAGCAGGTCGAGCGCGCCGCCCTGGAGCGCGAGCTCGAACACGTCGGCGCCTGAGCCTTTACGGGCAGAGGTACGATCCACCGCTACCAACAGCACGGTGCCGCCGTACTGGCCGACCGGCCCCGAAGCGGCCGTCCACGGCTGGGCAGCCCCAGACTGGGCCAGCGGATCCGCCGGTTGCTCACCCAGCCAGCCCCGCGCCTGGACCATCCCCAGGCTGTGGCACGCGCTGGGCCGCCCACAGCTCAGTCTGCACACCCTGCACCGTCGGGTGCGCGCGGTCGCAGCCTGGCGGCGGCCCCGCCTGATCGCCAAGGGCGACCCCGACCGCGACCAGATCCTCGCCGACCTGCAGCAGCAGATCCGCGACCTGCCCGACGGTGCGGTGGTGCTGGCCGAGGATGAGACCCACATCAACCTGCTGCCCTGGGTGCGGGCCACCTGGATCCCCCGAGGGACTCGCCAAAAGGTCATGACCCCCGGCAAGAACCGTCGCCGCACCATCTTCGGCGCGGTCGACCTGCGCACCGGCCGGTTCCTGTGCCAGGTGACCCACAAGGCCATCAGCGTCAGCTTCACCGCGTTCTGCGAGCAGCTGCTGGCCGCCTATCCGGCTGCGCCGCTGGTGGCGGTGGTCTGCGACAACGTCATCATCCACCACTCCAAGATCGTGCAGCGGTGGCTGGCCACCCATCCCCGGATCCAAGTCCTGCACGGGGCGCGCTACAGCCCCCACGACAACCCGGTCGAGCGCATCTGGGGCACGCTCAAGGCGTGGCTGGCCAACAACCCCCACCCTGACCATCCAGGGCCGCGTCCGCCAAGTGGACGCCTTCTTTCGCCAGCGCACCCCCGCGCAGCTGCTGGCGCCCGCCGCGCCGCACAGCTCCCCCTGGCTGCCCGAGGATTACGTGCAGAACTTCAGGGAGGCCGCTCATATAGATCGTTGATGCGGATTTTTGTGCTGGTCAGGGGTGTGTTAGTGGTCGTAGGCGAGCAGGGAGCGCTTGGTTGGGGCGCCGATCTGCCAGTTGTGCCAGATCGCGGTGTTGAGGGCCAGCAGGCGCTGCACGACGCGGGCCCACAGGCCGGCGGGCACGCGGCCGCCGTGGTCTTCCAGGCCGAGCTGGTGCTTCAGCGTCCAGATGATCGCCTCCACGCGCTGGCGCAGCCAGTTGGGGAAGATCCCAGGATCGTGCTCGTCGCTGGCCGAACCCGGTGACCGTCCCCTCGGCGGTCCACACCAGCAGGAGCTTGACCCCCCGGTAGTAGCGGCTGTGGGCGGGCTCGTAGCCGTAGCCGGCGGAGCCGAACAGGTCCGAGCGTTTGGCGGTGATGGTGGACTGGCCGCAGCCCACCGGCGTGCCGTCCAGCAGCCGCAGCCGCTCCGCCGACCCGGGGGTCTTGTCGGCCAGCCTCCGCAGCGCGGCCTCCAGCAGCGGCGCCAGGTCCTTGAGCCGCTGGTTGTACTCGCTTTGGCCAAGCAGGCGGGGAAACAGGTGCCCGACCCGGGTGGGGGCGGCCCGCAGCCAGTGGCGTTCGTCGTGGTAGCGCAGCAGCACCTGGGCGACGGCCAGGCAGACCAGCTCGGCATCGGTCACCTGCGGCGGTCGACCCGGGCCGCGGCGGCGTTTGCCAAGTGTGGGGATGACCCGGTCGGTGAGTTCCACGTACAGTGCGATCAGAAGGGTGTCCAGGGCGGCGATCACGAAGACCTCCACGGTCCGACGTGTGTGAACACGCCGATCTTGGACACCCTTCACCTGTCAGTCACCGATCAAGGACGGCGTGTGGGCCAGCGGAGGTGCACTCACGGACGTCTCGCTGCTGTACGTGCCGTTCATGGCTGGTGATGCCGCGCATCCGGTGGCAGCGGCCCCGGGTCGGTATGCGCGGGCGGGTGCCCACAGCCTGCTGGCTGGCAAGGGGGTCACGGCCACCCACCAGCGCGTCCAGGCGCCATCCGGAGTCGGCGCCGGCGTTGCTGCCGCGTCGCTGGCGGTCAACCACGGCGTGCGCGTGGCGGTGCGGTCGGCGATCAGCACGGCGCGGCTGCCGATCGTGCTGGCCGGATCGTGCGATGCGGCGATCGGGGTCGTGGCCGGCCTGGGCGGTGGGCGCTGCGGCATCGTCTGGATCGACGCGCACGCCGACTTCAACACGCCGGCCTCGTCGGCCAGCGGCTTTTTTCCCGGCATGTCGCTGGCCGTTGTCACCGGCCACTGCTACCGGGAGCTCTGGGCATCGCTGGGTGGCCGCCCGCCAGTCCCGGAACAGCTGGTCGTGCTGGCTGGTGTGCGCAGCCTCTCCCCGCCAGCGGAGGCCCGCCGGCTGCGAAACTCCGCCATCCACGCCATCCCATGGAAGCAGGGCAGGCCACAGGGCGACATCGCCGCCGAGCTGGAGCAGCTGGCTGGCCAGGTCGACGAGGTCTACCTGCACATCGACAACGACGCGTTCGACCCACACACCGCGCCCGGCATCGTGGACGAGCCGGTAGCTGGCGGGCTGTCACTTCCCCAAATGGAAGACATCATCCACGCCGTGACGACACGGCTGCCGATCGCGGCCGCCACCATCGCGACCTACACTCCCGCCCGCGACCAGCAGGATCGGACCTTGCTCGCCGTAAGCCTGATGGGATCGCCTATGTTGAGCTTCAAGACCGACCGTTCAGGTGTCAGCTTGATCTGTCTGTCGCCGCGCATGATGCCATTGTTGTTCATCAAGGAGTCACAGATGATCCTGACCTCGTTGAGTGGATTCCCGTCCTTGCCTTCATAGTCGGCCCCTGGAAGTCTGTGAACGAAGTAACGGTCCAGGACGAGGGTCATGTTGTTGAAGAACAGCGCCTCGAAGGATTCAACGGCAGCGTCGAACCTCTCGTCCGTTGTCGCGCCGGCAACGGCCTTGACGAGTTGCTTGTACGCTGCAAGCTGTTGCTCCACCGCCGCTTTGCCCTGATCGATTTCCTCTTGTGTGTACTTCTTACGGCCGAGCATGGTGGCTCCTTTCATCGTTAGGGTCCCTGGGCGACAAGGTTGATTGCGGGCGATGCTCTGCGTCGGCGGGCGGCACGGTGTAGCTCCACCCCCATGCTAAATTTGGGATGCTGCGCGAACCCCGGCGGTCACGGCAGGAGATACGCCTCGATCGAGTACTCACGACCCTGCGCCAGATAGGGGTGATCCTTCACCAGGCCGAGCGCCTCGTCCATGTCTTCTGCTTGAATGATGCTATAGCCATTCAGATGGGTTGCCGAGCGACTGGTCGACCCATCACCATGCAGCGCAAGCCCATTCGACATCGGCGATCCCTTGTCAACCAATTTGTCTCCGAGCTTGTCGAACCACGCCGGCCAGCCCTCGTGTAATGCATCCGGCGGTGTTGGCGGCCCCACATACAGCACCATGAATCTCGTCATGTCAGTCCCCTCCTCAGCAGCCGAGGTCGCGGTGCCTTTGACCGCGACCTCGGCGACTCGTGCCGGGTGTCGTCTGAGCGCCTCTCAGGAGGCGGACGCGACCTTCCAGAGGTAGCCGTCGGGGTCGCTGAAGTACCCGAAGTAGCCCCACGGCGAGGCTGCTTGCTGCTTCACGACGCCGCCACCGGCCGCCACGGCGTTGCCCATCACCTCGTCCACCGCTTGGCTCGAGGGGACGATGAAGTGGAACGAGACACCCCGGAAGCCGGATCCTTCGGAGGAGACGCCGGCGTCTCGCGCCGCTGCCTCCCGCTGGTACAGCGCCAGCGACGATGATCCCTCGCCCAGGTTGAACGACACGAAGGTGGGATGGTCCTGGTCGATGGCGCAGCCCAGGCCTTCCCCGTAGAACCGCTTGGAGCGGGCCAGGTCCTCGACGCCGAGCATGATGGCGGTCACCTGCACGGGCATGGCTGTCTCCCTTCTACCCACCAGCGTGGGCAACGAGCGCTCATCAGGGGTGGACCGATTTCAGGGGATCACGTCACGGTGGCTGCCCCGAGCATCAACATCATGTGCGGGTTCGTCCCGCAAGGTCCCCCTGCACGCCGAGGCCCGCACCGTCCTGGCCGCCTGGCTCGGTGATCGCGCGCGGCTGCTGGAGGAGCTCGCCGCGCGCGGCCGCCCCGCCGCCCCAGCCGAGCAGGCGGCGCTGTGGCTGTCGCGCCGTGGCAGGAGGCTGACCACCCGCGCGATTGAGCTGGTCGTCCGGACGCTCGGCGCCGAGGCGGGCCTGGAGGAGGAGCTGTCGGCGCACGTGCTGCGCCACACCTGCTTCACCAACCTGCGCCGCGCCGGGGTCGACCTGGTCAGGATCGCCGCTTGGCCGGGCACGCCCGCCTGGACACCACGCGGCGCTACACCTTGCCGTCCGAGGCCGACCGGCAGGCCGCGATCGACAGCATCCGGATCGAGGACTGACAACGGCTACTGACCCACGGCGCCCTTGTGGGTGATGCCGGCGGAATCAGCCGGAGGGACCGCTGCTACAGCGTGCTCATCGTGGTGGCTGGTCGGAAGCCAGTGGGGCGGCACGCAGGCTGAGCCGGCTTGCCATGTCGAGGCGGACCTCGCCGTAGGGCGCCACGTGCGACCAGAACAGCGGGGTGAGGCCGCGACGGTCCTCGACGCTGAGTACGTGCTCCCAGGCAGGATCGGCCAGCACGTCTTGGAGCATCAGGGTGTTGACGTAGACCAGGGCGGCCTGCAGGACCCGCAGGCAGGCGACGGTGAGCTCGCGCTCGTCGCGGCGGTTGGTGGCCAGCTCCCCGCCCTTGCCGTACAGGATGATCGACTGGCCGGGGTTGTGGGACTCCAGCACGTTGAGGCCCTCACCGACCTCCCGTTGCAGGTCCCGGTCGCGGAGGTAGCGGGCGACGAAGATGGTCTTCTGCGCGCGGCCGACCTCCAGCATCGCCTGGTAGGTCGGGTGGGTCGCCGCCCGGGTGAAGCGCCGCAGGATCGCCTCGGTGGCGGCGGTCCCGACCCGGATCGCGGTGGCGTAGCGGACCATCATGTCGTACTGCTCGCCGATCAGGCTCCACCGGATCGTCCGGGTCAGCGCCGGGCCGAGCTGCGGGTAGGCGTCGGGTTCGCCGGCGGCGGGCCGGTACAGCCGCACCT
>WNFZ01002192.1_pt1 | contig 28363 bp, 27 predicted proteins | sample 5400081 | NCBI WGS metagenome assembly WNFZ01 (sample SAMN13153365, study PRJNA577476) | soil metagenome | isolation source: 80 cm soil or saprolite under grassland replicate 1 | place: USA:California | collected 2016-06-15 | reverse complement strand
AGTCAGTCGCGAGATGTCCGCAGTGGCATCAAATCCGGCACACCGGCAGCAGACAATCTCTGCTGGTCATCTCTGAGCCGCCACCGCTTTATACCCTTCCGACCACGGTGTCATAGAGCCCATAATGTGTGAGCCCTTCGTGACTCTCGATGCCCGTGTACCGTAGCGACGCATCCTCGTAGCGGCGGAATGCGAACACCGCCTGGTTCATCTGCTCGGTGTTGAAGACCTTAAGATTCACCAGCAGATGGAAGTCCTTCACCGTCAGACCGGTGACGGCCTGAAACAACTCCGGCTCCAGCTTAGTGATCACGTCTTGCAATGTGTTCTCGCGAAAATCGGTGAGGTACATGAACGCAGGGATGCGCGTAGCGAACTTTATCAGTTTTTCTTGCACGCGCTTGCGCTTGGACTTGTATTCCCGCTCCTCTTCGGTGAGCTGCTTCGTCTGTTTGTCAGTCAGTTCCTTTTCTTTGGCTTTGTTCTTGAGCTCCTTGACCTTCTCGCTCTTGTTGATGATGGTCTCGATGATGTTGTCGCCCAGCGAACGCCAGCCCTCGATCCGTTCTACAGCGGCCATTGCCTCCGGGCTATCAAGGACTCGGCGCAGCGTATCGTTGTCCACGTTCACCAAGAGGGCGCTCTCCCACTTGCGGGCCAGCAGAGTAGCTGAGGTGCCCGCCATCGCGATGTCCAGGATGCCGCCCGCATCGATCTGAGTCATATTCGCGCCGTCGTAGGCCAGCACCGGCAGGAACGACACGAGATCCCTGACCGCATTCTCTGGATTCGATTCGTTGGGCGAGAGTCCTATGCCGTATTCGGAGAGCTGACGGAGCGCCCGCGTGGGGGCAAAGTCAAACACGAAGCACACGGGTTTGAGGATTTCTTCCTCGTTCGGCTTGTCACCGTTCGGGTTCTTGATAGACCACGGGGACTGCACGCGGAAGGCAGCTTGAAAGTAAGTCTCAGGGCTTTTCAGATTTCGCAGCATCAGGATCGAAGACCACTGCGGCACGGTTATGCCAGTGGTGAGTTTGCCGCATGACAACGTGATTGTCTTGGTGTCGAATCCGCTCCCGATTGCCTCGCGCACGGGCGGCAGTGCATTCAGGCCAATACCGGCAGACGCACCAGCCGCTACAACAACCTCGTACTCGTGCCAGAAGATGTTGTGCTTCTCGGCCAGCAGGTTCGCCATCGCCCGACATGCCGCCACATTTGGCAGAAACCAGAACGAGTGTTGCAGGTACGGGAGCAGCCGCACATCCGAATAAGGGAACGGTGGCGGCGAGCCCGTTTTGAGGCCTTCGACCTCCTTCGGCATGTGTTGTCCGCGGATGATGTCAAGCCACTTTTGTACGTCACTCTTGTGTTTGAACTGCGCGCCTTTTGCCGTGCCCGCAGCCGCAAAGAACTCGTTGAGGTCGAACTCGTCGAACTCCCCGGCACTCGCGACCGTCAGCAGTTCGTGCGGCATCTGGTAGGTAAGCAGACGCATCTGCGGCAGAGCACCGTAAGGGTTCCACTTGCCAGGGGTCTTGACGGCGAAATCTTCCTTGGCGCGCTGTTCGTCGGTATAGGTCCAGTTGAAGATTTGTTCTTCGATAAACTCACCTGTGGCCAGGGCCTTGAATGGTGTGCCGGACAGGTAGAGATAGGCCTTGGTCGTGATCGGGAGGAACTCGACTTCCTTTTCCGAAAGCACTGCGAGGTCTTCGTTCACATCTTCGAGGTCGGCGACGTATTTGAGCTCCTTTTTCGCGACCGCTTCTTCCTCGCCCTCAAACAGTTCCTTCGCAGTGTCCCGCCACGCGCCGAAGTGGTACTCGTCAAATACCACGAGATCCCAATTCACCGTGTGCAGCCATTCATTCTTCGGCTTGATGTATCCCGTCTTGTCGCGCCCGAGGAGGTCTTGAAAAGAGCCGAAATAGACGACCGGCTTCCGTGGATTGGTTTCCGTAGGATCAAGGTCGGAATTGCGCGAGAGGTACTGCCAGCCGTCGAAATCCACATGACTTTCAAGGTCTGTTTGCCACGCATCTTCCACCGCGGGCTTAAACGTGACCACGAGAACCCGCTTCGCGCCGAGCTTTCGGGCGAGCTGATAGGTGGTGAAGGTCTTGCCGAAGCGCATCTTCGCGTTCCAAAGAAAATGCGGGACGGCGTGCATGTCTTCCTCCCAGCGCGAATGGAAGTAGGCGTGCGTCACCTTCACCGCTTCGGCCTGTTCGCGACGCATCTGAAATTGTTCGCTATGCGTGCCGGTGAAGCTCTGCCCTGTGCGTATTTCGGCGAGCACGGTCTTTAGGTCCTGGAGGGAGCAGCGTACCCATTCCAGTTCGGGGTTCGAGAATTTCTTCCTAACGAGTGCCGCGCGCACCTCGTGGTCACTGAAGATCGTGCCATCTTCACGCTCGGCAGATTCATCCAGTTCAATCTTGTAATTCTTGATGGCGGCGGTCTTGAGTTGTTCCGCGATGCGTTGTTTCACATCGCGTGTCGTTTGCCCAACCTTTAGGAGACCCGCGTGCGCCTTGTCGTTGATCGAATAGGCATAGATGCGCGGCCGAGCCTCCGGCTTCGGCGCAAGGATCTCCTCTATGTCCCTACTCACCCTTCGATCTCCTCCGCAGCGATCTCATCGAACAACTCGCTATCGTGCTCGGCGACCTGAGACTCGATGAACGCGATCTCCGCGACAGTCAATCCGTATCGCTTGTAGAGCATGGCGTCTGTCCATTGTTTATTTAGTGGCAGATCTGGAATGAAGCCATAGACATTCTTCGGCGCGTCTTGGGTGGACTTGCGGAGAGAAACAAGGAAGCGAGCGAAACGTGTACGCAGGTAGTCCCCGTAATGCTTCGCCTCAACTTCGTTGTCGAAGAGGCCGGCGACGACGTAACTCTCGGTGCAAGCAGTTCCTGGCTCGGCGATGATCGGCTTGCTAAGGAACTTGGTCTCGATTGCCGCGCTGGTGCCCTGTACTCGGGTCATCAAGACCTTCCACTTGTCGATCCATACTGCGTTCGTAGGTATTGCAGAGCGCTCAACCCAACTAATCTTCTGTGATCCGAAGAGCTTCACGGGATTTTTCAGGCGTTTGGGTCGCGCCACTGACGAGAAGTGCAATGACGACATAGGCCTTGTTTGCGGCGAGCCAATCCTTCACACCAAAGCGATTTGCAAGAAGCAGCAACGCTGCGCTCGCGACAAAGATGCCGACGAACGTTCGCCACGAATACTTCGCGAGACCTTCGATCAGAGTTTCGAGTGCACCTGGCACGAGAGCAATGGTAGCTGAAAATCGGTGTGATGGAGCACGTCTCTGTTCGACAGGATGGATCGTGGAGATCAAGCCGTGGCTGCTCGCCCTCGCGTGACGCCAGCAGCGGGCCAGTGCCAACTCCTGAGTGTCGGCAAACCGGAAACTAATCCTGAGAAGCAGGCGTCACCGATACACGCCCTCAATCCTTCGCATGATCCGCTCCGCCCATTGGACCGCACTAGCAATTAACGATTCTGTCCTGGGGCTCGGGCGAGATTCGTGCAGGTCTTCAGGGTTTTTTAGGTGCCGCGCCACTAAGATACCGGCCACGATAGCCAAAACGCGCTTTCGGCCTTCATCCATGTGGATCATGCTAGCATATTCGCTTTTTGTTCGCTACAAAACAAAAATACCTGCAATGGGTCGGTTACCCGGTTAGCCCGTCATGCAGGACACTCAATCGCCAAGACTGTTCTCGGCGGATATGTCGCTTGGGGTCCAACTCGTAGGACTTACGATTAATGCCCGGACTCCGCACAAACGTTCCGGGCGGGATGGGTTGTGGGGCGTAGAATTCGGCAGTCATGAAACTCCGAATTTTGTTCGTCTTCAGTCTCCTTTTCTCCTGCTCATGCTTGGCGGAGGACGCCAAGGAAGTGGACGGCAATCGATTGCTCGAATACTGCACATCAGCTGTTCAGTTCATGGACGACGGATCCTTCAGCAGCGGCACGCAGTCGTCGCAATCGACCTGGTGCATCGGCTACGTCACTGGCGTGATAGATACGCTGGATCTAATGCACAAGCTGTCAGATAAGAAGGAGGGCCAGAAGAAGTATCCGTGTTTGGCGGGGATCACTTCGAGACAGGCCGTTCGTGTGATCGTGAAATATCTGAGGGAAAACCCAGAGAAGTTACAGGAACGAGCCGTCACCCTCTCGCTAGCTGCTTTTGAGCGAGCTTTCCCGTGCAAGTGATCCGCCGGAAGCCCTCGTGTTCACTGGTTCTCTAACCAATAATCCAGCTGTGATTGCATTGCCGGGGAGTTGCAGAGGAAATGGCTAAGCAACGCGCTTGCAAGCCTTCGCCTAAAAATGTGGCTCGTCTGAACTCTCCCTCTTCCTTCGCCTATCTTGAAGGAGCTGTGTGGCATCTTTGAGTACCTCCGCCTCAAACCGAGCTTCAGATGATCCCGGCCTCTCGTAGTTCAGTTTGGCGACAGTGTTCTGCAACTTCGCAATAAGTGTTTCGAGTTCCTGTTCATTCATATCGTGCATGCTCTTGCCGTTCATGCGGCCATTATCCCCGTGATTGCTTCGCCGATCAATCAGGCAGTGCCGAGAGTACGTACCTGCGGCTTGGGTTCCAGACCAATGGTCGGGGAACCGGAAAACTGACCCTTCACCAAACAACCTCGAACCCAGCGCGTCTCTCAGAAAATTAACAACTCCATTCATTGAGGTTTTTTCCCCTGCCGGCCTCTTTCCTTATAGTGAGGGCGATTTCGACCCTCACCGACGCAAGTTTCGCCAACTTTCTCGCCACACTCTTACACGAATTCCACGTCTTTTGCACGATTCGTACGGCAGAGACTCACGAGCGGCGAACTGAAAGAAGCGGCAGCCGCGCCTAAATGGAGGTCATTTTCAATGCAGAATTCTTCAAATCCCAATTCAGCAGATCCACGCAAACCCCCAAAGCGATTCCTCAAAAAAGGTCTGCTGACATTCGCAACTTGCATGGCGCTGGCCGACGAGGTGTTTGCCCAGTCCACCAATTCGCCCTGGACGCAGGCTGTACAAGCGTTGCAAACGGCCTTCACGGGCCCGATTGCCACCGGGCTTGCGTTGGTTGCGATTGTCGTGGGCGGACTGATGTTCGCCTTCGGCGAAGGTGCGGCCAAGCGAACCTTGTCCGGCGTGATCTTCGGCGTGGGCATGGCCGTAGGGGCCGTGAACTTCATGTCCTGGCTATTCCCATAGTCCCGAAGCAATTGTTCGCACCCAAAGGTCTCGAAACATGGAACGCAGACTCAATCCCGTCTTTCGCCCGTTGAACGCTCCGCTCACGCTGATGGGAGCGGAGCGGAAGCTCTTCTTCTTCGCTCTGACGATGGGTGCTGCGGTTTTCAACCTTCTTCACACCTTTTTCGGGGGCATCCTGATCTTCTCGCTGCTGTACTGGTTCGCGCGCTGGGCCACCCAGACCGACCCGCAGATCCTCCGGCTTCTGCTCAATTCTTCAAAGGCCCGGACTCAGTACGATCCCATGAAGTTTGCCCCAGTGCCGGTTCGGAGCGTGCGTCATGTTTAAGCTGGCACAAGCTCTGAAAGGCCACCGCGAAGCCGGTTCGCTCAACGAGCAGATCAATCTCTTCGGATTCGTGGACGACCAAACATTTCTGACTAAGAGCGGCGATGTAGGAGTCGTGCTCGCGGTGAAGGGAGTGGATTACGAATGCCTGGCGTCGAACGAAATCGACGCCTGCACCAAGCGGCTGGAATCGGCGTTTAAGGTACTCGACGACAAATGCCGCATCTATCAATACCTTTTCAAAGGCAGCAATCCTCTCATCCCACATCGATCGCATGACAATCCGGTCGTAAATGCAGCCATCGAGAACCGGATCGCACATCTGCAAAGCAAGGCTGACAGCCTGTACACCCTGACCATCTATTTCGTAGTGCTGCTCGAAAGCCCTCGCGCAAAAAAGGATCTTGCTCGTCTCCTGAGCAAAGCCAACTCGGATACAGGACACAGCTGGAGAGAGCTGCGGGGACTTCTTTCAATTGACCAGCAAGTGGTGCTGGGCGCAAACGAAATCCAGAGGGCTCAGGCGGTTCTCACCCAAAAGATTGCGAGCTTCACCCAGCAGGTCAACGACTTCCTCCCCGTCGAGCAGCTCAACAAGTACCAGGCATTCCGGTTCTTGAAACAACTCCTGAACTTCTCGCCGGTCAAGATCGAATCCACCCGACTGAAGCATGACACGTTTCTTGACTACTACCTCTCGGAGTCCCACGTCGAATGCCATCGCGGATTTCTTCGCGTGGATGACTACTACGTCCGGGTGCTAACGCTCAAAGAACCGTCCGCCCAGAGCTTCCCGCTGATTTTCCAGAAGCTCTTGGAAGTCCGGGCTAATTTCTTTATCGTTACGGAATGGGAGAAGGAGGAGCCGGGCAAGACCCGCAGCCGGATTCATTCGCGCAGACGGCACTTTCACAACACCAAGCGCTCTTTCGTCAGCTACCTAAACACGTCTGATTCGCCGGCGTCAGCCCAGGACAACCTGGTTGACGATTCCAAAGAAGCGCAAATCCAGAGCCTCGGGGAAGCGTTGAAGGACCTGGAGGTCAAGGGCAACTACTTCGGAGAGTTCTCATTGACCGTAGTGGTTTACGACTGCGATCTGGGAAAAGTTCAGGCAGCGTGCGCCGAGTTTTACAAGGTGTTCAGCGTCCACGACGCCCAGCTCTACGAAGAACGCTATAACCTGCTCAATGCCTATCTCGCAACCGTGCCGGGCAATTCGGCACTAAATCTCCGTCGCCTGTACATCACGAACGCCAACTACGCGGACTATTCATTTCTGTTCACGTTGCATACTGGCGACCCGGAGAACCAGCACCTTAAGAAGGAATATCTCGCGGTCCTCGAAACCAGCCATCAGACGCCCTATTTCCTGAATCTTCACTACCGGGATGTAGCGCACACCGTTATTCTCGGCCGCACTGGATCGGGAAAATCCTTCCTGCTGAACTTTCTGATCACAAACCTGCAGAAATACGAACCTTATACATTCATTTTCGACTTGGGAGGAAGTTTCGGCAGCCTCACGCACCTGTTTGCAGGCTCTTACCTGAAGGTTGGCATCGAATCCCGCGATTTCAAGATCAATCCGTTTGCCTTGCCACCGTCAAAACACAACCTGGATTTTCTGGCGCTCTTCGTTCGCGTGCTGGCCGAATCCCAGGGAGATACACTCAGCGCTACCCAAGAACGCGAACTGTACGAGCAAATTCAGAATCTCTACGAGCTCGACGACCCGGCCCTGCACACGCTGAGCACCCTGGGCAATACGCTTCGCCGCGATCTCGACAGCCGCCTCTACAAATGGAAACAAGGCGGGCAGTTTGGCTTTCTTTTTGACAATGCCGAGGACACGGTCAGTTTCTCGCCGTTCCAGTGCTTCGATTTCCAAGGCATGCGGGAGTATCCGCAGGTGCTGGAGCCGCTGCTTTTCTACGTCCTTCATAGGGCCGATGCGATCATCCGCGACCCTAAGATTAGCCACGTCTTCAAGGCCTTCTTCATCGATGAAGCCTGGGTGTTCTTGAAAAACCCAAGCATCCGCGCCTACATCGTTGAAGCGCTTAAGACCTGGCGAAAGCACAATGCGGCACTCGTGCTTTCAACACAATCGCTGGACGAACTGCGCAAGTCCGACATCTTGGACGTGATTCTTGAGAGCTGCGTCACCAAGATATTTCTGGCCAACCCCGACATGGACCGGGAACTTTACCAGCAGCACTTCCACCTGAACGATCACGAGATGGAGCTGATCGCTGGGCTAATTCCCAAGCAGCAAATGCTGATCAAGACGCCAGATACATCGAAGGTCGCCAATCTGAACGTAGATGCCAAGAGCTATTGGCTGTACACCAATGACCCTTTCGACAACCGCAAGCGTGACGAAGCCTTCGCCGCCTATGGTTTCGACAAAGGACTCGAAGTTCTCGCGGGTACTCACCCGGCACCGGCTGGTGCCAAGAAAGATTTCACCGGAGGATCGTTATGAAGCAGATTGTTTGCCGACTTGTATCTCTCTTCGTTCTGGTATTTCCCCTTGTGCTCGTTCATGCCGAAAACGGCGCTCGCGTCGTGAAGTATTCGCAGAACGACATCATTCCCATTCAGGCCAAGGTGCGCTTTTCCACCCTCATCGTCTTGCCGGCGGATGAGGAGATCCTTGACTTCACCACCGGCGATAAAGACTTCTGGATTATCAACGGCACCCACAACCTTTGCTACCTACATCCCGCACAATCCGGCATCCGCAGCAATCTCAACCTGGTCACCGCCAGCGGGCATGTCTATTCCTTCCTGCTGAACGAGATCAGTAAGGAGCCGGACAGCGAACCGGACTTGAAAGTGTTCGTCATGCCGAATGACGAATCGAGCGTTGCAGGAAGCGCAGCCCCAGCCCGATACGTCCGCGCCAGCGAACTCGAAGCTTACAAGAGCGAGGTTACCGAACTGCGGGACCAGCTTTCTCAGGAGCTGCGGAAGGCGCAGGAGCAAACCTCCAGCCAAGTTGATCGGTTCAAGCAGGACTATCCCGCGAAACTCCAATTCGACTACACCCTCGGCAAGAAAGGCCGCCAGACGCCGTTCTTGGTTTCAGCGATCTACCACGATGACAACTTCACCTATATCAAATCCGCTGCCAGCGAACGGCCCACGATTTACGAGATGAAGGATGGCAAGCCAAACCTCATCAATTTTGACCAGGAAAACGGGGTGTACATCATTCCCAAAATCGTCGACAACGGCTATTTGGTTGTGGGAAAGAAACGAGCAACCTTCAAGCGCAGCTCGACCGGCAACAACTCGACTAGCAGCAACCTAACAGGTGAATGAGTGAGGTCCTTATGGAACAGGCAATCACAGATAAAGCTCCGAAACCCGCAGGACTGATCCCCAAGAATCTCCAGGCATTCCTCTTGGTAGGACTGGCCCTACTGATGGTCCTGATTATGGCCATTACTGGCCACAAACGCCCGGTGAGCCCAGTTGCGCAAACAACATCGCCTTTGCCGAGCATCTTGCCGCTCAACACGGACAAGATCACAGATTTTCAAAAAAGCATTGAACAGAAACAACTTGAATCCGCACCGCAGGCTGAGGAAGCCTTGCTTCAAAAGCAGAAGCAATTGGCGGCGCAGGGGATGGGATCGGCCCAGCCATTTCCACCCAACCCTTATGGAAGCCCGGTCACCTCTGCGAATCCCAACGGCGCGTACCCGCCCGGTGCTTACGCCGCCGCGATTCCCCAGCCTGCGGAAGAGCAGCCTTTGGCTGACCCAATCAAAGACGAACAGAAAAAGCGCGCATATCTGTCACTCTTCTCCGACAATGTTGCGCTTACCTATAGAAAGGAGCTGCGTGGCCAAGACCCAACACGCAATTCGTCTGCTCCGTTAACCACCGCAGGGCCAGCCGCTCTTGCGGTCAACCAAGACCAACTCCTTGCTCAGGCAGGCGCGGAGATGGCCCGTCAGGGGCAAATCCTAGAACAGGCGCGAAAAGCTGGACTGGTTCCACCAAGCGGGGCGGGCGGCACTGTGCCTACGATTGTTTCTTCCAAGAAACCAAGCGATTCTAATCCAGCAGAAACGCCCACCCGTGGAACAGGAACAGTTGCTGACCCCGATCCCTCCGGCTCGATACCGCACCAATCTGCTGACGGCAAACGCTATGTGCTCTTCGAAGGTACGGTGCTGGAGGCACTCTTAATCAACCGGCTCGACGGGAGCTTTCCAGGCCCAGTTAGCTGTCTGCTATCCACGAACGTCTATTCGCACGACCGCCAACACGTGCTGATTCCCGCGGGAAGCAAACTGCTTGGTGAGGCCAACAAGGTCGACACCTTCGGCCAGGTGCGGCTAGCGGTCACTTTCCACCGCCTCATCATGCCCGATGGATTCTCCGTAGACCTCGATCAGTTCAAAGGACTCGACCAGGCAGGAGCAACGGCCCTCAAAGACAAGGTCGACAACCACTACGCGAAAATCTTTGGCGCTTCGCTCGCTATAGGCGTTTTGGGCGGTGTCGCCCAGCTGGGAACTGGAAGCGCTCTAAATGCTGATGGCGCCGATCGCATCCGGGAAGGCTTCGGTGTCGGCATGGCCACTGCCGGAGCGCAAATCCTGGATCGTTTTCTGAACATTCTGCCCACAGTCACCATTCGGGAGGGCACACGGATCAAGATTTATCTGTCGAACGATCTGCTCCTTCCCGACTCCAACAATCACACTCTGCCCTCAGACATTTGAAGGGAAATAGCCAGTTTTAAAAGAGAAAAGGAGATTTAGTCATGAAGAAACTTTTCGCCGTTAGCCTGATCCTCTTGCTGATAGTCACCGCGCCCGGAGCGGCAAACGCGCAGTTCGGATTCAGCGTTGTCTACGATCCCACAAACTACGCCAATGCTCTGCTCCGCTATTCCCAGTTGATCGCCCAGCTCAATCAACTGCGGGCGACCTACACCCAGGTCCTCAACCAGTACAACCTCGCCATGCAGATGTCCAAGAACATTCCAAACATGGCCTCGCGCTACGCAGCCAGTTGGGCTCCTTGGCGCTACGCCAGCACACAAGACATCTATGGCAACGCAACACCATGGGTCAACGGCGCGAACTCTGGCGCAGTCCCAGCCGTGCTTGGCGGGTATCGCCGGGCGACCAGCACGCTCCAACCCTACAGCCCGACGCTTCTTTCCTCCATGCCGGCAAGTGAGCTGCAGCGCATTGAATCCGACAGTGCCACAATCGAGCTCGCTGACGGCGCGGCGCAGACTGCGCTTGAGACTATCGGTGCGATTCGCGCCAACGCAATTTCCGCAACCAACACCATTAGCAATATCCAGTCCGACTCCCTTTCCGGCAATCCAAACCTCAACACCGAAGTTTCGGTCCTGAATAAGGTCAATGCCACCAATGTTCTCGCCCTGCAGAATGCGCAGGACACCAACAAGCTATTAGTGGCCATCTTGGAGCAGCAGACGGTTCTCTTTAAACAAGCTCGCGATTCTGCCACCAATATCACAAACGCCGATATCAGTCGCCGCACGAACAGCGTTGGCCTGGGCCAACAGCTTACGAGCGGCATTGGACAGTCCCTCAACACCTATCAATTGCCGTAACGCGCGATGTGAGGGGAAGGAGCGTCCGTATGGGACAGCTGAACACGATCACTACCTTTATCACACAGCTGCTGACCCGGCACGTTGGCCAGTTCGCCTACCTTGGCCAGACGATGTTCCTTTCCCTCGCCACCATCATGATTGTTTGGTTTGGCGTGAAGTCAGCGCTCAGCTCCGGCCGTGGGTTCCAGTTCGGAAACTTCGCCGGGCTGATCATGATGATCGCCTTCGGCTTCGCCATGACACAGTATTACGCCACACCGATTCCCGGCATCGGGCGCAGTTTCTATCACGTCATCATCGACCAGACCGAGTACCTCAGCAATCTGATCGCCGGAACCCAGCTGCAGAACGCCTCAAACGCAATCGGCCAGTACCAGAGTCAGATCCAATCTCCAGGACTCACCGACATCTCCGGCAACATCGCCTACATCGCTGATCAGGTAATCATGGCGCTCTGGGAGGCCGTAGCCATCATCATCACCGCCTACGGCTTTGTTGCTCAGGCCATCTGCGTTCTCGTGGGCCCCATTTTCATTCCGTTCTTCATCGTTCCCAAACTCGAATGGCTCTTCTGGGGATGGCTGAAATGCTTCATGCAATACGCCTTCTATCAGGTCATTGCCGCCGCAACGATGTTCGTCATGGGGAATCTTGTGATTTACGTGCTGACCCAGCCGCCATTTCTCCCGGTCCCTGATCCATTGACTCTTCTGACGCTGCTGATCGTTGTTTTCCTTGGCGGAATCTATGCGTTGCTGAAAGTTCCGGCTCTAACCAGCCACATCTTCAGCGGCATGTCCGGCCTCAATTCAGGAGCCATCGTGGAGTACTTCCTGCAATGAAAGACACTGAATTCAACGAAGCTAAGCAGCTCTACCTGGAGAAGTACGGTGATGCGATTGTCACCAATAACTATTTGAAGATCGCGGTCGCGCTGCTCTGCCTTGCCGCTCTTGGGTTGGTTTTCCTGAACCTCAGGACCATCCGGACCTTTCAGAATTTCCGTCCGTTAGTCATCCGCATTGACGAGATCGGACGCGCCCAAGCGGTCGATTACAAGAGCCTCGAATACCATCCGGGAGACCGGGAGGCAAAGTATTTCTTGTCGGAATTCTGCCGCCTCTACTACCGCCGTAACCGGTACACCGTTCACGACGATTTCACCAAGGCCCTGTATTTCCTCGATGGCAAGGTCGCCAACGACATCATGGAGCAGTACAGGAAAGACGACACAATCAACGTCTTTCTGACCAATCCCTCATCTCCAGAAGTGGATATCGAAATTGAGAAGGTCGCCCTTGAACCCATGCAGGCCGCGCCCTACCGGGCCTCGGTGGATTTCTATCGAATCGAATATGCCCCAGCCGATCATTCCGTACTGAAAAAGACGCTGTACACGGCGAACTTCATTTTCCAGTTCAAAGACGACGTGCCAAACGAGCTGATTCCGATCAATCCGCTCGGGTTGACCATCACTTATTTCCGCCAGGACCAGGCGTTCACCAATGAGGTGCAGCGATGATTGCTAATTCCCTATTTGCGGCAACCGGCCTCACCTTGGCCCTGATTTTCTTTCTCGGAAATGAGTTGCGTTTCCTGATTCCCTATCGTTCCCTACTCCTTCATCACTACGAAACCGCGATCTTGCTCTCCGTCACTGTGCTGTTTGTGAACCTCACAGGAGCGTTTTTCGCTTTGGCGCGCCGTTTCTTCCTGAAAGACACAGGCCGCAAACTGGCGCACTTTGACCGCGAATTGAACGCTGGCCGCACGCCCATGCCGCCCCATCTGCATCGCGGGGAGCTGAGCTGATGGGCCGCGATTTCAGCCCCGACGACGAGCGCGAGCCCCTCTATCCACGGACTGAGAACGCCGCTCTCGGCAGAGGCGGTTCCGAGCAAGCCGATCCCACGCACACCCGCGACGCACGGTCTCAACGGTCTGCGTCATCGAATTTCCGTAAGCCAAGAAGTCGGGACGAAGCCCCAGAGCGGAGCTACGAAGTAAATGAGTCACAGGCAAAAACGATGGCTGATATTGGCACCTTTCGGACCATCGCGCTCCGCGACCTGACCCGTGTCCGCTACGCCGGAAACGAAAAACAGGCGCTTGAAGAAGTCAACGACCTACTCCGCCAGAAGCTCCTCCGGCGCTCCGTCAGCCAACCGGATCGGGCCGTCTACCTGACTCTGACCCCCGAAGGGCACCAATTTCTTCTTACCAGGAATGGGCAAGGTGCGCACAACGATCAGGTCTTCTACCACGGATTTGTGAAGACGCGCGAAACGGAACATGATGCGGCCATCTACCAGCTCTTCCAAAAAGAAGCCGGGAACATTATCAGTTCGGGCGCCAAAGTCACCCGAGTAATTCTCGACTTCGAGCTTAAGAAGTCGATCAATCGGAAACTCGCCGGGCTCTCATCTCTGCCGCAAGAAGAACAAGCGGAACGCAAAGCCGAACTGGCATTTGAGCATGGCCTGACCGTCGTCAATGGCAAAATTCAGATCCCGGACTTGCGCCTCGAATACGAAGACCAGGACCACAATCCGGCCAAAGTTGACCTCGAACTAGCAACCGGCCACTACCGCCGCGGAAGCCTGGCTGCCAAAAGCAGTGCCGGATTCAAGATTTACGCCTCCGCAAGTGATGCAGCCAGGTTGCGCCCAGCAATGGCCGACCCGGAAATCATGCAAGAGATTTTTTCGCTATGACTACCAAGCCGGAACACATTGCATACATTCGACGCCTCGGCTACAACGAAACGGAAGCCACTTTCTTGTACCTTGTCGCCACTCACTCAGGGTATTTCACGCGCAGCCAGTTTCTACGCTACACCCAACAGAGCAAGGGCTGCCTTGTCCATGGTTTTACTACTAAGACTCTGACCCAGGGGCACGCAACAGCCAAAGAATACGGATATCAGACTTTGGTTTTTCATCTCTTCTCGCGCCAGATTTACGGCGCGATCGACAAGGACAACCTGCGGAATCGCCGGCAGTTGTCGAAGGAACTCATCCGAACCAGGCTGCTAATTCTGGATTTCGTTTTGTGCGATCCCAACCGCCAGCACCTCGAAACCGAAGCCGACAAAGTCCAATACTTCAACCGCGAACTCGGAATTCCACTGACCCTGATTCCGTGCCGCACCTACAAAAGCCGGAAGTCAGGCTCCCAAACCGACCGTTATTTCGTGGACCGATTCCCGATCTTCTTGACCAACGAACCCCTCCCGACGCCGACGTTCGTCTACTGCGATTCAGATCTACCCGGCTTGTTTGGGTATCTCACGCACGTCCGCAATTACGAACAACTTCTACGGCGTCTTCATGGGTTCAACCTCGTTTACGCCTCTCCCGACGCTGCCAAGTTTCGCCGGGCGCAGGGCTTTTTCTCGCGGAACTTTGATTCCAACACCCCCGTGGATACCGCCCAACTGGCCCGGTATTTCGACATCCGGCAACTCTGGGAAAGTCACAAAACCGAGTCCCTGACCCGTGCCGACCGCGACTTGTTGCGGGATGGAGACAAGCGATTCCAGGGTGTCTTGTTCGAGTCTCTGTATCAGAAATGGTCGGCCGGAACCGTGACCCAGCCGGATTTGCAACTCCAATTAGGCGGTTCGGAAGTCAGCCAAAAGCGAGGCTTCACCACTCATTTGTTGCCGGAAAACTACGACATCTTTCGGGGCGCAAATAGCGCCCCGATTAGACCGGCATCTGAAAACGAAGGGTCTAAGTCCCGGTCTAGTTCCGGGTCTATGAGCGCATGAGCCAAGGCTTTGAAAAGGAACGAAGTGCAATGGTCAAGAAATCAAAATCCGACGCGGCAAAAAACATTCTGTGGCCGGGAGCGACCCCATTTTGGGCGTTAGTATCACGCCAAAATCCCTTCGGGTTTCGGGGGTCGCTCCCGGCCACAGTGAACTGGCTTCGCTGTCTCCAGTTCGGTTTTTGCCGCGTCTCTCACAAACGTGTACTTGCCAACATTCGTTGGCAACTCTTGCCAGAGCCTTCTGGCAAATTCTGCCAGAATTCGCTGGCAGTTCTTGCCATAAATCCAGCAACGGAGGAGACGAAGGAAAGGAGATGCCATGCCACTGCTTAAGCCTCCTGCACCAACCGTCGCGAAACGCAAATACTACATCCGAATCGAAGAGCCGCTCGCGGTGACGATGGAGCGTTATGCCGAGTTCATCGGGGCAAACTCCGCCGATCACGTCATCGCCCAAGCCTTGGAGTTCGTCTTCAAAAAAGATAGCGACTTCCGCCAGTGGCTGGAGAAGAACCCCATTCGCAGCCCCGAATCGAATCTGCGAAAGGCGAACATGACCCGGCGTGAGAAGACTGCAAGACTGCCTGAAACTGTCGGGCGGCAGGAGGCCTTGTGATTCAACGCGTTCTCGCTTCAAAAGGTCTGGTGGCCTATGTGCTGGCCTGCGCAACCGGACTGACTCTCTATTTCCGGTGGCCCTTTCCCGCCGATGACCTCGTGCTGCATCTGATCGCATTGCGGGCGCCCGCCATCTACCTGGGCTTCAAGTACACCTACACCCTGTTCCTGTTCACCACACCCTACATCGCATACTCGCTCGTCTTGTCCGGTCTCTACATCTTCGCCTATCGGCCATCGCGCAGGCTGAAGCCCAAGGAACTGCCGCCCTATCCCGACGCCGCTAACCGCACCGACCTCTTCTTGGTGCTGGGTGAGATCCACGACACAAGGAGACCCGCTCCTTCTGCGGAGCCCTATTGGCTTGCCATTCCCGAACGGGGCTTGTTCACCGGTATTGCCATCTTCGGCGCAATAGGCACCGGGAAGACCAGCGGCTGCATGTATCCATACGCCGAGCAACTCATCGCCTACCGGGCTGACGACCCTGACAAGCGCATCGGCGGACTCGTGCTGGAAGTGAAAGGCGACTTCTGCCACAAGGTCAAGGACATCCTCAAGCGGCACGGACGCGAGAACGACTACGTCGAGGTGAACCTGAACGCCGACTATCGCTACAACCCGCTCTACAACGACCTCGACGCCTATGCGCTCGCGTACAACATAGCATCGCTGCTCAACAATCTCTTCGGCAAGGGCAAGGAACCGTTCTGGCAGCAGGCCTATACCAACCTTGTGAAGTTCATCATCCAGCTCCACAAGGTCGCCTACGACTACGTCACCCTGTTTGATATCTATGAATGCGCCATCAATCCCGAACTGCTCGAATCGAGGATTCAAGAAGCAGAACGGCTCGTGCTCGGACAGCGATTCGTAGTAGTTCAAGACACCGCCTTCCGAGCACATCCCGAGTTCGAATCTTTTGGATTTGTGCCCACTCAACCTCCGGAGCTTTACAAGGCTCCTGAATGCAAGCCATTGATCGAAGCTCTTCGCAAGGCAGGAGTCGAACACGAATCCCAAATCGTTTCTCCTCTTGGACCGGTGGATCCACTGAAACAGGAAATTCTCGAAGGGGTGAAGCGCTGGTTCTATAATGACTGGCGGCGGATCGAGAACAAGCTGCGCACGTCCATCGTCGAAGGCATCTCTGTATTCCTCTCCCTGTTCGATGACAACCCCATGGTCAAGCGAGCCTTCTGCCCGCCGAAAGAGTGCTACGACCCAAAGCTCAACGCTGACGGCAAATACGGACGACCGTTGCCGCCATTCACGGAGTTAATCGAAGCCGGCAAAGTCTGCGCCTTGAACTTCCCCGTCTCACTCAACCCAGGATTGGCAAAGGCCATTGGCGTCATGATGAAACTCGACTTCCAACGCGCGGTTCTGAACCGCATCCCTAATATCGAGAAGCACCCCGAGAAGTATTTCCGGCAGGTCTTTTTTATCTGCGACGAGTATCAGCACTTCGCCACCGTGGGCGAGAACGATCCGAGCGGCGACGAGAAGTTTTTCGCCCTCTCCCGCCAGCCCAAGTGCATTCCCATCGTCGCCACCCAAAGCATCAGCTCGTTGCGCTCGACCTTGCCCGGCGAGACCTGGCGCACCCTCTTGCAGACCTTCCGCACCAAGATCTTCCTGGCACTCTCCGACGAATTCTCCGCGCGGATCGCCAGCGAACTCTGCGGGAGGGAGGATCAGTGGAAGGTGAACTACAACATCTCTGAAAGCGGGCATGACGCCCGTGTCAGTCTCTGGACAGGCAAGGCGCTCGCCCACAAAGCCAACGTCACCACCTCAAAGAGCTACAACACGCAGAGCGACTTCCGCTTCGACTTCAAGACCTTTACTGAAATGAAAAACGCGCAGTCCGTGACTTTGGCCTACGACGGACTGAATCCGCTGCCACCGACTTTCATGTACTTGAAACCTTACTTCAACGACGTGAACAAGTCGTATTTCCGCCAGCTCGCGGATGGAGAACTCTAATGACAACGACAGGCTTTGAGTTGATCTTGCCCTTCCTGCGTCCAATCCAGCACTTGATCCTTGACCCGGAGATCAGCGAGATCATGGTGAATGGGCCCGAGCACGTGTTCATCGAGCGCGCCGGGCGCGTCGAGGCAGTGCAGGGTCTGACCATCAGCCCAAAGTCCCTTGAAGTTGCCGTCAGGAACATCGCACGCCGGCTGCGGGACGACATCTCGGAAGAAAAGCCGGTCCTCGACTCCAGACTGCCTGATGGCAGCCGGGTCGCCGCTGTCGTGCCACCGTGCAGCTTGCATGGCGTAACACTCACGATCCGCAAGTTCAATGCAAAGCACTTCGGCATCGCAGACCTGATTCGCATTGGCACAATCACGGAAGAACTCGCCGGGATTCTGGAGACGGCGGTCGTCAACCGGCAGAACATCCTCATATCTGGTGGAACAGGCACCGGCAAGACGACCCTGTTAAACATCCTCGCCACCTTAATTCCGGAACACGAACGCCTTCTCATAATCGAGGACACCGCGGAGATTCAGATCAGCGCCCTGAACCTAGTCCGCTTTGAAGCGCGGGTCGCTCAGAACGGCTTTTCGGCCGTGACCATCCGTGAACTGCTCAAGGCCAGCCTCCGGCATCGTCCCGATCGCATCCTCCTGGGCGAGATTCGGGGAGCGGAGGCCTTTGACCTGTTACAGCTGCTCAATACCGGACACTCCGGCACAATTTCGACAGTCCACGCCAACTCCGCTCTTCAGGCAATCAACCGGTTCACCAGTTGCGTTCTACAGAGCAATGTCGAGCTTCCCTACCGAGCGATTAAGAGCAACATCGCTGATTCCCTGAACCTGCTGGTTCACGTCGAACGGCGACCTGGAATCCGATTTGTCTCAGAGGTATTGGAGATCGCCGGGTACAGTGCCGACACCGACCGCTACGACCTCAACGCTGCGGGCCTATCTTGCACTGTTCTCCGCATGGCTATTGGTCACCATGCTAGCGGTAGATCCTCGATTGGCACGGGAACGCGCACATCCAAGAAACGCTGGCATCGACGACCGGTTGCGCTTCGCCACCGGCTTCCTGTTCCTTTTGACGCTGACCATCGCCGCCCTATCCGCGGGCCGCTTGCACCTTGGCTTGAACGTGCCAACTCGGCTTCGTGACGCCGCCCTCGTCTTATTTGCACTCAGCGGCACCCTGCAAACGTGGGCAATGATCGTCAATCCGTTCTTTTCCCCCGTAGTCAGGCTTCAGGCCGAATGCGGTCATCGCCTCATGGCCGCCGGCCCTTACAGATTCATGCGGCACCCCGGCTATCTCGCCATGCTGATTTCGATTCCCGCAAGCGCCCTTGCCATCGGGTCTTTCGTTGCGCTCATCCCTGCCGTTGGCTTCGCGTGGGTAATCCATCAGCGAACTCAGATTGAAGACCAATTCCTGAAAGCCAACTTGCCTGGCTACCCGGAATATGCCGAGCGTGTACCCGCGGGGTTGCCTTTTATCAGGAGTGCCTGAATGTCCGAAGTCCCATGCAAACCGTCCCAAAGCACAAGCAGCGATGACGCTTCGTTTGAACCTTTAACACTGGACACATTCGGTTGTCATGTTTCGGAGCTTCATTAACAAAATGACTCTCGCCGAGCAGCTGCGCGCTAGAAATAAGGCCCTCACCGTGGAAGAACTGGCCGGCCTGCTCTGTATTGCCGTTCGGACTCTATATAAAGAGGTCGAAGACGATCACATCCCTTTCTTCCGCGTCCGAACATCCATTCGATTTGACCCTCACCAAATAGCTGACTGGTTAGAGTCGAAAATGCCTGCGCATTCTGTGAGGACCCAACGGCAGAGCGAATCTATTGCTCGTGCTTAAGCGTGGGTAAGTTTCGCTGAGGTGGGTAAAGAGACCTTCGATGTCCATCCTTGGGCAGGACTCCATCGAAAAACGGGGCACACCGAGTTCCTGGGCAGATGGTGTTCGAACCCCATAAAAAGCGAGAAGCAATACAGGCCGTAGCGGAACATCTCGCGGGTAGTGGTGCGCTGGGTGATGGCGAATACCGTCGAGGCGAAGATCGAGAACAGCAGTGCTGCGTTGAAGTGGGAGAGAGTCAGGACCAAGGTGTTCCCTCGTGCTTAAATGTAGGAATTTTGCTGCATCACTGCTTTTTCCCAATTGCGATGTGATACGCGTCGGCGACGCTGATGAAGTTCAGCAGGCCGGAAACAATGATGAAGTTGGTGCCATAGTCCGCGGTAGCATGCGCGACCACAACATTGCCGAGATCGAGCGCGCGACACACAATGTACATTCCTCCCGCGCCCATATCACCGATGAAACCCAGAATGTTCAGTATGTTCCCGCCGTTCGGCTTGTAAAAGCGGCCTTGCATCAGCAGGCCAAGCACGAACATGGCAACGACCGAAACCATCAGCAGCAGGCCGCGAATCCAGCGTTTCTGGATCATATGTCCGGCGCCGGGAATGAGCCAACCGATTGCTGGCGCGAGCACAGCCATGGTGGAGGCCTGGGGTGCGGGAGCGATTGTTGCCATGGATTTTCTTACAGGTGCGTCTGCCATTTTGGAAGTCAGCGGCCTGGGGCCTTTCTGGAGCAAGCTTGAAATGACTGCCCTAACTCGGCCACTCAGATGATCACAAGCTCACCTTGCATTCTACCGGATACTTCCGCCTTGCCGCTGCGGACCAGCATTGTTGACTTCGCTGCGCACGCCAAATTCCTGCAGGTACACACCAGGTTCGATCGAGAAGCAGCTATTCGGTAGAATGCGCCGCTCGTCGTGCACTTCGAGATTGTCCATATTGGCGCCGCTACCGTGGACTTCCACGCCGATGGAATGCCCGGTGCGGTTCGCGGCTGCACGTGAAGCGCTGATGCCGCTATTTCAGGCGTACGCGCTTGGGCAACAGGTCGCAAAAGAGAGCCGCGCCCTGCCCTCTGATTGCCAGTCAGCTTACGACTCGATGACCAGCCCTGCTGCGTCGGTGGAAGTAGACACCCTTACAGCAATCGGATTCAAGAACGGATGCTTGGAGGTCGCGAAGAAGCAGGCCAAGCGAATTCTCAAAGAAGACGAAAAGCGCGCGAAAGAGACAGCGAAGCAAGCGAAGAAACAAGCAATAGGTGCTGTTCCTCCTCCCGAAGCAAAGTAAGCCGCCGCCAAGAGGAAACGTTCTGCACGTGCCGGCTGGCCAGAATCGCCGGCGTGATTCCAATCACCCAAAATACAACTACGCGAATGCTGCAAGGCTGCCCTTGTTGATGCGGGCCTGTACGTCGCTGTTACGAACGCCTTTGAGATATACCATCGTCGAGGCTATATCGCGGTGTCCCATCCATTGCTGAAGGGTGCGGATGTCGATCCCGTCTTGGAGGTGGCGCGTGGCATATGTGTGGCGGAATTTGTGGAGGAACCAACGACCACAGTACGGGCCCTCAGCACAGCGGTTAACCTTTACATCCCCGTCTTCTAGTTTGTGGGTCACGACGCAGTGACCACAGTTTAGTTTCCCGCGATACGCCACCGCCTTAAGTTTTTCCAACATGGCGCCGTCTGGCCGGCCAGTGGCACTGGGGAAAAGAGGATCGTCGGGGGTTGCGTTTGCAGGACGGAATTTCTGAAGCATTGCGACCAGCTTCTGCGGAACGGGGACCTCCCTCTCCTCCCAGTTCTTCGGCTGAAATCCCCAGTGCGGTTTCGCGGTCACGCGGACCGCCATGTGCTTGAAATCGACATCGCGCCAGGTGACGAAGCGTCCTTCGGCGTCGCGGAACCCCGACATCAAATAGAACTTGAAACGAACTTCCTCGGCCGGCGTGCAAGCCTTGAGCAGTTTCGCGAGTTCGAAGTCTTCATAAATCGGTCGAACGGTTTCAACGAATTTGGGCCAGTCAGAAGTGTTAAGAAGCTTGGAACGGCCGTGCTGCTTCATCACTTGCGACAGCACGACGAGTTTGTTGTAGATGCTCTTCCCCTTCTGCCCCTTTTTCATGCAGTGAGTGGCGAAATCGATAAGGTCATGGCGGTCCACGTCATCAACAAAGACTTTGCTGCAGAACTCCTTGAATGATTCGAGAATCGGACGGTAGGTGCGGAATGTTCTGAGGCTCCGGTGATACTGCACGTACTCCTTGTACGCGTCCAGGGCCGCCGCCAAAGTAGTGCGTTGTGCAGCAGTTTCGACAACCGATGGCTGGGGGATAATGCCGTTGCGCATGGCCGCAAGCTCGGCTTGCTTTATGCGTGCCTGTTCGGCGGCATCCTGGGCATCGGCGCCAACAGGTTCGAGGTGGCGCTTGCCGTCGTCCCACCACTCGATGAAGTAGCTCCCTTCAGGATGAAGTTCGTCCTGTCCGCTGACGCGGACTCGATCGCGACGAACACGGCCCTTCGTATCAAAAAGGGCGCGGGCGTGCCGCCATTTGCCGTCAACTTTGACTTGTTTGAGAAGGATTACGTGTGGAGTTTTGGGCATCTTGGCGAATCCTTGGAAGAACCGCTAATAGGATCGCCAATAAATCTTCTAAATGCAAGTAAATAAAGGAATGTAGTGACAGGGCAGCGTTCTAACCAGCTGAACTACGCCCCCGCATGGGACAAAGTTTTAACCTTATTATTGTGCCTTCTGATGTCGCCCGGTTCCCTCTCGTGTCCTCCCGTTCCCTGCCGTTCCATCTGACCGTGCCGTGACAGGGCAGCAATGTAGTGTAACTTATTGGATCTTAACGGTACTGACAGCCCGTTCTCGATCCTTCAAGGGACTCTTTGGCCAGCTTATTGGACCCAGATCGGACCCAGATTTCTCGGAACTCTCTCCGTACAGACTCCGAAGTCATTCGCCTCAAACAACGCAAGTGGTGCTCTATCCCAAACTGTGGGCAGGCACGCAGAAACATCAAAAGGACGGTAACCCGAACGTTTCGGAAGGCAGTCGTGAAGCTGTAGTTCGAATATGACTGCAACCCAACAAATGTTGGTTCTACCGCCGAGAAACGCCCACGATTTGGATCGGTGTTCGTGTACATCCTATCCAATGACACCGGTGATCGCCATCACTGACATCAAGGAAGACTGCGCAGACAATACGTCTGCAAGAAGTTCTGTTCTCTCCAGATAGCGGTTCCCGCCGGTTCGACGCGCACACATCCTTGGGGCAAGCAGGGCAGACTTCTCGCCGAAGCTGCAAACTTGGCAATCGCTTCTGACGTGAGGAGCATCGAAGTACCCGGTGAGTGATATGCGCATGCAAGGGATTTCGGCGGAGCGTTACATGAGGAAAACGATCCTATTGGCGTCTCTCGACCCCGCCCTCACAGACCTCAAGAAACGAGTGCTCGAAACAGCGGGCTATCGGGTAATCGTTGCAAACACCGTGTCGGACATTCCGAGCATATGCTTAAATCCCAAAATTGATCTGGTGCTCATCGGCTCCTCATTGTCTGCCAAAGAAAAACGCAAATTCTGGGCACACTCTCGCGACCAGTGCAGTTTAGTGCTGGAACTCTATCGCGACGGAACGCCAGAACTTATGGATGATATCCGAGCCTACGTCCACCATTCGGTCACCTCAGTCGATTTTGTGGAAGCGGTACAGGCCGTCTTAACACACCAATAGAGCACTACGCCATCCGAACAATGCAGTCTTCGCACAATGATAGTTGCTAAAAGCAACGATCTTTGTGGTAACCTTCTGGGCATGCTGCCTATTCGGAAATCTGCCAACGATTCGGACCAGGTTTTTACGATTCGGGAGTTCAATCGCTTCTATACGGCGCGGCTCGGTCTACTGCGAAAGCGCTATTTGGAAGGAGAATTTTCGCTGACAGAGGCCCGCATCCTTTACGAGATAGAGTCAAGCCCAAAATTGACGGCCTCTACCCTGCGGAGCACGCTCGGCCTGGATGCGGGATATGTCAGTCGAATCCTTGCGCTTTTGACCAAGAGGAAGCTCGCGCTCCAGACTGTGTCAAGCGCCGACGGTCGCGAGAAGCTGCTTACCCTCTCCAAGACGGGACAAAGGAAGCTCGCCGAACTTAACGAGCAATCCGCACTACAGATTAAAAACTTGTTGAAGCCGCTGAGTGCGGTTGACCGGAATACGGTCACCGCATCGCTGTCGAAGGTCCGCTCGATTCTGAGTCAAGATCAAAAGCCTGCGGTCCGAATTGTCCGGGTGGCGGAAGTTAACGGTGACGCGCTTCGACTTCTGCAGGAGTATTACGAAGCGATCAATGTCGTCCAACGGGATCGTCCCGAAGTCGTCCAAGAAATCATTGAGGATGCTTCTTCTGGCATGTGGCTCGCCTATACAAAAGGCGAAGCTGTTGGATGCGTCGTGCTCCGGAGGCTGAAATCCTTTTCGTTCGCGGGAGAGTGCAAGCGCCTCTATGTGCAGCCTCGTGCCCGTGGACGCGGTATTGCGAACGCGCTGTTGGATGCACAAGAGGGATACGCACGCAGTGAAGGACTGCAATGGATCTATTTGGATAGTCACGACGGCCTGAAAGCCGCGATCGCCCTTTACCGGGAGCGGGGTTACGTTCCATGTGAACGCTACAACGACAACCCGCAAGCAACTGTCTTCCTACGCAAACGAATTGGGTCTGACCATTCTCGTTCGCGTCGCACAAAGGAAAAAGTCCAGACATGAATGATTGAGCAAGCCGGAAAATACAGGGGCGGGCGTTGCTATGCCAGCCTGAACGAGTTGATGTTTTTTGCCTTTTAGGAGAGAGAATGAACCGTCGCACGTTCCTACTATCCACATCTTCAACGACTGCGCTGACGATTTCCGGTGCTTTGTCCCAAGCTCCAAAAAATCCAGGAGCGCCCGAAGGGAACCGGAGCACGACTAGCGAAGAACTCGTAACGGCTCACACGGAAGACGATCTCAAACAGGCGGGTCTAGTCTTCTCTCCTTCGCCAGAGCCGGCTGGACCGACTGCTGTGGTCTGGGTTCACGGCGCCACTGCAAACTTCTACTACGCTAGCTACGTGGCCATTGCACGAAAGATGGCCTCTCTGGGTTATAGGTTCGTTCTTGGGAACACTCGAATGCATGATATTGGTTGCGTACTCGCAGACTATGCAGATGGTTCAGCACTTCGGGGCGGTTCTCTGTGGGGACAGCCCAGCAAAGAGCCGCTAGACATCGCAGCTTGGATCGACGTTGCCGAGAAGAAGGGGCACTCCTCAGTTGTGCTGATCGGACACAGCGCAGGCGGGCCGGCTGTTCGACGCTACATGGCAGAGAGGACTGATAAGCGAGTGGTAGGTTGGGGTCAGGCTTCTGTCGGTCTTGCACTCTGGCCTCCAAGAGCCGATGCCGATCGGCTCAAGATCGCTACCGACATGGTGGCTGCCGGACACGGGCAAGACTTCCTCCCGAATCTCCGGCTCAGCGCAGGAACCTTTCTAGATTACGCTCAGACCCCTGACGACATTTACGACTTTTTTGGAATTGAGAACGCAAACCCAGCTATTAGCCGACTCCGCACTCCGCTTCTTGCCTTTTACGGCTCGAAGGGAGATGTCGGCTCGATAGCTGATCTCGATCATATGCGCGCGTTGATCTCGAAACACACCGGCGGACCTACTCATATTGATACTGCAATCATTCAGGATGGAGATCATGATTACGCGGGACAAGAGGCACAGGTCGCTCTTCTTCTTGCGAACTGGATTAAGAGGCTGGCAGTCTCAGCGGCCGATCCGCCAATCAGACCAGTCATGCAGACGTGGCACACTCCAGTCCGACATGACCATCGGACCGGAACATCGCACGCTTCCGCGAGTTCAAGCAAACTCTGATACTTAGAATCCCGTAATCGCCGTTTCCCACCCCGCAAAGCTCACTCCAGCGACAGTGCTGACGGCAAGACTGGGCGGCGGCTCTGCAGAACTGGGTCCGGTTGCTCTTGGCCGGCAGGGCCAAGCGGCAGCGGGTGGGTGTGTGAAGTCGTCGTCAGCTACTCAGTGCAAAGTACGGGGATGGGTCTCGCTATCGCGAAAGCCGTGGTGGAAGCGCACGGCGGAACCATCCGCGTAATCAGCCAGCTCGGACAAGGGTCCGTGTTCTCTTTTACGCTTCCGTTGAAATCGGCGAACGTTCCAGCCTGAAGAGTCCGTCTGCAAAGGCTATCTCCCACAATCTACTCATGCTTGCTTCTCTCGTTTACGGTTTCTTTATGTGTTTCATGATCGAATCACAGAAGTATGCGACTCGCCGATCTTTCGAGACGAGCAACGACCTCTAGTCCAGCAGCGCGCGTCCTGGTCGCCTCCAGCGCCATGCTCGCATTTATTTCGTTCTGGCGTGTAGCGGCCATCGTTCTGAATGACATGGGTTCGTCGGCGTTCTACGCTGGCGCGATATCTGAGCACTTTGTCGGCAAGACGGCCCCCTGGTTTGTGCTCGCCATCATGCTCCTCGCCGGCACTGTCGCCGCACTCTATATCGAGAGTTGCGGGATGTTTGTCCGTGGCGGTGTCTATCGTGTCGTAAAAGAAGCGATGGGCAGCACGCTGGCAAAATTTTCTGTTTCTGCGCTGATGTTCGACTACATCCTGACCGGGCCCATCAGCGGAGTTTCCGCTGGCCTGTACCTGATGGGGTTGCTGAATGAACTTCTGCAGCACTCCCATATGAGGACCCTGCCCATGAATGCCGGAGCAGCGGTTTTCGCCATTCTGGTGACCCTGTACTTCTGGTGGGAGAACATCAAAGGCATTCCTGAATCGAGCGAGAAGGCACTCCGAATCATGTACGTGACCACCGTCATGGTGGTTCTGATGGTGGGCTGGTGCTGCTATACGCTCTGGGTAAAGGGTGGACACCTTCCCCCATGGCCTCACCTTCGCAACATAACCTACCTGACGGGAGAGCACGGCGGCGCCCTGGGCTGGCTTCGCTTTTCATCTTTGCCTTACACAGTCGGAATCATTGGAATCATGATCGGTCTGGGCCATTCCGTCCTCGCAATGAGCGGCGAAGAGACCATGGCCCAAGTTTATCGGGAGATTGAGCACCCAAAGCTCCCCAACCTCAAGAAGGCAGCGCTGGTCATCTTCATGTACAGCCTGGTCTTCACGGCGGGTGTCGCATTTTTCTCGGTCATGATTATTCCGGACTCGGTGCGCTCTAGTTTCCAGGACAACCCGATCGGTGGCCTAACCATGTACCTGGTCGGGCCACTGTCATTAAAGCTCGTGTTCCGGGCTTTCGTCGTCGTTGTGGGTGTGCTCATGCTCGCCGGTGCAGTGAACACCGCGATCGTCGGCTCAAATGGCGTTTTGAACCGGGTTTCTGAAGATGGAATTCTGCCCGAATGGTTTCGAAAGCCGCACCGCAAGTTTGGCACGTCCCATCGCATCCTGAACCTGGTAGTTGCGTTGCAGCTGATAACAATTGTCTTAAGCCGCGGCGACATTTTTATCTTAGGTGAGGCATACGCATTTGGTGTGATGTGGAGCTTTTCGATGAAGGGCCTGGCGGTGCTCGTTCTCCGGTATAAGGAGCCTGGGAAGCGCCAATATCGAGTGCCCCTGAACTTTCACATCGGCAAAATTGAAATTCCGCTCGGCCTTGCGCTCATCACTCTTACTTTAATCGCGCTCTGTGGCATCAATCTTTTCACTAAACAAGTTGCGACCGTCTCCGGAGTCGCATTCACGATCATTTTTTTCGCTGTTTTTGAGATCTCGGAAGCCGTGACTCGCAAGCGGGCAAGCGCCCACTCGGAACTCGACCAATTCAACCTGGAAGCTGGCGACGATCTTACCCCGAAAGCCTTGGGAGTACGGCCGGGTAATGTTCTGGTAATGGTGAGAAATTACAACACCCTCTACAGCTTGGCTGCGACTCTGGATCGTGTGGACGCCCACCAGCAGGACGTAGTGGCATTACATCTGCGGTTTCTAGGTCGTGGCAGCGGCGGTGAGTACGAACTCGCGCCAGAGCAACTCTTCAGCACGGAAGAACAGATTCTGTTTACACGTGCTCTCGGCTTGGCTGAAAAGAAGGGCAAAACCATTCACTTGGCGGTAGCTGGCGCAACGGACAAGTGGGAGGCCGTGTTGAAAGCCGCCCAGAGCCTGGAGTCGTCGGTGGTCGTCTTAGGTGCGTCGCCAAACCGTCCGGTTACAGAAGAAGCCCGCATAGCAGGCCTGGCGTGGGAGCATCTCCCCGATCCCAAGCCGCAACTGACGCTGGTCGTTTACTTCCCGGGTGGACAGGAGCACGTGTTCTACCTTGGCCCGCATGCCCCGCACCTCACGCCGAAGGAAATCGACCTTCTCCACACGATCTGGCTGGAACTCAGCAACGACGTTGCGCCAGAAGAAATCCATCATCACGACGTGATTCACTTTGCTTTAGAAGAGCTTCGCGACGAGCTCAGCAATTCAGATCGCGAGGAAATTGTTCGTAGGTTGACACAGCACTTGCAGGAGATCAAAGATCGGCGCGCTACCCTTTAGCCCCTTAAGCAACATTTTGATAATCGGCTGGCCAGAGGCGCACGGAGCGAACAAGTGAAATCGGATGAGTGCTCATATTGAAAATGTGCCGGTCTAGAAATTGCGTTTGAGTTCACACAATCCAATAGAGTTCACAGTGATTTCGGACCACTGCGCTCCAGGCCGGTGCTCCAGGCACCATCGATTCCGGGAGCCAATGCATCGCGCAGCTGCAAGCGAGCTCGCGAAAGCCGCGTCTTCACATTGGCTTCGCTGATGCCGAGAACCTGGGCCGTTTCGCTGATA
>WNFZ01001203.1_pt1 | contig 28406 bp, 21 predicted proteins | sample 5400081 | NCBI WGS metagenome assembly WNFZ01 (sample SAMN13153365, study PRJNA577476) | soil metagenome | isolation source: 80 cm soil or saprolite under grassland replicate 1 | place: USA:California | collected 2016-06-15 | reverse complement strand
GCCGTCGTTGGCACTGTGCGAGTGGATGATTTCAGCGGATCAAGGCGCGCAGCAACGGCGGGGAACGTACAACACACCTGGCGAGTGACGACCGACGACCGATCACTGATTACTGATTACTAATTACTGACTCCTGTCCCCGTGACTCCTGCCCCCTGCCCCCTGCCTCCTGCCCCCCGCCCTCCGCCCCCGCGCTACGCCACCTTGCGTTGGATCTCGCGGAAGGTGTGAAGAAACATGTCGTTGTCCGCGACGGCTTTTTGGACGAGTTGGATGAGGAGGAACATTTCCGATGGGTTCACGACGGCGTGGACGCATTGCTGGTAAGCTTGCATCGGGTTGAACGTTGCCATGTTGAAGCCGAACAGGATGATGGTGGCGTGCCGGCGCGAGTTCATGGAAGCGCGCTGGATGGCCAGGAGACTCTCGTTTTCTTCGGGGGTCGTCGCGGAGAAGAGTTCCTCGATGACGACGACCTGGTAGGGGATCTGGCTGAATTTGTGGAGGAACTCGCCGTGATTGACGGCAGTATGGACCTTGTAGCCCAACTGGTCGAGCGCGGTCTTGGCGGTCTCCTGGAGTTCGGGCGTGCTCAAGCCGAGCAGGGCCGGCTTGTCGGTGGCTGTGAGAAAATCAAAATCCATGGACATGGGTTTACCTCAGTTTGAGGGTCGTCGGGGCAGGCTGCGGCTTGGGGTGACGTTCGATTTCGTGGGCGGGGGTCATGCGGAGGTCGGAGACGTTGGAAGTGCAGTCACCGCGTGATTTTTTGATGTTGTCGATGCCGCGGGTGACGACGCCCCGTTTACTGCAGTACATCATCGCGGTTTCTTCGCTGATGATGTTCTTTTTGTACGATTCCAGGCAGGAATGATCGAAGGTGCGCCAGCCGAAAGTGTGGCTGGCTTCGATGATCTCGTAGAAGCTTTTCCCTTCGCTTTCGCCCTGGACGATGGTTTCCTTGGTCCGGAGGTTGTTGCCCATGATCTCGAGCAAGGGAAAGCGTCCGCCGCCGTTTCTGGGGGCGAGGCGTTGGCCCACGATCCAGCGCAGGGTGTCGGCCAAACGGTAACGGACTTGTTCCTGTTCCTCGGTTTCGAACATGCCGAGGATACGGTTGATGGTTTGGCCGGCGTCGATGGTGTGGAGCGTGCTGAACACGAGGTGGCCGGTCTCGGCGGCGCTCAAGGCAATTTCGACGGTGGCGCGATCGCGCATTTCCCCGACGAGGATGACCTTGGGGGCCTGGCGCAAGGCGGCGCGCAGCCCGGTGGCGAAGGAATCGAAGTCTGTGCCCAGCTCGCGTTGGTTGACCGTGGCCATTTTCTGCGTGTAAACGAACTCGACCGGGTCCTCCAGGGTGATGATGTGAATGGGGGAACGCTGGTTAATCTCGTCGAGGAGGGCGGCGAGGGTGGTCGATTTGCCCGAGCCGGTGGCGCCGGTGACGAGCACCAGGCCGGTCTTTTCCTTGGACGCGGCCATGATGATCTCGGGGAGGTTCAAATCATTGATGGAGGGGATTTGCGCGTTGAGTTTGCGCAGCACGATGGAATAGCAGTTGCGCTGGGCGAAGATGTTGACGCGGAAACGGGCGCGCTCGCCCAGCGAGTAGGAGGCGTCGCACGAGCCGGTGCGGAGCAGATCTTCGGTCAAACGCTGGCTGCCGCCGATCAGATTGAGCGCGATCATCTCGGTGTGGAACGGGGTCAGCCGGTCGACCGGGGGATTGATCGGCACCGGGATCAACTTGCCGGCGGCCTCGACCTGGAGCGGTTTGTCGACCGTGAAGAGCAGGTCGGAGACGTCCTTGCTGAAGTCCAGCATGGTGCTGAGAATGTAATCAAGCTCGTTGCGGCGCATGTTTTAGAGGGTTGAGAGTCGGCGGAACCAGAGGCGAGTAAGGGTGCGGGTCAAGCTCGGGAATGGCGTTGTCTCGACGGGCGGATCAGACGTCGTCATCCATCGGCGGGGTGGCCAGGAAAGCCCGGAATTTTTTCTTGTCGAGCGATTTGTCGTAAGCTTCCTCGGGCGCGATTCGTTTCATGCGCAAGTGTTCCATGATGGAGTCGTCGAGGGGCGTGTTGCCCAGCTTCTTGCCGACCTGAATCATGCCGGGGATCTGGTGAGTCTTGCCTTCGCGCACCAGGTTGGCCACGGCGGTGGTGAAGACCAGGATTTCCAGCGCGGCGCACCGGCCCTTTTTGTCGATGCGTTTGAAGAGGTTTTGGGCGACCACGCCACGGAGGGATTCAGAAAGGGTCGCGCGAATCTTGTTCTGCTGTTCGGAGGGGAAGACGTCGATGATACGGTCGACGGTCTTGGCCGCGCTTTGGGTGTGGAGCGTGCCGAAGACGAGGTGACCGGTGCTGGCGGCGGTGATGGCGAGTTCGATGGTTTCCAGGTCGCGCATTTCGCCGACGAGAATGATGTCCGGGTCTTCGCGCAGCGCGCCGCGCAAGGCCGAGGCGAAACCCTGGGTGTGCACCCCGACTTCGCGGTGGTTGACGAGGCAATTTTTGCTCTCATGCACGAATTCGATGGGGTCCTCGACCGTGATAATGTGGTCTTTGCGGTTCTTGTTGCAGTAGTCGACCATCGCGGCCAGGGTGGTTGATTTGCCGGAACCGGTCGGGCCGGTGACCAGCACCAGGCCCTTTTGGAGCATGGCGAACTTTTTCAGCACGGCCGGCAACCCCGCATCCATTTTCTCAAAATCCTCGAACGAAACCACCTTGCTCGGAATCTGACGAAACACGGCGCCAATGCCGTTCTTTTGGTTGTAGAAGTTGGCGCGGAACCGGGAAACGTTCGGAATCTCATACCCGAAATCAACATCGCCGGTTTCTTCGAAGACTTTGATCTTGTACTCCGGCGCGATTTCGTAGAGCATCGCCTTCAACCCGTCATTCTCCAGGGGAGGATAATCGACCCGCTCCAACTCGCCATGGATGCGGAGAATCGGCGGATTCCCCGTGGAGAGATGGAGATCGGAGGCCTTCTGTTCGAACATTAGATTGAAGAACGCGTCGATTTTAGCCATACAGAGCCTCTGCTAAGCAAAACCGTTGCCGAACCCCGGCGGCCAAACAACTTAGTGACTGAAATTGCGACAATCCTGCGTCAGGAAGTCCATCAAGAGCGGGTCATTTCCTTCGCTCGCTTCATGGACCAGGCCCTTTACTGTCCAAATCTTGGATACTATGAGCAAGAAGACCGCCGGATTGGCCGGAGCGGAGACTTCTATACCAGCGTCAGCATCGGTCCGCTTTTTGGGCAACTGCTGGCCTATTACTTCGCCCGGTGGCGGGCAGAGGGGGCCCTCGAGCCATGGCAACTGGTCGAGGCCGGGGCGCATGACGGCCAATTGGCATTGGATGTCTTGAGTTGGCTCGAAGAGCACCGTCCGGAGCATTTCGACCGACTGGAATACTGGCTGGTCGAACCGTCCCGCCGGCGGCGCCGGTGGCAGGGAGCCAGGCTGGAGGAATTTGCCGGCCGAGTCCGTTGGGTCGATACCCTGGAGGGAATGCCGCAGCAGGGTGTGACCGGGGTTATTTTCTCCAACGAATTGCTGGATGCTTTCCCACTGCATCGGGTGGCTTGGGACGCGAAGACCCGGAGTTGGTTCGAATGGGGCGTGGGCATGAGCGAGGATCGCTTCGCCTGGCAACGCATGGAGAAGACAAGTCGCGACTGGCCGGCGGAATTGAAGCGGGCTGGAATCGGACTGCCGGAGGAACTGAGCGCGGTGTTACCCGACGGTTTTACGATCGATTTATGCCCGGCAGCCGGTGAGTGGTGGCGCATGGCGGCAGCCGCGTTGCGCCACGGTCGCTTGCTGACCTTTGATTATGGACTGGCGGCTCACGAAATTCTCCGCCCGGAGCGAAGTCAGGGGACGCTCCGCGCCTACCATCGACATCAGGCCAGGGCGGACGTGTTGCAAAGCCCGGGCGACTTCGATCTGACCGCGCACGTCAACTTCACGCAATTGCAACGAGCGGGCGAGTCGGTCGGGCTGACCACCGATGGGCTTTACTCGCAGGAGGAATTTCTCACGCGGATCGCCGAAGCCATGTGGCAGGAAAAACCCGCAGGCGATGCCCCGTCGCCGGGGCAGGTCCGGCAATTTCAATCGCTCACTCACCCGGAACACCTGGGCTTGAGATTTCGTGTGCTGGTGCAGTCGCGCCTTGCTCCGAAGTGCGCGGCTTGAGGGTTTTCATCAATTGTGTAGCCGCTCAATCAGCCGCAAAAGAACGCCAGGAACGCAAAGATCTTTTGTAACTGTTTAGGAGTGATAGAGGCCCGCCCTCACCCCGGCCCTCTCCCCCGGGGAGAGGGAGTTCCCTTTGCCACGCTGGGACGAAGTGTCGTTGTTCGGCGGATGGAGCGTCCCATGCGCATTCTACGAACGCGGCAACAGCGAGAGCAGCGCCAGATCTTGCAAGACGCACCGACACGATCTCCCTCTCCCCGGGGGAGAGGGTCGGGGTGAGGGCGAAAGCAACCTCAGAGCTGAATATTGGCTCTAGGTGAGCAGCGCCGGCACGACGTTGCCGTGCACGTCGGTGAGGCGATAACGGCGGCCCTGGTGTTTGAAGGTGAGCCTTTCGTGATCCACGCCGAGTTGGTGCAACACCGTGGCCTGGAAATCGTGGACGTGCACCGGATCGGTCACCGCGTTGTAGGAGAAGTCATCGGTCTCGCCGTAGCTGAGGCCCGCCTTGAATCCGCCGCCGGCGATCCACATGGTGAAACAGCGTGGATGATGGTCGCGCCCGTAATCGGTTGGGGTGAGTTTGCCTTGGGAATAAGCGGTGCGGCCGAATTCGCCGCCCCAGATGACGATGGTGTCGTCGAGCAGGCCGCGCGCTTTGAGGTCGGTGACGAGGGCGGCGCAGGCCCGGTCGGTTTTGGCGCACTCGTTGCGAATGCCTTTGGGCAGGCCGCCGTGGTGATCCCAGCCCTGGTGGTAAAGCTGAATGAAACGCACGTTGCGCTCGGCCAGGCGGCGTGCCAGCAGACAGTTGGCGGCGAACGTGCCCGGCTGGCGGGCATCCGGTCCGTAAAGGTCCAATGTCTGATCGGATTCCCTGGCGACGTCCATCACTTCCGGCACGGAGGCTTGCATTCGGTAAGCCATTTCGTATTGGGCGACGCGCGAGTTGATGTCCGGGTCGCCCAGGTCGTTGAACTGGATTTCGTGAAGTTCGGCCAGGCGATCGAGCAACTTGCGGCGGCTGTCGACGGTGACGCCGGCCGGGTTGTTCAAATAGAGCACCGGGTCTTTGCCGGAGCGGAACTGCACCCCTTGATGCAGCGAGGGAAGAAATCCATTTCCCCACAGGCGCGAGTAAAGCGGTTGGTCGCTCGTGGCGTTGCGCGAGATCAGGACGACGAAGGCGGGCAGGTTTTCGTTGGCGCTGCCCAGGCCGTAACTGAGCCACGCGCCCATGGAAGGGCGACCGGCCTGTTGCGAACCGGTCTGGAAGAAAGTAATGGCCGGATCGTGGTTGATGGCTTCGGTGTGGAGCGATTTGATGAAGCAGAGGTCGTCGACGATCCGGGCGGTGTTGGGCAGCAACTCGCTCACCCAGGCGCCGCACTGGCCATGCTGCTGAAACTTGAAGAGCGAACCGGCCAACGGCAACGACGCCTGGTTGGCGGACATGGCGGTGAGGCGCTGGCCCATGCGCACCGACGCGGGCAGTTCCTGGCCGTTCAACCGGTTGAGCGCCGGCTTGTAGTCAAACAGATCCATCTGCGACGGCCCGCCGCTCATGAAGAGGTAGATCACGCGTTTGGCGCGCGGCGCGAAGTTCGGAAAACCGGGCAAGCCACGGTAGGGGCTGGCGGCGTGGGCGGCGCTGGCGACGGCGGCGCTGGCCGGGCCGTTGAAGAGATCCGCCAAGGCCACCCCGCCCAGCCCGAGGGCGAACCGACCGAAGAACTGGCGCCGGGTCATTTGGAAATTCATGTGGCTGCCGTTCAAGGGAAGCCTCCATGGTTTATCGACCGCGCCTTGTGACCAGGAACCGTTTCGACTGGTAACTGGTAACTGGTAACTGGTAACTGGAAATTGAAAACAGGGTTCACACTTGGGGTGAGCTTCTGCAAATCGCCAGTTACGAGTGACAAGTTACCAGTGACAAGTCGGTTCATGTGTAGCCTCCATTGCCTTTCGCCACGCAGCGGGACCATAGATCGTAGCCGACGCGAGTCGGCTCTGATCTCCCTGGGCGATGGCACGCGCCGTTGAGAAGTGATCCGGCTCACGCCGGATGCTACGCGTCCGGAGCGCGCCCGGTCCCCGGGCGCAGCGCGTCGTCGTCTCGGAGGCCCCAGGATGGTTATGCTGGTCATCATCAGCGCAAGCGAGTTGTCATTCTCTCACCGTTTGGACACCGCGTCATCGAAATTCAGGATGGCGCTGGCCAGGGCCGTGGCCGCGGCCAGCTCCGCGCGGTCGAGTGACGCGTCATTGCCGGACTGCCCGACCTTGGACAGTGACTCCGCTCCTGACGCGTCGGCGCGGAAGAGTTCCAATTGTTCCTGGTAAAGCTGTCGGAGGACCTGTTGCTCCCGGCTGGTCGGCCGGCGGCTGGTCAGGAGTCGAAAAGCGAACGCGACACGCTCGTCGATGCTCGCGCCTCCTTCCCGGAGGGAGCGGGCCCCGATCTGCCGGGCGGCTTCGACGAACTGCGGATCGTTGAGCAGGACGAGGGCTTGAAGCGGAGTGCTGGTGGTCTGGCGGCGGACGACGCAACTGTTTCTCTCCGCCGAATCGAACGTCATCATCATCGGGTGGGGCGAAGTGCGCTTCCAGTAGCTGTACATACTGCGACGGTAGAGGCCCTCGCCCCGGTCCGGATCATATTTCCAACTGGACGATTTCTCCTCCCACAATCCCTCGGGTTGATACGGTTTCACACTCGGTCCACCGATGGTTTTGACGAGCAGGCCGGCGGCGGCGAGGGCCTGGTCGCGGAGCATCTCCGCCGGCAACCGGTTCTTCGGGCCGCGCGCAAGGAGTTTGTTGTCGGGGTCGCGCGCGAGCAGTTCGGGGCTCGGCTGGGAGGACTGGCGGTAGGTGGCGGAGAGGACGATGAGCTTGTGCAGGGCCTTGAGGTCCCAACCCGAATTGATGAACCATTTCGCCAGCCAGTCGAGCAGTTCCGGGTGAGTCGGCAGCGCGCCCTGGCTGCCGAAGTCCTCCGCGGTCGCGACGATTCCGCGTCCGAAAAACAGCTGCCAGTAACGGTTGACCAGCACGCGGGCCGTCAGCGGGTTCCGTGGATCGACGAGCCAACGGGCCAGACCCAGCCGGTTGCGCGGCAGTTGCGGGTCCAATGGCAGGATGCTCTCCGGGGTGCCGGGTTCGACGATGTCCCCGTGCGCGTCGTAGGCGCCGCGCTTGAGCACATAAGTGGGGCGTGGCGTCGGCAGGTCCCCCATCGTCATGATCTCCTCGACGCGGTTAATCAAATCATTTTCCTGGTCGCGAAGGGTCTTCAACTCGGCGAGATGTTGCCTGTAGCCGGCGTCGACCGTGGCCAGGTAGTAGGAAAGCAACTGCTCTTTTGGAGCGGCGGAGACGAGACGGCCGGAATCTTCCGCGACGCGCACCGCGTGAGGCGCGCCGGAGGAATCAACCTTGTCACCCTGGCAGGCGCCCTCGGCATGAACCATCGCCATCTCCAGCGGGGTGAGGCAGCGACGGAACACGCGCAATTCGTCAATCCGCCCGTCCTTGAAACCGCGCCCGCGAAAGCGCGCGGCGAGAGTGAGTGGCGTGTCGTTGGCAAAATCCTTGAAGAGTTGGTCCCGGACGACTTCGAGTTCGGCCGGTTGGCCGTTGAGGAAAAGCTTCAGACCGGCGGCGCGACTTGAGCCGTCGTAGGTGATGCCGATTGGGAGCCACTGATGGAGCCGGAGCTGGGCGCGCGTGCGGACTTTGATGGCGTTACCGGGCCAGAAGTGGACGAGGGCGAAGCAGGCGTGGCCGTTCTCGAGCGTGAGTTGGTAACCTTGATAGCCGGCGTCGGACCCGGCCTGTTGATGGTGGAGCACGACGATTTCCGGCAACTCTTCGGCGAGGTTGAGCCAAAGGCTGAACGAGAACGGGTCGGGGCGCTTGAAGTCCGCGAGCTTTTCGAAGGTGACGGAGTTCTCGCCGCTGAATTGCAGCGCCTGGCCGAACTTGCCGGGAACACTCCGGGGGGCCTCGAGCAGTTTGCCGGGGTGATTCGTGGCGACCTGGTTGGCGACCTGGTGGTTGGTGATTTCATCGAACGAATAATACCCGATCAAACCGCTGACGGCCGGCCACGTCCTGGCCTGAGTCCGCCACGCCTCGAAGCCGGGATTGGGTTGCGCCGCGGATTGAGCGAGGGCCTGTTCTTTCGCGGCGATGGCGCGCTTCAACTCTGCGTGCTGCCGCTCCTGCGCGTCGTCCTTGAAGAGCAACAGCGTCGGGCTGGGGATGGCGTCGGTAAAATGCGAGTAAAGCCCCGACTCATCGGTCGAGTTGAAAAAGGCGAAGAACCGGTAGTAATCCTTCTGGGTGATGGGATCGAATTTGTGGTCGTGGCACCGGGCGCATTCGATGGTCAGTCCGAGGAAAGCGCCGGCAGTGGTGTGGACACGGTCGGCGTTGTATTCCACGCGGAACTCTTCGTCCACGCTGCCGCCTTCGTTGGTCTGCCGATGGTTTCGGTTGAATGCGGTGGCCAGCTTCTGCTCGCGCGTGGCGTTGGGCAGCAAGTCGCCGGCGAGTTGCCAGACGATGAAATCGTTGAAGCGCACGTTGCGGTTGAAGGCGCTGATGACCCAATCACGCCAGGGCCAGAGATGATTGAACCGATCCGCCTGGTAGCCGTAGGTGTCGGCGTAGCGGGCCACGTCCAGCCACTCGACGGCCATGCGTTCCCCGTAAGCCGGCGCGGCCAGCAACCGGTCGACCACCCGCTCGTAGGCTTGCGGAGTCGGGTCCGCCAGGAACGTGTCCAACTCGCCCAGCGCCGGCGGCAGACCCGTCAGGTCGAAGGTGACGCGCCGCAATAAGCGCTCCCGGCTCGCTTCGGCAGACGGCTTGAGCTTTTCCGCGTCCAGCCGCGCCAGCACGAAACGGTCGAGATCATTCCTGGCCCAGCGGGAGTCGCTCACCTCCGGCACGGGCGTCTCACCGAGCGGGAGGAGCGCCCAGTGTTTCTTCCATTGCGCACCCTGCTCGATCCAGCGGCGGAACAGTTCGATTTCCTGCTTGCTGAGCGAGAGTTTCGACTTGGGAGGCGGCATGATTTCTTCCGGGTCAGGGGAAGTGATCCGCCGGATAACCTCGCTCTTCGACGGGTCGCCCGGTTTGATGACAAACATGCCGTCGTCGAGGGCCTTGAATGCTCCCTCTTTCGAATCCAGCCGCAGTTTGGCTTTGCGACTCTTCTCGTCCGGCCCGTGGCAGGCGTAACAGCGGTCCGAGAGCAACGGTTTGATGTGGTAATTGTAGTCCACCTTGGCCGGAAGAGCGGCCGCCGAAATCGAACCCACGGTCAGCGCGCACGCGCCGAGGACAAGCGCGACGGGTTTGCGCCATGACCCAAAGCGTTTCGCAACCAGCGCGCGAGCGGCGAAGGTCCGTCCCGATCGTTTCCGCGTTTCGCGGTTTTCGGCCGTTTCAAGGGACGCCCTGTGGCCGGAACATTTGGGACACGGGAGCATGACGATTCGAAAACTCATCTCGTTCCAATACTAAAATTCCCACGGCGAAACGATCTGCGGGCCCGGGGCGGCGCCGCCCGCGGGAACTTTGGAGCCTGCGCCCAGCAGGGCGCTGCCGGTGGTGTTGGGCGTGTCTTCGCCCGCCGTTTTGCGGGATAACTTGAGCGACTCCTGCATCAGCACGCGGAACAGCATCGTTCCCGCCCATCGTTGCAAGTCTTCCTCGGTTTTGAGGCCGCTGACCGGTTCGTCAGTGATGGCTAGGTCGAAGGCGCGGCTCTGGCTCGGCTTCCGGAGATCGTGGTAGGCAATGCGGCCCAGTGTGAGTTGCGCCTGGTCAATTCCCCCGAATTCGAGTTCGAACTTTTCGCCTTTCTTTCGTTTTTTCCGGTGCAGGTGTTCGCGCACCGCCTTCTCGACTCCTTCCAGGTTCAACCGGCCTTCAGCATTCTTGACCACGTTCAGTTCGGTGAGGTTGAGCTTGAGGTTACGGAAATGCAGAATCCCGTCGGCGACCTGGACGGCATCGAGGTCCACGAGCAATTCCGGGACGTCGGCGAGGAGGGTTCCTCCAAATTCCGGAGCGTTGTAGAGCTTGAGGTCCCGCAGTTGGAAGGCGGCCGATCCGAAGGTGATCTTGAAGTGACCGATTTCGGCGCGCAGGCCGGTGTATTCGTGAAGGCTGCGCAGGGCCAGGATTTTGCAGATCGGATCCTTGGCCAGGAGCAAACCGGCCAGCGCCACCCCGAGCACCAGCAGCACGGCAACGAGCCGGCGGAGAAATGTCTTCTTCATGACTCGGGCGGGAATCCGCGGATCGGGTTCTGCGTGTCGCCTGGCCGCGCCGGGCGCAGGAGGCGGATCCGCACAGAGCTCGCCCTGCCAAACGCGATCCTCATAACTCAATATCCTCCGGGCGGACTTCGAGGCATTCGTCCTGATCTTCCCAAACCACGGCGGGGTAATGTTCGAGGAATTTGGGGACAATTCGCTTGCCGGCAACGGCCAGCAAGCCCTCGACGTCATCCGCCGCGTCGTCGAGTTTGCCTTCATAATTGCCGGCGCGCTTGCGTTGGGCGTCGTCCCAGTGCGCGACGGCGTGGAGCGGGGAATAGTCTTGCGCCCACGAGCGAATTTCCTCCTGGAGCTCGGCGAGGATATCCTCGAAGGGCACGCAGGTGTCCCCGCAGTGCTGGCAAATCAAGCCGGCGTCCAACACGTCCCGGGTGAACAGGGGCAAGAGCGGCGCGCGGCAACAGGAAGCTTCCGGATAGGCTGCCGGCGGAGTGGCCAGGCGCTTGAGCCAGATTTGCCGTTCGTGGCCCAGTTGCGCCGCCAGCCGATAGGCGCCCAGCAATGGGTGCGACAACCGCCAGACCCGGCCGGAGAGTTGTCCCAGTGTTTGCGCGAGCCAGCGCGCCAGCGTGAGATCATCGAACTCACGGAAGGCGGTGCCATATTCTTTCCATAACCGGTCCAGGGGAGACTCGGAATAGGTTGACATTCCAGCTCAGCATGGCGGGAGGAGGGGGAAGAGTAAAGGGTGAGTTGCGGGGTGTCGCGGGGGGAGTCGGTGAGGCAGTGAGTCAGGAATCAGTAATCAGTAATCAGTGGTCAGGCGGCAGGCATTAGTGGTGCAGTGGCATCACACGCACGACGGTCAGACTCATGCTGAAAGCCGCAGCGGCGGCGGCCGTTCTGAACTGGATTCTTTTCTCTGCCGCAGTACTCTTTTTGTTGAGCGGGCTCATTTGGGGAGTAGTCGCCGAGAGATTTTGGCACGCCTTGCGGCAGTTCATGTGTCGTCTGTCGTGGTCAGCAGCACTGACACAACACCGCCAGCCATCCCACGCGGCAACCCGGCCATGGCGCGGGGGTTCAAGCTTGACCCCTCGTGGAGCCGGTCACTGATTACTGATTACTGATTACTGATTCACTGATTACTGATTCACTGATTACTGATTCACTGATTACTGATTCACTGATTACTGATTCACTGCCCCACTGCTCACTTCAGCCTCTTGACCAGCACCTTCGACTTGCGCCCGCTCTGATCATACTTCTCCCGGCGGGAGGGCGGCAGATCGTCCGGGGTGCCTTCGACGAAGCCACCCTTGGACATGAAGTAATTGAAGGCCTGGGTGGACAGCGCGATCAACTCGGCCAGGCCCATCTCGCGGGCTTTGCTCTCGACGAACTGCAGCAGCTTGCGCCCGATGCCCTGGTTGACGTGCGAGGGACTGACGTAAAGATAGCCCGTCTCCCCCTTGTTCTGTTCCGGATAAACGTGCAGGGCCACGCAAGCCACGGGGTTCTTGTCGATCTCGAAGATGTAATAATCGTTGAGCTGCTTTTCAAACATGGCCCGGGTGCGTTTCATCAACTCCTCGTTGGCCACCGAGTCTTTCGTCAGCATCATGAGGTTGCGGATGTCCTTCTTCATCGCGCGGCGGATCTGCTGATACTCGTTGGCATAAATGAGGGTCCCGATCCCCTCGTTGGAAAACACTTCGGCCAACAGGCCTTCGTCGACCCGCCCGTTGATGATATGCACCCGGGGGATCCCCGCCCGGCAAGCCGCCGCGCCATGAATGGCCTTGGAAAGCATCTCCGGCAGGATCTCGTTTTTCTTGTTGGCCAGAATGTGTTCGAGGTCGCTGGCGAGCATCTGGCGAACCAATTGGCCCTGCTCGAAGAGCCCGTCGGAAGTGGTGATGAAGATCACCTTGGTGGCCTTGAGCGCGTCGGCCACCGCCACGGCCACGTGATCCGAGTTCACCCGATAGGTCTTGCCGTCGCCATCGAAGCCCAGGGGGGGCACGACGGGCAGGATGCCCTGCGCCAGGAGACTTTGAAACAGATCGACATCGACCCGCTCGACCTTCCCGGTAAACAAATGATCCACGCCATGGATAATGCCCGAGGGGTGGGCCACGATGCCGTTGGTGGTGACAGCGCGAAGGTCGTTCGCGGAGAGGCCTTCGAGGATTTCGTGGGTCAGCCGGTTGGCTGCCGTCACCGCCAGTTCGAGCGTCTTGGCGTCGGTGATGCCGGAGCCGTCGCGGTTGGAAACCTTGATGCCCTGCTGCTCGGCCATGGCCTGGATTTGCGCGGAGGCGCCGTGGACGATGACCACGCGGATGTTCAGGCTGCGCAGCACCGCGATATCCAGCAGAATGTTCGCGAAGTTCTCGTCCATGACAATCGCGCCGTCGATCGCGATGATGAAGATTTTTTCGCGGAAACGGGGGATGTATTGCAGAATGCCCCGCAGGTCGGTGGGTTTCATCTCAGTGAGTCACCCGACCGCGGTGGCCGCGGAGCGGAGCGACGACGATCTGTTGGCTAATTTGCACGATGGTCCGGCCGCGCCGCAAGCCTGCGACCTGGCCAGGCAAGAACAAGTATTCAGTTTGGCGCCGGATTCAATGTAATTCTCCGCAGGCCCCCTTCTCGGGCGCATGACGAAAACCTTCATCAAGCCAAAAACCGCCGACTTCAGGTGGTGTTGCCCACCCGCCGAAGCAATCGCGCAACGCTGTGCGCGGTATGAGCGAAGCTGAGCGACGATGAGTCGTTCATCCGATTTGTAACCTCCTTTTCGCAACCGCTAATCTGCGCTAATCCACGCTAATAAAGGCTCGCGGAACAATGACTATGGAGGTGGGTACGCGCACCTCCGCAAGCAAACGAACCAACCGCTGGATGCTATTGGTCTTCATGATCGACCATTAGCGAAGATTAGCGAAGATTAGCGGTTCAACCTCTGACCTCGAACACAAACGCTTTGCCAGAATCAATCGGTTGTGATTTAATCTCCCTTTGCCGGTTTACTCGGCCGGGCAGATCGGAGTGCGGAGAACCTCATGCCATTGACCCATCAATCTCCCGGGCTGCCGCAAAGCGCGGCGCTTGATTTCAACTCGACGCAGTGGAGCGTCGTGCGTCAGGCCGGCGACACCAAATGAAAACGTTGGTCTCGTGGACGGCGGGAGTTTTGGGCGGCCTGTTGAGTTGGATCGCTCCCACTCCGGCCCAAACCTGGACGCAAACCAGCGCGCCCGTCGCGGCCTGGTCGTCGGTCGCCTCCTCGGCGGATGGAATCAAATTGGTGGCGACGGTTTCCGGAGGCCCGATTTACGCTTCGGTCGATGCGGGCGCAAGCTGGCAGGCGACCAGCGCGCCCGTCACGAATTGGTCGTCGGTGGCCTCATCAGCCGATGGCAACAAACTGGTGGCGGTGGTTAATGGCGGGGGCATTTACGCTTCGCCGGATGGGGGGGCCAGCTGGACCCGGAGCCAGGCGCCCAATATCAATTGGGCGTCCGTCGCCTCGTCGGCCGCTGGAACCAAAGTTGTGGCGGTGATCGGCGGCGGGATTCCTTTTATGTCTTCCGGAGCTCCCGGCCCGATCTACACGTCGGGTGACGCGGGAGTCACCTGGCAGCTGACCAGCGCGCCCAGCGAGGTTTGGAATTCCGTGGCCAGTTCGGCCGATGGACGCAAGCTGGTGGCGGTCTCCTCCAGCGGCTCGATCTGCCTCTCGCCCGATGCGGGAGAAACCTGGATTCCGACCAGTTCGTTCTTCCCCTACTTGGTTTCCGTGGCCTCTTCCGCGGATGGAACCCGGTTGCTGGCGGGCACGTCGGATCCGTTTCATGATCCTACCGTCCCGCTGCACATCTCAACGAACTCGGGAGCCACCTGGCAGAGGACGAGCAGCCCAGGCAACCGGGGTCGAACCTCTGTGGCTTCCTCCGCCGATGGAACCACGCTGGTCGCGGTCGAAGCCGGTGGTTTCGGGGCCGGGGGGCCAATCTTCACCTCGAGCAACTCCGGAGCCGCCTGGACCACGAACAGCGCGCCCAACGCGAACTGGGGTTCGGTCGCCTCTTGCGCCGATGGCCGCAAATTGGTTGCGACAGTCAACGGCGGCGGCATTTACACTTCGCAGTCCAGCCCGCTGCCGTCTTTAGTCATCATCCCTTCGGGTGGAGATCTCCTGATGACCTGGATCGTGCCGTCGCTGGAATACGTGTTGCAAGAGAACTCCGGCTTCGCCACGGGGAGTTGGATCGAGGTGACGAATCGGCCCACGCTGAACCTGACGAACCTGCGCAACCAGGTCAGAGTGCCGAGCGCGGGTCTGAGCCGGTTTTATCGGCTCAAGCACTGAGCGCTGGTTCTCCGCCGGCACGTCCCGTCATTCGTAAGGAGACCCGAGAAGGCGCGGTCCGGCGGAGAGTCGCTAAAAACCAGCAAGGGCCCTCATCAGGACAGTTTCTCCACAGTCACCTGCGCATTGTAGTCGGGAACGCCGCCCAGACTGTCCACCAGGCCGTGCCGGATGAGCACGTTGGCTTCGGGCCAGTGGACTTGCAGATCGCCGCGCGTCAACGGTGCGAAAAAAATGCGGCCCTCCAGCCGGCCGGACTCGTTGACCAAGGCCACGCGGTCACGATTGCGCAAGTGGAGGGCGGCGGCATCTTCGGGATTCATGAAGACGGCGTCGCGCGCTGCCCCCGTCAGTGGATCGACCTCGGCGTAGATCAGCGAATTGAACTGTTTGCCGCGGCGGGTGCTGACGGCAAAAGTGCCCGGGGCTCGATCCTGGTCGGGAAGCGGCACAGTGCGGAAATGGGCTTTGCCATCGGGCGTGGGAAACTTCCAGTCCGCGCAGAGATGGGGGCCGCCGTATTGAAATGCATCGCCGGTGGTTTTGAGGCGCTGGATGCCGTAGTAGAAGGGGACGACCTGCGCGATTTCTTCGCGGATGGCCTGACCGGTTTCGCAACGCAAGAAGCGGGCGCGCTCGGGGGCAACCGCCGCGGCCAGTTCGCGAAGAATTCTCCACTCTGCTTTCGCTTCCCCGACCTGGCGCGGCAGCTCGGGACTGAAGATGACACGGCGTTCGGTGATGGTTTCGGTGCCGCCGCCATCCTGCTCGTAACGGGTCTTGGCCGGCAGGAGAATCACCTCTTCCTTCGGTTCGAGGAACATCTGGTCGGTGAGGATGATGTCCTGATGGACGCGACAGGGAATGTTCGCCAGGGCGGCGGCGACGTAGGCCGGATCGGGCAAAGTGCGCAGAAAATTCCCGCCGAGGCAGTAGAGCAGGTCCAGCTCCCCGCGCGCGGCCGCTTCGACCATCTCGGTCGCGGTCAGGCCGGGCCAATCGGGGACCGGGAAACCGTAGAGTTTTTCCAGCGCGGCGGCATTGGCGGCATGAATCGGTTTGCCGCCTGGAAAAGCGGTCGAGTAAGCGCCCATTTCGGCGCCGCCTTGCACGCCGCTGTGACCGCGGATGGGCATCAGCCCGCAATGGTCGCGTCCGACCCAACCTTTGAGCAAACCGAGGTTGAGAATCATGGAGACGGCGTTGCCGCCGAAGGCGTGCTGGGTGACGCCCATGCTCCAGACGAGCACGGCCTTTTTCGCGTCGCGGATCAGCTCGGCGAATTCCTGCATGGCCAGGCGGTCGAGGCCGGACTGTCTTTCCAGGGTGACGAGGTCGAGCGCCTCGACCTGCGCTTGCAAGGCGGCGAAGCCTTCGGTGTGTTCGGCGACGAAAGCCTGGTCGAACCACCCCTTGGTCAACAGAATCTTCATCACCCCGTAGAGGAAGGCGATGTCGCCGCCCTGCGAAACGGGGAACCAGTAATCGGTGATGTTCGTGCCGAAGAGCGCGCTGCTCACCGTGCTTGGCACCCAGTACTTTTTCATGCCGGGTTCGCAGTAAGGATTGACCAGCACGACCCTGGCGCCGGTGGCTTTGGCCTCGTGGAGATACTTGGTGGTGACCGGCTGATCGTTCGCCGGGTTGGCCCCGAAGAAGATGATGAGGTCGGTGCCCCACCAATCCTTATAGCTGCAGGTGGTCGCGGAAACGCCCAGGGCGTACTTCATCGCGCCGGTGGAAGGACTGTGACAAAGACGCGCCGCGTTATCCACGCTGTTCGTGCCGAGGAAACGCGCGACCTTCTGCGCGACATAATAAACCTCGTTGGTGACGCCGCGCGACGTGAGGAAGAAGCCGAACCGCCGCGGCTGGCTGGCGCGAATTCGCCGCGCCATCCGGTCATACGCCTCGTCCCAGGAGATCCGGCGAAAGCCGCGGTCGCCGGCTTCGCGCAGGAGAGGGTAGGGGAGCCGTCCCATTTCCCGGAGCTCGGCGTTGGTCATCGCGCTCAGGAGCGTAAGGTCGGCGAGCTGGCGGATGTCCAGCGCCGGCATGGTGTTCAAGCGGAGGAGATTCAGGCGCGTCATGCAAAGGTGCGTGCCTTGGATGGTCCAGTCGTGGAACCCGGCGACGCCCAGCGCGCAACCGTCGCACACCCCACGGCTGAGCACCTTCCAGGCGTAGCCCAGGTTATCCCGGTTTTTCCAGGCGACGCCGAGCATGTCGCGGAAATGTTTCGGCTTGGTCCGGCCCAGGCCGAAGGGGATGATCGAGCCGAGTCGATCCTTCCAGGTTCTCTCGAGGCGATGTGACATGGTGCAACAGGAATGGAACCAGTTCAGGGGCCTGAGTGTCAACGCAGCGCCGGCGAGTGGACATCACAAAAATGTGTCGAGGAAATGTTGGGGGTGCAGGACCGAATTCTTCGTCGAGAGCGGACCGCTACTCTCTGGCGCCACTCCGTGGCTCAAAGCTTGCGTCCTTGAGATGTAGGACCGCGCTGAGATGCGCCCAAGTGTCGAAGCAATGCACGGCAGTGCGTTAAAGTGTTGAAGAGATCGACCACAGATTTCGGGTCACCAGAGGTCAGCGAGAACTATCCGTGTAATCCGAGTAATCCGTGGTTAACCTCTGCTGGCGAAACTCGAGGACCTCCTTCACCCCATCCTTGGCGGAGCGATGGCGATGTTGAATTTACTCATTCTGGGAAACGAACAGTCTGAGGCGACCACGGATGTCCCAGAGCGGCAGAGCCACAACCAAAAAGGAACTGACCACGGATTACTCGGATGACACGGATAAAAAAAGCAAATCCGCGTCCCTGAAAATCTTCGCGGACATGAAAGATTTCTTCCTATAATGGTACGGTTAGCACGGATAGAAGAGGCAGATTAGCGGGGATGAGGGTTCAACCCTCACCGGGACGCGTTGCGAGGTGGAGTGGCGCGCTTGGGCGGCCCGGTGTAGAGACTGCGCGGGCGGATCAGCCGGTTGTGATCGTGTTGTTCGATGATGTGGGCGCACCAGCCGCTGACGCGCGAGACCGCGAAGATGGGCGTGTTCAACTCCGCCGGGATTCCGAGCAGGTGGAACACGGGCGCCGCGTAAAGATCCACGTTGGCGCAGAGTTTTTTCTCGCGGTCCATCACCGCCTCCAGCCGTTCGCACAGGGGAGCCCACTGGGGCTGTCCCAGGCGCTGGCCGAGTTGGCGGGCGAATTGGCGCATGATGGGGACGCGAGAATCGCCCTTCTTGTAAACGCGATGACCGAAGCCCATGATCTTTGCCTTCTGGGCCAGCCGCTCCATCATCCAGGATTCGGCCCGGTCGGCCGAACCGACTTCGCGGAGCATCTTCATCGTTTCCTCATTGGCTCCGCCGTGCAGGGCCCCCTTGAGAGTTCCCAAGCCGGTCGTGACCGCGGCGTAAATGTCCGCCAGGGTCGAAGCGGTCACGCGCGCGGCGAAAGTCGAGGCGTTGAACTCGTGGTCCGCGTAGAGCACGAGGATGGCATCGAAGATCTTGGTCCGCCAGGGCTCGGGGACTTCGCCCGTCAGGCAGTAGAGAAAGTTCCCGGCGTGACCGAGATCGGGCCTGGCCGGCAGCGGTGCCTGCTGGTGGGCCAGGCGCCAACCCGTCGTGACGAGGGTGGACATTTTGGCGACCAACCGCACCGCTTTGCGCAGGTTGGCCTCGTGCGTGTGGTCCGGCAACTCGGGATCAAACGCCGCCAGCATCGACACACCCGTGCGGAGCATGTCCATCGGATGGGTCCCCGCAGGAAACTGACGCAGGCTCGTCTCGACCTGGCTCGGCAGCGGACGCTCGGCGGCCAGATCCCGGTCCAGCTGCGCGGCCTGCTCCGCCGTCGGCAGCTCGCCGCGCAGGAGCAGCCACGCGATCGCTTCGAAGCCGGCGCGCTCGGCCAATTCATGGATGTCATACCCGCGATAAAGCAGGCCTGCATCCGGGTCGACCCAGCAGATGGAAGTTTCGCCGGCGATCACGCCGTCCAAACCTGGACTGTAACCTGGTTTTGCTTCAGGGGGCATGGGGCGTTGAATCGTTGAATCGTTAAAAAGTTAAATCGTTAAAAAGTTAAATCGCTAAACCGTTAAAGCGTTAAACCGTTAAACCGTTAAATCGTTAAATCGTTAAATCGTGCCGAGACTATTCCCCAAGCGAACGGGGTGCAAATGCAGAATCGGGGTCCACGTGCTTTTAACGCTTCAACGGTTTAACCATTCAACGGCTTAACCATTCAACGGCTTAACCATTTAACGATTCAACCATTTAACGATTCAACCATTTAACGATTCAACCATTTAACGATTCAACCATTTAACGATTTAACGATTCAACATCTCACCGACCCAACCCCACTCCTCCCTGGAGCGGATCATATCCCAGCAAGTCATACAGCTCCTGCCGGGTCTGCATGCGCTTGAGCCACCCCTTGGGCGTGCCGTGCCGTTGCAGGTCACGCAGGCATTCCTCCGCGGCCTTCATCGAGACCCGGAACGCGGTCAGCGGAAAAATCACCATCCGATATCCCAGCGCGGCCAGTTGCCGCGCGTTCAACATCGGGCTGCGACCGAACTCCGTCAGGTTCGCCAGCAGTGGGGCACGCACCTGCCGGGCGAACTCTTGGAATTCTTCGGCGGATTCCAGGGCTTCGGGGAAAATTGCGTCCGCTCCCGCCTTCAAATAAGATTGCGCGCGGCGCACGGCCGCCTCGAAACCGTCGACGGAACGCGCGTCCGTGCGCGCCACGATCAGAAAATCCTCGTCGCGCCGGGCCCGGGTGGCCACGGCGATTTTCCCGGCCATCTCCTCGACCGGGATGAGTTCCTTGCCCGCCAGGTGGCCGCAGCGCTTTGGAAAGACCTGGTCCTCCAGATGCAATCCGGCCAACCCGGCCCGCTCGAACGTCTGCACCGTCCGCGCCACGTTTTCCGCACCACCAAAACCGGTGTCCGCATCGGCCAACGCCGGGATGCGGACGGCGTCGGCGATGTAGCCCGCCAATTGCGCCACCTCCGTCAGCGTCAACCACCCGATGTCCGGCACCCCGGCGGTCGCATTGGCCAGTCCGGCGCCGCTGACGTAGACCGCCTTGAACCCGCATTGCTCGACGAGGCGGGCGGCGGCGGCATTGACGGCGCCGGGCAGGACGACGCAACCCTGGCGCAGCGCGCGACGGAGCAGGGTCGATTTGCGCGCGGTTTTCATCTCAGAAGAGGTTGTTCACGCAGTGGCCAAGGAACTCACTTCGACACCGCCATCAGCCCCCGGAGCGCATCCCAGTCCCGGATCTCGTCCAGCCGCCACAACCATCGCAACACGCCCTGGGCGCGGTCCCGGCCCAGACGCGGCTCGGCCAGCGTGAGGAACTTGGCTTCCACCCCGGCATCGCTGAGCGGGTTCTTCGCATGGCCCCGCGGATAATCCACGCGCTGGCTCAACTCCCCGCCCGGCCGCAGGCGCACCGTCACGAGGTTGCCCACCGCCTCGGGATAGCGCGCGCTCAGTTCTTCATGCCGCTGGACCTGCACGCGCTGCACGAGCGCGCGCAAGGAAGGATCGGCCAGGCGTGCCGGAGTGAATTGTTTCGCCGTCACCTCCCCGTCGGCCAGCGCGACGGCCACCACGTAAGGCAAACTGTGGTCCGCCGTCTCCCGGCTGGTCGGGTGCCACTTCTCCGGTTCGCTCCCGATGATCTCCACGGCGGCGTCGTGGCTCTCGACCAGGATCGATTCAATTTGCCCCGGGTCCGCGATTTGCGGGCGCAACTGCAACGCGGCCTCGATGGCGCTTTGCGCATGGTATTCCGCCGGCCAGAACTTGATGCTGGTCTGCAAAATCATGAAAGGGTGTTCGCGCCCTCGTCCCCATTGGCCGACGCGCACCTCCAGCGGTCCGCTGACCATTTTGGCAAAGCCCTTTTCGCCTTCAAAGATCGGGGCCGGGCCGGTCATCCCCTCGCGGGCGAGCAAAGCGGCGAAAACGCCGTGGCGGGCCGCATTGGCGAAGGCGCAGCCTTTCCAATGCGACAACTCGCCGACGCGCGATTGGCGCAACGCCGCGCTCGCCACGCCGGCAAGCCCGATGGCGTGTCGAGTCTGAGCTGGCCCGAGGCCCATGATGCGCGCTGCCGCCGCGGCGGTGGAGAACGCTCCGTAGGTCACATGGTCCCAGCCCCGGGCCCGCAGGCTGGCCGCATCGCAGAACCGGCACTGGACCTCGTAGGCCAGCGCGATGGCGACGATCAGTTCGCGGCCGTCGGCGTTTTCGGCTTCGGCCATCGCCAGGGCCGCGGGGATGTTGTCGCTGGGATGCGCCGGTTCCTTCGACAGGTAAGTGTCGTTGTAGTCCAGGTAACGCACCAGGCACCCGTTGGCAAAAGCGGCCCAGTCCGGCGGCGCGCGATGAGTCATGCCCAACAAGGCGGCGCCTCGCTCGGCCGAAAATCTCGAAGCCACCCGGCGCGCGATCCCGCACGGCTCGGCTTCCCAAGCGCCCAGCGCGCAGCCGAAGGAATCGATGACGCGCCGTTTGACTTCGTGGACGACCGGCGCGGGCAAGTCGTCGAACTTCAGGGCGACGGCGTATTCGGCGAGTTGATGGGCCAGGGAGTTCATGGTCGTTAATTAGTCGAGGGGTTGTTAAAAGGCTAAATGGTTAAATGGTTAAATGGTTAAAGCGTTAAATGGTTAAATCGTTAAATGGTTGAAGCGTTCAAGCGTTGAGGGGTTGAGGCATTGAAGAGTTAAATGGTTGAAAGGTTAAATGGTTAAATCACGCCACGTGCCCGCCAGCGAGCGGCTCGACGCTGCAACGCTTCAACAATTTAACCAATTAACCATTCAACGATTTAACCTTTTAACGATTTAACCTTTTAACGATTTAACCTTTCACACACTCGGCCGATAATGCCCGACCAGTTGGTGCAGTCTGGCCCGGATTTGACCCAAAGAGCAATGCTCAACCGTCTGGATGAGCTGAGGGAAAATGCTCCCTCCCTTCTCCAGGGCGCGGGACAACTCATCGAGCGCGCGCCCGGCTTCGCGGCGATGGCGTTGTTTGAATTTCTCCAGGCGATCAATTTGCCGCTGTTTTTTCTGGCGCGGCGTGCGGACGACTTTCAACTCCGGCGGTTTGGTCTCGTGGTCGCGATAATTGTTCAGGCCGACGATGGGGCGGGTGCCGTCGTTGATCTGTTGTTCGTAGCGATGGGCGGAGGCCTGGATCTGGCTGCGTTGATAACGGTGTTCGATGGCCGCCAGCACGCCGCCCAGTTGGTCGATCTGGCGGAACTCCTGTAAAACTCCCGCGGTGACGGCTCGCTCGATTTCCTTCATGCCGGGGGATCCGGCCAGCGGGTTCATGAGGAATTTGAACAAGCCGGTTTCTTCCAGCAGGATGGCCTGCGCCTGGGCTGCCAGGCGGACATATTCCTGGCTCGGGGTGGTGAAGGGTTCGTCGGCGCTGTTGCTGTGACAGGAGTTGGTCGCGTTGAGATAGGCCAGCATCAACTCGATGGCGGTGCGGGTGAGATTGTTTTTGAAGTCCTGCGCGATGAGGGAGCGGCCGCTGGTTTGGGTGTGCAGTTTGAAGCGTTGCGCGGCGGTGTCGGCGCCGAAGACGTCGCGCATGGCGATCGCCCAGAGGCGGCGGCAAACCCGCGCCAGCGCCACGTATTCGATCTCCAGCCCGCAATCGAGAAAGAAGGAGAGGCGCGGGCCGAACTGGTTGACGTCCAGGCCGTGTTCACGGAAGCGCTCCACGTAGGTGAAGCCGTTGGCCAGGGTATAGGCCGCCTGCTGCACGGGCGTGGCCCCCGCTTCGGCGATGTGATAGCCGCTGATCGAGATGGGATACCAGCGCGGCATGTGCGCCGTGGTGAACTCGACCAGGTCGGTCAGAAAGCGCAGCGACGCTTCGATCGGGAAGATCATTTCGTTCTGCGCCTGCACTTCCTTGAGGATGTCGGCCTGGATGGTGCCGCGCAGCTTCGGGACGATCGCTTCACCCAGACGCCGTTTCGCCGCCGCGATATACATCGCCAGGATAATGGGCGCAGGACCGTTGATCGTCATGGAAACGGAGAAGTGCTCGTCGCCGAGCGGAAAACCCGCGTAAAGCCGTTCCATGTCCTCAATCGTATCGATGGCCACGCCCCCCTCGCCAATCTTGCCGAAGACGCCGTCTTCGTCGCTGTCCAGTCCATAGAGGGTCGGTCCGTCGAAGGCGGTGCTGAGGCGGATCGTTTTCTGTTGCCTGGTCAGGTAGTGGAAGCGCTGGTTGGTGTCCTCGGCCAGCCCAAGGCCGGCGAAAAGGCGGGTCGGCTCTTCGATGGCCGAGGCCCGAGGGGGGATGGTCGATGGCGGGGCGGCGGCGGCCTCGACGTTGCGCGGCTCGGAGGTTCCCGCGCTTCCCGCGTACATCTTCGCGTAGGCGGCGTTCATGAAAGGAAATTCCCCGGGCAATCCTTCGCCGTAGAGGTAGCGGGCGATCTCACCGGGCTCATCGGTTGGCGGCAACGCCAGGCGCGGCAGCTCCAGGCCGCTGGGGGTGGCCACCCGGTCGACCCTGGCGCGGACCTCCTGCCAGCGTTGGAGGAGTTGCTCGCGGAACTCCGCCTCGCTCCGCGCCCGCGCGACCTGCTGCTCGACGAAACGGGCGTAAGCATCGACCGCCTGGCTGACCTGGGCCAACACGCTCATGATTTCAGCAATTGGAAAAGTTCGTCCACGCCGGCGTCCCGATGGCGTTTGGCCACGGTCACGACCTGTTTCTGGTTTCGCTGATTCAAGGCCAGGCGCTGCGCGATTTCCGCGCCCGCTGTCTTGGCTCCCGGTTGATCCGCTTTGTTGACGACGACGACGTCGGCCACGTCCAGCATGACGATCTTCTGAAGCTGCAGGCGGCTGCCGTAGTCCGGACTCATCACGAGGATGGTTTTGTCCACCAGCTCGCGCCCGAACGGCATGGCCTCCTGGCCAATCCCGACCGTCTCGACCAGCACCAGATCGAAGGAACGGCTTTTGAGCAATTGCAAACAGCGCCCGGTGGCTGGCGAGAGGCCGCCCGCCCGGCCGCGCGTCGCGAGACTGCGCATGAAGACGCGATCGGTCTGTGAATAAATCATGGTGGCGCGATCGCCCAGCAAGGCGCCCTGGCCGACCAGGCTGGGATCGTGCGAAAGGATGGCGAGCCTCTGGCGCGGGTCGGCCTCCAGGAAACGCCGCACCAACTCATCGATCAGCGTGGTCTTGCCCGCGCCACCGGGGCCGGTGAGGCCGATGACTCGCGCGGGGGACCCAGCGCCAGGCGGGAGGCCGGCGGGGCCCTCTTCCACCGCGGTCAGGAGCCGGGCCAGTTGACGGTCCGAGAGCGGGCCCGCTTTTCGAGCCGCCGCAAGGGAAGCCCGCCGCGCCGCGCCGTATTTCTTCCGAACAAATTCCACGATGGTCGCCAAGGGTGTGCCGGCAAAAAAAATCGCCTCGACGCCCTGTCGTTTCATGAGCGCGGCGTCGGTGTTCGTGATGGTTCCGCCGCCGCCGCCAAAGAGGCCGATGTCGCCTGCGCCCTGTTGCTCGAGCAGGTTGCGGACTTGGGCGAAGAATTCGACGTGGCCGCCGTTGTAGCTGGAGAGGCCGATGGCGCGCACGTCCTCCTGGATGGCGGCCCGCACGATGTCGCGGGCGGAACGGTGGTAGCCGAGATAGACCACTTCGATGCCTTGGCGGATGAATTCGAGGTTGATCGTGTTGATGGCGCTGTCGTGTCCGTCGCAAATGGGGACGGCGGTCAGCAGGCGGATCGGCTGGGGGGGAAGTTCCGTGGTCCGGGCCCGAGTTCGTTTCGCTTTCATCCGCACTTGGCCCAAGGGTAGACCAGAGTTGGCTGGCGGGCAATGTGACGGTGCCGACGCCTTTGACTTCTCGGGCAAGGTGGCCTTGGTCACGGGCAGTTCGCGTGGCATCGGGGCGGGCCTGCTCACGGCGTTCGGCCAGTTGGGCGCGCGCTGTGTGGCCAATTATGTGGCCGACGCGGACGGACGGAACAAGGCCGATGCCGAGCGGGTGGCGGCGGCCCTGCCCGATGCGCGCGTCATCCAGGCCAACGTGGGCAACCCGGAACACGTCTGCGCCCTGGTGGAACGAGTGCGGAAAGAACTCGGCGGACTGGACATCCTGGTGAACAACGCGGGGATTCTGCACGATCGGACCATTAAGAAGATGACCCTGGAAGAATGGGAAGGCGTGCTCCGAGTCAACCTCACCGGCGCGTTCAACTGCATCCAGCAGGCGAGCGCGATCCTGCGGCCGGGGGGACGGATCGTCAACATTTCGTCGGTCAGCGGTCAACTGGGTTTCTTCGGACAAGCCAATTACGCGGCCAGCAAAGCGGGGCTGATGGCCCTCACCAAGGTGGCGGCCCGCGAGATGGCAAAACACAGGATCACGGTCAATGCCGTTGCCCCCGGGTTCATCGACACCGAGATGAGCCGCGGCATGCCCGAAGAGGTGACGAGACAGTTTTTGGCCCAGGTGCCACTGGGCCGTTATGGCAAAGTTGACGACGTGGTTTTTGCCGTGCTCTTCCTTTGCTCGCGCTACGCCGAATACATGACTGGCCAGGTCCTGCATGTGAGCGGCGGGTTTTACATGTGACACATTGAAACGTTAAAAGGTTAAATGGTTAAATGGTTAAATGGTTAAATCAAGCCACGTGCGCGCCAGTGAACGGCTCGGCGATTTAACCATTCAACCATTTAACGATTTAACGATTTAACGATTTAACGATTTAACGATTTAACGCCTCAACGCTTCACCCCTTGCCCCAAATCATGACGACGCTGGTGGTCACGCTGCCGCCCAGGTTGAAGGTGAGAAAGCGGTCCACCTGTCCGGCCTGGTGATCACCGGCGGTGCCCGTCAATTGGCGATAAGCTTCCACCACCTGGCGAACGCCGGTGGCGCCGACGGGATGTCCGTCGCCCATGAGACCGCCCCCGGCGTTGACCGGCAGGCACGAGGCAGGAACGCCAGCGGCCATCTGGGAGCGCACGGCGGGCAGCGCCGTGGCGCCGCTCTCCAGCAGCCGTGTGCCCTCTCCGGGCGGGGCGAACCCGAGGATCTCGTAGGCCAGAATCTCCGAAATGGAAAAACAGTCGTGCACTTCCGCGGCCTGAATGTCGCGCGGGCCAAGTCCGGCCATGGCGTAGGCCCGCTGGGCCGCCCGGCGCGCCACGGAACATTCAGGGATGTCCTTCTCCGCCAAGCGGAGGCGGTCGGTGGCCTGACCATATCCGAGCAGGCGGATGGCGGGACGTTGCGCCAGCCGTTTCCGGAACCGCGCGGAACAAAGCACCAGTCCCGCGCTGCCGTCGGTGATTTGCGAACAATCCGTGACCTTGAGCGGCGGCGCAATGCGCGGGTTGTTCTCGGATTCCGTGCAGGCCTCCTTCAAGGAGAGGTTGGAGTCGCGCATCTGGGCGAGTCCGTTGAGCCGGGCGTGGGCGTGATTCTTGACGGCGACCAGCGCCAGCTGTCGTTCGGTCAGACCGTGGCGTTCCTGGTAAATCTGCGCGATGCGTCCGAACAATCGTGGGAACATAAAATCGGCGTATTGAGGGCGCTCTTCATCGTAGTCGCCCGCCGCGGCCAGCACATCCGCGCCCTGGGCTGCCGCCATCGTCTTCTGTTGTTCGGCCCCGACCACCAGCACCACTTCGTGCAAGCCGCCCAGGATCTGCTGCGCCGCGGTCACGATCGCGACGCCGCCCGACGCGCAGGCCGCCTCGACGTGCAGGGTCGGAATGCCCCGCAGTTTCTCGTGAACTTCGGTGAGGAACGCCCCCAGGTGGAGTTGCCCCGTGAAGCGGCCACTGGCGAAATTCCCGACCACGCCCGACTGGATTTCGCCTGGGTCGACGCCCGCGTCGGCGATGGCCGCCTGGGCGGCTTCGAGAATGAGGTGGCGCATCGTCTTGCCCTCCTTCTTGAAGTTGCGTTTGAAGTCGGTGCGCCCGGCGCCAATGACGTAAACAGGTTCAGCCATAATCAAATCGCCGGACGGAACCTAAACCTCCGCTCCCGGAAGGGCAATGGCGCTCTGTTGGACAGCGCGGGTCGAAACGCAGTCCATGATTGCGGCGGCCCAACCGCTATGCGAACTTGCGCCCTTCAAAAACTATGAGCCAGAACAAAGCCCAAAGCGAAGCCGAGCGAGAGCAGCAGATGCGCGCGGCGGAAGAACTGCTCTTTGCCGGTCCGCAAAAGCTCGGCCTGGCCAAGGGCTTTTTCCTCGGTCGCTTCGTCGCCGACTGGGTCATGCCTTATCCCCGGATCCGGCCGGAGGAACAGATTCAGTTGGATGACTCGCTCGGGCAACTCCGCGGGTTCCTCGACCAACACCTCGATCCCGCTGCCATTGACCGGCAGGCGGAGATTCCCCGCGAGGTCATCAGCGGTCTGGCGCGCTTGGGGGTGTTCGGCATGACCGCGCCCCCGGAGGTCGGCGGGCGTGGGTTCTCCCAGATGGCCTACTGCCGGGTGATGGAGGAGATCGGCAGCCGTTGCGCCTCAACCTCGATTTTCGTCAATGTCCAGCATTCGGTCGGGATGCGCGCGCTCCTGCTTTTTGGCACGCCCGAGCAGAAACGACGCTGGCTCCCGCCCCTGGTGCACGGCGAGCAGTTGGCCGCCTTCGCCCTCACCGAACCCGAGGCCGGGTCGGACGCGGCCAACGTGCAGACGACGGCGCAGCCCAGCGCCGATGGCTCGCATTTCCTGCTCACCGGCGAAAAGCGCTACATCACCAGTGGCACTTTGGCCCAGGTGCTCACGGTCATGGCTCGCACGCCCGTGCCCGGCAAAACGGAGTCGGCTGTCACCGCGTTTCTGGTGACCCCGGACATGCCCGGTTTCGTCGTCCTCGAACCGCGCATGGAAAAGCTCGGCATTCGTGGGACGGCCACGGCACGCCTTGCTTTTCGGAACATGCCGGTGCCGAGGGAGAACATTCTCGGCGCGCTCGGCAAGGGCTTGAAGGTGGCGTTGACCGTGCTGGATTTTGGCCGGACGACGTTCGGGGCCTGCTGCACCGGCGCGGCCAAGACCTGCTTGCGCCTGGCGGTGCAGCACGCCAACACGCGCCGCCAGTTCGGGCGGACGCTCGGGGAATTCGAGCTGACGAAAAAGAAGATTGCCCGCATGGCCGCCGGCGCTTACGCGATGGAGGCGATGACCCAGGTGACCGCGTCGCTCATCGACCGCGGTCTCGAAGATTACATGCTCGAGACGGCCATGCTGAAGGTGTTCAGCACCGAGGCGCTCTGGATGCTCGTCAACGAGGCCTTCCAGCTCCACGGCGGCGCCGCCTATTTCACGGACCGGCCCCTGGAACGGATGTTGCGGGACGCGCGGATCAACCAGATCGGGGAAGGGGCCAACGAAGTGCTCACTTCGTTCATCGCGCTGGTGGGGATGCGGGC
>WNFZ01000930.1_pt1 | contig 28425 bp, 18 predicted proteins | sample 5400081 | NCBI WGS metagenome assembly WNFZ01 (sample SAMN13153365, study PRJNA577476) | soil metagenome | isolation source: 80 cm soil or saprolite under grassland replicate 1 | place: USA:California | collected 2016-06-15 | reverse complement strand
CGAGCATTGACAGAAACGAACGCCAGTGCCTCCCGACTGGTGGAAATCGTGCGGGCCGGCGGCTCACCGTTTGAATGCAGCCAGCAGACGCGCCTTGGATTCCTCCCACCGGATGGAGGTCTGTGGGTTTGCCTCCATTTCACGGAAGCGCTCCTCAATCAGGGCCTTTTCCGTGTCGGTCAGCATCCGCTCATGCAGCCAATCTTCCCGGTCCAACTCGGCGAGGCGCAGGCGGATTTCCTGTCGTTCCTCGGGCGTGAGCTTGGGCAATTCCTGCAGAATCTTGGTCTTGCTCATGGTGGGAATTTAGCGGTTGCCCTGGGTTTCAGCAAGCCTCGCTGTGGCGGTGGGGCGGTGCGCTGACTGACGCGGAAAATCCGCGCAGTCTCCGCGCGATGGTCAACCGACGGCCGCGTCACGGCGCCGCTTCATCCGCTTCAAGCACGCTGCGGTCGGTATGCATTGCTTGCCACTCACAGGGCCGGCCGCAGTCGTACAAATCCGACCCGACGCAGTGTTGGACCAGGAAATGATTTGGAACGCCTCCGGCTCCCAGTCTTCCCACACCCCTTCGATCTCGGACTGCTCGGCGTTTTTGGTTTGTCGATGAAACGTTTTGAAATAGAATGCTGGCAGAATTGCACATGGCGACAGGAAACTTGCGATTTTCATTGCCCGACGCTTTGGCAACAGCCTGACGGCCCTTCATGCATTGGATTGCACCATCTGAAAAAAACGCCTCTCACGCCGAGGGCGTGCTTTACCTCACGCCCAACGACCGCTTCGACCAGCTCCAGGCGCTGGTTGAGGGTGCGGTCAGGGTGTTTCAGAGCAATCACGGGACGCCCGCCGCCGTCTTGTTCCTTATTGATAAACGAAATCCCTGGTCAACGGAGTCTATTTTGAAAGGCTAGACCCTATGCTGAAAATAAAAACTGCCGTTCCCATCTGGGCATTGCTTCTTCACTTTTTCTGGCCGCAGCCTGCCCGATCAGGCGACGCCATTGAGAATGTCCGAATCGACATTCCCCACAAAAAGTTCGTCCTGAAGAATGGTTTGACCCTGATTGTCCACGAGGATCACAAGGCACCCATCGTGGCGGTCAACCTTTGGTATCACGTCGGTTCAAAAAATGAAAGACTCGGCAAAACCGGTTTCGCGCACCTGTTTGAGCACCTCATGTTCACCGGGAGCGAGCATTTCAAAGGAGGCGCGGATCAGCGGGCCTTTTTCGAGGCCATGGAGCGGATCGGCGCGACGGACTTGAATGGCACCACCAGCGAAGACCGGACGGATTTTTTCGAGAACGTTCCGACCAACGCGCTGGACGTCGCCTTGTGGATCGAATCGGACCGGATGGGCCATTTCCTTGGAGCCATCGACCAGGCCCGCTTGGATGTGCAGCGCGGCGTGGTTCAGAACGAAAAGCGCCAGGGCGAAAACCAGCCTTACGGCGTCACCGAGGAACTGATCGTCAAGGGCACTGCACCGCCGGGCCATCCGTACTCCTGGACAGTCATCGGCTCGATGGAAGACCTTATCGCGGCGTCGCTTGATGATGTGCGCCATTGGTTTCAGACCTATTACGGCCCGGCGAACACGGTCTTGGTTCTGGCGGGCGACATCGACGCAGAAACTGCCTTGAAGAAAGTCGAATATTATTTTGGAGACGTACCGGCTGGCCCACCTGTGGCCCGGTATGAGAAGTGGATTCCGAAGATAGCTGGGACCCGCCGTCAGAAAGTATCGGACCGTGTGCCGCAGGCGCGGCTTTACAAGGTCTGGAACGTCCCGCCTTACGGCGAATCCGACACGAGTTACCTGGAGTTGGTCAGCCGCGTGCTCGCTTCCGGCAAGACCTCCCGGCTTTACAAGCGGCTGGTCTATGACGATCAGAGCGCGACGGACGTATCGGCTTTCGTGGATCGGCGCGAAATCAGCGGCCAGTTTTGGATTATTGCCACGGCCAGGCCCGGAGGCGAGTTGGCGCGCATCGAGAAGGCCGTGGACGAGGAACTGGCCCGGCTCCTGGCCAAAGGCCCGACGCAGGCGGAATTGCAGCGCGCCAAGGCCGGCTACATTGCCGCCTTCGTGCGCGGCAGCGAGCGCATCGGCGGCTTTGGCGGCAAGTCGGACATTCTGGCGATGAACCAGACCTATCGCGGTGAGCCGGAGTTTTACCAGACGATATTGAAAACGGTGCGCGAAGCGACCACTGAAAACCTGCACAGCGCCGCGAAATCATGGCTCACTGAAGACGTTTACATTCTTGAAGTTGACGCGTATCCAACGTATGAAATAGCCGGGAGCACCGTTGACCGTTCCAGGCTGCCTGAACCGGGCGCGCAGGCAGAAGCCAGGTTTCCGGCGTTCCAACGAACCGAACTGACGAACGGATTGAAGGTCATCCTGGCCGAACGTCATGCCACACCGGTTGTCATCCTGGATTTGGTGGTCAACGCGGGTTCGGCGGCCGACCAATTCGCCAGCCCTGGCACTGCGCGCCTGGCCATGGATATGTTGGATGAAGGCACGGCCAGGCGAACGGCGTTGCAGATCAGCGACGAATTGGCGGCCTTGGGCGCGAATCTGCTTGCCGGATCGGGCCTGGACACAGCGACCGTCCATCTGTCCGCCCTCAGCGCAACCCTCGACCGTGCGCTTGCTGTTTACGCCGATGTCATTTTGAATCCTTCATTCCCGGAGGCCGACTTCAAGCGGTTGCAAAAACAACTCATCGCCGCGATACGGCGAGAGCGGACCGAACCGGTCAATATGGCGCTGCGGGTTTTCCCCAAAATTCTCTACGGGAGCGGCCACGCTTACGGCAACCCGCTGACGGGTTCCGGCACGGAGGCGTCGGTCGAGAAATTGACCGCCTCGGAGATGAAGAAGTTCCACGCCACTTGGTTCAAGCCGAACAACGCGACGCTCATAATCGTTGGCGACGCGACACTGAACGAGATAAAATCCAGGCTGGAGAAGTTGTTTAGCGGCTGGAAGCCGGGCGATGTTCCCGCAAAGAACATCAGCAAGGTGGAACAGCAAAAGAAATCGGCGGTGTACCTGATTGACCGGCCCGATTCGTTGCAGAGTGTGATTTTGGCCGGACATGTGGCTCCACCAAAATCAAATCCCGATGAAATTGCCATCGAGACGATGAACACGATTTTGGGAGGAACCTTCACCTCGCGGGTGAACATGAACCTGCGCGAGGACAAGCACTGGGCTTATGGCGCGTTTACTTTCCTGTGGCCAGCGCAAGGGCAGCGCCCGTTTATAGCCTATGCTCCGGTACAGACCGACAAGACGAAGGAGTCTCTGGTGGAACTGGACAAGGAACTGCGCGCTATGCTGGATAAGCAGCCGGTCACTGAAAAGGAGTTGAACACGGCGCAGAAGAACCAGACATTGCAGTTGCCAGGCCGGTGGGAAACCGACGACGCGGTCACCCGTTCCCTCGACGAGATTGTGAGCTTCGGATTGCCTGACGATTACTTCACGACCTATGCCGCAAAGGTCCGTTCGCTCTCGGTCGGCGAGGTTGAAAACGCCGCGAAAGAGGTGGTGCATCCCGATCAGTTGGTGTGGGTCGTGGTCGGCGACCGGGCAAAAGTCGAGGCTGGAATCCGAGAACTGGGTTGGGGCGAGGTCAAACTTCTGGACCCTGATGGCAACCCGGCGAAATGAGACCTGCACGAATCAGAGCGCGCGCCGGGAGATTGCGTCGTGAAAAATGAAAGACGGTATGAGCTTCGTCGAACTCAAATGTTGAACGGTGATCGGGATTTCGCGCGGCAGAAATTTATCTTCCTGCAACCGCACGCGATGGGTTTCGACACCTCACCTTGATCCTCTACCCGTTCGAGGCGGAGAGGAAGGAAATTGGAATACAATATAGCAGTACTTGACACTGTAAACTTATCTGTTATTGTCTGCTCGTGGGCCATATCAAGAATGAACCGCACGGACACCACGGATGAACTGACGTTCGCCGAACTCGCCGCAAAGGCTGGGCTGCCGGGGCGCACGATTCGCTTTTATATCGCCAAAGGGTTGTTGCCGGGACCAGTCAAGGCTGGCCGCGGGGCTACGTATGGAAAGGAACACCTGGAGACGCTGCGTTCCATCAAGGCATCGCAGGCGAAAGGATTGACGCTCAGTGAAGTCGCCCGAAGGCTGTCCGGGGAGAGCCAACGGCAAGCGCTGCCCGACCCCATTGCCTGGTGGAATTACCGTTTGGCTGAGGACGTGGCGGTGTCGGTGCGGGCCGATGTCGCGCCGTGGCGACTCAAACAAATCCGCCGCTACCTAAACGAAATGGCGGCCGGCCTCGGCGGAAAAATGGAGAAAACGAATGAACACGACAGATAGGTTTACGGTTTTGGATGCCAAAACCGGCAAGGAAATCAGCCTCGCAATGGAAGAGCTCTGGCTGAAAGGCAAAATTATGCCCGTCGGGGCGCACCTGCTGGTCTTCCACAACTTTCGATCGGATGAAAATCGGCCGCTGGAGTTGGTCTATTCATTCGGCCTGCCGCGCGACGCTGCCCTGCGGCGATTCTCGGTGCGAGGAGACGGCTTCCGGGTCCGATCCGAATTGAAGCCGGTGGCCGAGGCAAAACAGGCTTACGAAAAGGGCATCCAAGAAGGTCACCTCTCGACGCTGGCGCAACAGTATCGGGATGGTCTGGTCAATCTGACGATTGGCAATGTTCGGCCCGGCGAGAGCGTCACGGTCATCCTCGAACTTCTGGCGGGCGTGGAAACTTCCGATAACGGGGTTCGCTTCCGTTTCCCCTTCACGCTGGCTCCTTGTTATCACGCCAAGGCACGAATGGTCGAAGCCGAACCGGGAGTTGGAGAACTCGAACTGCCGGACGATGAGTTTGGAGATCTTCTGTTGCCGCGGTTTGTTGCGGACGCATCGGGCCTTCACCGGGTCGGGTTCGACCTTTCAATCTGGATGCCATCGCCCGTCAAAGGGGTCGCTTCTCCGTCTCATGCGATCGAAGTTCAAAACGATGATCCACAAACATTCAAGGTCCGGCTCGCGCCCGAGTGCGACGTTCCCAATCGTGACCTGGTCCTGGATATAAAAACGCAGGAACCTTTGACCGGCGTCCTCGGCGGCGTTGGAAAGGACCGCAAGAGCCACTTCGCGGCGCTGGTTCCGTCGTCCCAGTTCGGACAGAGAACCAAGGCGCCGCGCAGGGTAGTGTTTACGCTGGACCGGTCAGGGTCGATGCAGGGCATTCCGCTTGCGCAGGCCAGGAAAGCTCTCGAAGCATGTCTGGGGGTCCTGTCCGACAACGATCAGTTCAACATCATTGCGTTCGATAACCAGGTTAAGACCTTCAGACCGAAAATGGTCGAAGCGACGCGGTCTAATCTCGATCAAGCGCGTGGGTTTCTTGAAGCCATCGAAGCCGGCGGCGGAACCGAACTGGCCAAAGCCTTGACTGAGGCCGTCACGCTGCTCCGCGGTGACGAGGGAGATGTATTCGTGATCACAGACGGACAGGTTTACGGCACGGAAGCAATTGTGCGGCTTGCCAAGGGCACCGAGACTTGCATCCATTGTCTCGGCATCGGAAGCGCCAGCCAGGATCGTTTTCTGACTCTCTTGGCGCGTGAGACCGGAGGCACAAGCCGGTTCGTAACGCCGAGAGAGCGCGTGGACATTCCGGCGGTCGATCTCTTCGCCAATGCGGCCCGGCCAGTGGCCGCTGATGTTCGGATTCAATTCAAAGACCTCCCCGGCGCCAAAGCAGAACCGGCCGCCCCTACGCGAGTATTCCCCGGCATCCCACTTATCGTGTTTGCTGAAGCCGATGGCACCTCAACCGGGCAAATGGAAGTCGATTGGGAAGGAGAGAACGGCCGTCAACGGATTCAGGTGCCTGTCGCAATCAGCAATCAGCCGCATGCTGAAACCATTCGTCTATTGCGCGGCGCACGACTGATCACGGATTTGGAGAGTCGAATGGTTGGAACTGAAGAGAGCAACCAACGAAACACACGCGACGTCAAGGAGCTCGAACATTTGAGCGTGAAGTACGGTTTGGCCAGTCGAGCCATGTCGCTTGTGGCAGTGGTTGAACGCGTCGGCGACCAAGGCGGAGCGATACCGCAGACCCGGGTTATTCCGGTCGGCATGCCCCAGGACACGGCATTTGGCGCTTACTTCGAGGGAGCCGGCGCCCACGCTTTTCTTGGCTCTGGCTACGTGAGCGCTTCCGCAGAGAGTTACGAGGTCGCTCAGGAGGTTGGCTTCTCGGCGCTCCGACAATCTCTTCGAGCGTTCAGGCCGGCGAGGCAGCAGGAATTGTTCGAGTCAGCGCAGTGGGAGCTTCCCGAAGATCTGCTTTTGGAACTGGCGAGCCGTTTGGAACCCGATGGCGGAATGCGAGGCGGCGATGACGAGCAACGGCTTTCACTTACCCTGGTTGCTCTGCTTTGTTTCCTGGCCGAGGGCCATACGGTTCAATGCGGGACATTCAGGTCGCATGTCGAGCGCTTGCTGAAGTTCGTTAAGAATTATCCGACCGCGAAGCTGTCCGACGACCAGCGCAAGATTCTTTCTGCGATCATCGCCCTGGTGGAAAGTGGTCGATCCCTGCCCGGCAACTGGTTCTTGACCGCAAAAGCGTTTCTGGAAAAGCGGCCACCGACGAGCGGTGAATTGTGGAAACGGCTTCAAAACGAGATCGAGAAGAATGCCTACGCCTGATCAGGCGCGGAGGTTGTAAACTCCTTCGACCACGGTGCGGTGGGATCGTTAACGCGCTTTTCCGCAGGAGTTTTCGCAAACGATTTGCCGCATCGTCGCGGTGCGCTCGACGCCACCGGCAGAGCCAACGCCGTCTTTCGTGGGCTACGGCATGACAATCCGGTAAAAGCGCCGCGCGCCGCGCGCAGTTGTGTCCGAAAACGGGACCGGATCGGATCCCGCCGTTTGGGTCATCAGGTCCGTCCACCGTCACCCGTCGAAGGTGCAAGATCATGCGTGTTATGCCGGCTAAGGAGATCGCAGGCGGTACAATCCGCTGGCTTGGACTGCCGGTACGAGGATGAATCGCTCGTTGCCGTCGCTTTGGTAAGGGCCGGCCACATCCGCCCACGAACCATTAGCCGGCGTCGGATTTTCTTCCACGACAAAGCTCGAGGCAGAGGCCGGCCAGGAGACGCGAACGTTGTTCCCGACCAACGAAATCCTCAGGCTCGGTGCTTCGCCGGGAGATTCGGGGATTAGCAGGGAGGGATGTTCCGCCTCGATTTCGTAGTTGGCGCTTTGGAGCGGATGGCAAGCCCATGACCCAAAAAGGCCGCGGTGCGCCACGGCACCGCTTTGGCTGCTGGCCACGCCGCTGTCGAAGGCAGACCAGGCGGAGGTGTAGGTTTGGGCCTGCAGACTTGCGGCACAGATTAAGGTCAAACAGATGATGGTTTTCATTTTTGTTCCTGACGGTTGCTTGGGATGTGATGGGTTTTGTTGATCGAGGTCTTCGCCCATCAGCCAGCGCACGCCGGCGCTGTCGTTGCCGACACCGGCACTTGTGAGGTCAACAAATTCGCCGAAGACATCGGACAACGATTCATTGATCAGAGTTTTCATGATCACGTTCTCCGTGCTCATTGCGTTTTTCGTCGGGGTTTATTGGAGACCGACCAGCACGAGCACGAGGCCCTTGCCGGCATCGAGACCGGTCATGGCTTTGCCAATGATCGCGCCCTGCGCCTTGGCGTGGTCGGTGACCTTCATGCCGTGCCCGGGTGTGTCCGATGTTGTGATCAAATCGCCCGGACGAATTGCGGCGTAGCTGGCATCAACCTGGCAATAAACGCGGCCCGTGAGCGCGACGGGATGTTTGCCGTCAGCGATGCTGCCGGTCTGCCCCATGACCATTCCGGGATTCACACCGCCGGCCCCGCTAATCACGCCAGCCGCTGTGCGATCGTACGCCCGGGTGCTCAGGATCAATTGGCCTGGATTTTCCGGATCAATGCTTACCAGCATCCCGGGATGGAGAGTCGCGTCCGTTGACTTGATCTCGAAACGCTCGGAAAGGTCGCTTCCGCCGGTGATCTGGAGGACCTGCGTGATGATGCGGCCATCACCGTTGTAGTCGGCTTGCAGGCGAATCGTCTCGGTGCCGTCCGCCTTGAGCAGGCGAATGGTGCCGCCATTCGCGGGCGTCCATTCCCCGTCCATCTCGATTGTGGTGTTGCCGGCGCTGTTGCGCATGCGCAGTTCCGAACCGGTGTTGCCGGTGGCCGCGCCGAGCACCTGGAAGGTTTCCGTGCCGGACGCGTCGTAGATTGCCATGCTGCCGCTGGTGGCGCCGCCGTAGAGGCGCACGCGCGGATTGCCAGCGGCGTTTCGCAGGCTGAGCGCGCCGTAGCCGGTCCCCTCGTCTCCATAAAGCACGGCGCCCGGGTTGCCGTCCGCCTGGTAGAGCGTGAGTTGACCCGCGCCGTAGGAATTGTTGCCGTCCAGCGATGCACCGGCGCCCGAGCCGTCGGCCTGATAGAGCGTGACGAGGCCTCCGGCGTTTTCGCCGCTGACAAGCGCGCGGGTCAGGCCGTTGGAATTGTAGAGATAGAGTCTGCCTCCGGCGTTGCCATTGGCGGTGAGGCGCGCGGCGGTTTCATGGCCGACGCTGTCCTGGAGATACACTTCGCCCCAATTGATGCCCCACATGCGGCTCAACTCGGATCCGTCATTACCGAAAACCGAGATGGTGTTTCCCGCGCCGTTGAGCGAGATGGAGGGAGTGCCCGCGGCCGTGTGGAAAACGTCGAGCCGGCCGTTCACGGCGGCGGAGCCGAGGTCGAGGTCATCGGCCAATTGTGTGCTGCCCACGGCGCCCGCGGCGAGCTTCGCGGCGGTGACGGAATTGTCCGCCAGATTCGCAGTGCCGATCGTCAGGTTGGCGATGTCGGTTCCGAGGATCGAGCCATCCGCGATGTCCGAACTGTTGACCGCGCCGGGCGCGATCTGAACAGCACCGATGGCGTTGGCGGCAATTTTGCCGGAAGTCACCGCGCCGTTGGCAAGTTTGCTTTCGGTAATCGCGCCGTCGGGCACGTCGGCAGCCATCATCGCGTAACCGACCGAAGCGATGAGTTGATCCGGAGTAAGCTGTTGAAACCCGTTATTCCCGTCGTTGAACCAGATGCGCAGGTGCACGTCTGAATTGCCAAACGCCGTGTAGGGTATGGAGGTCATGTTCGACAAGTTGGTGTCGCCTAAGAGCACCGAGTAAAAACCCTTATCCACCGTGACGGCCACAGCGTTCGTGGGCTCGCTGCCGCCAGCGCTGGTCCCGTCGTTGCTCCAAAACGTGGTGCCGCCGTTGGCGCTCACGAGGGCGAACTTGAATTGGCCGGGACCGTTGAAACCGTTTCCATTCACGGCCAGTTGTCCCTGGTAACTGAGCGTGTGCGGCACCTGAGCATGCAGCGCGGTGGTCAAAGTGAGGCCGGCGAGGAGGATTGAGACGAGGGTTGCTTTCATGACGAGTGAGTTCCTGTAACTGGTTGGACTGTGTCGTTTATTTCTTGTCTGTCTGTTGCGTCGGTAGTTTGTTTCCTGGCGGGGCGGGCGGCCTGCAATCACACGGAAATTTTTTGCAGACCGATCACCCGCGCCATCGCCAGGTTGTCCCGCACTCGCGGGAGGCATTTCTGCCGTCACTCTGAAATGAAGAAATGGGCGGGCGGGGATTACAGCAGGCGGGAAGAATTTTTGGAGCGACATCTAACATCCAATGGAACGGACGGGCGCTGGGATGGATCGGATGTTGGACGTGTGATGTTCTTTTGTGGGGGAATCCTCGCGGCGCGGAGGTCGTTCGCGGAGGTTTCAACCCCAACGGGGCTGTGTCGCGTTTCCACCGCCGAGCCGCAACCCCGATGGGTTGTTTTCCTTCCCCAACGTTTCCACGTTTCCAGGCAGCTCGTTCCTCGCAACCTTGGGCTTTGAGCCGGAATCCCTTTGGGATTCACGTCCGGAATCTCTGGAAAGGAATAGGGTTAGCCCCCAAGCCAGCGTCGAGATTGTACTCCACTTGCCTCATTTCCCGATCACCGCAGTTCCATCATACGACCGCACGGTCATGTATCGGTTGAAGAAGACCGTTTCGTTGTAGGAGCCGGTGCGGATGAAGAGACTGTCACCATCGCACACCACTCCGAGTGCCGAACCCACCGTGTTGAAAGGGCCGCCGAAGATTGAACAGTCCTTGTTGCCGTTTTGGAACAGGCAAATGGACGACTTGTCCAGGTAGAGGTCCCGCGGATTTGCCAGGCCCACTGGCGGATCGCCGGCGGGAATGTCGCACGGGAACAAATCGAGATTCGGCCACGCGTTGGCCGCGTCCAGCGTGTTGATGATTCCGTTAATGACCGAGCGCAGATTCCAGCAGCAACCGTCGCCCGCAGGCGCTGTGTTGCACGTCACAGCGAAGGCCAGGCCGTCAGTGCGATACACCAGAAAGGAAATCGTTCCATCCATGCAGCCGTTGTGGCCCCACCACGAACCGTTCAGCAACAAGCCCAGGCCGTAGCCTGCGTTGGTCGCCGACCCGGTTTGCATTTGCATGATGCTGTTGGCCGACAAGAGGTCTGCCTTCGAGGAATCGCCGTCAATGCGGCGGAGGAACAGGAGCAAGTCAATGGGCCGCGCAATCCAGCCGCCGTTGGCATCCATGCGCTCGGGATTGAGGCCGTAGGGAGTGCCGCCGTAATAAACCACTTCGTTGGATTTGCGTTCCGCGAGCGTACTGCCGCCGATCTCCATGTCGGTGATGCAGGACGGAGCCAGCAGTTCATCCTGGACGAACTGTTCGTAGGTTCGCCCGCTACGCCGCTCGATGACGCGGCCAGCAGTGACGTAGTCCGCATTCATGTATTGATACGATGTGCCCGGCGGGCTGGCCGGCTCGGTGTTATCGAGTTGCCAGTCCACCACGTCGTTGGGGTCCGAGCCGCCAACCTGCCAGACGCCATCGGTGGTCCACCCGGTCACGTGGTGCAACAGATGGCGGGTCGTGATGGCCTTTTCGCGGTTGCTGTAAGGCGGCGTGCCGAAACTGTTTCCCAAAATGCCGCCCGAACCAAAGACCGCTTGATCAAGATTCAACCCGCAACAATCCGCCAGCTTCAAAGCCGCCGCCGCTGTGAAGGTTTTGGAAACGCTCGCAATGCGGAAGCGATGGTTTGGATGAACCCATTCGTTGGCGCCTTGATCGGCGAGACCGAATCCTTTGGCGTACACCAACCGGCCTTGGCGCGAAATCGCCAGGGACAATCCGGGGACGCCGTTGTCCTGCATGTAAGTGTTGATGGCGCTGTTGATCGTCTGCAACCTGGTGGGACTCAATCCGCCGTTGCGGCAGAAGATCACGTTAAAACGGTCACCACCGCCGATGTCGAAGACGCTCGCGAACACGGGCCGGTAACCCTGGTAATACCAGTTCCACGACTCACCCTGGTAATTCATTTTGGAGAGGTCGTTGAAGCTGTACCAGGCGCTGCCGTTGCCCGGGTTTTTCCAAACGCTGCTGTAGCGCGCCGCCCCCGTGATGTTCGCGACGCTCACGCAGACGAGTTGATAGCCCTGGCCGCTGAGGTCGTTGAAATCCTGCTGATACTCGTTGGACGTGCGCCGGACGCGAACGGTGTAATTCTCCGCAACGCCTTTGCGCCAGATTGCGGCGAAATATTCGGTCGAGCCGGCATTGAACGTCCAAAGAAAAACCAGCTTGTAGCCCTGGCGCGCTCGATTGGAATTCTCAGCCACATAGCTCGAATAGGAAAGACCCGCTTCTGTGACAACATCCTCGCCCGGAAGATATTCCCAGATGGCGTTGTAATACGGTTGGCCGCCGACGCCAAATCCGCTGATGAACACGGGAAAATAGTTCTGCCCGGCGTAGGTCGCGCTGAGCGAATCAAATTGCGCCTTCGTCATGCCGGGATGCGTGATCCAGCCGGGGCCGGATTGTTGCGCCCAGATCGCGGCGTAGCGCGCCTGGCCGCTTTGCTCATATCCGCAAACGGAGAGCAGCCGATAGTTGTATGGCGAGCCGGTCCAGGTGTTGAACTCTGTCTGATAATCCGCGGCGGTCAAATCATGCCGGGAAACCCAGGGAGCGGCGATTGCGGAAGCGGTCGCGAACAACGCGGCAGCGATGGTTGCTGTAACGAGAGTCAGTTTCATAATGAGAAAGTGGTAAAAGTGCCGAGTATCACTTCAGCGGTCGAACGAGGCTGTTCCGAGTATTGTTGAATCGTCATTTTGTTTTCGTGCGGCGCGGACCGCCGCCAAGCGGGCGGTAATCCTCGCGTTGATCAGCGGCGGCCGCGCCAGGTTTTCCCGCACTCGCGGGAGCGTAATTGCCTTCACTCGTAATGAAGAAATCCGGGCGAGGAGATTACACGCCGCGGCGAAAAAGTCATCGCGCCCGGAACTCACGCAGAATGCCGCGACAATGCCAGCGCGCGTGACTGGGCCGCCGAAGCAGGCAGAACGCGTGCAGTGCCACGCGTCCTGCACGAGAGGCTGCCAACGCGACTTGCATCGGCAGCTCCGGGCGCAGGCCAAGGGTGCGAAAAATCGCCGCACGAAAACGGCTGATCTGATCGCTTGCTCGCTGGTTATCCGGGGAACGCTGCCACAACTCCTGCCAGGTCCGCCCGATTGTTGGTGCTGAGAAATGGGTTGTCACAAAACATTCGCGCTTTGGCTTCGTTCCATACTGAAGCAGCGAGGTGCGGACGATTACGAGCCGGCGCGGAAGAACACCTGTAATCGCGGAAGGCGGATTTCTTCATTACTCGATGAAGACAAGAACTGATCTGCCGCGAGTGCGGAGGATCAATTGATACGAATCATCGGGCTCCGGGCGGTGAGCAAAGCATGTGGGGAGTCGCCGCCCGGCTCCGCCCGGAACAACAACAATCCGGCAGGCTGGCGGCTCGTCTTCACCGGCATGTCCCTGCTGAACGTAACCAGGCGAAACCAAATTGTATGAAGACCTTTTTGAATTCCGTGAGTTGCAGCGCAGTGATGGTATTGATTTTGTCCGCGAACACTCTGTCGGCCGCGCTGGGCGGCGGCGGTCCGTTAAACCCTCCCGGCCCGCCGGCAGTGATGATGAAAACGCTCCAGGAAATCGAACCGCGGCATCTCATCGTCTCGTTGCCGCACACGGTTACCGCGCCCGGTTCTTACTACATCGCCACCGACCTCACGGGTGTTGCTGGCCAAAACGGAATCACGATAGCCGCTGATAATGTGACCCTTGATCTCGGTGGCTGGTCGCTAATCGGCGTGGCGGGTTCGCTCGACGGGATTTTCAGCACCAATCATCATTACCTCGTCGTTCGCCACGGAAACGTGCGCGGCTGGGGCGGCGACGGCATTGATTTCACGCAGGCCGGCGCTTGCCGCATCGAAGACGTGACCCTCCACAGCAACGCCGGAATCGGACTGATCGTCAACACGGACAGCCACGTCAATCACTGCATCGCCCAGGCAAACGGCCAGGAGGGCATCGTCACCAGCAACGGGGTGGAGGTAAACGACTGCGTCGCCGGAATAAACGGCGGGCACGGGATTGCGTGCGGCACCAGTTCGCTCATTCGCGGCTGCTACTCCGCCGGGAATATCGGCGCCGGAATCATCGGCGGCCTGGTCGAATCCCTGACCGTGCTCGACTGCGTTGTGAACGACAACAAAGCGGGTGGAATTGTCGCCCCGCGCCGTTCGCTGGTGCGGAATTGCCAGGCGTGGCGAAATCAATTCAGCGGCATTTTCGCGGATGAAGGCAGCACGATCATCGGTTGCACGTCGGGCACGAACGCACTTCATGGAATTTCGACCGGCCCGGGTTCCACCGTCACCAGTTCGAGCGCGAGCCGGAATGTCGGGAGCGGATTCAGTTTGGGCGCACACAGCAGCATCACAGGCTGCACTGCGCTCAGCAACGCCGGGGACGGAATCATTGTCAGCAACAAGTGCGTGGTGACGGCGAATACCGTTTCCGGACACCTGACCGGCGCTGGGATTCACGCGATCGAGCATCGCAACCGGATTGAAGGCAACGCCGCCGATGAAAACCGCCGCGGCTATCACATCGAAGGCCGAAACAACCTTGTCGTCAAGAACAGCGCCGCTGACAACCTCGTGGATTACGACATCGCGCCCGGAAACAAGGATGCCTTGGTGATCAGTCCCGGCTCGGCGTTCGTGAACAACGAACCGTGGGCCAACTTCAGGCACTGACGATCCTCGTCAGTCCCGAAAACAATTCTCACTACGAAGGGATATTATGAAAACGATTCTCTCCGCCGTGCTCCTGGCCGGTTTCGCGTTCACTGCCTGGAGCGCCACAACGATTGACCCGGCCAACAAGTCCGCCTACGGCGCGAACATCGCGTGGCTTAACTGGCAAGGCGACATCGCCAACGGCGCCGTGGTCACCGACGACATCTGTTCCGGCTCCATCTGGAGCGCGAATTGCGGTTGGATTCACCTGGGTAACGGCGCACCGCCCGACGGCCCGCAATATCAGAACGACGCCGACAACGATTATGGCGTGAACCTTGATGCGGCGGGCAACCTTAGTGGCTTCGCGTATGGCGCCAACATCGGCTGGCTGAATTTCCATCCCTTCGGCCAGCCGAAGATTGACTTGCTCACGGGCAACTTTAGCGGCGACGTGTGGAGTGCCAACTGCGGTTGGATGAACCTGAGCAACATGTTCGCGCACGTGAAAACGTTGGTGGTCCTGCCGGCAATGGACTCCGACAAGGATGGCTTGCCCGACTCGTGGGAACTCCGTTTCGCGCGCTCGCTCGACGCGTTGACCGGCAACGACGACTCCGATGGAGATGGCGTGTCGAACCACGACGAAGCCCTCGCCGATACCAATCCGCTCGACGCGAACGACGCGTTGCGGATCACGGGGTTGGCCTTTAAGGATGGCGAATGCACGATCCAGTGGCAAAGCCGGCCCACGCGATTGTATCGCGTGTTGAAGCAGGCGGACCTCGATCTCAAGTTGCCCTGGAAGGACGTGGGTGCGGGGATGATTCTGCCGCGCATGACTTGGGAAACTGACGTGAAGTTCAAGGAACCAGGCCCGCAAGGGTTCTTCCGCATCGAAGCCGTGAAGCCGCTTGCGCCGTAAATCTGCCTAAACCATTCAGCACACTTCGGAAAGTGTGGCTCGATTCAGCGGACAACTATCCGGTCGCCAAGCGCGCCAATTCGCACCCGAAGGCGTCGGTGCGCTTGACTACACTGTAGATGCCCAGCCGGCAGACAATAAAGCCGCGCGACTCCAGTTTGCTCAGATGGCGTTGAAGGGCCCGACCTGGAATGCCAGTGGCAGCGTGAATTTGTGCCAAGGTCTGCGGTTTGGTCTGGATCACACGAAAGATTTCGATCCGGCGCGGATGAGTAAAGGCCGTAGCAAGTTTGAAGACGATCTCGACCGGCTGCGATTCCCGTTGGAAGACAAACCGAAGTGCCGCGGTCAGGCCTGTGCTTGAATCTCCTGTGCTACGGGCGAGCTGGTAAGTGACACGGCGCCCAGTGCGGCTGACAGTCAACAGCCCGCGCGCCTCCAGCATCCGCAGCGATTCGCTCGCCACTGACAATGGCTGACTCAGCCGTGTTGCCGCCCAGGAAACGCTCTGGCCCGGTTCCTGAACCAGGAGCCCGAAGAATTGCAGCCGAGTGCGACTGGCGACAACTCGGCAGGTGCGCCAAAGCGTGGGCTGAAGAGGAGTTGCGGAGGCCATGGACACACTTTCCGAAGTGTGCTGGATTGAGTCAAGAACGATGCGCGCCTGATTGAACGGTCACTCTTCCATAACCGCAAAGAACCGATGCAACTCCTCCCCGATCTCGGAAGGATCAGCGACCGTGCGAACAACTTCTTCACGCACGAGCTTCTTGTAACGCTCGCGCAGCCGATGCACGGTCACTGCCACGGCGTTGGGTGTCACATTCATGCGTGCGGCGGCGGCGCTGTAATCGCCAGCTTCGGCATCCTCAATGACGAACTGCTTCAACTGGTCGAACACTTCAATCCGCCCGGCAACCTTCTGCTCCTCCCGCAGGCGGGCGAGCGCTTCGTCGAACAGCGCCAGAAACCAGTTTCGCTCGAAGATTTTTTCCGGGGACAGCTCCAACGCCGGCTCCTTCATAAAACGGGTTTCGGTGTCGGTGTCGTCCAGCGAAAGAAAGGTCACTCGGCCTCCACGCTTGACGGCGCGCTCGTAGTCCCGCTGGTTTGACACGAAATGATTCAGCGCGGCCAGGAGAAAGGAACGGAACTTGCCGCGCTGCCGGTCCGCCGCGCCCAGGTAGTTTTCCTTGATCAGGCGGTATAGGAATTCCTGGGTGAGGTCCTGGGCCTTGTGTGGATCATGACCTCTACGCCGCAGATACGCGTAGAGCGGATACCAGTAGGCGCGGCACAATTTTTCGAGCGCGGCGGCGGCTCCCGGCGAACCGGCATGCTGCGCGGCCAGCACGTTCGTCCACGACGTCGCGGCGAACTGGGCGCCCAACGCGGTGCCAGGCGCGGGGTTTTGTTCGGGCAAGCTCATGCCGCCATCTTACACTTTCTCACCGAGGTCGGCCACATCTGTCGCGAATCACTTTAGGGCTGAACCGTGGCAGCGAAGTCCCGTCTTCCGTATAGGGCGAGTTCCTGCCGTTGGGATCAGCGCACGGAATCGCCACATTGGGACTTCTGGGCGTGCAGCTTCAACAGCGCCGCGTGGAGTTCCTTCGCCGATTGGTATCGCTCGTGCACGTTCGTCTCACATGCCTTGCAGATTACGTCGTTGAGCTGCCGCAGCAATGCATCGTTCGGTTGTTCCAGGACGGCGGTGGGCACTTCAGGAAATAATTGCCGGTCCCGTCCCATGCTGGCTTCGTAGAGCACTTTGCCCAGCGCATATATATCTGCCGCGGGTGTCCCCGGCCCTTCCGGCGGCACATAACCTTGCGTGCCGACGAGCGAGACTTCGCGCGATTCGCTGCGCTGCTCGGTGACCAAGCCGATGTCCGCAAACTTCAGCCCACCGTTCACGTAGATGATGTTGCCGGGCTTGATGTCGCGGTGAACGAGTTGTTGCTGATGCAGGTGTTCGAGCGCCAGCGCAAGTGACATCCCCAATTGCAGACATTCCTCCGGTTGAAGCTTTCCGCGCCAGGTCAACTCGCTGGCCAGTGTTTTCGGCGAGTAATGTTCCGGGTCAATCTGCTGGCCGGTTGTGCGGTCGTCCGCCGCCTCCATGATGTAGAAGAAAAATCCTGTCGCGTCGTTCCTTCCCACGTGGAGGACGTTCACGAACCCGGGATGTGTCCGGGAAATCGGCATGAACTTCTGGATGCCCCTGAACTCGCGCTCGTAAGGCGCATCGCTCGGAAAATCCCGTCGCCGCACAATCTTGACCGCGTGAAAAACGCCGATGGCATTGCGCGCGAGCCAGACATCACCATACGCGCCCTTGCCCACGCAACGCAACAGGGTGTGGTCGGGGATGGCCAACCCGGACTCCTGCGCCTTGGTTTTTGCCGCTTCGGCAAAGCGCGAAGTCTCAATCAGCGTCCGTTCGAGCACGTCCTTCTCGAACTTCAACCGATGGAAGTGGCATCGGAGCGACCAGGCGAGCGCAATGGGGATTTGCGCGAAGGCCACCACCGTCCAGGGAAACCAAACGTGGTGCCGAGCAGCCTGCAGAGCAACGACCAGTAGAATTAGCACTCCGAACGCTGTCAACGCACCAGCCGCCAGCGGGCGCATCAAACCCAGCGCGCTTCCAAACACGAGCCCCGTTACCAGCACGAGCAACACCTGCTTCGGCCACGCCAAAAGGGTCAGCCCATCGTTCCGCATGAGATTAAGGAAGGCGGTGGCGGCGAGTTCGACCCCCGGTGTAGATTGACGATTCCAAAGCGTGTACGGTGTGCGGAAGGCGTCGGCCTCGTCACTTGGTTTCAATGTCCTCGGTCGGGCGCCGATGAAGACAACCTTGTCCCGGAACGATTGCGAAGGTTGGCTGGAGACGTCGCAGTAGCTAACGTGCGGCAGTGTGAGCGCCGGTCCGTAGTAATTCAACCATGTTTCCGGCTGTAACCCCGCAGCCGTTCGGGCGATTTCGGCGCCGGCGAGTTCGGCCGCCCTCCAGGGCAGGCTCGGCTGCGTCTCGCTGCCGACAAAATACTGTCGCGCCACGGCTTTTTCGGGCGACATCATTTCTGTGACGCCCCAGCCGGCTGCCGCTCTCAGGAATTCGGGCAATGGCAGAACCGGGCTTCTCATCTGAATTTGCGGGCGCGCAAGCGACTCCAACGTTGCCGGCAGAACAACCCGACCATTCCGCTGAATTGCCCGCGCCAGGTTCGTGTTGGCTGATGGCGTTCCGGGGAAGTCCCACAGCACGTCAAAGACGACGAGTTTCGCATGATCCTCGGTCAACCGATCCAGCAGTTGAGCGTGGAGATCCCGATCCCAGACCGGTATGCTGGTTTGCTTCAACTCGTTAAACGACCGGTCATCCATGTAAACAAGGACGACCTCGTCCGGGGGGGGTGTGCTCGGGAACGCGAACAACAGATCGTAGCTTAGAAACACCAGGCCATGTCCCCACCGCAGCAACAGGAATCCGAGCGCTACGCTCAGAACGGCGCCCGCCAGCGCGCTGCGCCAGGACGCACCGAGTTTGTTCCGCAAGTTCGTCATCCTGCCGGGATACGAGAATAAGACAAGCGAGCGACGTTAGACAGAGATTCTTCGATCCTCCTTGGAGCGCGGACAGCCTTGTCCGCGTGTTTCTGTTGCAGCGATGCGTTCGCGCGGACATGGCTGTCCCCGCTCCTTCGGTTGCGGCTCTACAGCAAGGTGAACGGCGGCGTGAGCGGGCAGCTTTCAGAAATTGAACTGCAAGCTCACGGCCAGCGTTCGTTCACGCGGCAACTCCTGCGTCAGGTTCAGCGGGTTAAGCCGGTAATCCTGATCGGTGAGGTTCAGCAACCTCACTCGCACTTCGGCTCGACGTCGCGCGAAGCGATAGCCGGCTTCGAGGTTGAATTGCCAGAAGTTGTCGCCGGGACGGGCGGGCGTGTAGCCTTTGTTGTCTTGCGCCGTCCAGATCGCGCTCGCTCGCGCGAAGAAGCCGCAAGGGGTGTTGTAGATCGCAAAGAAATGCGCTTGGTGCAGGGTCGCTGCGAGGGCTTGCTCGCGCTCAAAACCGCCCAACATGACGGCAGAGGCGGGCACTTCGGGAAAAACGGAGTCGAATTCGGCGCGGCTGAGGCGGTAGCGCGCGCCCAATGACCATTCGTCGCCCAGCAATTGATTCAGCGTCACGGTCAACGTGCGTTCGCGGAAGTCGAGTTTCTGGCGCGTGGCACCAGCGGAGAATCCGGTTCCGGGGAACGGCGGAACCGTGAAATCCACCACGCCTATTGTGCGATCCACTTTCGATGAAAGAATGTCGCCGGACACGCCCAGGAACGTGCGTTGGCCGAGCTTTTGTTCCAGCGAAGCCGACCCGGCTTCGAATGTGGGAGCGGCGTTGGCCCCGGCAACCGAATCCGGAATCAGACTGCGAAAGGCCTGGTTGAAGTCGGCCACTTGCGAAGGTTCGAGACGCACGCTCTGATCCAAACTCGCCCCGCCCAGGCCGCGCGTGTAAGCCCCTCGGAGCGTGGTGTTCGGGGCGGGCGTCCAGATCAAACCTGCTTTCGGTGAAAACTGATCCCGCGTCTCCTCGCCCGCTGTGATGGGCGCGAAGCGATGGTTCACGGGAAAAGTCACCTGGTCGTAGGTGATTCCGCCTACCGCCAGCAGTGCCGGGCATATTTGCCATTGTTCGTAAGCATAACCACTGGCACGCAAGAAATCCGCCCGGACGTCCTGGTTGGGAGGAGTATCGAAGATAACGCTGCTCGTCAGCACACTGTGAATGTCGAAGTCCCCGGCTTGGAAACGTCCGCCGATCACAATGGTGTGGTCGCCGTGCTGCCAGAGCTGCTGCAACTCGGCCGAGTAAATCTCCAACTCGCTGCGATACTCCTGGTCGAAGGGCAACGTGGTCACCAGGAAGGGCGGCCCGCCGAAACCATGATTAAACAAAAGCGCCGCGTATAAGGGATTGTCCACAAAAAAAGTCCCTTGAAGCCGTCCCACGAGCGCCAGCGTGTGATTGCCCGGTCCCCATTCGTGATGGTAGCCTGCCAGAACAGATGGCTCGTATCGCTCGCGCATGCGCAAACCTGGATTGGCTTCTGATTCCAGGTAATGCGGATTAACATCGCCAGACTCTGCGTTGTAATAACTGGCCCGGAGATAAACGCTATCCTGCGGCGTGAGTTGCTGCTTCAGGTTCAGCACCGTGGCGAGTTGCTCCACGTCGTCGTTGGGCCGCTGCCCCTTGTCGGAGTGGTAAAACACCTCGGCAGCGTAACCGCTGTTGCCGTACGTGCCGTATTGCGCCGCGCGTTGAAACCACTCGCCCTGGCTGAAATACTCCGTGCTCGAGCTGAAGCCCAGGCGGTCGCGCTCGAACAGCTTCGAGTATTCCTGCTGCGATACGGCCTGCGACAGTGTTCCCGCGCCGACCGGCGCCAGCAGATTGGCCAGCAGGTATTCGCTGAACCAGGCGGTTTCGTAGCGCAGGTCAACTTGGTTTGGATCGCGGAGTTCGTTGAAGGAGTTTGCGAGAAAGAGGTGCGCCGAGTAGTTCGCGTAATCGGCGTTCACGGCGCGCACGGCTTCACGGACGCTCACGTCGGTGAGGCCCGCATCGCGATAGACCTTGGCCAGGTTCGCGCCGCGCACCGCGCGGTCCTGGTCGAGCAACAGGCGTGAACGATAGACGCGGCGGTTGTCGTTTAACTCCTGCGAGCGTTCCAAATCGCTGACGGCTTCGTTGATGCGATTCAGGTCGCGCAACAGCAAGGCGGAATACAGCCTGGGCGTGGGATCATTTGGATCGAGTTGTTCCGCGATTCGCAGTTCTTTCTCCGCGTGCCGCACGTCCCCGGCGTTGCTGAAGGCTTTGCCGAGATAACTCCGCAGCACCGAACGCTGCGGTTCGAGCGCGGCCGCTACCTGAAGGTCGAATCGTCCTTCGTCGGTGCGGCCCCGGCCAATCTGGCACAACCCGCGGCCCAGCCAAGCGTTGCCCAGCCCGCCGTCAATCGCGATGGCCTGCTCGAAAAAGCCGATGGCGTCGCGAATGCGATTCTGCGCGCTGAGCAGGAAACCCTTCAACGCGAGGGCCTGGGCGTTACGAGGAGACAGCGAGCGGCTTTTTTCGAGCGCAGCCAATGCAGGTTTGAGGTTGCCGTGGCTGAACTCCAATTCCGCCACGCGCGTCCAGCCGAAGGCGAAATCAGGCGATTGCTTCACGCACAGGCGCGCTGATTCGAGGGCTTCGGTGAGCAGAAACTGTGATTGTTGATGATAGGACTCGGCAAGCAATTCCGTGGCGAGGCGTTGTGCGGATTGAGCGTTGGGCGGTGAGGACCGGTCGCGAAGGTTGACGGTATCAACGACGAGGCGCAGCGCGTTGGCCAACCGTCGCACGCGCGACGATGCTTCGGTCTCGTTCAACGAATCCAGCAGAGTTTCGGATTGAGCCACCTGCCCGACGGACAGCAGTAACGCAGCGAAGTAAACTCTTTCAGGGTCTGTCGCCGGAACGCGGTCGGGCGGATACGCGGACAAAGCGCGCAACAAATCGCCGTCGCGATATTCCGCGAGTGATGCGCTGAGCGCAGCTGCTTCGTCGGCGCTCAGGGTGAGTTCTGTCAGGTCCAGCACACCAGGGTAGTAGAGACACCATTGCACGGTGCGCGTGGTTTCGATCACAGCGGTGTTGGTGGGAGCCTGTCCGAGGACTGCGATGCCTTGCTGGCCACTGCCCAACCGGACGGTGCCAAAGTCGTTGCTCAACTCCGCCTCGCCTTCGAAGACAGTGAGCAGAGTGCGGCCCGTTCCTTCCTCGACTTCCAAGACGAACTCCGTGCCGCGGGTGGCCGCAGTGGCCGTGGGCGTGACGAAGCGGTGTTTGCCGGGCCGGTCGCGATTCAGCAGACGCATCAGGCCGTGCAGCAGACTGAACTCCGCCTCAACTTGCGGCTTCGGAAGAGGCTGGATTTCAAACTCGCTGTGCCATCCAATGCGCAACACGCTGAGGTCGGACAGCCGGACCGAGGTGCGGCTGTCCGCGCCGGTGCGTCCGCGGTCCTTCACGCGCAGGATCTGGCTCGGATAAGCCGATTCCCAAAGGTTTGAGCGGAATCGTTGAACCCAAACATTCGTGCCTTCGACGGTCAGGACGATGGGCGGGTTGGTCAGAAGGCTCGAACTTGAAGGCGTCTGTGCACTGATGGTTTGAAGAGTGAGCAGCGCAAGAAGGCCCAGCCCAACTGGCCTGCACCACATCCAAGTTGAGCTTTGGGTGCTCACGTGCGAAATCGGCGGGCTAAGGTCCCGGAGGCGACCAGTGCATGGCCCGGAAATACCGATTCGCGTCCAGCAGCACGTTGAGGTTGGTGAACGACAGCGCGAAACACGGATCCGGGTTGGTGGCAACCGCCGTCCACGGCCCTCCCAAGTCAGTTGAAGTTTGAAGCACGAACGGTTGATCGGCACTAGCCTGCACGACGAAGTCGGGGCTTACACCACCCGGTGACAGCCCCCCTCGCAACAAGGGCGGCCCGGATTGAGCAACGTGAGCAACCGTGTTGGTCGTCGCAGCCACAAAATTGCTGAGGACCACCGAGTAAGTGCCGGCCATCGAAACGTTGAAGTTGGAAATCGCGAGCGTTGTGTTGTTGGCGCCCGGGATGGCCTGCCCGTTGAAGCGCCACTGGACAGTGGGAGGAGGAGCCCAGTTGTTGGTGGGCACTTGCAACATCAGGCTGCCTCCGTTCATAACAGGGAGGCATTGCGGCCATCCGTTGATGGGCGGCGCAATCCCCATCGTGGCAGTAATCTGAATCGTCTCGGTGCCGTTGCCCTGCAAAGCCGAGACCACGGCGGTGTAGTTGGATCCTTGCGTAGCGTTGAACTGCGTCACACAAGGCTGATTGGTCGGACCGTTCACCACGTCGCACGCCACGAGCACATCGAGGTTCGTGATGCCCGTCGGGACTCCCTGATAGACTCCCAAGAGCAGGAACACCTCGCTCCCCACAGTGTCAATCTGGATGACGCCGGTGTCCTCCGCATGCACTTTTTGAAAGAGCGTCTTCAGGAACGGCTTGGTGCAAGGGTTCGGGTCGCCCGACCCGCCATTCGCTTGCGACGAGAATTCGTTCCAGCCACTTTCTCCCAATCCAATGGTAATGACGCCTTGGGTCGGACGGAGGTCCACTTGTTCCAGCTTGTCGAACGTAAACTGGTCCAGGCCCGAACCGGTCTGGAGGGGCACCGACGGACTCCTCAACACAGATCCGTCCTGGTTGCTCACCAGCACAGAATAGAATCCTACGTTGGCGGAGGATGCGTCGAACACCGTATGCACGCTGCCCGTCGCGCCACCGATCGGGACATCGTTGAAAAGCCATTGGTAGTGATCGTCCCGCGATTCAGTGACGATAAAAAATGTGGCATCGCTGCCCTGCTTCACACCCTGCGGCTCGGGATTAGTGACGATGACGGGGACCTTCAATGACGTCGGCGTCAGCAACCAGCTCAAGGTGTATTCGCCGCCTGCGCCGGAGAAACCCAAACCGTCAATCATCCACTGATACGCCGTGCCGCGCTGGGCATTGAGCTTGAGCGCGCTCGTGTAACACCCCCCCTGATCGTCATCTTTCGTCACGAGCGCGAGATTGCTCAACGTCGTTCCGGTGAACACGCTGAGCAGCGTGTCGAAGCTGCTGCCGCGCAGGTTGAGAGAGACGACGCCGTTGGAGGGGGCGATCCATTCACACCAAACCGACTTGCCGCCACCTGGGAGAATTGGATCGCCGCGTTCGCTCGTGGCCATGGAACTGTTGCCTTGCAAGACGCCTCGGAGTTCGACACCTGCCAAACGCGGCCGGTCAGCGAAATCATCCGCGGCTTGAGGTCCGGCGCTGTCGCGAACGAGCAGCAGCGCCGGCCCGGTGGTGAACACGTCGTTGTCGTTCCAAACCGTCACGCTGAAATCTCCGCCGCTGCCTGCCTGGACGTTGTTGAACATGAGGAAAGAATTGGTTTTTCCGGGAAGCAACCCTCCGTTCAACCGCCACTGATAAAACAACGGCGGCGTTCCCGCGGCTGTGACGCGGAACGTGACCGTTGCACCCGGGCCAACGGTTTGGCTTTGCGGCGACTCGACCAGTGTCAACGGACCGAGCACATTCAACACTGCATTGCTGCTCGTGACGCCGACAGGGTTCGCGCTGTTGCTGATTACCACAGAGTAGGTCCCGGCGTTCGCGGCCTGCACATTCGTGATCGTCAGTGAAGGGGTGCCTTTCCCGAAGGGAACGAGCACCCGCCCGTTGCGCAGCCATTGGAAACCAAAGGGCGGCGTGCCCGTGACGATCACGCTGAAACTCACCGTGCTACCCGGCGCGACGGTCTGGCTTTGCGGATGAGTCGTGATGATGGGTGGAGTTGCCACATCGAGAACGAGACGCCAGCCGCCGCCCATCGAACCGCCGCCGTTGAACGTCGCGTCATCGTACGCAAACAACTGCCATGTCCCATTCGGATTCGTGCCGTTGAAAACGGTCAAATCCGTGCCGTACGGCCCGGCGGGCGCCGGTGCGGGAAAGACGTCGCCGATTTGAAAATCCGTCGGTTCGTAGCTGCCGCCGATGATTGGACCCGAGTCGGGCAACGAAGCGCTGCTACTCTGTGAAAAGGTCAGATCGACACCGCTGACGCTGTTGCCTCCGCCCGCGTCTGACATCAGCATCACCTTCCCCCCAGGCCCCACCAACAGAACATCCAGATCATCCGGAAATACGTGGGAGACGTCGTTCAAGCTGACCGACACGTTGACGACCGCTCCCGTGATCTGCGAAACCGAGATGGTCGAGGGATACGGAGACGCGGGCGCGCCCGCAGGAAAAATGATCGGCGTCGCATTAGTGAACGCCGCACCTTGGACCGGGCGCGACACAGCCGCGACCAGCCAGCCCAAGACGAGCAGCATCAGAGGCCGAGAACATCCCCGCTGGACTTGCCATTGGCTCTTCATGGTATTGGTTGACCCTGCATGAATAACTCCACCCATCCCTGGTAACAAAGACAGAAATTTCCACCGTGGGCTCGACCACGAATGACGCCACGAAGCGTTCCATGCGTCGTCCAAATGGTTGGAGCCCGGCATTGCGGCCGATGCTTCAGCCAAAATACTCTATCGAGGGACCGGATTCCCCATCTCAGTTCAGTGCAAAACATTCCATCGTGTATTGAAGAAATGGCCAGGTAACTATGACAGAAAAGCTCGAAACCTGCGGACCTGTCCTGAATGTTCCCGCTCGTTCGTCGTAGAATTGAAGTGAGTGAACGGTGGATCGAGCGATCACCACAACGAATGGTCAGTATGAGCACGCAAACAATGATTTACGAAGAAGGAAATGTGGCGGAGCCGCCTGAAAGACATCGTCACTTCATACGAATCTTTTACAAAAATCTTACGGCCTCTTGCCAACTCCCGATTCCCTTTCGTTTAGATCATGTCCCTGTGTCAATTGGTGTTCGGAAGCAGGCAGATTCGTCGCCGAACATTGCCAAAATGTAATGAAACAATTCATCACCGTTTGTGTCTTGATGACGGTAGAGATTATGAGTGCAGCAACCTTGAGTATTCGATGGACCGATTGCGACAGGAATCAAGCCCTGCCGGTCGTTCTTGGCGGCCAGAATCCATACTTCAGCATAGCGGTTAAACCGCGTGAGCGACATTGTCCTTCATGCGATTCGATCGTTTACAGCCGTCGCCACAGATTATGCGGCGTCTGCGGTCAGGCGCTGCCAGAGGCCTGCCTATTCACGGTCACTGAGGCAGAGAGCGTGGAAATGCTTTTGAGGACCGAGCGACAGCGCCACAGAGCTTGGCTGAAGAAGACGACGGCGATGTAGGGGTCGCTTATACCGACAAAGGCGGACCGTCATGCACCTCTTCGCGGTTCGGCCACATTAGGGGCACTTGATGGCGAAGCCGCCACGCCTTGAACCGCTGGATCAGGCCATCGAGTGCGACAGTGGCGGCGCGCATTTCCGGTTGATCGTCCGTAAAGCCCTCCGGCTTGTAATCGGGAATCGCATCGCCATCCTTGCGCACGTAGGCGAGCACGCGCAGCAATCGTTCGCGCTCCGACGGGCTGCCTTCGCGAACGCTGCCGCCCTCCGTCGCCACGAGCAGTGCGGCAAACAAAGGGCAGTTCTGCCCGATGAAATGCGGGTCAAGCACGCGCCTGCCGACGCGGAAATTGAATTTATTTGTTGACGACATACCGACCGGTCTGTATTGTTGGCGCGTGACATGAAAACGAGCGCGATCAGAGCACCGAAAGAGACGCGACGGCGAATCCTCAACGCCGCGTTCCTGGAATTCTACCGCACCGGCTTCCAGGGTGGCAGCCTCAACCGCATCGTGAGCGAGGCGCGCACGACGAAGGGCGCGCTGTTTCATCACTTCAAGGACAAGAACGACCTTGGATACGCAGTCGTCGAGGAGGTCATCCAGCCGCGCATCAAGTCCCACTGGTTCGACCCGCTGGCGGATTCCATCGATCCCATTGCCGGCGTGAAGCAGTTGATGCGACGATTTGTGAAGGAGGAGCAGGCGGACGGTCGGTTGGTGCAGGGTTGTCCGCTGAACAATCTGGCGCAGGAAATGTCCCCCCTCGACGAGGGATTCCGGCGGCGCCTCGAAAAGGTCTATGCAGCGTGGCGGGAGGCTTTGGAGGCGGCGTTCGCGCGCGGCATCAAGGCGGGCAAAGTGAGAAAGGTGATCTCCACTCGGAGCGCGGCCGCGTTCGTGGTGGCTGCGCTGGCGGGTATCATCGGGACAGCCAAGAACGCGCAAAGTGAAGAATTGCTGAAGCAGGCTGGCGAAGGTCTGTTCGACTATTTGGACAGCCTGCGACCTTAGAATTCCCTTTTTTATGAGTGTTATAATACCGACCAGTCTGTTTGTAAGCAATTCCTCGGTGGCACCCGTCCTGTGTTCGGGGAGGAACGATAGGAACTTCGGCAAGATACCCGTTGATACCCGGGAGGAATCACAATGCAACGAAGATGATATTGGCCTGTGCCTTGGCCCGGAGCTTACGTTGCGCGCAGTCGAAAAAAGTCGGCGTGAGCCGAGCAGCGAAAAACAGCGTATGAAAATGACAGGAAAGAAATCATGAACTTCGTCGCCCTCAAAATGCTCACCGGTGACCGGACCAAATATCTCGGTCTGATTTTCACCATCGCGTTTTGCACGTTCCTGCTGCAAAACCAGACGTCCATCTTTGCCGGCATTCTCAAACGCACCGGCAGCCAGATCGCCGATGTCACGGACGCCGAGATTTGGGTGATGGATCCCAAGACGGAATACTTTGAACAGACCAAGGCTCTCAAAGACACCGACCTCACTCGAGTGCGCGGCGTGGACGGCGTGCAATGGGCGGTCAAACTTTTCAAAGGCAGTCCCGTCGCGCGCACGCTCGACGGCAAGTTCGCCGTCTCGTTCTGCCTCGGTCTTGATGACGCGACGCTCACGGGCGCGCCGCGCAAGATGCTGCTCGGCACCTGGGAACGGCTGCGCGAGCCGGACGCGGTGGTGATCGATCACGCCGGGTACAACTTGTTGTTTCCCGGCGAGCCGCTCCAGCTTGATCGCACGATCGAACTCAACGACCACAAGGCCAACATCGTCGGCATCTCCGACGCCTCCGCGCCGTTCGTGAGCTGGCCGGTGATGCACACCCGCTACAGCCAGGCGGTGAATTTCGTCGGGCGCGAGCGCACGCAGTTGTCGTACGTGTTGGTGCGTCCGAAACCCGGCGTTGACGCCGGGGACCTTTGCCGGCGCATCGAGGAGCAAACCGGCTTGCGCGCGCGGGCCAGCGATCAATTTCGCTGGGACTGCATCCGTTATTACCTGAAGAACACGGGTATTCCCGTAAACTTCGGCATCACGATTGCCATTGCGCTCATCGTCGGCGTCGTCGTCGCGGGGCAAACCTTTTATCTGTTCACGGTTGAAAACCTGAAGCAGTTCGGCGCGATCAAAGCCATCGGCGTCACCAACCGGCGGCTCATCGGCATGATTCTGCTGCAAGCCTTCACCGTCGGCCTCATCGGGTTTTCGATCGGCACGGGGATGGCGGGGGAGTTTTTCAATTTCTTCGGCCAGAAACTCGCTACGCGCGGCATCATTCTGATGTG
>WNFZ01003947.1_pt1 | contig 28544 bp, 20 predicted proteins | sample 5400081 | NCBI WGS metagenome assembly WNFZ01 (sample SAMN13153365, study PRJNA577476) | soil metagenome | isolation source: 80 cm soil or saprolite under grassland replicate 1 | place: USA:California | collected 2016-06-15 | reverse complement strand
GTCAGATCCCGAAGGACAGTTACGTTCTCTTCGATGTAGTTTTCGAGCGCCTCATACAGCGCCGCCTCTTCGCGAATCTGGCTCACCGTTCGCCCTCTCCAATTTACGTAAGCTGCAATAGCAGGAGCATGGTGTTGCCTCATCCACGCGAGGAGATCTGTATCGGAGTCGAATCCTTCGCAGCACGAAAAAATTCTGCCCAAGCCCTTTCCCGCGCGCTTGATCAACTTGCCCAAAAACGCACTTACATCGCCATCGATATCCCCCAGGAACGCCAGATACAACGGATAACTGCGAGGGGCCAATCCATAGACACGAATATCTTCGGTGGTCTTATCGTCGAGAATAATAAGCCGTGCAAAATGCAGCGTTTCGAATTCTCCGAAAGGTATCAGGTCGTTATTCGGATCCACGCGACCCGGCGCGCGGTTCATCGAATCAAGCAACTGCCGAAGCTCCATCTCGCGCTTTGGATCGATCGGTGCGAGAACCATGTAGTTCGACTGCGGAGTCATGATAGACTCCTACTCGAACACCTCGTCTCCCGTCGGCTCATAATGAGGCACGTCGTTCATGTTATGCCGCAGGGTTGACAACTCCAGATACATTCGCCGCCGGGCGCGGCTTTGATTACCGAGCGGGCGATGCTCGACAATCGTATGCCAGGGGTTGTAGGATAGCTTTCTGGCGAATTCCATTTGAGCCGGAGAGTCGAACTTCTGCTTCGGAAGACGCAGCGTTGCCACTGAGACCCGCGGAGAAAGTCTCTCGGGCCAGAGCACACCGTTGTTCTCGATGGGCATCAGGAAGGGATCGGTTTGCAATTGCAAGCGGATGTCCAGCTCCACGTCTCCCTCGTTCAGCGCCTTGACCATCGCATCGCGCAGATAATCGTCCGGCGGTCGAAAAGGAAGCCGCGGAATCGGAGTTTTCTTCTTCGTTTTCGGCCAGACCGAGTATTGCATCGCCTGGCCTTCTCCCAGCAGATATGGTACGCAACTAAAGTAAGGAGCTTCAAACGGGCTGCTCTGGGTCTTGGTCCACAGTCCTTGCATGATCATGTCCAGGATGTGCGGCTGCTGAAAATTAACGAAGTGAAAAATCTGCGCGTTTTTCACGCTCCATTTCTGCAGGTGCGCATTCGCTTTTGTGTCCTGTGTTACAAAGGTTGGTGGGGAAACGCCGAACATATCCAGGGTGAACTTTTCCTCATCCATCAACTTTGGCCCTGGTACGCCGATGAGCTTAATGCTGATGCTCATAAAGCCCACATCGTCGATGTCCGGAGTGATGTAAGGACCCGGCCCGGAGAAACGAACCCAACAACGGAAGGTTTGCGGTTTGGCATAGATGCCGTGCTGGAACTGTGGCGGTAGGTTTTCGTGAACAATGAACTCGCCGCGCACGATACCGTGTGTCTTGGTATTTCCGCCTCGCTCAAAGCCACCTGGCTTCCAGAGTCCTCGCATCTGCGTGGTAAAGCTGGATATGATTGAGTCAAGATACTCTTCCTCATCCGGCAGAAGCTTTTCCTCGGCGATCTTCAACCCTTCGTCCTTGCGCTGCATGTTGATGAGCGCTGTGGTCAAGCGCGCGATTGGATCGCGAAGCACGCTATCAAACGCCGGGCGCAGCCATGGGTCGAAGCGGCGTTCCATTTGCAAAAGGAACATGAAGGTATTGCTAGTCCAGTTTAAGAACCGCGAGCCGGTATTAGCGCGCGGCATTGGGCGACTCGTGTTTGAATTCACGATTGGAAAGGTTCTAGGCGAAGGCACCGACGACGTTCGTGGGATGCATGGCCGTAGAGCGCAATTATCCGGGCGTTGGGAACTCTAGCGCAAAATCGATTAGCCGTTTTTTGCTCCAATAGACTTTTCCGAGATAAACGTGCGGCGCGACTTCACGAATTTCATCGCGAATCCAGTGGGCAACCAGTGAAGTCTCCGAATAATCGAGAACGATGCACTCCTTGTTATCCAGCCAGCTCGGAGCCTTATAAACTTTGGCGATGATCGCGTTGAGCCCAAATGGCAGGATTTTGTTCCGCAAGACCCCTTTTGCCGGGTCGAAAACTTTCCCCTGCCACGCGAAATGATTTATAAAATTGGCGATGTCCTGCGTGTAAGTTGTTCCCGGCGCAACGATGGCCGTTCCCTTGGCTTCGCCACTCGGCATTTCGCCGGCAGGACTTTGCGTGAAAAGATCGTCGAGCTGCGCTTGCGACATTTTCAACATTTCTGCAACGGTGACTGCCATAATTAGTTCCTTTCGTTAGGGCTGAATTACATTTTTTTTTCAGATATTCGATCAACGCGCCTTTGTCGGCATCGGCCTACGATGGTGACAGCCTCGCGTGGACAATTCAAGGGTTTTTGGATTGAAACTGCCATCTCTCAACTAAGGAGCTTGGGCAATGTGACCGGCTTTCAGCTTCGCGTCGTGACGTCTTTTCAACTCCTGCGCCAGTTCAGGGGTTATTTGCGCGGTGCTGAAAACCGATTGATAAAAATTCGGCTCTAAAGCGCTTCGGCCTTCCTGGCTTTTTTGGTATGCGATCTTTCGAGCCACGCCAAATTCGCTCGCCGGTTGTTGGATGCTGTTTAGTTTGTCAGCAACCCAATTGCCTGGATTGGCGCCCATTTCAGTGGCGAGAATTGCCCAAAGCCTAGCGTCCTCCGAGTCGAGATCGGTTTGGGGAAACACCGTGATGCCGACCAATTGCTTATGATTTTCCTGCCACGACTGGGTCAGTGCTTTTGTCGGGGTTTTTTCTTCGCTCAAAAAGGGAATCCAAAATAATTGAAACTCGATGTCTCCTCGCACTTGTCTGTTTTTCCACTCGTCAGTGAGGTGGCGTGGGCCGACGTGAAAACCGGGAGCGTGGTTTTCCTCGCGAGTGGGAACGAAAGTGAATTTGCCGCCAGTGCCGCCGACTTCGACGATGCCCGTCCAGTATCTTTGATACGCGGTGCTAGAGAGAGCGGTGGGGAGCGTTTGTTTGGTCAAGTGGAGCAAAGTTTCGCCGGCTTTGATCACGCCCATGCCATGCGCTAGCGCAAGGCCGAATTCGGTTTGCTGTGCGCCGAGATTCACGAGTTCATGCGCGCCCAGTTTTCCGACAAAGGGGACGTCGGCACCCGCCGACTCTCCGGTCGCGTAGAGAACCGACATGAACTCGCGGTGATTATCAGTGGGGGCCGTCGGATTGTTGACGCCGAGAAAATCCACGCGCTGGCCGTCTGGAGTTTGAAAGGCGACCATGATGCCGAGGAAATCCGGATTGGTTTCCACGTGCGGCGTGCCCAAGCCGGTGGAGATTCGGCCAATGCCGCTCTGCTGCGCACCGGGCTGAAAAAGCCCGACACCGCACAAAGGTTCAGGCAGATCGTTCGCAACATGGAAAACAACCCTGCTGCCAGCGATTTGATATTGGTGCGCTACACGGTCACGAAATTTGAGATCCGTATCGTTGGCCAGAAGTTTTCGCTGGATGTCGGGGATCTCCGCCACGTCCTTGCGAATCGCATCCAAGTCCGCTGGGCTGGGCCGAAACGGACACCACTGAGTTTCGTCTTCTGAATTCACAATTTCGTCCGCGCAGTTTTCTGAGATTCAGAACGTTTTCAAAAACTCGATCAACGCGCGTTTGTCATCATCGGTCAGATCTGTGCCAAAGTAGTGACCTTTGTCCTCAATAAAATCCGGGCATTTGTTTGCTTTGATGAGATCGGGAACAAGATTGGCGAATACTTTTTTTGCCGCTTCATCGTCCAATTTTTCATCGTGGATCCTGTCCAAGTCCGCTTTAATTCTTGGAACTAGCGTCAGCATATCCCAAAAGCTTGGCTCGAGGTTTGCGATAAGGTTGATTGCCGTTCCTGCGGGAATCGGACCTACGTTGAGGTATCCGTCCTTGTCGCAGCGGAAGCGCAAGGCCCAGGGAACGTATTGCTTGCGAATATGGAGCCAGCAGCGCTGGCTTGTGCGCCATATCGAGTCTGGTCCTTTGCGTTTCTCGGGCCAAAGCAGCTTTTCGATCGCGTTGTTAAAAGCGTCCATGCGCCCGGCTACGGACGGATCGCCGGTAAATTTTCCCAGCAAGTTGTTGTGTAAGAGCGGCGCCGAACTCCAGATGCTGACGAGTGATGGAGTCCGATAATAACCGGGCGCAACATTTTTGTCTTTCGGTTTGAATTTGATCGGACGGGTCTCATCAAAGGGGTTGAAAAATTCCAGCTCGTCCACCGGCGAAAGTTCTTTGTAAGTCAGCGAGGAAAAGTTGTCCCAGATGTGACCGGCTTTTGCGTTGGTCGCGAACGCGCGCGCGGAATTGGTTTCAACTTTGGTCAACGGATAACGCTTGTCGTTTGACAGAAAATTGTTCTCCAAAAAATCGGGCTGCATCACGGCTGCGCGGAACCAGGTTTTTCCTTCGCCGGAGCGCGGATCAATATTTGGCGGCGGTTGTTTGCTCGAGTGACACGCCGCGCAGCTTTCGGCGAAAACTTCTTTCCCACGCGTCATCACCGCTGCGTCGGTCGTGATGTAAGCCTGTCCGCCGGGCGCTTCGGCGAGATGAAACGGTTGCAATTTGCGGAAAAACGCCGCGATGCTCCCAACGCGTTGCTCAGTCGCGCGCCAAAAAATGGAATGCTTCTGCGCATACGGGATCTCGAATGGCTTCTGCTGCACCAGACCGAGTAGCCGGTCGTGGCGCGTCAACCAATACTCGGAAAACATGCCGATGTTGACGTAAACGCGAATGGCTGCGCCGGCCACGCCAATGGAGTCTGCGCCGTCCTTCAAAATGTGCGGGACCCCCATCTCTTCTTCTTCACAGGGCAACGCCAAGGCTCCGCCCGCCATTTTTTCCGTCTCCGCAATCCGTTCACGCTCGGCCAGCAAGAAGATCGCGTTGATCGCGTTTGGATTGTTGATGTGATCGGTCGCGATCCGCGACGTGTCCGACGTGCCGCGCGGTTGCGCGGCCAGCATCTCGTAAAAGAAACCGCCCTTCTCGACGTTACAGGCGAACACTTTTCCTTCGTTCATGTACTGGTTGCCAATCGCTGACGCGAGATTTTCCCAGCGCGGATCTTCCGGATCAGCCGGCGGATTACTCGGATTCGGAGCAATGTGGCAGGAACCGCACGCCACGCCGACTCGATACGGCCTAACCAGCTTGTTGTCGTTGTAATAAGTCGGGTCTTCGTAGAAACGCTTGCCGTCCCATTTCTTGCGCGCTTCGTCGTTGAAATCTGGATTCGGGAACAAGCGGTAGCCGAGCACGCCCGAGGGTTTTCCGTAAACCTTTTCATCGATGCCAGCCGGCTCGGACCGGACTTGCTCGTCGAGCCACAAGCCATATTCATCCGGTTTGCTGGGCGCGCGAAACCCGGGCTCGTTCGATAACCCTAAAATTTTGAAACGTTCGCGGCGCGGATATTTGCGATTGTCCAGCATCTTCAGAAGATCGATTAGACCATAGCTATCCTGGGCCGCGCGGTTCCAGAAACGCTGATTGCCCGCGCTCCAAAGATTCCAGGTGTTCCGGCCCATGATTTCCTTGGGCGAAAGATCGATGCCGCCATCCATCGGTTTGAAAACGTCGGCAGTGATCTGCGGGAAATCGGCAGTCGTTAGGCCACTCGCTTTCGCTTCGTCCACCGGCTCGCTCTTCTTGCAGGCCGCCAGCGCCAGGGAAAATATCAATGCCCAGCTTCCCGCAATCGCGCCACGGGGAATTTTCATCGATTCCACTTACCTCTCAGGTTCTGATTGTCCTCCGCGATTACATCGCTCGCCTTCTCGGAGATCATATAGACGTTGGTAACTATAAAGAACCCCGGGATGCGGGGAAAAACGCTGGCATCCACCACGCGAAGATTTCGCACTCCACGCACGCGAAAACGGCTGTCGAGGACGGCCGTTGGATCCCCGTCCGCGCCGATTGGACATGAACAGGAAGCATGATGGCCCCAAGCTTCTCGAGCTATGAAGTCCCGAATTGTCGCTTCATCCCGAACGTTGTCCTCCGGTCTCGGCCAGACTTCGCCTTTTACCACGCCCCTCTCCATTGCGATCTTGTTGATTTTCCGGATGAACTTGAAGCCTTCTGTGATCGCGTTGAGGTCTTCACCCTCATCAGCATCAGTGCCTTCATAGAAATAGTGGAAGTTGATTTCAGGCACGTCGAGCGGGTTCCTTGAGCGGAGTGCAACTGTTCCGGCGCGGTTTTTCGTGTGCGCTTTGAACACAAGCCATGTCACGAGGTTGTGTTTGGTGACAAGGTCGGGGCTGGCTCTGTTTGCAGAGTAACCCTTGTAGTAACCCTTGAAAAACCCCGGTAGAGCAAAGATGAAAAGATCCGGCGCAGGCAGCCCGGGCTGGGATTTCTTTAGAATGCCGACGATAACTGCGTTGCTGGCGTAAAGACCGGTTTGCCTTTCACGCCATTCCTTCAGCGCAAGGTCGGGCTGCTCTCCTGGCGCTGGTTCACCCATCGCGAGGTTTTTGAGAAGCACGAAGTCTTTCTTTACTTCCGAGATAACAGCGATCTCGTAGCGATCTTGCAGATTCGTACCTACACCGGGTAAATCTACGCGCACCTTAATTTGCAATTTGTCTGACTCTAACTCCGTCTTAGGACCGATGCCGGAGAGTTTTAGTAGTTGCGGCGTGTTGTAAGCGCCGCCGCAAAGGATTACTTCGCCCCTACAATACACCTCACCGGCAGTGCCGGCCGTGGAGCTGGGTTCGGGATGCGCTTCGTAAAGATGTTTGCCTTGAAGGAATCGCACGCCGATTGCAACCGGCTCTCCCGCCTGACCCGGCTGCCGATCGAAGATGATTTCAGTGACCAGTGTTTCCGGCCAAATAATCAGACGCTCCGGGTGTTCCTTTTGCACCTGACTCAAATAATCGCGCGGACTGCTGCGCTGGCCGTCGCGAACCGCGATGGGAACCAGCATTACTCCCTCCGGACGTCGCTTCATTGTCTCCCAATTATTTGGATCAAAGCGCGCCTTAATCTTGTCCCCGAAAAGATCGACAAGGAACGATCCGATCGTAGCAATGGCGCCTACGCCCTGGTCGATAAGAGTAGCAGCGAGAGCGGAAAGAATTTCCTCGACCAACTCCTGGTCTTTCAGGCCAAGCTCGGGATCGGCCACAGTCGTATGCAGCCAGCCATCAAAGCCGTGCCGACCGGGGTTGGCGCTGGGCGCGATTCCGAAAATGCCTCTAATTCTGTCCCAGATCTTCTCGAAGAAAGAATCATGGTTTTCGTCCGGCCGGGGCACATAGTCACAATGCTCCAGGCGCTCGAAATAGGTACGCATTCGTTCACCGCTCCACGAATTATCTTTTGTGATTTCCGCGATTTCATCCCAATCGCCGCTCGGCCCGCAAATGGTGATCATCGCGTTGTGAACCGTGCAACCGCCTACGGTGGCAGTGCGCGGATAAAAGATTCCACCTCTTTCATTGTCCCACTTGGAATCCGCTTGCTTCGGGTTGGCGTAATGTTTAACAAAGAATTCCCAACTGAGGTCTGGGTGTTCGCTCGCGTGCGCATGAAACGCGGGAACCTGTGCCACTTCCGGCGCGTCCCATCCGCCCGCCTCTAAGACAAGAACTCGAAACCCATTCTTGGCGAGGTTACAGGCGAGCGGTCCACCGCCCGCGCCGGAGCCGACAATGATGAAGTCGTACTCTGCCGTTTGCTGTTTTGGGTGAAGGGCGGTGTTTCTCATTTGAACGAGGAGACGCCGCAGCCCAGCGGAGCTATGCGCTAGAACGTCTTGAGTAAATCGACCAAGTCATCGAGCTCCTGTTTGCTCAGGTCTTTGGCAAAGTAGTGGCCGCGATCCAGCACCAAATCAGGCGAGGTACTCATCCCAAGAAGCTTGGCTGCCTGCTTGCGTTCGGCATCAGTGCCTTGATTTCTTAAGTTCCTCATTCCGCAAGTTAGCGCGATGAGATTCTCAGGTTTCGTGATTGTGATCTCTGCGGGATCGAGGTTGGCGAGCATATCTACCGATGTGCCTGCCGGTGTGTGCACAACGTTGAGACCACCGAACCAGCCGCGAATGAACGCGGCAAAGAATCCTAGGAGCAGGGCCAGCACAAGGACAATGTATCCGAGCGCGCGCTTGCGGCTTGCCATCAAAATGAGAATGCCGATCAGCAGTAATGCTGCGAAGGAGATCCAGGGGTAATTCACCAGCCACCGGATCCATTCGGGACTCACGCCAGCAACGAATTCCTGAATGCTGCGAGCTGGGATGTGCAAGTGCGTTTCAACCGGCGTGCGCCAGATCAGACCATGGTCCTGCTTGAATCGTTCGGAGCTTGCGTGATTGAGGGGCGTTCCCAAATCTGTGGAGGGTCCGGTTGGCCAGAGATAACGGTTTGATTCGGCTTCCTCGTCTGTTTTACCCGGCGTAAGCAGACGATAGATTCCATCATCGAACGCTTCTATGCGTCCATTAACCGACGGGTCGTTGTTGAACAAGCCGCATGTGTTGTTGTGCAGAAAAGGCGCCGTTGCCCATATGCCTACCAGAGGCGGCGGCCGGTAATAGCCGCGACCATTTCCCGGCGGTTGCCACTCAACGTTTTGCTGTGCAAAGGGATTCCAGTAGGTTAGTTTGCCGACCGCAGGTAGGTTCTTATAGGTATTGGAGGAATAATCCTCCCACATGTGTCCCGGGATCGCATTGCTGCCTAACGAACGCGCTGCATTCGTTTTAATCAGAGTTACCGGAATGCGAAGGTCCGTCGAAAGAAAATTGTTTTCCCAAAAGTCGCGCTTTTCTACCTCGGCCAGCGCCCAACTTCGATAGGTGGGGTCCTTCAAATAATCGACCAATTCATTTAGGTTAACTTTCTCCGGCCCTCTTGGCGCAGCGTTCATGCCATTCGGCTGTTTGCTTGAATGGCAGATGATGCAGCGTTCGGCAAAGACTTTGCGGCCGGCCGCCAGCTGCGGGTCCCATGGCACTCCTTCGCCTTTCAATTTGCCAAGCTGCTTCCCTCCCGGCGCGTCCTTTAGCCGCATCGGTTCGGTCGACTTGAGAAAAAACTTCGCGAGGTAATCGACGTTACGCTTGTTTACCTGCCAATAGACCGAGTTCTTTTCCACGTCGTCGACCTTGAACGGCTGCTGTTTTCGGAAACCGATAAAAATGTTCGAAAGAGTGATCCAGCGCTCCGAGAACATGCCGATGTTCAGGTACACGCGCGCGAGCGCGCCCCATGCGCCAATGGAGTCCGCTCCTTCCAGTAAGATGCGCGGTACCGGGCGCGGATTGGCATACGGATCCGAAGGATCATAGAGGGCCGAAGTGTCATAAAGTAGGACTGGCATCTTCGCCGACTCGGGCGAAACTTTTTCGAAATCGTTATGTCCGTAGCGCGCCAGGTAATCTTTTTTATATGCCTCGCTGCGGTGCTTCAGCAATCCGGACCGGTCGAGCCGCGCGCCAAAATCCCACAGCGCGTTCATCGTGCTTGTATTGTTGATCTGATCGGTCGCGATCAACGATGTGTCGATGGTTCCAGGCGGCTGGCTATCGAGGAGATGGTAAATAAGATTCTCTTCCTTTAGAAGATTTCCGAACACGGCACGCATGCGAAAATATTGCGCACCGATTGTCGTCGAAAGATTTTCCCACTTCGGCGCTTCCGGATCAGCTGGCGGATTCAAGGGATGCGGCGCAACATGACAGAAAACGCACGACATTCCCACCCGATACGGACGAATCAAATTCGGATCGTTGTAGTAATTTTCATCTTTTCGATATTTGACGACGTCCCAGTGCTTCCGGGCTTTTTGATCAAATCTCGGGTTTGGAAAGAGACGCAGCCCGACGACGCCGGAAGAACGCCCATATACCTTTGGGTCCGGTTGACGGACCGTTGCATCTTCTGGTTGTCGAATGTATAGGCCGAACTCGTCCGGTTTGTCTGGCACCTTGGTGCCGGGCTCGATGGTGAGCCCGGCAGGACCCCATCGTTTTCCGGCAACTTTATCATTCGGCGCGAAGTCGCACAGCTTCAGCGGATCCATGAACCCGTAACTGTGCCCGGCAAGGTAATCCCAAAACACCTCATCTCCGGCGCACCACAACACCCACGTATTGCGGCCCTTGATTTCGTCCGCGGTTAACTCCAGCGGTTTCAGTCTGCTGTTGCCGTTCGCGTCCACTGTTCCGTCCGGGCGCATATCCATGTCTCGGAAGTAATCATATTCGTCTGCCGGAAAATCGGCAGTCGTTTTACCAGCCGCTTTCGCTTCATCCACAAGCTCGTTTTTCTTGCAGCTGGCAACAGCCAAAAACGCGCATGCAACCAAGCCGCTTCCGACTCCGGCGAGACGGAGAATACCGCGCCTGGTTGGCAACGCTTCCTTCACCGAGTCACTATTGCTATCTTATTTCTGAAGCCTGCGGCAAGAGAATTTTAAACGTGTGAGCCATTCTCGTTTTGTGCCCAGTAACTCCGCCAGCCAATCGGGCGCCTCCATCTCAAGGTGCCTCTTTAAAACGTCGCGAACAAAACAGCGAAAATCCCCGCGGCAATCAGTGCAAAGTTTCTCCATGGTGTACGCACCGAGCATCCGGTAGCTCTCAAATTGCGATTCGGAGAAAAACTGATTGGCCGTGCTCTCGTGCGGGAAGGTTTCGCTCGTCTTAAAGTATTCGTAGATGTCACGGGGCTCATCGCCATAGCAAGCCGGTCTGATGTAAACGATAACGCCATCGGGAGCGGCGGAACCGTCCACCACTGAATAGCGGATTCGACCAATGGCACAATTGTGGCCCGGACCTTTTAGCGCGTCGATTTGGCTGCGGGGATAAATGCTCATTGGACCGAACTCGATCGGGATTCCAAAATCGATTCGAATTTTGCGCACGGCTTCACCGAGATCAGCGAAGGAACATTCCGGGTCCTCACCCGCATCGCTCACTACAATGTAATGGCACCGGCGCAATACCATCTCGTACAACCCAAGGTTTTCGAAGTGCCCGCCATCGGAAAGATTCACGTATTTGTAGCGATCGGTCGTATTGCCCAGCGCCTCTGAGAAGAGCGGCCCCACGGCGTATCCAGGTCCAGATCGGTGCCACGTGTCAGCGCCTGGAGGTCCTGGATTGCCGAGCCACCAGCCCAGGCGCACGTTGAACAACGCCATGAGAAAGCCGACCACAGGCGAGGAATGATACCCCATATTGGGATTGGCGGCGGCGCCGGAGATGGCGAGCGCAGTTCCGAGTGTAATCGCGTCACCATAGTCGGTCGAGGGCCGGTAACCAATGTGCAGAGAACCGCAATGCAGCCGGCTCATCGTGAAAGATTCAGCCTTCCGCTCTTGCCATGCCAGCTGCTCGCCTTTCACGAGATTGAGCGCGCCGTTGATCACATGAAGAGGCTTTTCGGGAGACAATTTGTGCAACTCAAAATTATCTTCTGGATCAAACCCGGTAAACAAATGCGGCTTACGCTGCTCGGTAGAACGCGAAGCGGCAAGGTAGGCGCGGATCAACCGGTTGCGATAGGTTGCGTGGAGGGAAAACCGGTTGGCATTGATGAAGAAACCCATCACGATGCCGAAAAAGAGCGTGGCGCCCGTAAGAAAGAAGACAACAAAGAGTTGAAGACGCCAGTAATTTGGGTTTGTGCTTTTGGACTCGTCCTCACCTAAAAGCCATGCGGCGCTGTGTTGCGCCCAGGGCTGCGAGCCAATCAGCAGCAGAACCCAAGAAATTACGATCGACAGAAGCACAAAGAAAACAACGGCCACGATCATCAACGGCCACTGCAGTCCGCCTTCCTTGCCGGGTTTTCTCGCGATTTTAGATCGAAGTGCCAGCAAGGCGCCGACGATGCCTGTTACGCCTCCGAAGGCGCCGAGGATCGCCTTTGCGGCCGGATTCGCTTTTACTTGTCCGAGAAAAACGTCGAGGCGGTTTCCCGTTTCCGCCGTGATTGCCTGGGCCCCCCAAAGAACGATCACGTTCACCAAGACCCAGCCGAAAATCGTGATGAGAATCCAAGCCGCCGAACGCCCCCACCATTCGCGATCTTCATCTTTCGAGACCCAGCTTGCCAGGCCGGTAAAGAGAAAATTCACCAGCAGCAGCGCGGCAAGAATCAGCGTAGGCGCAAAGCAAACGTAGTTGAGAGCGTTTTGCGCGGGAGCAAAAAACATGTGGGTCGCGATTGCCCAAAGACAAAAGCCCCCGAGCGCGGTTGTGAGCAGGACCACACCGAGCCGAAGAAGCGAAGCGACAAAATGAGTGGGCCCTGCCTTTTGCTTGCGAAATGCAAGAATGGCTATCCCAAGCAAACCAGCGGTTAAATAGCTTGCGACAGTGAAACCGACGATTTTGAATAGCCAATCAGCAGGTTGAAATGGCTCGTTACCGTAAACGTTACGGAATAATGCCCACCATTCGGCGAGGATGAGAGCCGCGAGGACCAACGGAAGCTGACGGTACTTCAGAAAACTGCGTTGCGATAATTGCGCGTTGCCAGTGGAGGGAACGTCGATAATTGCGTAAGCCATGGCCACGGCGATCAATGCGAAGCCAATCACTAACAAGATCGCCAGGCCTATGTTCCACTGCTGCTCAACGGAGGCCGTCCACGTGCCCCAGTTCGGCTCCACGTTGATCGCCGCCAGATACAATCTGGGGATCATCATCGCGGCTGCCAGCCAGGAGATCAAAACCAGCCAGTTCAAAAACATGTTGCGGATGAAGGTGGCAACCAGCGTCCACGAATCCACGGAGGTAAGTCCGGTTTTGGGCGCGAGATAATTGCTGAATGCCCGGAGATGGCGAATCGGTTGAGACTCGGGATTGAGAGCGGAATCGGACCTGTTTTGTTGCATTTGCTCCACGACACCGCCAATGCCATGCGCATGATTCTTGATCCAGGCACTCAACCAGCCACCGATATATCCGCCGCCTGAAACGGTGGAAAGATAGTGAAACCTGTCGAGCAGTCCGCAGCGCGCCAGACCTTGTAAGACTCCTAGTCCAAAGGTCGCGCTGCGAATGCCGCCGCCGGAAATGCAGAGCGCCGACCGTTTTTCTTTGAGACCATGAATCGCAGACCAAATGGCTTTCAACCGAGCAGCCGGCTCGGTTGACCTTGAATAATCTGCAGGCAATTCCCCGTGGAGCGCAGTGAACTCGGCCTCCAGTACTTCATGCAATGGCAGCGATGGGTCGGCCGATGAAGTTTTCTTCGCCATGTCTGCGGAGCAGCGGCGTCCGCGCATCAGCGTCTATCAAGATTCTATCGGCGCGTCAATCTCGGTAACAGCGCTTTAACGATTCAAACGCTTCCCTGGCACGCGGCCCGCTCGCGAATGCCTTCGGAGTAGCCTTGGCGAAGGCGGCAGCGATTCCCGCTGGATTTTCTGCGCGGCTCGGCGACATATTGCCGTCGCCAATTGCGCCCGTAGCTCAGCCGGATAGAGCAACGGATTTCTAATCCGTGGGTCGGGTGTTCGAGTCACCCCGGGCGCGCTCTTGCAAAAGTGATACGTGAATCGTTAAACCCACGACCGTATGTCGGGCCGAGCTAAACACGCAATTCTGACCGTTGCGGCCGCTGATTCAGAATGCTGCCAGTGCCGGTCCACAGCGAGTTGTCCGACGTCACCTGGAGACCATTAAGGCAAGGAGCATATCCAAATGGATCGCAATCGGTGGCGAGTTGGCGCGTGAAGTTCTCAGTGTAGGTGTTGTTGCCGTACTGCAAAAAGTGGCCCACGCCTGATGTGTCTCCAAGAACCAAACCGGTCGGGCTGCCGCGGTTGCTCAGCAGCGTGCCATTAGTGCCTTGCCGGAGACTGCGTAACTTGCCGGGTCGGTCCATCCCAGGTTTAGAGGTTGCCAGTTATTAGGTCTGCCAAAAAGGGCCTCTTTTCCTCTGGGGTGCTGCCGAATCGTCGGGATAGCTTACGACCGTTGGAATACCTTACGATCTTCGGCCAGTGCCAGCACAAATTCGCGAAATAGTGATCCTGTTAACTCATTAGTACACTGATGCTTGTAACATCTCTTGAACAATGCTCTCGCATTGGCACCGGGCTTGCTGTTTGAAACCCGGTGCTTTGTCCCGGCAGCTTGGTAATCTGTCGCATCGGCAGCACATTCCGGAGATTTAGTTCTATGAATAAACCTATCCTGGCAGTGATCCGCTGCTCTCTGATGCTCCTCTTTCCAACCGTTGCTTACCCGAACAGTGCCCAATGGGATCTCGATCCCATCTCGGGCGACTGGAATACGGCTGCCAACTGGGCGCCAATGACTGTTCCCAATGGCCCAGCAGATATTGCGACGTTCGCTCTTTCGAATACGACAGATGTTTCGATTTCCGCGAACACCGAGGTTAACGGCATCACGTTCACTGCGGCCGCGACGAATCCCTATACCATCACCGCCAGCGCCGCCTTCACGCTTAGAATTACCGGCACAGGCATCACGAACAATTCGGGGAGGACACAGCATTTCATAACCCCCGTGGGTGCAAACGGGGAGTTCGGGCTAATTGTCTTCAGCAACAGTGCGACCGCCGGGAATTCCACTGTGTTTACCAATAACGGGACATTCGTAAACGGTGAGATCCGCGGTGGCACAAGATTCCTAGACACCTCCACCGCCGGCAGTGGGAGTTTTATCAACAACGGTGGTTTCACCGAATTCTCCGACAGTTCAACCGCCGGTAACGGCAGCTTTACTAACAACGGTGGCACTGTCAGTGGCGCACTTGGCGGCTCTACAATTTTCCGTGGCAACTCAACCGCAGCTTCCGCCACCCTGGTTGCGAACGAAGGATCGAACGGTGGCGGAGGTGGGACAATTCTGTTTGCGGATCAATCCAGTGCTGGCACAGCGCGCATTGCGGTTTTCGGCAACGGTTGCTTGGACATAAGCCTTCATGACGCTCCGGGAATGACAATTGGTTCTATCGAGGGTGACGGAAACGTGTTTCTAGGAAGTGATAATCTGACTGTCGGCAGCAATAACTTAAGCACTACCTTTTCTGGTGCCATTCAGGACGGTGGCCGGGGCGGCGGCGTAGGCGGCTCCTTGACGAAGATCGGCACGGGAACACTAGATCTCACAGGAGTCAACACCTACACCGGCAACACGAAGGTCGATGGTGGCGTGTTGAAGGTTGATGGCTCGCTTGCGAGCGACATGCTGGTCAGACATGGCAGTACGCTTGCAGGTACGGGGACAATCAATGCTAACGTGACCAACGAGCGCGGCACAGTCAGCCCGGGAGAAGCGCTGGGAGTGCCGGGCGTGCTAACCGTCGTCCACAACTACACGCAGGCACAATATGCCGCGCTCATGATCCAAATTGCTGGCACGAGCGCCGGCCAATTCAGTGTTCTGGATGTTATGGGAAACGCTAATCTAAATGGAAATCTCGCTCCCGTGCTTTTGAATGGTTTTGTCCCTACCATCGGTGACTCCTTCATCTTTCTGAATTACGCGTCCTTTACTGGCGAATTTTCCCGGATTCAGCACGAGGTTTTCAATAACGGTACGGAACGTTGGGTAGTAACGTATGAACCGACGTACGCCGTTCTGACCGCGACAAAAAACGTCCCTGACCACGGTTCCACATTGCTACTCCTAACGTTGGGCTTGCTCGGTTTGGCGGCGTATCGGCGACAGTTGCTGCCAGCTCAGAATCTGTGGCGGCGGTAACCAATTCCGGAGATTACTTCTATGAAGAAACTGATCCTGGCGGCGATTCGCTGCTCGCTGATGCTCCTCCTTCCAGCCGGTGCCTACGCGATCAGTGCCCAATGGGATCTCGATCCCATCTCGGGCGACTGGAATACGGCTGCCAATTGGACGCCAATATCACGTTCACCTCGGCCGCGACGAATCCTTACACCATCACTGCAAATCCGGCCTTGACGCTCACCATTAGCGGCACGGGCATCACGAACAATTCGGGAACTACACAGAAGTTCGTAACTGGTGTCGACGGAGCGGGCAACCGCGGGCAAATAGTCTTTCGCAACAGCGCGACCGCCGGTGATTCCACCATATTCGTCAACAACGGCTCAGGGGCCAACTTTGTTCAGGGCGGCGAGACGGCCTTCTACAACACCTCCACTGCAGGCAACGGTACTTTCGTCAACCAGGGCGGCACGCTCTCCGGCTCCCAGGGCGGCGAGACTACCTTTCACGATTCCTCAACTGCTGGCAATGCGAATTTCACTAACGAAGGCGGCAGGGGTGTCGGCACATCCGCAACAATCTTCTATAACACCTCAACGGCGGCCAATGGCTTCTTTACCAACGATGGTGGCAGCATCCCCGGCGGTACGTTCGCGTTAGGCGGCCAAACGATCTTCTTCGACACCTCAACCGCGGCTAATGGCACCTTTATCAACAATGGTGCAACGATCACCGGGGGATTCGGTGGGGACACGGTCTTTGACGACAGCTCAACGGCGGGCAATGGCATCTTTATCAACAACGGCGGTGCTGCCAGTGGCGTAGCTGCGCTCGGCGGTGGCGCCACAATCTTTTTCAAGGATTCAAACGCTGCCAATGGCACCTTTATAAACAATGCTGCCACCGCGAGCAGTGGTGAGGGCGGGGTGACGGAATTTGAGACAGCTTTTAGCAGCAACAACGCTTCCCCGAGCGCCGGCAACGGCACCTTCATTAATAATGGTGCCACTATCAACGGTGCTGTCGGTGGCAAGACGGCTTTCTACGAAAGCTCAACCGCTGATGCTGCAACGTTGATCGCCAACGGAGGAACAAACGGCGGTCGCGGCGGGGCAATTTTCTTTGAAGATCACTCCACTGGTGGTAGAGCGCGGATTGAGGTTTTCGGGAATGGATTTCTGGACATAAGCGGCCATTTAGGTCGTCCGGGCGTGACGATCGGTTCGATTGAGGGTGATGGAGATGCCTTTCTGGGAGCCAACAATCTGACCGTAGGCAGCAACAACTTAAGCACGACCTTTTCCGGCGTGATCCAGGATGGTGGAGAAGACGGTGGCACCGGCGGAGCGCTGACCAAAATCGGCTCGGGAACGCTCATCCTGTCAGGAGCTAACACCTACACCGGCAACACCAATGTCAAAAACCGTGGAGTATTGCAAGTGGATGGCTCGATCAACAGCAATACGTCTGTGCATGGCCATAGTGTGCTCGCTGGTAATGGAACGATCTATGGCAATGTTATAAACACCGACCTCGGAATTGTCAGACCGGGAGGTGCGTTAGGCGCACCGGGCGTGCTAACGGTCGTCCACAACTACACGCAGGCGCAGTACGCCACTCTTATGATCCAAATTGCAGGCACGAGCGCCGGCCAATTCAGTGTTCTGGATGTTATGGGAAACGCTAGTCTAAATGGAATTCTCGATCCGGTGCTTTTGAACGGTTTTGTTCCCACGATCGGTGACTCCTTCACCTTTTTGAATTACGCGTCCTTCACTGGCGGATTTTCCCACATTAAGCACCAAATTTTCAACAACGGGACGGAGCAATGGTCGGTCATCTACCAAAATAATAGTGCCATCCTAACAGTGGAATCGCGCACGATCATCCCTGATCAGGGTTCAACATTTCTGCTCCTGACGTTGGGCCTGCTCGGCTTGGTGGCGTATCGGCAGAAATGCTGGCGATCATGGCCATACAACGGGCAACCAAAAGGCAGCGCCGCGGCGATATTTCCTGCGAAACCATGAAAACGAATCGTAGCCAAGGAAGACATCAGGTTCCTTACAGACTTCTCCAACTGTCGGGCAGCCACAGAAAGAGAAACATGAGAATGCTTTTTGTTTTAATTTGCAGCTTTGCACTCACGTGTGCCGCGCGGGTTGACCAAGCAAGTAAAGACGAGACCGTCACGCAACCCTCTCACCATCCAGCGACGCGCACCAAACGTCCGCCAGGCAATACCGCACACGCCTCCCATGCGACGCATGGCAAACATCCGGCAGGCGGCAGCACACATGTCAATCACATTCAAACGCCTCGGCATGTTTCCACGGGACGGCATCGAGCAGGATTCGGACGCGCTGATCGCCAAAAGCAAGAGGGGACACCAACTCCCAGCCCAACCCCGACGCCTACGCCATTCCCCACGGACGACTCCACAGCCACACTAACTCCGACACCTCCGCCAGAAGATTAGATATTTTAGCGGCGCGCAAACTTCTAGGAGGGGCAGCGTGGGCGGTTCGCTGGCGTGCTGCAGGTGGATGGTTCAATTACAAGCAACACATTCGCCAATCATAAGAGCACGCTCGCCGGTACAGGGACAATCAATGGCAACGTTGTGAACAACGACTTCGGAACGGTCAGACCGGGAGGTGCGCTAGGCGCGCCGGGCGTGCTAACAGTTGTCGGTAACTACACCCAGACCCAATACGCCACTCTCATGATCCAAATTGCAGGCACGAACGCCGCCGACTTCAGTGTTCTTAACATCCTCGGAAACGCCAATCTAAACGGATATCTCGATCCCGTCCTTTTGAGCGGTTTTGTCCCCACGATCGGTGACTCCTTCACCTTTTTGAATTACACCTCGTTGACGGGGGAGTTTTCCCATATCAGGCACCAGGTTTTCGACAACGGCATGTTGCAATGGTCAGTCATCTATGAAGATAACCATGCCATCTTAACTGTGGAACAGCACGTCCCTGATCAGGGTTCAACATTTCTGCTCCCGACGTTAGGTCTGCTCGGTCTGGTGGCGTATCGGCGACAGTTGCTCCGCCGACAGCCCTGAGCGTCATGGGCGTCTTTTAAATTTGGGCAAGCCTTAACCGCATTCGCGCTGGATTTTTTCAATTCAAGGGCGACATATTGCCCTCGCCATCTGCGCCCGTAGCTCAGCCGGATAGAGCAACTGATTTTCTAATCCGTGGGTCGGGTGTTCGAGTCACCCCGGGCGCGTTTTTCTTCAGAATGTGAATCGTGACTGGTGATAAGTGATCGGCTCGGCAATTGATCACGATTCGTGATTCCCGGCTCGACGACTAATCACTATTCACGTCTGTTCAAAGCCGCTTTTACCACACAAACGGGATCAGCCTGTAGCGGACCTTTTCCGTGTAGTCTTCGTAGCCTTTCAATTTCCGTTTCAAAAATTGTTCCTCAAATATGCTCCGCGCTGCGAGCACTGTGATCGGAATTATCGCGAGCAAGGCCGCGGCAGACGATTCCAGCCACAGCGCCGGGCCGATGGCCATCGGTGCAAACCCCGCATACATCGGATGCCGCACCACGGCATAGACGCCGGTGTCGATGACTCGCTGGTGTCTTTCTTCCTGCAGCCTCACCACCGGCACGGCGAAAGGGTTGGCCTTCATCGCGAGAGTGAAGATCCACCAGCCCACGACGAAAAGTACGAGTCCGAACGATGAAACGATTGTGGCGGGTTTGGCCATGATGTGAAGCCGGAACACGTCGAGCGGAATGAAGATAATCTGCCCGATGTACGAGATGACCAGCAATTGCACGAGAATTTTGTCCCATAACGGTTGTCCTTTTTGGATGAGCCCTCTGTAGCGCTCGGAGAGCAAGCCGGTATTATCGGAATGAATGCTCAAGACAGATATGGCGGTTACGACCAGGGCTACGGCGAGAAACACCCATGCGCGCCACCAATGCAATGTGCCGGCGGGCACAAAGAGCAGAAGTCCGTAAAAGATGACGTTGAAAACGAGGCCGGCGATGAGTTTGGAAAGGGACACCAGACAACGAGAGAGTGAATAGTGATTAGCGAGAAGTGAATAGTGCCACGACGCCGTTAGAACGAGATCGATGACTGGAATGTCGAAATCCGAATGACGAATGACGAATCAATGACGAAACAGTTTTTCGGACTTCGACATTTGTCATTCCTTCGTGCTTCGTCCTTCGTGCTTCGTCATTTTCTTCTCATGTTCTAATAGCCATTTCTTGCGCCATAATCCGCCGCCGTAACCGCACAGCGTACCATCCGCGCGGATCACACGATGACACGGGATCACTATGCAAATCATGTTTGTGCCGTTCGCCCGACCGACGGCGCGGCGCGCATTTTCATCTCCGAGGCGTTTCGCCATCCAGGAATACGAACGCGTTTCGCCAATCGGAATGGACCGCAAAATTTTCCAGGCTCGCAGTTGAAAGTCCGAACCCACGGGCGCCAACGGAATATCGAAGTCCAGTTGTTTGCCAGAAAAATAATTATCGAGCTGTTGCCGCGCCGCTATAAGATGCGGATGCTCGCCCGGCACTACATTTGTTCGCAATCGCTTTCGCAAAATCGACAACTCGCGTTCAGTCGCACGTCGGTCGATAAACTCGAGCAAGCGCAAACCTTCATCGTCCGCGACAGCGATCATCGCGCCGAGCGGCGTTTCGATTCGTTCGGCGAACAGAGCTGCGCGCGCCTTCGTTGCCGTTGGCGGATCACCAAAAATTTTCGTGAACGCTTCGCGAAAACCGCTCTCTGATTCAAAGCCGCTGCCATTTCTTGCTTCATCCACGCGACCGCCCCGCCGTACTTCGCTCAAGGCAATACCCATCCGGCGCGCGCGATGATAGGCTTGAAAGGTCATTCCATAATGTCGTTTGAATTGCCGTCGCGCCGTTGACGGATCGATCGCGATCGCGGCCAGTTCCTTGTCCGTCAGCCGACCGCCCGGCGCGCGCTCGACTTCGGCGCGCAGGTGCTCGATCAATTTGGGCGGACGTTTGTCTGAATCCATCGGATTGCAGCGCAGACACGGACGAAAACCGCTCTCCAGCGCTTCGCTCGATGTCGCGAAGAAATCGACATTCTCCTGCGCCGGTTTTTTCGCGCTGCAGGTGGGCCGGCAGAAAATTCCCGTCGTGCGCACCCCGACAAAAAATATGCCTTCGAAACTCGGATCGCGATTCAGCAACGCGCGATACATCGTTTCGGATGGAGGTAGAAGTTCCAGTGTTTTCATGTGTAAAGATTAAGCGCGCGTGTGCGTTGACGCATCGACGAAATTCGGGCAGCGAATTCTGTAGCTCACTGTAACGGCAGGCGTGCCGCCTGCGGAACCCGCTTCCTCGCAGCCGACACGGCTGCCTCTACAATGCACGCCTAATCTCACAGAACCTTTACGAGCGACAATGCGCGGTGTTTTCATGTGCGTTGGATTCGAAACGTGAAACAACCGCGAGTAACGCTGCGCGCATCCACGAACGCGGTCTCCGGATTTTGCAGCAGCTTTTCAACCACTGGTTCCGGCTCGCTCTGGCCCACGATTTCCGCGTCGATCATGTCGAATCCTGAATTATAAGCTCGCATCACTCGACCCTCGCGAAATTCCGCCGGGAATTCATGCGTCGCAGCGTAGCGCTCGCATGATTCTGCATGAACAAAGACCGGGCCACTCTCGGAATACGGATGACCAGCTGGAATTGCCTGATAGGGAAAAAGGACCACGCGTTCGCCGGGCTGAGCGAACCGGAGACAATGACGGCATGGATAGCCACGCGGCGAGTCGGCGGTGATCACGGCATGATCCGGCGCGCCACTCGTCACCGACTGCCGCGCCGCATCTGCAACTTCGGTCGGGAGCGGGACAATACGAAATTTTGAACTTTTCATGAGTGCAGCTAAACGCATCGTGTAGGCGAGTGCATCGACGAAATTCGGGCAGCGAATTCCGGAAGACAGCCGTCCCGGCTGTCATGGCAAACAGGCTTCCCAGCCTGTTTGTATTCGACAGCCCAGAGGCCCATCTGCCATCACAGGCGGCGCGCCTGTCTTCATTCACCAGCGATGATACGCGGGATGTCCTTCTTTGACCGCGACGAAAATTCCGCGACAGGTGGCACAAACTTTTCCGCCCGCGCTCAATGTTCCTTCAATCGTCGCGCGATCGTCGGTTAGATCGATAACTTTCGCCGAAAGAAAGACCGAACTGTTCGTCGGAGTTGGTCGCACCAATTTGATCGCATATTCCGCGGTGACTGTGCATGGCGGGCGTTCCTCTTTCGCATGCTTCATCAGATGATAAGCGGCCGTCCAATTGCAATGGCAATCAAGCAGCGTGCCGATGACGCCGCCATTCAAAACTCCCTCAAAAGCTTCGTATTTTTTCTCCGGTTTCCATTCTGCAGTCACCTCGCCGTTTTTCGGAAAACTCCGGATGTGCAATCCTTCGGCATTTGCTGGTCCGCATCCCCAGCAGGCATTATCTGGCGCGTATTTTTCCTGAAGCGACTGCGCGCTCATCGTAGATTGCTTGTTCGGCGCGCCCGGGTCCGAGCCGGACTGGCATTGTCGCGCCCTACCATGTCGATCTTACGCGCTGCCGGATCCAACCGGATATGGGCGCAGCTTTGGCCCGGTGTAAAGTGAGCGTGGCCGGATCAAACGATTATTATCGTGCTGCTCTACTACGTGCGCGCACCAGCCGGCCACGCGCGACGCAGCGAACAGAGGCGTGTTTAGCTCCGGCGGAAATCCGAGCATCCAGAACACCGGCGCGGCGTAAAGATCCACATTGGCGCAAAGATGTTTTTCGCGATCCATGACTTCTTCGAGCTTCTCGCAAATCGGAATCCATTGTTCCTTGCCCGTGCGCTTGCCCAGATCGCGCCCGATCTCACGCATCACCGGCACACGTGAATCGCCTTTCTTGTAAACGCGATGGCCGAAACCCATGACCTTTTCTTTGGTCTCCAGTTTTTTCATCAGCCAGGTTTCCGCGCGATCCGGGGTCCCAATTTCCTCAAGCATCTTCATCGATTCTTCATTGGCGCCGCCATGCAATGGCCCTTTGAGTGTCGCAACTGCGGAGGTAACTGCTGCGTAGATTCCGGCCAGTGTCGAAGCCGTGACGCGCGCAGCAAAGGTAGAGGCGTTGAATTCGTGGTCGGCGTACAGATTGAAAATCGTATCGAGCATCCGGATCTGCCAATCCTGTGGAACGTTGGCCTCCAATTTGTAAAAGAAATTGCCGGCCTGGGTTAGATCGGGCCTTTCCGGCAGCAGCTGTTGACCATGCGAGATGCGCCAGCCGTCGGTGATTAAAGTGGAGACGCGTGCGATCAAGCGAATCGACTTGCGGATATTGGCGTCATGCGAGTTATCGCTCAGATCCTTATCGAAAGCGCTTAACATCGAGACGCCGGTGCGCAGCATATCCATCGGATGAGTCGCGCTTGGCAGAAGCCGCAGCATCTCGGTCACTGGTCCCGGCAGCGCCCGTTGCGTGGCAATTTGTTGTGTAAACTCGACCAATTGTTTTCCATTGGGCAATTCGCCGTTCAACAGCAAGTAAGCGACTTCCTCAAAACTCGCCTGTTGCGCCATTTGATGAATGTCGTAGCCGCGATACATCAGCCCGGCATTCGGATCGACCCAGCAAATCGCCGTCTCGCCAGCGATGACGTCGGCCAGACCTGGGCTGTATTCTGGTTTGTTTTCAGTAGCCATTGGTTTCTCTTTACTTGCGAATCGCAATCGTTCAACTGAGCGGACTTAACGAATTAACGTTTTAACGTTCCCCGGTCCAACTCTCCGCTGCCGGATCGTAATCGAGCAACTCGTAAAGCTGCTCCCGTCTTTGCATTTTGTCGATCCAACCCGACTGGGTCCCGCGCTTTTTCAAATCGCGCAAGAATTCTTCGCTCGCTTTCATCGAAACGCGAAACGCGCTCATCGGAAAAATCACCATCTTATATCCGAAATCGGACAGCTCCTGAAATGAGAGCAGGGGACTCTTGCCAAACTCCGTCATGTTAGCGAGCAGCGGCGCTTTCACTTTGCGGGCGAATGCCTCGAATTCATCCGCGCTTTGCAACGCTTCTGGGAAAATGCCGTCCGCTCCGGCTTCGACATAACGCTTCGCGCGTTGAAGTGTGCTATCGAAGCCTTCCACCGCACGCGCGTCTGTGCGTGCGATGATCATGAAATCTTCGCCGCGACGCGCCCCTACCGCTGCTTTGATTTTTCCGGCCATCTCGTCAAGATCGACGAGCGATTTCCCAGCAAGATGTCCGCAGCGTTTAGGAAATTCCTGATCTTCAATGTGACAACCAGCCAGACCGGCCTTCTCGAGCTCACGAATTGTGCGCGCGACATTCTCTGCTCCGCCAAAGCCTGTGTCTGCATCGACAATTGCCGGAATCTTCACCGCATTGGCGATATAACCGGCCAGTCGCGCCACTTCAGTAGACGTAAGCAATCCGATGTCCGGCACGCCCGCCGTGGCGTTTGCCAGTCCGGCACCGCTGATATACACCGCGTCAAAACCCGCGCGCTCAACTTGGCGGGCGATGGCGGCGTTCGGCACACCGGGCATCATCACTGCGCCTTTTGAAATCAATTCACGCAATCGCGGAGCTGTCGTTTTCATACGGAACACAGGCATGTTGCCTGTGCGGCCACCGGACTTTCCAGTCCGGTGTTTACAAGCCACCGGACTAAAAGTCCGGTGGCCACACAGATTAACAATCTGCGTTCCTTCATGGCATGACCACCGCGCCCATTAATTGATCCACGTTTTTCGCTTCATCGAGCTTCCACACAAGATCGATAATCTTCTGCGCACGATCGCTGCCAAATATGGGCTCAACCAGGGCGTTAAACTTTGCTTCCACCTCCGAATCTTTCAGCGGATTCTTCGCGTGTCCCAGGGGGTAATCGACCCGCTTGGTCAATCGCCGGCCATCGGCAAGATCGACATGAACGAAGTTGGCGACTGCGCCGGGATACATCGCGCTCAACTCGGCATTGCGTTCCACTTTCACGTTCTCCAAAAACTTCCAGACCTCGCGATCCTTGAAGCGCTCCGGCTCGAATTGTTTGCTAGTCACTTCGCCATCGATCAATGCAATTGCCGTGATGTATGGCAAACTGTGGTCCGCTGTCTCCCGCGTGTTCGGTTTCCATTTCTCTGGCTCGCTCCCAATGATATCGACCGCCGCGTCGTGACTCTCGATCGTTACCGATTTCACCTCCGCCAGCTGATCGATTTGTTTTCGCAAAGACAACGCTGCCTCGATCGCGCTTTGGCTGTGATATTCGGCCGGCCAATATTTGATGCTCGTATGCAAGATCATTGCGGCTGGGCCATCCTCCGTTTTGGGAAACGGAACTGCGAATTTTTCTCCGACATTCCCTAACGAAACGCCAAGCTGCTTCTCGAAACCCATTTGCCCTTCGAAAATCGGTCCGGGCCCGGTCATGCCGGCACGCGCGAGAATCGCGGAGAAAACTCCGTGCCGGGCAGCAGTTGCAAAAGCCACTCCCTTCCAATGCGAGAGCTCGCCTACGCGCGCCTGGCGCATTGCCGCGCCCGCCACACCCGCTATGTTCGCCGCATGACGCGTTTTTTCGGGGCTAAGCTTCATCAAACGGGCGCATGCCAGCGCCGTTGAAAACGTTCCGTAAGTCACGTGGTCCCATCCGCGGGCACGAATACTTGCCGCATCGCAGAAGCGGCATTGCACTTCGTAGGCCAGCGCAATCGCCGTGATCAATTCCGGCCCAGTCGCGCCAACGCTTTCCGCGGCCGCCAATGCAGCGGAAATATTATCGCTGGGATGCGCCGGTTCTTTCGACAAATAAGTGTCGTTGTAATCAAAGTAGCGAATGCAACAGCCATTAGCGAAAGCCGTCCAGTCCGGTGGCGCTTTGTGATCCGTGCCTATAATTGTCGATCCATTTTTCGCCGAAAATTCCGATGCAACTTTGCATGCGATCCTGCATGGCTCCTCATCCCACGCGCCCAGCGCGCAGCCAAATGAATCGATGACGCGCCGCTTAACTTCGTGCACGACTTCTTTGGAAAGATCTTCAAACCGAAGCGAGCAGGAATAATCGGCGAGCTGATGAGCAAGCGTTGTGGACATGGAACGTGAATTCCAATCTGCCGACGAATTGCACATCGGCAACCGACTCTTGTCATTCTGAGCGCAGCGCAGCGGAGTCGAAGAATCCCGCGGCGTTACCGAAAATTTTCACAGCGGGATTCCTCGACTTCGCTCGGAATGACAGGAAAATAGACGCGTGAGTGAATTCCAATTTGGTGGAGAATTTGTCTGGCACCCGACGCCGGAGCTCATCGCGCAATCCAATTTGCAGCGCTTCATCGACAAACACGCGCTCGGTTCCTATGGGGAACTGATGCGACGATCGACAACCGACATTGCCTGGTTCTGGGACACGATATTGCGCGACCTCGACATCCAGTTTTACAAACCATACGCGCGTGTAGTCGATCTTAACGACGGCAAATCATGGGCGCGTTGGTGCGTGGATGGCGAAATGAACATCGTCCACAACATGCTCGATAAATATGCCGGAACCGAGATCGACAATCGCGTTGCGATCAAATCCGAAATCGAAGATGGAACGATGCGCGCGTTGACCTACAAGGAGCTGCGCGAGCAGGTTGACAGAATGGCCGCGGCGCTACGCGGGCTTGGCCTCGGCAACGGCGACGCCATTGGCGTGTTCATGCCGATGGTCCCCGAGATCGTAATCGCGATGCTCGCGATCGTTAAGATCGGCGGAATTTTTCTGCCGCTTTTCTCCGGATTCGGCGCGTCCGCAATCGCTTCCCGGCTTAACGACGCCGAGGCAAAAGCGCTATTTACGGCGGATGGAACGACTCGGCGCGGAAAGTTCTGCGCGATGAAACCCGTCGCCGACGAAGCAGCGTCGAAAATTCCCACGCTCAAACATCTGATCGTTTTGCCAACCGCCGGACCTCTGAAACTTGACTGCTTAAAGCAGTCAAGTTTCCGAACGCAGGAGTCCCTGCCCTGTAGAACTCACACGTGGGGCGAGCTCTTACATCAAAACTCAAACCTCGAACATCAAACTTCTGTCACGTCCGCAGAAGACCCGATGATGATCATCTATACGTCGGGTACAACTGGGAGACCGAAAGGCGCGGTGCACACGCACTGCGGGTTTCCGATCAAATCGGCGCAGGATATGTGGCACGGTCTCGACCTTCACCCCGACGAAACGCTTTTCTGGATGACCGACATGGGCTGGATGATGGGACCCTGGGAAGTTTTCGGCACGCTCATCCTCGGCGCCACAATGATGCTTTACGACGGCGCGCCCGATTTTCCGGGACCGGACCGCGTCTGGTCATTGGTTGATCGCCACCAGGTGACGGCCCTCGGCGTCTCTCCGACTTTAATTCGCGCGCTGCGGCGTCACGGCGACGAGATTGTGCATCAGCATGATCTTTCATCGTTGCGTAAGTTCGCGTCCACCGGTGAACCGTGGAACCCCGACCCATGGATGTGGTTGTTTCAAAATGTCGGGCGTGGAAAACTTCCGATCATTAATTATTCCGGCGGCACGGAAATTTCCGGCGGCATCGTTATGGGAAACGTTCTTACGCCCATGAAACCGTGCGCCTTTTCGGGACCGCTTCCGGGAATGGCGGCCGACGTTGTTGATGAAAATGGAAAATCAGTTCGTGGCAGAGTTGGCGAGCTCGTCATTCGTGAACCGTGGATCGGGATGACCCGCGGCTTCTGGCGTGATCCGCAACGTTACATCGAGAGTTATTGGTCGCGGTGGCCGGACGTGTGGGTGCACGGCGATTGGGCCGCAGTCGATGACGACGGCCTTTGGTACATCCTGGGGCGCAGCGACGACACGATTAAAATCGCGGGCAAACGACTCGGACCGGCGGAAGTGGAGTCAATTCTTGTTGCGCATCCGCAGGTGAGCGAAGCGGCAGCGGTTGGCGTGCCCGATCCGATCAAAGGCGAAGCGCTCGTGTGTTTCTGTGTTTTGAGGAAGGGCGTAAACGGAGATGTCGATCTCGCCGCTGAATTGAAAGGAAATGTCGCGCGTGATCTCGGAAAAGCGCTCGCGCCCCACGACGTGCTCTTCGTCGGCGACATTCCTAAGACGCGAAACGCAAAAGTCATGCGACGAATTGTCCGCGCGGCATACATCGGCGAAAAACTCGGCGACACATCGGCGTTGGAGAATCCGTCGTCATTGGAAGAAATTAAGCGCGTTGCTTCGGAGAGTAGGCTTCCAGCCTGATTCGGCCGACGGCCTTCCAGGCTGTCGAATCAAATGCCAGGCTGGAAGCATGGCTGCGGAGTCAGCCAAGATGGCTGACCTCCTATGAGCTTGTCGCGTTTTCTCCAAGGCGTTATTCGCGCGCATGAACACGCGCTGTGGTGCGTTATTTGTTTCAATCGTCTTGCTCATGGCAATCGGACCCGCCGCTGCGGAAGCACCAAATTTTGCCGGTGAATACGCAGACAAGAAATTCCTGAACGGTCAGGCCGTATTTCAAATGAGTCTGGAGCGAAGCGGAAATACGGTTTCAGTGTGGTTCAGCGCCGGGAAGAACGACGGCTCGGGCGCGGCGCCAGAAAGGCAGGGGAAGGGAAAGGTGAGCGGCAAAGGCGTGCTCGAATTTAAGTTTGAGGACAGCTTCAACAATGCCGGAACGGGAACGATCACGCGGAGCGGCGACGACGTCACCGTATCGCTAAAAACGACGCGAG
>WNFZ01000918.1_pt1 | contig 28544 bp, 29 predicted proteins | sample 5400081 | NCBI WGS metagenome assembly WNFZ01 (sample SAMN13153365, study PRJNA577476) | soil metagenome | isolation source: 80 cm soil or saprolite under grassland replicate 1 | place: USA:California | collected 2016-06-15 | reverse complement strand
TAAGGGTTGCCTAAACATAGCAGAGTTTTTAGAGTCAATTGGAAAAACGATTCTGTAACCCATTTTCAAAAACGCCCAAAATTTCACCAATCCAAAAAGTCAAACGGAGGCTCTATGAGGTTCGAAGATAGGCTGAGAGAAATCTTAGCCAATAAGCGTAAAGTGGCTCTTGGAGCTAAAGTTGAAGAGTTTGCCAAGAAGGGACTATCACCCGCTCGTTTCCTGATCCAATGGTACAATGAGGGTGGAAATGGCATCATCCAATGGGGCTCAGACGGGGATTGGACTAGATGCTACAACAAGGCCAAGCAATATCTTCCAGACGAAGACGCAAAAGGTTTTTGCGCTAATAGACATCATGATGCTCTAGGCTATTGGCCTGGAGAGTGTGGAAAACCAGGAAACCCACCTTGTAAAGAAAAATAAAATGTTCAGACGAGCAGCATTCTCCCGACTCCTGATCGGGAGTTTGCTGCGTATCTCTCAGGAGGAGATATTATGAGATTTCAGTCCATCCCAGTTCATGCATTTGGAGAAGCGAAAAGCACCAAAGATTGGTCCCTGGACTCCAGATGTGGTGTGAGCTATTCTACGTTGAGAGCAAGAATATTTAGAGATAATTGGCCGCCAGAGACAGCGATTATAGCATCTAAGGGGTATCGCATTTACACACGAGAAACTACTTGTTTTGCGTGCGGGACAAGATGTGTCAGTAAGTCTCCAGAGACAGCACACCAAAGCGGTAATGATTTTTGTAGTGCCTACTGTAGAATGCGTATCGGTGGAGACAATAGAAGAGCCAGAAATCTATTAGCCTTTGTGGAGGAAATAAACAGACTAGAAGTATTTGAGGCTTATGAGGGTGAGTGCTACCTTTGCTGGGAGTCATTGGATTATAATAATTGGCACTTAGAGCACATTATTCCTATTTGTAAAGAAGGCAAACACCGTTTAGAGAATGTTGCCCCATCTCATCCTCGCTGTAACCTTAGAAAAGGCACCAAGTCTTACATAGAGTACATTTCTAACAATCTTCCGTGTTATCCCTAAATAAGGAGGCGAGATGCCCACTATTAATTACTTAGACATTCTTAGAAAGAGGGCAAATCCCGCCTTTTCTAACCCTTGCCATTCCCCAGATTCCGGTGAATTTTGTGAAACAGAGGGGGTTCCCGCTGATGTTCTGAAAGAAACCATAGGACTGTCCCCCGAAGACAAGAAGGCATATATACAAGAATATCTTGACAATGAGAGGCATGATAAACTTAGCACTCATTATGGGCAAGAAATGCCCCCCAGCTTAGGAGGAGTCCAATGGGCGTGGGAAGGATACAGCCAGATAATAACCTCTGCTGCTCAGGACGTCATTGAGGGTATTCCACGAGATGAGTACTCTGATTATGGTCGAGATGCTGAAAGTGCAGCAGAAACAATTTTACAAACTCTTTCCCTCCCTTCGTCTAAGACTGATGTGAAGACTTATTCTGGGCATCACCGATCGCAGGAGGACATCAACAATCAGATAAAGGACGGGTTTCTCTCCTTCCCTCTTGTAGCTACTAGCCCTGACCGTAACCTAGCCGAAGCGTATGCTGGCACCGGAACCTCAGTCATTTATGAATTCCCACCAGGAAGTCAGGGCAAGTTTTATAGAGAGAATGAGTTCATCCAGACCGGAGAGTACCAAATCACCAGTCATTCCCGAAAGGGCAACCAAACCACAATAAAGCTGGAGCAAACCAAGAGAACGGAGGTGCCAGTATGATAACAATTACCGACGCTGGCATCAAAATAAGGAAGATCAAAAAATCAACCCAAATCAAGGCAGATCTTGTCAATAGAGTGGAACTTAGGCTAGAGACAACACAGCCTATTGCAGCCGGATTAGCAGTAGTTGCCCAAGACACTGGCAGAGTCCTTATGCTACAACGGGCCCTTTTAGGAAACGAATCAGACCCTAACGCAGGTCGCTGGGAGTTTCCTGGTGGAAAATTAGACGAAAATGAGACACCCAAAGAAGCTGCTATTCGTGAATGGCAGGAGGAAACTGGTCTTAAACTGCCCAAAGGTGAATTTACCGGGGAATGGATTTCTCCTAATAGGGTCTATCAGGGTTTTGTGTATAAGATTGAAGAAGAAGCTTCTCTTGCAATAAACTTGCCAGTGGACGAGCGTCCCGTTGAGAATCCGGACTATGAGGGGGAAGAATGAATACAACAGTAGAAGAGTTTTCCATTTTGTCTAGGCCATTTTTGAGATTTGAGGGGCAATGACAGCAAAAGTTGAGGTTATTGCTTGGTGGCTCCCTGAAGACCTAAAAGACAATCCAGCACTCCGAGACGAATTAAAAGATACCCCCTGGAGAGCCCTAGTAGCTAGCGCATCCCTCCACCTCCACGAGTTTTACAACAAATGCCATGACGAAGAAACAGGACATTTTTGTACTGATCCTCACCACAAAGACATACAAGGCAATCCTCAAAAGGTCCGTATAGAAAAAGCCAGCCCAGAAGAGCACAAGGCAGCCAAGGCAAAAGCTAAGGCATGGATTCGAATTGCTCCAGTTCCAGACGCAGCTGACGTAAAGAGGGGCAGGGACGCAGTTATCAAAGCAAAAAGAGGAGAATCCCACGGTGGCTCACCTGAGCAAATTGCCCAACAACGCCAGAATCTTTTCGAAGAATTCGGAGGAACAAAGAAGGGGTATGTAGTAGATGCACAAAGTGGAATCAAAATGCATTGGACCTATGACCTTCAAGAAAACCCAAATCAATATCCAGTTTTCACAAGGGGCAGAATCTTTACCGCTCACCAAGGTGGAAGGTACATTTTGGTGAATCTACTGCCTGAAAGCTTTCCATCTAACAGAGCAAGAGGCTCTAGAACAGTTCGAAGGGAGAATCTAACCTAATGTCAATTCCAGAAGCAGGAGCCCCAGTTACCGCTCTCCCTTATGGAACAAAGGAAGACCTCTCTTCAGAAGAACTACTTGACCACGATCCGTACGACGGGCCAAAAGACCCAATAGAGGGTCTTTTGGAAATCATCAAAGTCCCTGCTGACTATGATCTAAACTCCCCCTCCTATATCCTTTATCTTGTAAATGGCACCCCTATTGATTCCACTACTATTACAACACAAGTTGTAAAAGCGAGCATAGAGTCCTTCTCTAATCCCTGCCATTCCGTAGAAGATGGCCGTTTCTGCGAAACTGATGGAGGTGGTATTAGAAACTTTGGACTGGATGATTGGCCCGAAGATAGACGTAATACTGTTTTAAACACAATTTCTAGACTAAATGAAAAATATGGAATTGTTAAAAAATATGGAGTAGAGTTTTCAGTCAATGCCTCAGGAGTTGCTAATTCAGCAATACAGATGGGCGCTCTCGCTGCAGTTGATGGATCTATCCCAACTCACATTGACATTCACCCTGAACTTGGGAGTCAAGAGTACCTGGAAGCCAATGATCCAGGTACTACTGTGAGTACCGGAAACTTGGAACATGTGATTATTCACGAATTTGGGCATACCATTGAGTCCACCATTCCAGAGAGACTACGTAAAGAACTTACGAAACCGTTTGAAGAGGCTCAACAGTCCCTTTTTGATTTAGAAGACGGGATTGGCAATGGAGAGAAGTTTCAGGATCTGATCATGACTGTTTCTAGGTATGCTGGAGATAACGTAAATGAGGGAATTGCTGAGGCATTTCTCCAACATGAACTTGGTGTCCATAACAAGTTCTCTGATCATGTTGGAGAAGTAATTAGTCGTTGGAAAGAGAAGGGGGTTAAGAGATGATTCCAATAAAAGGTTCAGAAAAAGATATAGAATTAAGACGAAAAATTAAGCATTTCTTAGATCTCCGAGCAGAACACCGTACAGAAGCGCTCCAGTTCTCTAACGTCTGTCATGATCCAGAAACAGGGCGTTTTTGTGATACAGAAGGAAAAGCATCTGAGATTTCTCCTGAATGGCACGACTCTCTAAAAAAGGCAACCACCGACCTCCCCCCTCAGCCAAAATTTGTTGATAACTATTGGCTGACTCCAGATGGTCGTTACGCTCCTGTGGAAGCTCACGCAGATGTTTTTTCTAACCCTAACGATACTACCCAAGAAGGGTACCAGTCTTTTGTTCAAAAGACAGGGGCCGTTCGAGTCATTGTTGGAGGAAACGGAATTTCTGTTGAACTCTACGCCCCAGCTACAGAAGTTCAGAGAACCTCTCTAGCTGATTTGGCAGTGAGGCAAGGTAGGCTCGTTCTTCACACAGAGAGTTCTACACCTTATGACGTGACTAGAAACAGCCCTGACTATGATACAGCTCTCCGAGAACTTCGCAAAGCTAATTTTGCAGCTAGAGGCGTACAGGTCCCTCCTGCCAAGGAATTTGCTAAGGCAAGAGACAGATTTATAGAATATTTACGGAGTTCACGGACAAATACACTGAAAAATAACAAGGAGGTGACTACAGACAATGGAACTTGAACTAGACGACTACATCAAGGGCGACAAGTTGAAGTATAAGACAATGCTAAAGGCCCGAGTTGAAGAGTTCTATAATGAATGTCATGTAGAAAAAGGGCAGTTTGGAGAGAAGAATGATCCCTCTTGTGGACAACGTTTAGCCACCGCTAAGCCCCAAGGTGTGGCTGGACGAGCATATCATGCTGGACTAGGGCCAAAAATGGACGTAGGCCTTATAACTGACCCCATTTCAGTTGTCAGGCGTCAAGCTCAAGTCCCTGGGTTTGAAGACTTGAAAGGCATTCGATCACTAGTAAAAGCTAAGGCAGCTCTAGAGACCATTATTCAACGACAGACAGACAATATTGTAGAGTATGCTGATATCGTTGTTGGGTCTAATAGGAAGGTAGCTGACGCTTATGCGGACTGGTATCCTTTTTCCCATAACTACATAACCAGCTTGGCCCATCAAAATGGAGTATCAGAAGAAGGAGCAATTGCTGCTACTGCTGTTCTCTCAGCCTCTGCAGCTTGGGAGTCTAATGTTCCTTGGGCTAAATACCTTGTGGAAAACCTTGGAGAAGGAAAAGGACCTGGATCCAATACAGGTAAATACCAAACTGTTGATAAGAGTTGGGTCGCAGGACAAGCCACAGCTGCTCTAGCTTCTTGGAAGGCAAATAAACTAAAGACAGAAAAAGCAGGACGTGAGTATAAAACTCCCATCCCAGAAGTTGATAAATACTCACATCTAATCGGTAAGCAGTTAAATTCTCTGACCGACACCGAAGTTGCTGTTGCCCTTAGAGGTAAGCATGAATCAGGGGCCACAGGCAAGGGAGCAGAGGGAAAGCTTGTAACTCAGCTTGGATCTGAAATTCATGCTGGTTTCGGTACAAAAGGCAAAGGAACAATTCCGCAGTCTCTTCCTAATATGGTTAAGGCTGTCTCAGTACTAAGGGACCCTAGCGCAGAAAACATTGACAAAAGAATTGGTGACCAGAATAAGGTCCGCTCCTTCTACCAAAATCTTCGTGCCCCTAAAGACACTGAATTTTCAGATGTCACTGCTGATACCCACCACTTCGGTGTGGCTAATCACGCTCCTTGGACAATGTCCTCTGGGTTTGTTGGCGGTGGAACAGGGGCTTCAAAGGATGTTGTTTCTACCCCAGGAAACGCAAAGACGGGTGCCTTAGGTACTTATCCTCTTGTAGTAGAAGCCACTCGTAGAGCAACAACCCAAATAAATAAGAAATACAGAACTAACTATACTCCAAACCAAATCCAAAGCATTGTATGGGAACACCACAAGAATTATTACCCACCAAGGCTTCGTACCAACAAGGAAATGCAACAGAGTATAGCGTTAGCAAATACAGCATTTGCCAAGGGGGAGATTTCCAAGACAGAACGTGAAGCTCGAATAAATGCTGCTAGAGCGAGGGCTTCCACAGGAGAGACAAAGGCCCCAACAGTTGAAGAACTTAGGGCCAGATATGTTAGAGGAGAACTATAATGCCAGAAGAAGCAGGCAACGTAGGAGGATCAGGACCAGAAAACGAGGATATTCTCGGGGAGTACCTTTCAGGGGACCCTTCTATTCTCTCCCCCGCAGAACTTCAATCCATAGCAACTGCTTTTGACATGCCTATCAAAGACTTAAAAGCAATAGTTGAGGGAATGTCCAGGGTACGTGCTGAAGTCAGAACAGAGTATGGAGACCATAACTAACTAAGTGTGAGCTAACGCCTAATAAGGGCCTAGCAATACCCCAGAGGAGATAAGAACCAAATGGATGAAGATCTAGAACGACACATAGCACATTTACCACCAGAGGAAATTGCGCTTCTAAAGTGGCATTTGAAGCGTAGAACAAAGCAGATTGCTCCGGATCCACTTCCATTTATCTGGTTTATTTTAGGGGGCAGAGGGAGTGGAAAAGCATTAGACTTAAATACTCCAATTCCTACTCCCTCAGGATGGATTAAGATGGGGGACACAGAAGTGGGGGATGAAGTCTTTGATGAGAAGGGCAGAATTTGTAAGATCCAGGCTACTTATGACATAATCCCAGAACGGGCGTATGAACTTACATTTTCGGATAAATCCACCATTATTTCCGGTGGGGAGCACCTTTGGGTCACCAGTAATGTGAGACAACGTAGAATTGGAAATAAATTAGGACTTCCTATTAAATCATCTGTAATCTCAACTGACGAGATTGTAAACACTCTCACCCACAATAATGGGCCTAAAAACGGAAAAGTAAGTAATCATAGTATTGCGCTACAAGGACCTCTACAGCTCCCAGAGTCTGTTCTTCCAATAGATCCGTGGCTTCTGGGTTTTTGGCTGGGGGATGGATCCAAGAATTGTGGAATGGTGACTATTTCTGATGAAGATATCCATTTACTCTCTGGTTTTGCTCTTGGAAAACCTAATCGAAAGCCCGGGGCATCTTGTGTTACAGTAACAGTCCGAGGGCTTCACACTAAGCTCAGAGAATTAGGTCTTTTGTACTCATATAAAAAAAGAGATTGGTCAGGATTCAAGCATATTCCAGAAAAGTATCTCTGGTCTTCTGAGAATCAGAGACTAGCTCTTCTTAGAGGTCTTATGGATTCAGACGGGTACGCTGATAGGAATAAAAACACTGTTGAATTCTGTTCCATAGACGAGGGACTAGCAGATTCAGTTCTGCAATTATCTAGGAGTCTTGGGGAAAAACCGGTTAAAGCTAAAGGCCAAGCAAAATTAAATGGAATAGATTGTGGTCCTAAATTTCGAATAACTTGGTGTCCTACAGTCCATAACCCCTTCTCATTAGAGAGAAAGGCATCAAGACTGTCACCACCGAAATCACAAATCTCACGCAGGTACCATAGGATGATTAAATCTGCTGTGTCTGTTCCAGTGCGACCCATGAGGTGTCTGACTGTAGATAGTCCTAGTCATATGTTTTTGGCTGGTGAACAAATGATTCCCACCCATAATACACTTACTGCTGCTTCACACGTATTTGAATATTGTATGAATCTGCCTGATATTCCTGATAATAGAGAAGTGCGTGTGGCACTTGTAGGACAAACGTATGATGATGTAAAGAAAACAATGGTGGAGGGGCTCACCGGGTTGCTTGGTGTGATTCCGTTGGAATACGGCCCACCTGATCGTTTTCCAGGTGGCACAGGAAAATGGAATAGAACCATTGGGGAGTTGACCATTAATCTTCCTAAATCTGATCGTTTTGAGCAGGGTAGGAAGCTTATTTTCGCTTCTTTCACTGCCCAGGTTCCTGGAAAGCTAAGGGGGCCACAGTTCCATCTTGCATGGATTGACGAGCCAGCAAAATTTGTGGATGCAGACATAGATCCAGATGCGAGAGATACAACTTGGAATAACCTAAACATGGGAATGCGTAATGGCCCCCGTCCACATGTTATTGTGTCTGGGACCCCAACACCCTCCAAGCTTGTACTGTTTCTTCTAAACCACCCTAATGCTGTGACCACAGTCCAAACTACCTGGGAAAATAGAGCCAACCTCCCAGAAAATTATGTCAAAGAGCTTGAACGTCTAGACCCCAATTCCAGAACATACCGTCAGGAAGTTCTAGCACACATTCTACTTGATACTCCTGATGCTTTGTTTTCAATAGACGTAATTAATGAAACTAGAGGAGTACAAGATCCAGATAAACCTTTTTACAAGGTTCTTGGATATGATCCAGCTGCAAGCAGCAGCGTAGACTCCGACGAGGCTGGAATTATCCTAGTAGGGTACAATCCCGAAGTCAAGAGACGCCCCAAAGGTGGTGGACGTCCAATTGTTGAATCCCCCACCGAGGCCTATGTTTTGAAAGATCTGTCCGGACATCTAGCACCGTCCGAACAGTCTGAATTGGTTATAAGAACCGTTCTAGAAGAGAAATGTGGTGATTTGATTTTTGAGCAGAACATGGGTGTGGATATGATCGTAACCCTACTATCCCACGCTCTAAAGGACCAGACTCAAGAGTACACAATACGCAGACACCGTAAACCTAAGATGACTGACTTTGGTTCAGTAAAACGGTTTACGGTAAAAGCCATTCTAAAGGATGGCACTGCTCACACATTCCTAATCAGCGCTATACAGGCTATGAAAGCCAAGAAGGTCCGTGCTGAGTCTGCTTCATACCATTATGATGTAAAAAGGGTACACCACCCCAAAGAACTCCCAGTTTGTAAGATAGAGTCTTGTAAGCAGTCTCTTGAAGGTCAAATGACCACTTGGAGCCCAAACAACACATCCGGACGGGCACAGAGCCCAGATCGTATGGATGCGCTTGTGTATGCCCTCTTCCACATCTTCGGACGCCATGCCCTTCATTCAAATTCCAATTCTAGGCTTATTACTCCTACAACCAAAATGACAGATGAACAGAAGAACCCAGCTAAACTTTCTAAGAAGCGGGTAACTTCTATTTATGCCATTGATATGGGATCAAAAGGCACTAGAACAGGGTTCGAACGCCGAATAGAGGGTGACAGTATCTGGACAGAAAGAATGTTTTGATATACTGATAATAGGCTACTTTTCGAATGAGTGAGGATAATGGGTTATTCTCACTCATTCTAGGTGTTAGATACGCAACTCAATGCTTATCTGACAGGCAGTATCTACCCATAATGAGGCAAACCAATGCCTCAACCCTTAAAACAAGGAGCATCATAGTGGAAATCAATCTACTAACGTTTTTGATCTTGGCTTTTGCCAGCTATAGGGCCACTCGTTTCTTAATTTTCGACACTCTCATTGCTGGAACTCGTCAGAGATTATACACATTTTTGAGTAATTCTTCCCTGTCTGGTCTTAGGATAAAGAAATTTCTCGCTAGCAAGATTCTTGAAGGAATCTCTTGTACTTGGTGCACTGGAATCTATGTGACTTTCGGTATTTATTGGCTATATAACTGGCAGAGTCCTTTAAACTGGACAAGATTCAACTTCATAACAGTTGCAGCCATAGCAGGTGTTCAAGGTCTCCTCCATTCCTACGAGCCAGGTGACGAATAATGGCTCGTACAAGAAATGGGCCTCCTTCTAGTCCAAACAAAAAGACAGACATCCAAAACGGAATACAGGCTGCCGCCTACCCACTCCGCGGCTATCCTCAAGACAACGATTTAGGCCGTAACATTGTCGAAGCGATGATGAATGGTGATCACAGTGCGATTGCCAATCAGGCATGGGCTTACTACAAAACCATCCCCGAGCTTCACTTTCTGGCTACATACCTTTCAAATGCTATGTCTATGGTCCGTTTATTTATTGGGGAAGTTGACGCTTCCGATCCGGACAATCCAACCGAAGTTGGTCCCCGACACCCCGCCAGAGAGCTTATGCGTAACTTTGCCGGTGGTGCTCAAGGCCAAGGAGAGGTACTAGCTAGGCTAGCAACTCACCTTACGGTGGTTGGAGACTCAGTCCTTATGGGACCCAGCCCAACTGCTGGAGTTCTTCCTCATCCATATAATAACTGGAAAGTATATTCCTCAAATGAGGTTAACGCCCGTAGTGGAAGGGTCTATCTAAGAGATCCAAATTTCAGAGAACAGCAAATCCCTTCCTCAGTTATGCCTGTTAGAATATGGAAACCTGATCCACAATTTTGGTGGAAGTCAGACTCTCCTGTTTACAGCGCATTCGGGGTACTCCGAGAAATTGAGCTAATGGATGCCCATATTCATGCTTCAGCTATTTCTCGTCTAAAGAGCGCAGGTATTCTTTTTATTCCAGAGGAGTTCACTCTTCCAGGAGATGAAGTAGAAATAGAGGGTGAAGACGGAGACCCATTTGTCAGAGTCTTGGTTGAAGTCATGCAATTGGCTATCAAGAATCCAGAATCTGCTGCGGCACTTGTCCCAATTATCCTACGAGGACCAGCGGAATTTGCTCAGTCAATCAAACTCATTGACTTCAATACGCCATTCGATCAGCAGGTGTCAGATCTGCGAACAGAAGCCATTCGCAGACTTGCCCTAGCAATGGATACCCCACCCGAAATCCTGCTGGGATCCGGTGGATCATCAAGTTGGTGTGTGGACCCATCTACAGAAATACTGACAACAGAGGGTTGGAAGACCTATGATCAAATAACTCCTGGGTCTACTACTGTTAGAACCTTAAACCATGAAACCGGTCTAGCTGAGTGGCAAACTCTATCAGATCTGGCGGTTTTTGAAGTAGAGAATGAGCAAATGCTTTCCATAGAGGGTAAAACACATTCATCTCTGACAACCATGAATCATCGGTGGCCAACAAGAACTAGACACGGACGAGATAGAAGATTTGAGCGTGAGTGGAAGACATCAGAACATCTTAATTCTTCAGACTGGATTTACACTGGTGCTTTGTCTGGTGATCTTCCAATAGAGGCTAAATATTCTGATGCCTTTGTTGAATTGATGGCTTGGTTTTATACTGAGGGCCATATTAGTAGAAGGGGAGATAAGAGGCGAGGAGACATTAGGATTGTCCAGTCTGAAACTAAGAATGAGGATAAATTCCTGAGAATCAAACGTGCCCTGGATATAGTCTGTCCTGGTCAGTATGGAATATACCCATTTAAGGATGGAAGTTCCTCATGTTTCAATATTTATGTTGGCCCTTCTCGTGCTTTTCTTGAGTTGGTGAATGATGATAAGGCAATAGATCCAAAGTTTATCATGTCTCTTACCCAGTCCCAACTTGAGTTATTTATTAATACGTCTTTAGATGCTGATCGTTGTTCCCGTCTTCCTGTATTGGGGCAAGATGTTCCTGAAAGATTGTATGCCTTTGAGTTGGCGTGTATTCTTGCGGGACACTCAACTAATTATATTGAAGGCAATGTTAGATCTAAGTCCTATAAAGGCTATGAATGGGACAGTCAATGCTTTATGATTTCCCAACATTCCCGGAATGTGTTTGGTCCTAGGGAAAAGCACAAGACTTTAGTTGAATATACTGGAACAGTTTGGTGTCCTGTGACTCCAAATGGGTCTTGGCTTGCTCGCAGGAATGGTCATGTGTTCTTTACTGGCAATTCTATGTGGCAGGTTTCAGAGGCAACTGAGCGAATGCACGTCAGACCTTTGTCCCATCTCATCTGTGCCTCTCTCACCGAAGGATGGCTAAAGCCAGCTCTTGCAGAGCTGCCTTTAGCAGATCAGACTAGAGAAAATGTGCCAAATCTAGTTGTTTGGCCTGACTTTACAGCGCTACGTATTGCCGTGGATCCTGCTGCTGATCTAAATGCTCTATATCAGAACATGGCAATTAGCCAAGATGTTTACCGACACCACCTTGGATTTGGAGAGGATGAAGCTCCAACACCAAAGGAAGTCCAATATGAAATTCTTCTTGAGGTTATCAAGACTAACCCACAGCTTGCTCCATGGGCGATAGATGCCTTGAATAAGGACTTTGGATTTACATTCCCCAAGCCAGATGAAGTCGCAACTGCTACCAAGGGAATTGTATCTGGAAAGGTTGCTGCAGACTCTCTATCTCCCGCATCGAAAGATGCCGGAATTAACCCTGCTACTGGAACTACTGGCACTCCAAAGGCTGCTCCAAGTCTTGGCACAGCTCCCAAGATTCCAGGACAAAGATCAAGAGACAAGCAAACTGCTCCCCCCAAAGCACCTCCTGCTGACGGGGACGGGAACAATAATATAGCTAGATAAGCGTAGGGGGTCCGGTGCCCTAACACCGGACCCCCTGCATGAACCCTTTAGGAAGCGTAAAATGAAAACTTGTACTAAGTGTAAAATGACAAAAGAGTTTTATGATTTTGCTATAAATAAGAGTAATGGAAAAGATGGTAGAAGATCAATCTGTAAATCTTGTATAAATGAATCAGCAAGAAAACAATGGGCAGAATCAGACCAAGACTTCAAAAATAATCGCTATGAACAAACAAAGCAGTGGGCAGAAAATAATCAAGATAAATATTTTGGACCCGATGGCTATCTTCGAAGGAGCCGTTTAAAAGTCAAGTATGGTCTGTCCGTTGAGGACTGGGAATTGAAGTTTCAATCTCAAGACTACAGATGTGCCTGCTGTCAAACAGACAATTTTGGACTAAGTGGGCCAATGACAGACCACGATCATTCATGTTGTTCAGGCATTAAAACTTGTGGTAAATGTGTAAGAGGAATAGTCTGTCATCAGTGTAATGTAACAATAGGTTTTGTAGAAAACGGTTGGCCTATTATAATCCCAGCCATAGAAGAATATCTCAAATTGTATTTGGAAAGAAGGTGAAACATTCTTAAGGTTTATTGGTGGAAAAATGTCCCTAATTTTGGAGATTCATTAGCTCATACTATCCTCAATTATTATAAGGTCCCGCATGTTTGGGCGCCTGCTAGAGAGGCAGATTTAATTATCACCGGCAGTATTCTGGAGCATCTTCCAGCACAATATAGGGGGACCATCGTTGGAGCAGGAAGAATGTACGAAGACTCCTACTTAGAACTTCCCCAGGCGAAAATCCTAGCTGTCCGGGGACCATTAAGTGCTAAAGGCCTTAGAGGAGAAGGAAATATATCCTTAGGAGATCCTGGGTTACTTGCTTCTTTATTAGTTTCACCACAAGCTGTGAAGTATGATTTAGGGGTTATTCCACATTGGTCTGATCAAGATTTAGTGAAAAGATTCGCATACGGGCACCTGATAAGCCCTAGGAATGGGGCGATGTTTGTTATATCAGAAATCGCTAAGTGTAGAAGGATTGTTACATCTTCTCTTCATGGCACGATTGTTGCTGATTCTTTTGGTATCCCCCGTCAAGTAGAACTGCCCCCCAGATTATTACAAGAAAAAGAAGGTGGATCGTTTAAATACAATGATTATGCTTCCCTCTATGGTCCACCATCAAAATACACAAATTTTGGTAAAATGGCTGAAGTACCGAGGGAAAGAGTTGATCAAGTGAAAAGAGAACTTGAAGCTGCCTTCAAAGTACTTATAGAAGGACTGGAATGAGAACATACTCACATGGGTCAGCGCAAGGATGTTATAAAGGGGATAGACCATCAACAGGCATCTGTGAATCTTGTAAAAATTATACTAAAAAACGTACTGAAAGTAACAATTGAGTATTTATTAAAACGGGGTATTAGATAAGGAGAGATTGAAGATGCGCTTCTGCAAGTCACAGCCTCAGATTTCTTTACTAGTTCCGTTTAGAGAGGGCAATGATCCTCATCGCACTGAAATATGGAACTGGTTGAAACAGTTCTGGGATTCAACCGACTTGGATTGTGAAATTGTCGTAGGTACTGACTCAGGCATCCCTTTTTCTAAATCTTGTGCTGTTAACAATGCTGCTAAAAAGGCAAGAGGACGAATCTTTGTTATTTTAGATTCTGATTGTTACACCAACCCGGAAACAGTCCAAAAGTGTGCAGATGCCATAGAATATTCAGAGAAAAATAACAGAAAACTATGGTTTGTGCCATATTTACATCTCTATCGACTTACTGAAGAGATAACTCTTAAATTTTTAGGAAGAGACCCAACCCTGCCTTATTCTATGCCCATCCCTCCACCAGAAGAGTGGATTGAAAAGGGGAGTACAAACCAGTACGGACACAGATTCGGAGCAATGATTCTGATAATGTCAGCAGAGGCTTTTTGGTCTGTTGGTGGGATGGATCCACGATTTAGAGGTTGGGGAGGTGAAGATGTCAGTTTTATGAGAGCATTGGACACTCTCTATGGACTTCATGAAACAGTAGACAATTCAATCTTCCACATGTGGCACAAAAGGCCCGGTATAAACTACCTGACTCGTCGCTGGGAGGGTCAACGAACATATAACGTTAATATTCGCCTTGGGCAGCGATACGGCTTAGCTAATGGTGATAATACCTTTATGAAAGCTCTAGTCTACGAGCATCACCGCCCTAGATGGTGGAAGAGCCTGTGGAGATGGATTAAAAGACGAGTGAATTGTTTACTCAGAAGAAAAAATTAAATAAAAAAATTCCAGATACATAAATTTAATTGGAGGATTATCGTGCCTTGGTCAATTGTAAATAAAGGCGGTGAGAAGCCGTTCTGTGTAGTTAAGAAGGGTGAAGACACCCCTATTCCTGGTGGGTGTCATAAGGTTCGTCAGGATGCTGTTCAACACCTCCAAGCACTTTACGCCTCGGAAAGTGCTTATGCTGTTGCTGAAAGTTTTATAGAAGAGGGGCCTTCTGAGACTACTGAATTGACATATGATGCCAGTACTGAGTCTCCCTGGGCTGGGTTTATCGCATTTGAGGGAGTAAGCACCGGCGATAAAAGGTCTTTTGCTGAAAATAGTATAACTTGGCATGATACCCCCCTACCTCTACTTTGGCAGAAGACCAGTTCTGAGGGCCATTCAGGTTCATGGGTTATTGGGCGTGTAGACACAATAGAACGACACGATGGTGGAAAGATATTTGCTACTGGAGTCCTTCTTGATACTGAGGAGGCAAATCAGTATAAGACTCTATTAGAATCAGGCAGTGCCTCTGGGGTTAGTATAGACGGGGACACAGCATCCTACCAAGTGGAAGAAACAGAAGAAAAAGGCAAGCCTAAGATTAAGTTTAGTAGCATTAGAGTGAGGGCATTAACTTGCGTGAGTGTGCCTGCATTTGCTGATGCAAAAATCCAACTTACAGGGCAAAAGCCTGCTACAGTCGAAGTAGAAACAGAAGAATTCTGTGATGATATTGGCATGACTGAAGAGGCAAAGAAGCTAAAGGACAAGCGCAAGAAAAGAGCAATGACTTGGACGTACAATAACAAGGATGCTGATGCTCTCATTGCTGCTGGTGCCCCAATCAGGCCACCTTCTAGTTGGTTTAATAACCAAAACCTTCCTGGACCAACTCCTTTGACTGTCCTTGATGATGGACAGGTATTCGGCCACATAGGTTTGTGGGGCACATGTCACATTGGAATGCCCGCATGTACTGCTCCTCCTAAGGGCGGAACTTACGCTTATTTCCACACAGGAGCACTATCCACAGAGGAGGGTGAGGAAGTTTCCGTAGGGCACCTTACCTTCAACACAGGACATGCTGACGTTTACGACAACGCATTTAATGCGTCCAGCCATTACGACCATACAGGAGCTGTTGCTGCTGATGTAACTGCTGGGGAAGATCGCCACGGAATTTGGGTAGCAGGCGCTATGCGTCCTCACCTCACAGAAGAAGAAGTCCGCATTTTCAAAGCGGCTCCTATCTCAGGAGACTGGCGCAGAATAGGTGCACGCCTAGAGCTTGTTGCCGCTCTCTCCGTGAATACTCCTGGATTCCATGTCCCACGAAACGGAACCAGAACCAAGGTTCTGGTTGCCTCAGGACAAGAAGAAGCGTTCATTACTCTTGCCAAACAAGAGGACTTTGAAACATTTGGTCGTCAGGCATTTAAGCAGGACCTCGCAGAGAGAGTCTCTCGTCACACTACCTTTGATGAGTTGGATTTCTCTGAAACATGGGGAGCAGTTTTTGACACAAAAGCAGGGGAATTAGAGGGTGTAGAACTCGAAGAGTTCTACAACACCTGCCACGCCCCAGACTCAGGTTACTTCTGTGAAGGCCCAGACGGACCAGGCAGAGTTAGAGATAATGCCAAAAAGCCTGGACGGGATAAGACAACAGGAGTCCCCCTAAAGAACACCACAGGTCCAGGACGAAAGCGTATCAAGTCCCCAGGGTATAAGGCTACAGGAGAACGTAAGAAAGAGTCCTCGGGTTATCATCCTGTATCTGATTATGCTTATACGCCGGACAAGGAAGACTCTTCAGGCTGGAAGTTACGTCTAACTGAAAAGCCAGGAGGAAAGCCTAGTGCCAAGATTACTGCGGGAGCAGCGCAAGCGCTGTCCCCCGCAGGCTTCAGAGGACGTCAAGTCAAGATTCCTGAAAAAGAACGTCCAGCTGTGATTGCGAAGGTACGCACCGCATGGCTTGCTGCCCGTCCAGATAAAACTGAGGCAGACCTTCCAGATGTTTTAAAGAAAAAGTGAGAAGCATAAAAAGGCTAGGGAGAGTTTTTCTCCCTAGCATAAATCTAGAGGAGAAATAGGAATGAAAAAGAGCGTGTTTCTGCCTAACGAAAAGCATGAAGGAATTCTAGCATTCGGATGTGGATGCAATAAGTCAAAAGCAGCCACAGCAGCTGTGACAACTACTAATCGTAGGATTACAATTTACCAAGTTATAGACTCCAGCCAAGCTGTTGTTGGTGAGTTTGCTTCTCTTGCAGAAGCAAGAGCTAAGGCTGTTTCTGTTTCCGGACGTGTGAAGGTCACAAGTAAGCAAATCACCGTTTGATGTAGGGAGGGACTAAAAATGCCAAACGAGTACTATAATGCACCATATTTAGACGAAGCAGAGCACACCGTTTTAGACCACACCGGAATTCCAGGGGTTGGTGGTGGAAGTGTCGGGGGTGTTAGGGTTCTTGGCCCATTTTCATTTTCCTTTAATGATGTTGGACTTTTTAATGGAATCTCCTTCTATACTCCGACAATTAATGATCTTCTTGTTGATGCCTGGATAGAAGTAGATACAGCTTGGGATGGAACGACCCCAACAGGAGATTTTGGCACGTTTATTGGAAATACTGCAGGATTTATTAGCAGTAGTTCTGATATCCAGGGCATTGATATGACTAAGGCAGATGATGAAGTACTAGGAACTGGGTATCTCAATGGGCACTATCAAATAGCTCCTCCTGCTAATCTTTCTTTAGCAATAGCTTCTGGTACTAAAGCTACTCATCAGAATAGAGGAGCCCCTGGGCGCTTCGTTACGTCAGACCCCCTTTTAATTGTTGTCTCTCAGGATGGGTCGTCAGGTGGAGGAGATCCAGGGGCGAGTCAAGGTTCAGCTTCTATTTATCTTATTATTGCAACTCCGAGCTTGCCCTAACAAAAATTGTAAGTAAACATATTTTATAGGAGGTTATTCGAAATGGAAGACTTTAGTCTGCCAGCAAACCTTACCGTTCTTGCGGTTGAGGATATTCAAGAGCTTATCGAAGCTGCGAGAGAGGAATTTCATAGCCTAAATGACTCCGATTCATTAGAAGATACCACTCTGGATAGGATGACCCTCTTAGCAGATGCCATTGATAGCCTCCACGATGAGTTTGTTTCTAAGGTGGAACTTGCCGTTTCTAAGAGAGATGAAATTTCCTCTAAGGTATTTGCTGCTTTCCCTGGTGCTGCTGCTCCTTTTAAGAAGAAGGGTGCTAAGGCAGACGAAGGTATGGATGAAGGCTCTAAGGCAGAGGAGGACTCTGAGCCTGGGGATGCTGAGTCTGCAGAGATGAAGAAGAAAATGAAGAAAAAGATGATGATGGCTGATGGCGAAACAATAGAACTCGCTAAGAAGCCAGTAGAGGGGTCTCCTGAAGAAGAGGACGCCGAGTCCCCCGAAGAGGAAGCTTCTGAAGGAGACGAGACAGTCAAAGGTAAGAAGGTTAAGAAGCCTTTCCCTGGTGCTGCCAAGCCTTTTGGGGCTGCTGGCGAAACAGTAGAGTTTGCTGATACTAAAGCTGATGATGCTATTGAATCTGTTAGGACAAATATCAGTGATGCTCTAAGTGCTCTAGATGCTAGCCCACCAGACCTGGCACTCGCCCGTCAAGAACTTCATTCAGCACAGTCTAAGATTCACGTTATGGTCAGGGTGGTCCACCCTATGCCAGAGCCTCCCCCCGCTTCTCCAGAACAAATGGCAGGAGAGACAGAGACATTTTCTGACACTGTGACTAAGGCTGAAGGCGACGAAAACTACCCAGCCAGCGATTACGCTTATGTTCCAGACCCTCAGCACCCTTCAACGTGGAAATTACGTCTAACATCCAGCCCAGGCGGTGACCCCGACGCTAGAATTGTCGGAGCAGCTGTAGCGGCTTTGGGGAAAGGTTTCCGGGGCCAACGTGTTCAAATCCCAGCTAGTGATCTCGCTGCTGTGAAGAAAAAAGTTTTGGCAGCATGGCATAAGGCCAATCCAGATCGTTCAGAGGATCAAATTCCCTCTATTTTAAAGTAAGGTGGTGAAGTATGCAGCTCGTCCAAAGTCACGATTCCGTAAATAGAGTCTCATTTAAGGACTCTCTAGCTAGCAAGGTGGAGGCTGCTCTTGCCCCTGTCCAAGAGGATTCTATCCCCGAAGACATTTTACTATTACTTCCAAGTAATTTTCAAGAGCTAAACGGGACTGCTCTTCACTTCTCACTCATGCATAATGTGGAATTAAAGCATTCTCGTGAGTCAGCGACCATGGCAGTGAACATAGTTCAAGGCAAGATGCTTAGACCAAAGAATGTCTCATTCAAGACAGTTGAACTCTCAAATCCGGTTGAAATTCCGGAATTTGAAAAGCCAAAGACTGTAAAGAGGTCTGCTCCACGCCAAATTACCCCACAGGACTCTACACAAGCACGCCTTGAGGCTGAAGAAGTAAAACGCAGTGAGTATGAGCATTATCTGTCTAATCTATTTCAGAGAGCCCTCAACGACGAGTCCCTACAAAACGAGACAAAAGAGACCACCCTACGGGTGCCCTCTAACTGGAATGATCTTTCCGAGCAGGAGTTATTCTTTACTCTGACTCACCAGACTGAATTAGAGCACTCACGCACGAGTGCATATCTCGCCATGGACATTTTAAGCAATAAGATTTCCAAGCCCGAGAACGTTACCTTGCAAGAGGTTGTGATTTTCCACCCAGTCTCAGAGCCTAAGCCTGAATTCCAAGTTCAGACTATTCAAAAGCCAAAGCGTATAGAACTTGCACAGAGTGTAGAAATTACCCCTACAGAGCAAGTTTTATTACTGCCTGAGCACTATAAGGAACTCTCTGAGGCTGGTTTATTCTATACTTTAACTCACAACCCAGAGTTAAAGCACTCCCACGATTCAGCTACTCTTGCCATTAACGTTATTTACAGTAAGATTAGTAAGCCTGAATGGGTTTCATTCCAAACCATCAATCTAACTAAGCCAGAGTCTGTTCAGATTGAAAAGACTGTAAAGCCAGATCCTCTGAAGGGGTTTATTCCTCAGCGTGAGATTGAGAAGAGAACAGCCCTAAAGGCATATCTCGCAGGACAGACAGATCGTGTTCTACAGACAAAGCCTCAGAAAGACGAAGAAATAATTCTCCGACTTCCAAAGAACTATAAGGAATTGTCTCAGGACGATCTTCTCCAGGTTCTTACCAGGCACGAAGGATATAAGCATACTCCCCAGTCTGCTTATCTTGCCTTAGACATTCTAGCTGGTAAGATTGCCCAGCCTGCTAATGTTAAATTCCGTACTGTTAATATTCCTGCTCCGACCGTCAAGCCGGTTATTCTGTCTTCAAAGGTGATAGAGGCATCTATTCATCCAGATGTTCTCGCAAATGAGGAAACTAAGAAGACAGCCCATGAGGAATTCCTTGCAGGGCAAGCAGAGCGTGCTGCTCAGCCTATAGAGGCTAATACAGAGACCATTCTCAGACTTCCTAAGAACTATAAGGAACTTTCTGAGGACGCATTGCTTGAAGTTCTTACCCGACACCCAGGCTACAAGCACACTAGAAATAGTGCTTACCTTGCCCTAGATATCCTCTCCGGTAAGGTTGCTAAGCCTGAATGGGTTGTATTCCATACGGTTAATGTCCCTGCTCCCGAAATCAAGCCTGTCACTCTTTCTGCTCCTAAGAAGGTGGAGACATTTATCCACCCTGAGGTATTTGCAAATGAGGAAGAGAAGAGAATTGCTCAAGGTGAAAAGGTAGAGGCAGTTCCGGTATACAGGAAAGAAGAGGACATTGTCCTCAGGATTCCTGAGAATTACCAGTCTCTATCTCATAATGAGCTTCTATATGTCCTATTGAATACTACTGAATTGGCACATACCAGAGACTCAGCATACAACGCCATTGATATTCTCTCTGGTGTAATTGCTAAGCCTGAAAATGTGACACTGCAAGCTGTTGCTAGCCCAGGACCAGTTGCTGTTACTGCGCCTAGAGTTGAGAAAACTCCTAGACCTGCCACTGTTATTCATCCTCTACAGGACGAAGCTAGCAGGGAAAAGCGTGAGCAACACAAGGAATTCCTTGCTGAGAAGGCTCGTGTTGCTTACAACACCAAGCCTGTATTCAGCCAGGAAGAAGTACGTACAGTACTTCTCCCTGAAGGTTATGATTCTATGAATCCAGGAGAGCTTCATTTCGCTCTTATCCACAATCCTGAGTTTAAGCACACCAATCAACAGGCTATTGTTACCGCAGACATGCTCTCCGGTCGCATTGGCACTCCGGAAAACGTAGTATTCCAGACGGTTAAGGTTGAAAACCTTCAGACTGCTCCTACAGTTAAGACACACGGATCTGTAAAAGACACTGGGATTAAGGCAGGTAAGACAGAAGCTACTCTCCTTACCAGGGCCCAGATTCCAATGGGAGAAGAGGGAGAACGAGTTCTACTTCTACCCCACAACTTTGAGGACCTTACGGAGACCCAATTGCACTTTGCACTTTCACACAATCGGGAATATAAGCACTCTTATGAGTCTACATATGAGACTCTAGATATTGTGTTTGGGCGTAAGGCTAGCCCAAAGGGAACTGTGTTTTCAACTGTTGATGTGAAAAATCCAGTAGAACGAGCTTATTAAAAAAGGAAAGCACATGGAATGGAACTAATTCTCGTTGCTGTTTCACTAGCCTCATTGATCTGTAACGTTGCTCTAGTGCGGAGGTTCCTTACTTATAAGACCTCCACACTAGAAGTTACGGAAATAGAAACTTTACCGTTGATAGAAGCTGTAATAGAAAGTGTAATAAAGCCCGAACCTCCAGCTACTGTAGGGAATGGTTCATCATGGGTTAATCGAACGGGCATCCAGCAGGGGGAAAATACCGTTCCTCCTGCTGCGCCGGTACAGCCAATTAAACTACCACCGTTGGCACGGCCTGGTGGTTTTGTGTGAATGTTAGGAAACAATTAATGAAAAGGAAGAACAAAATGACAACTAAGATTCTCAAGAAAAAGGCAGCACCTGAACTTCAGACACAGGATGAAAAGGTAGCTTCTGAGCCTGAATATAAGCTACAAACTGAGATATGTGGTGCTTGGGCGTTCATTCTAGCTGGATCACTCAACGCTTTTTGTCGTCAAGATGCTGACCATGAAGGTCCACATAATACTGAAATCAATGTTTTGGCTGATCCTCAGGCTCAGTTTACTATTACTTGGACACGAGCAGAAGTTAAATAAAAAGGTGGATATATGCCAAACGAGTACTATAATGCACCATATTTAGACGAAGCAGAACACACCGTTTTAGACCACACTGGAATTCCAGGGGTTGGTGGTGGAAGCTCAGTTAATGATTTCCTTCAAATCTCTGGGCTGGGTGGACTTTTAACAACTTCTGTGGAGTCTATCATTACTCTTAGTCCAACAGCTATTGGTGGTATTGGATATAAGTCTGTGGGAACAGCTATAACATGGGATAGTGGAAACCCTACACATATTGATATTAACGTCTCTGGTTCTTATGATATTCATGTTCTCACACACTTTGAAGCTGGAACTGCTGCTGCTTCAATTTTCTCCTACTACAATTTAACTGGAGCAAATACTAATTATCCTGCTTTGCTCAAGCAAGCTGCGTCAGCAGTCCCAGGCTTTTCCGCAAATGATTGGACTGCTGGAACACATGTATTGGGCCATGATTTGGATGCTGGGGACTTTATAGAATTGATTGCTCTACAGCAAGGGAATGGCTCTAACGACACTAATGCTGCCTTTGGGACAATCACAGTAGTCCGAAGATCGTAAGGTGTGATATACTAATAGCAGAGTAACAAAATTTACTGAGAGATAGCCCCCGACAGGCAGGCTTTAGATCTGGTGCGAATCCGGGTGATACTTAGTTTAATGCAACAAATCAATTTGCTGTTCTCCGGAGCCAGTACCTCCGGAGACAGCAATCTCTGTACTGGAGAGATAAATGAAACTATGTAGTAAATGTAAGACTATAAAGACATATTCCGAGTTTTATGTCCATAACAACCACAGTGATGGTTATACAAGCCAATGTAAGGTTTGTATTCAAGCATCTAACAAACACAAATACCAAGAACGAGCGAAAAATGGAACTAATGTTTCCTCAACCAAGAAAGTTCGTTCTATAGCCTTAGAAAAATTAGGGGGAGTTTGTGTTCGTTGTGGGTTCTCAGATCCTAGAGCCCTTCAAATAGACCATGTAAATGGTGGGGGAATAAGAGAACGAGAAGCCATTGGACACGCAGCTATTTATAGAAAAGTTGCACGAGGAGATACAGATGGATACCAACTTCTTTGTGCTAACTGCAATTGGATAAAACGTGCTGAAAATAAAGAAGATGGCTCAAGTAAAAATGTAGTAAAACCCAAACCCAATCCTCGCCCCTAGGTGAGGTTGATAAAGGAGTAAAATAAATATGGAATCTTCCTTTAACTTGCCTGGGGACATGTCAGAGCTTTCCGCCGAAGACATCCAGGGGCTACTGGAGACCGCTCGTGCAGAGTTTAGTGCTCTGTATGAGAGTGATGATGTGAGCAATGATGCCCTCGAAGAAATGCAGCGTCTCGCTGACGGTATTGAGTCCGTTGTAGGTGAGCAGAACACTCGTTTGGCTGCCGCTAAGCGTGTTGAGCTTGCTGCTCAGGTTTCAGCTACCGAAGTGGTAGAAGAAATCGAAGAAGTTGAACTATCCGAAGAGGTTATTGAGGCTGCCTCTGAGGAAGTAGAAGTTGTTGAGCCTGTCGCCGTTTCTGCTCCTGAGGAGGAGGTCACTATCGTGGCTGCTGCTAAGCCTTCAGTATCCGTTGCTATTCCTGAATCTACTGTTCCCAATGTGGTGATTGCTGCTGCTGTTGACGTCCCACAATTCTATGTCGGACAAAGACTAGACCCTTCCACTCTAGCAGACGCCCTTCACAATAAGGCACGTATGCTTTCCGACTCTCGTGGTAACCAGACTGTTTACCCAGTCGCTACCATCGAGCGTCCATTCGGACAGGGCTATGACTTAGAAGGTCTAGACCAGTCCGCTACCTGGGACGCAATCTCCGCAGGAACAAAGCCTAATGCTCTTGTTGCTTCCGGTGGTTGGTGTGCCCCTTCACAGACCGTTTATGATCTCTTTGAGGTTGAATGTACCAGCGACCAACTCTACACCCTTCCTACCTTCAAGGTAACTCGTGGTGGAATTCGTTGGCCTGTATTTGAGGCTCATGACGAGAGTTTTGATCCTGGATTTGTTTGGACTGAGGCAAACGATATTGCTGCTACTGGTGGATCTCCTACCAAGCCATGTATCCGCATCCCATGTCCTACCTTCACCGAGTGCCGTCTTGACGCTACTGGCCTGTGTATCACCGCCGGTAACTTAATGGACCGCGCTTACCCAGAGCAGATTTCTTGGTTCCTAGCGAGAGCTATGCGTGCCTACGAGCGTAACTCTGCTGCTCGTCAGCTTAATCTTGTGCTTGCTGACACTGTTCCAGTGACTGAAACTGCATCTTTTGCTGCTGCAAGCGCTCTTGTCAGCGCACTTCTTCTTCAGGCTACTGACTACCGCCAGCTTCATGGCCTTTGCGCTAATGAGACTCTTGACGTTACTGCTCCTTACTGGCTAACTGATATTATCAAGGCTGACGTTGCTCGTCAGGAAGGTGCTCTTGTCCAGAACGGTAGTGTTCTTACCGACGCTGACGTTTCTGCCTTCTTCGCAGCAGCTAATCTTAACCTGAAGTACATCGACCATTGGCAGTACTTCACCCACCCAGCAACGGAATGGCCTGCTACTGTTCAGCTTCTTATTAGCTACCCTGGAGCATATGTTCGTTTCGATGGTGGTAGATTAGACCTTGGTGTTGTAAGGGACTCAACCCTGAACGCCACGAACGACTACACTGCGGTGTGGCTTGAGGAATTTTACTGCGTTGGACGTAGAGGACCTCAGGGTCGCCTACTTACCCTCGCATTGTGCCCCGACGGTTCAGTTGGCGATACAGCTACTGCTCACGCCTGCCCACTTGGCTAATCAAACAACGCTTTACAGAAAGGGAAGGGAGATCACTCTCCCTTCCCTTTTTTCATTTTCTGATATACTATACTTAGAAACAAGAAATTGGAACGACCCATGAAGTCACGAGGGAATCCAAAGGCTTCATCATCAAACACTAGACCATAAAGGAGTCAAATGAGCTACATAAACGAGATTGATTTCGACTTTCAGCCCGGTGATAGCTTCGATTTATCGCCAATAGAGGGATCTTATGTTATCGGTAAGATTCTTGCCCTAGGTGGAGAACTTTACATAGATGGAAGCACAATTCATGTTGTGTCCATCCCCGGTAAAGAAGTATCCACCACCACAGCTCCCGCCCAAAAAGAGGAGCCCGTAGAGGCTGAAATCCCTGCCACAGTCGAGGAAGCACCAGCTCCAGCACCAGAGCCAGAGCCAGTTCCCACACAGCCAGAACCAGAACCAGAACCAGAGCCAGAACTTTCCCCAGCGGAATTCCTCGCTCCTATCGAAGAGGCTGTTGTGGAATCAAAGCCAGAGCCAGAGCCCGTTGCCGCTCCTGTTGCAGAAGTAAAGGCGTCCGACAAAGTCGAGACGCCTATTAAGCGTGCTCAAACCCGCACTCGTAAAGGACCCAACCCAATAAAGGAGTAAAAATGGCACTTTTCCAAGGGGACTCCTTATTGATCAAGTCCCCACGTTGTACAGATCCCCCTAAATATGGCCTTCTTTCAATTATAGATCCCATCACCCCCTCCGACCCGCACTGGCAAAGCGGAGGAATAGAATGGGAAGATTCCTTATGTGGAAACACTGCTGTTACCTTTATTGATTCCTGCCCGCCAGCTTCTGGTTTTGATAAGCCAGCAGAAAGAGGATTAAACTTCTGTAAGGCAGACCCATTTGTTGCCCTTGGCTCTTTTGATTGTTCCACAGTGGGGCGCCCTGCGAACGAAGCTTTTGAAATTGCTCGTCAGAGACTCCTTGCGTGGGAACAACATCAAGTTGAAAACACTCTCTGGACAGGCCTCACAGCCAATGGCACAGTCACCCCTTCATTTGCTTTTGGAAATCCTGATTGTGGCATTCTACCTGTAGATATCAACGCATCTGGAGCCCTTAACCCTGTTGAAGCTCTTTCTCTTCTAGAAGAGACCTTAGGAGACGAAGTAGCTTGTGGGGGAGTTATCCACATTCCTTATAGCGTTGTAGCATTCCTTGTCTCACAACATCTACTGACAAACAACGGCAGTGACGAATACTTCAGCCCTACAGGTTTTAGAGTAGTAGCAGGCCACGGCTACCCAGGCACAGGACCAGCCAACACCCCAGCGAATGCAGGAGAAGCTTGGATATTCGCTACCGGACCACTAGTAGCAGCTAGATCAAACGTAATCATGGTTCCCGACCAAGTAAAAGAGTCCATAAACAGAAATATCAACTCGATAACAGTTAGAGCTGAGAGATTTTATGCTATCGGCTTTTCATGTACTCTCCTCGCTGTGAGGGCTACGCTTACCTGCGCTTGTTAAAATAATAAACTAGGAAATGAGTGAATATGCCGTTTCTCACAGATGGTGGTGGACTTTTAGTCTCAGAAATAAATAAACTTGATCGTTCTTATGGCCTTTTATCTTCAATAGAATCCATTCAATTAGATGATCCCCACTGGCAAGCTGGTATTGAATGGGAGTCTGATTGCTCAGTTGAAGCTTCCGCAACTCTACTCCCATGCCCCGAGGCGCTTGGAGAAAAAAGCACAGATGGTGGGTTGATTTTTTGTTCATCTGAGCCGTTCACAGTGTACGGTTCATACATGTGCTCCACAGGGGGCAGACCGGCGGGGAAATCATTAGAAATAGCAGCCAATAGACTCAAAAGAAACAAAGAACGAGCAATTGAACAGATCTTTTGGACGGGAACCACGCCAGTGGGCCCTATAGATCCTAGTCTTCAAGGCGGAAATGCTTCTTGTGGGATATTCCCCCAGGATCTAACTCCTGCGAGTGGCCCACTCAACACTGTCGCTGCGATAGCTGCATTGGAATCCTCAATTGTTGATTGTATCCCAGGTGGTGTGGGAGTTATTCACGTAAACCCTGGATTCTTACCTTATCTATCATCGAACTACCTCGTTGTGGAGAAAAATGGGAAACTCCACACTCCATCAGGCCAGCTTATTATTGCAGGAGCAGGATACCCAGGCAGTGGGCCTGCTAATGTCCCAGCCACCCCTGGAGAAACTTGGATATTTGCCACTGGGCCAGTGGCTGTCTACAACAGTGACATATTTTACACCCCTTCCCTAATAGACCAGGCGATAGACAGAAGTCTAAATAACATAACTTTTTATGCGGAGCAGACATTTTCGGTGGTTTGGGAGTGCTGTTCATTTAGTGTAAGAGTCTCTCTTTGTTGACAATTATAAAATAAAGTAGGTGAAAAACACATGCCAATTGAACCGGAAAACTGCGGCAACTCAGGTCGCCCTCTAGATTGTGAAACTGATTCTATAACTGTTTGTATCCCAGGTATTTCTGCTATTATAGGAGCAACTGGAGCCACAGGTCCAACAGGCCCAACAGGACCAACTGGAATCACAGGAGTAACTGGTCCTACTGGTGCAGGTATTAATTGGCTGGGCCCATGGGACTCTGGTACTACATACGCCAATGGTGATGCAGTGGAGTATCAGGGGTCTTCTTATTTAGCTCTGGCAGGATCTACCAATGATCCTCCTCCTTCCGCTAACTGGGACTTGATCGCAGCAGCTGGTCTTACAGGCCCCACAGGCGTAACCGGAGTTACCGGACCAGCAGGAGCTACAGGCCCGACAGGCGTAACGGGAGCCACTGGCCCGACCGGTGTCACTGGAGTCACAGGGGTTACTGGAGCAGGCGTAACAGGCGCTACAGGCGCTACTGGCCCTACCGGAGTAACAGGTCCCGCAGGAGCAACAGGTCTTACAGGCCCCACAGGCGTAACCGGAGTAACAGGTGTAGCAGGCCCAACAGGAGTTACTGGAGCAACAGGACCTACTGGTCCCACCGGAGTTACAGGTACTGCAGGGTTAAATTCAGGGATTAAATACACCTACTCAACTAACACTGCTCTAACAGATCCTACATCTGGGTTTATCAAGTTTGACAATACTACCTTAGCTTCCATTACATCAACCAGAATCAGTGAAACAGATGCTGACAGCAACGCTATTGCAGCTTTTATCGCAACATGGGATGACAGCACAACAGCAGCCCATAAAGGTATTATTACCATTATTAAAGACGGTGCTCCTAGCAATACACTTATTCTCGATGTAACTGGAACCATAACCGACCAAGGCGCTTGGGATTCTTTCGGAGTAGCATTTATTTCTTCGTCCGGTTCATTTGCAAATAATGACATTGTTCGAGTTTTTTATTCTAGAACTGGGGACTTAGGAGCAACAGGAGCGACTGGGCCTGTAGGGGTCACCGGTGCCACAGGCCCTGCAGGTGTTACCGGTGTCACAGGACCCACAGGAGTTACCGGTGCAACGGGTGAAACAGGTCCTACTGGAGTTACAGGTGCGACAGGGCCTACTGGAGCAGGAGTTACCGGAGCTACAGGACCAACCGGACCTACTGGAGTGACGGGAGCCACAGGTCCTACAGGTGTAACCGGAGCAACGGGCAGAGATGCGGGAATCAAATACACCTATCTGACAGATACAGCCAACACCGACCCTGGCAGTGGAAATATAAAGTTTGATTCGGCAACGCTAGCTTCTATCACCAGTCTTAGAATTTCAGAAACAGATGGTGATTCAAATGACATAAATGCGCTGATTAAAACTTGGGATGACTCCACTACCTTAGCTACCCGCACTACTATTACCATTATCAAAGATGGAGCACCAAGCAACATTTTGGTATTCCAAATTGCTGGAGCGCTTACAGATAATGGAACCTGGGATTCTGGATCAA